>Ga0194132_10011741_pt1 | contig 11159 bp, 8 predicted proteins | sample TA2KigOf80mmetaG_FD_148612 | JGI IMG/M metagenome (GOLD analysis project Ga0194132, IMG submission 148612) | Freshwater microbial communities from Lake Tanganyika, Tanzania - TA2015054 Kigoma Offshore 80m | ecosystem: Environmental > Aquatic > Freshwater > Lake | place: Tanzania: Lake Tanganyika... | reverse complement strand
CGACGCGATTATCCATGAACTGCTGTTTCCAGCCGACCTCGTAGTTGTTGAGAAGTTCCGCCGGCAATTGCGGCACGCCGCCCTGGGCCGCGAACTGGGCCTGGGTCGAGGGCGTCGGGTTGTCGATCACGGCCGCGTTGATCTCGCCCGGCAACACGCCTTTCGCATAGGACGCGAACACGTTGATGTCGTCATTCGGCTTGAACTGCAGAATGGCGCGCGGAAGGAAGGTGTTGAACTTCGCGACGCGGCGATTGGTCAGGCCGCGCTCGAAGGTGTCCTTCTGGTAGCGGCCTTCGAGGTTGAGCGAGAACTGCTCGCTAAAGTCGTAGGTCACTGCGCCATAGACACCGACCGTCTCGACGTGGTCGGAATTGGCGGCAGCGTTGTTGAAGGCGGAGAACGCGGTGTTGGGTCCGGTCGCCGGCCGCGCGCGGCAGTTGCCGATCGTCAGGCCGGGCGTATCGTCGACGCAGAGGAACAGAGAATCGCCGCCGGTCGCCGAGGTGATCAGATCCTGTTGGTAGTAATTGACACCGCCAAGCCAGCGGAGCTTCTGATCCTGAGCCGAGGCGATGCGGCCTTCGATCGAGAAATCCTCGAGGTCTTGCGGGTCACGCGAGTAGGCGTTGTCGAAGGGCGTAAACGTATAGTCACGCACCCAAGACACCTGCTGCTTGTTGTAACCGCCCTGCATCGAAGCGACGATGCCGCCCGAGAATTCGTAATCGGCGACGCCGGAGAAACGGAACAAGCTTCGTTCCATTTCGATGCCTTCGAGCTTCGGCACGCCGGTCAGCGCCGGGTTATGCGGCTTCTGGATCAAGTTGGTGAGGATGAAATTGGGGTCCCCGGTCGACAGTGCGGCGCGGCCCGAGGTCGCCCGCGTGTTGCTGTCGATCAGCTTGAACTGGCCGAGCGCGTTGACGCCCTTTCCTTCCGTTGGCACCGGACCGCAGAAAAAGCGCACAGGGCGCGCGGTGTCGCCGGCCTTGGTCGTGATGGTCTTGCCCGAGCAGGTGTCGTTCAGGCGTCCCGGGATGCCGCCACCGGCCGCCGGGCCGTCCTCGTCATAGGAATAGAAGCTGCGCAGCCGGACCGAGAACGAATCATTGGGAGTCACGTAGATCGTGCCCTGGGCGCTCTTCGACGATTCCTCGCCCAGGCCACCGCCGTCGCTCGCCGTGTACATATTGCCTTTGGTGTAGAAGCGCCCGCCGAGACGCATCGCCAGCTTATCTTCGACCAAGGGGTACTCGTACGACGCCGAGACGTCGTACTCGTCATAGGTCGCGCCCGACGCGTTGACGGAGCCCGAGGCCTCCGACGTCGATGGCGTCTTCATGATGTAGTTGACCGCGCCGCCGAAAGTGTTGCGGCCGAAGTAGGCGGCCTGCGGACCCTTCACCACCTCGACCCGCTCGATGTCGTCGAACGGAATCGACTCGGTATTGCCCAGCACGAAGATGCCGTCGACGAACAACGTCGCGAGCTGGAAGGTCGGCACCTGGCTGTTGACGTCCATGCCGCGGAAGCGGATCGACGAATTGACGCGCCCGGGGATGGCCAGACCCATCGAGTGGTATTGAAGACCGGCGACGTTCAGAGAGAGTTCCTGCAGATTCTTGAACCCGGCCTTTTCGATCTGGTCGGCCGAGAACGCGGTGATCGCGATCGGGATTTCCTGCAGCGACTCCTCGCGTTTACGCGCGGTGACGACGATTTCTTCCAGCGCAGGCTGTCCCATCACCGGCGCGCCCAGCGCGATCGATGTGACAGCGGCAACGACACCAAGACCAAGACGCGGAACGCGAGTCATGCAACAACCCCCTGAGATCGTTTTTGAAACCACTTGGAACCACGGCGCCCCCGCGTCGCGGCATACTTATGTATGCCTATCGCGTCCGGCGATATGGCTCAATACCGAATCCCGGACCGAACCTGCGAGGGCCGTTCGTGTTGCATAACAACCACGCATTGACGGAAGAATATGGCGACCGAGAAATAGAATAGTTTTCTATCAAAGCGCGATTTCGCAAAACTCCCCCGGGGTCGCCCTTTGGGGTTTCTTGATCGAAAAAAAGCCTCAGCCAGCTCGACGCCGGCTCGGGCGTGCATTCGCCAGCACGTGCCGCACTGGGCGAGGTTGGCCTGATCGATCTGGATCTTTCAGGCCGGCCAGCACTTGCCCGGCCACGCCGATCACCTACAACACATTGATTCTTTTAATAAAATTAGCCTTTTTCGCTGCCAATTGTTGCGGCGATCTGGGAAACGCGGGATAGATAAAGAGATCAGGCTGCTGTGGACGCAAAGCCTTACTCATGCCGTCACCGAATTCTGCAGTCGATGCCGCTTTTCGCCAACACATCGCACGCATGGTGGTGCTGATGGGCTTGGCGACGGGCGCTGCCGCGGCGGAAAGTGGCGTCAGGATCGCCGTCGAAGACCTTCCGCCAACCTTCGCCCATCCGTTTCGTGCTGCCAGGGTTGTCACGGCGGCGATTTTCGATCCATTGACGGCGTTTGACGCGGACGGACGCCTCTACGGCGTGCTCGCGACCGGGTGGGAGAATCGCGACCCGCTGACATGGCGTTTCAACTTGCGACGCAACGTCACTTTTTCGAACGGCGCACCGCTGACTGCAGATGCGGTGGTCGCGGCGATCGACGATCTTGTCCAAGTCGCGACCGACGAAGAACTGACCAAGCGCGAAGTGCCCATGATCGCTTCCGCCGTCGCCGTCGATGGCCTGACGGTTGATATCGTGACCGTCGATCCGACGCCTCTGCTTCCCCGATACGTGGCGGCGATCATGATTCCCGAGCCGAATCAGTGGCGGCGTTTGGGTCGCGAGGCCTTTGCCCGCCAACCCGTCGGCACCGGGCCCTTTGTCGCCCGCGAACTCACGCGCGACCGCTGGCGGCTCGCGGCGGCGACCGGCGCGTGGCGACGCCCCAAGGTTGACGAGATCGAGGTACAGATGGTGCCGGACACGTCGGCCCGGGTTCAAGCGCTCGCCTCACGCCAGGTCGACATCGCGACCGTGCTTGGACCCGATCACATCGACACCGTCGCGGCTGCCGGTGGACGCATGCTGACAGGCGTCAATCCGTCGGTCTACGGCTTCACCCTCATCACCACGCGCGGCGGCCCGCTGGCCGATCGCCGCGTTCGCACGGCCCTCAACCTGGCGATCGACCGCAAGACCATCATCGATCGCCTCCTGGGAAGTACGACGGCGCCTGCCAACCAACCGGCAGCGCGCGGCGTGTTCGGCCACGACCCCGAAATTCCGCCCTATCCGTTCAATCGCGACGCCGCGCGCCGGTTGTTGGCCGAGGCCGGGTATCCCAACGGTTTCGCGTTCACGCTCGATGCGCCTCTTGGCGCGTCAGCCAGCGACACTTCGATTTTTCAGCAAGTCCAGGACGATCTGCGCGCGATCGGCGTTGCGATGACCATTCACACCATGCCGAACGCCGTCTATCTGACGAAAGTCAATAGGACCGAGTTCGAGGGCGACGCCTTTCCCATCGCCTGGCCGTCGTGGCCATCGCTCGACGTTTGGCGGGCGCTTCAGGTGCATTCTTGTCTCAGGGCGATTCCGTGGTACTGCGATCCCGCAATCACCGCAAAAATGCTGGTGGCCCGAAGCACGTGGGACCAAACCGAAGCGCTACGTTTGCGGCGCGAGATCGGACGCCATTACCACGATGACGCCCCGGCGCTGTTCCTTTATGAGTTGCCGTGGCTTGTGGGCCTCGGTCCGCGCATTAAATCTTTCCGGATCGCCAATAGCATGATCGAATTCCACGATATCGAGCTCAACCCATGATTCGCGCCATCAACTTTCTGATTTCGGCCGCCGTTCTGGCATCGCCGGCGCTGGCCGAGACCGTGCTGCGGATCGGCGTGCCGGCGATGCCGCCGTCGCTGGGCAATCCATTCCGCACCAGCCTGACGCCGACCATCTTCTCGACCGGTGCGGTGTTCGATGCGCTGACGCGGTTCGATTACGACTACAACCTCCAACCGTGGCTGGCCACCGGTTGGGAGCCGATCGATGCCGTCACGTGGAGGTTCACGCTCCGCCAGGGCGTCACCTTCTCGAACGGCAAGCCGTTCACGTCGGCCGCCGTCGTCAATGCCGCCGCGTTTCTCAACGACCCCAACTCGCCACAGATCGAAGTCCGGGTGCTCAACGAGATGCCCTACATGAAGAGCGCGCGGGCGATCGACGATCACACCGTCGAGATCACGACCTCCGAACCGCTGCCCTCCTTTCCGCGCTATGTCGCCGCGATCCTGATGGCCGAGCCCGAGAGTTTTCGCGCCAAAGGCGTCGAAGGTTTCTCTCGCGAGCCGATCGGCACCGGTCCTTATCGGGTCGAAAAGATTGCAGCCAACGCGTGGTCGCTGCGTTCCGCGCCAACCGCGTGGAAGCCGGGCAAGGTCGATCGCCTTGAAATCACTGCCGTGCCGATCTCGACCTCGCGCGGCCAGGCCATTCAGTCGGGACAGTTGGACGTCGCGCTCGGCATTGGACCCGACGAGTTGCTCGATGTGGAAGCCTCGGGCGGGGTCGGCGTGGCGTGGCCATTTCCGTCGACCTACGGCATTTCGTTCAGTCTGCGACGCGAGGGCCCGACCCGCGACGTGCGCGTGCGCCGCGCGCTCAACATGGCGGTCGATCGCCAGCGCATCATCGACCAGCTTTTAAACGGCAAGACGGTGCCGAGCGGCCAGCCGGCGCCGAAGTTGGTGCTGGGCCATAACCCTGACATCAAGCCCTACCCTTACGATCCGGCGGCGGCGAAGAAACTTCTCGCCGACGCGGGTTATCCCAATGGATTCGAGCTGACGATGGAAGCCATGACCGGCGCCGCGCCGGCCGATGCCGCCATCTTTCAGCAGGTGTCGGCCGATCTCGCGGCGATTGGCGTTGAAGTCTCGATTCGAACGATGCCGACGTTGCAGTTCCTGCAGCGCAACTCCTCGGGGGACATTGACAGCGATCTTTTTCCGACGCCGTGGCTTGCCTCGCCATCCGCCGACCTCCTTCGGTCGCTGAACCAGAACAGTTGCTTCAGGCCAAAACCTTACTTCTGCGAACCGTCGATTACGCCGAAGATGACGGCGGCGCTGCGCGAGGCCGATCCGGCGCGCGGGCTCGCGCTTCGTCACGAACTCGCCGCGGACTATCACGATCAAGCGCCGGCCATCTTTCTGTTCGAAACCGTGATGTTTGCCGGCCTGTCGTCACGCGTCACCAATTTTCACATGGACGGCCTGTTCCTCGCCTACCACGATCTCGGGCTGACGCAGTGAGGCTGATCCTCGCGCTGACGCTGCTGGCGGCGCTCGCGCGGGCCGACACACTCCGGGTCGGCATCGATCTTCTGCCGCCATCGCTCGGCAGTCCCTATCGCTCCGCCATGCCGCCGACGATCTGGTCGACCTACGCCATGTTCGACAGTCTGACCCGCTTCGACCGCGACGGCAGGATCGTGCCCGGTCTCGCCGTGTCGTGGACCAAGGTCGACGATCTGACGTGGCGTTTCGTTTTGCGCGAGGGCGTGACATTTCACAACGGCGCGCCGTTCACAGCTGAAGCGGTCGAGACCGCCATCACCTACCTCGCCTCCGACGACGGCGCGCGTGAAGGCCTCAAGCGCGAGGCCGGCATTCTCAAATCGGCGCGCGCGGTGGACCCGCTCACGGTCGAGATCGTCACCACCGAACCGGCGCCGCAGATGGAGCGATACGCGACCGCGATCATGCCTGCCGAACCCGACCAATGGAGGAGACTCGGCCGCGATGGCTATGCCCGCGCACCGATCGGCACCGGGCCTTACCGACTGGACTCCATGGAAGAGAACGTCTGGCGATTCTCGGCGTTTGATCGTGCCTGGCGGCGCGCCAAGATCGCCAATCTTGAGATTCTCGCGGTGCCGGACACGTCGGCCCGCATCGCCGGCTTGTTGGCCGGGCGGCTCGACATTGTCCTGAGCATCAATCCCGACGCGCTCGACATCGTCGCCGCGGCCGGCGGACAAGGCTATGTGTCGACCGACCCGAGTGTATTCGGGTTTTCCTTCATCCTCGGTCGCCCCGGCCCGCTCAACGACGTGCGGGTTCGACGTGCGCTCAACATGGCGGTCGATCGCGAACGCATCATCGGCGCGCTGCTCGCCGGCGCGACCATACCGGCGACGCAGCCGGCCGCGCGCCATGTGTTGGGCCAGGACCCGACCATCGCGCCTTACCCTTATGACCCAGCGGCTGCAAAGCGGTTGCTCGCCGAGGCCGGACATCCCAATGGGTTCACGTTCACGCTGGAAGGCGCCGTTGGGATCGACGCCAACGACGCCGCGGTCTTTCAACAGGTGCAAAACGATCTGGCGGCCGTCGGCGTGACCATGAAGATCAAGACCATCCCGGGAACGCAATATTTCAACGCGCTTCTGCAGACGACGTTCGAGGGCGATGCTTTTCCGGTCGACTGGCCGTCGTGGCCGACCATCGACGTGACCCGCTCGCTGCTGCCGCATTCCTGTTTCCGCCCGGTGCCGTGGTATTGCGACCCGACGGTGACGCCACGGCTGGTCGCCGCCCGCACGGAATGGGACGAGGCCAAGGCGCTCGACTTGCGCCGCGAATTGATGCGCCATTACCATGACCAGGCCCCGGCGCTGTTCCTCTACGAAACCGTCAACTTTGCAGCCGTTTCGGCGAAGTTGAGGAATTTCCGGATGATCAACGGCTCTCACATTCCGTACGACGAGCTGGAATTGGCGCCGTAATGGTCCTCGCGGCAATGTGAAGTCATGACAAGTCCGTGATATCGTTCACGGCGGGTTGAGTCGCACCGCCCACTCGGAAAAAATGACCATCTCGAATTGCCATCTCGATCTGAAAGTCGCGATCTGAAATACCGGCCACATGGATTTCGGCAAGGACTACGAACGAAAAACGATTCCCGCCGGTGCCAACATCTTCATCACCGGAGATCGCGCCCTGGAGGCCTACGTCCTGCTGAAGGGCGAAGTCGACATCGTTGGCGTCAACGACAAAGGTGACACCATTGTTCTGACAACGGTCAAGCGTGGCGAGATGTTCGGCGAGTTGGCCCTGATGACCACCGACTCCAAACGCAGTGCCTCGGCGATCTCCAAGACCGAATGCCAGGTGATGGTGATCAAGAATACGCTGCTCAAGGACAAGCTCGATCGCGCCGATCCGTTCCTCAAGTACTGGGTCAAATATCTGGGCGATCGAGTCGTCGACCTGTCGAAGCGCGTCCAGAGATAGCGCCGGCACTGGGGACGCGAACCAGCATGTCGCAAGCCCCTCGTCGCGTCACGTTGTCGATCGCTTTTCTTGCCGTGATGCTGCCGTTGGTCGGTTGCATAGCCGGCATCGTCATCTGGCAGAGTTATAGCAAGAGTGTCGAAACCGCGATTGATGCCGGCCGCCAGCTTTTCTCCAATCTCGCGACCGACGTTGCGCTACAGCAGAACGCCATGCTGGGGCCGGTCCGGGTGGCGATTACCGCGCTGGCCGAAACCTCCGTCCAAGAATCGGCTTACGCCGCCGGACAGATTCAGACATTTCTGCCGATTCTCGAGGCTTACCCGCATCTCGCCGCGATCCGCGTCGGCTACGACAATGGGATGCTGTTCGAACTGGCGCCGGCGCGCGACACCGACATTGAGGGCGCGGCTTATGCCGTAACGACCATTGATCCGACCTTGGACGACGGCCAAGAACGGGTTCAGATCATCGATCGCGCCGGCGTGGAGAAAGGGCGCCTGGCCCCAAGGCCGACGACGTCCAATCCGGCAACCGAATCCTGGTACTCCCTGGCGACCGCGACCCCGGGCACGACCGTCGAAACCTTGCCTTATCGATTGCGGGGCAACGGCGTCCCAGGCATCAGCGCGGTGCGCGCTTTTGCCGGTTCCGTGCCCGGCGTGATCGCCGTGGATATTGCCCTCAGCCAGTTCTCGTTGCCGCTCGAAAGCCTCGCCACCGAGACCGATCAGCAGATGTTCATGTTCACCGGCGACGGCCGACTGTTCGCCAACAAGGACTGTGCCGCGGTTTTCGACGATCGCGCGTCTGACGATGCGGCCGTCACGCTGAGGCCCGTCGAAAGCTTGAGCCACCCCGCCGCCGCGGCCGTTGTCGATACTTACCGCGCCGAAAACGGACCCTTCAGCACCCGTCGGTTGGTCGCCGACGGCGCGCCCTATATGGCGTCGGTCACCCGTCTGGTCATCGCGGGCGGCCAGACGGACGGACTGTTCTTCGCCTTCGCCTTGCCCGAGAGCACCGTCACCGGCGCCTTCATATCGATCGCGCGCGATGCGGTTCTGATTTCGCTGGGGATCATCGCGCTCAGCATTCCGTTGATCGTTGTCCTGGCACGGCGCCTCGCCCGACCGCTCGCCTCGTTGGCCGAAGCGACGGACCGCATTACCCAACTCGACCTGACGACGCCGGTCGCCCAACCGACCCGCATCCGAGAAATCGCCTCGCTCGGCGAATCGCTCGATCGCATGAAGTCGGCGCTCGGCCAAATGTCGAAATATGTGCCGAAGTCCTTGGTCCAGGATTTGATCGAGTCCGGGCACTCGGCCGATGTCGGCGGCGAACGGCGCGAATTGTCGTACCTATTCACCGACGTTCGCGACTTTACGCCGATGGCGGAATCGACGCCGGCCGAAGAACTGATGGCGCATATGTCGCAATATTTCGACGGACTGGTCGCGGAGATTCTCGCGCGGCAAGGCACCGTCGACAAATACGTCGGCGACGCGATCTTCGCCTATTGGAACGCGGCGCGACGGCAGGAGGACCACGTCGAACTCGCCTGCCTGGCCGCGCTTGGCTGTCGCGCGACATCGAACCGCCTCAATGCCGCCTGGGAGGCCGAAGGCCGCAGGCCGTGGTACACGCGGTTCGCGGTTCACTTTGGCGAAGCCGTGGTCGGCAATGTCGGCTCAATCGATCGCATCGATTACACCGCCGTCGGCAACTCGGTGAATGTCGCCTCGCGCATCGAGGGCTTGAACAAGTTTTACGGTACTCAGCTCCTGGTCAGCGGTGACGTGGTCGCGCGGGTAAAGGGCAAGTTTCTCGTCCGTTATCTCGACACTGTATCGCCCAAGGGCGCGGCGGCGCCGCTCTAGATCTACGAACTGATTGGAACCGCCGAGGCCGGTCCGGTCGCCGCGAACCGCCGATAGCAGGACCTGTGTCGCGCCTGGACCACCATGACCGAGGCGTATGCCCATCGGGACTGGCCGGCGACGATGGCGATCCTCGACAATTTCAAGACAACGTACCCGTATGACCCGCTCGCCCCGGTCATCGCCCAGCGGGTCGGCGGCTTTATCGAAGCCCCCCCTTCGGCTGAATGGGATGGCGTTACACGGTTCGATAGCAAGTAATCCTAATGTTCTGCATCCCCCGGGGCTTTCGATTGCGCGACGTGGCCCCTATGGTGCTGTCGTCCGTGAGGGAGGCAACCATGAGGATTCTTGCGCTTATTCTCTTAGCGGTAGGGGCCAATGGGGCGGCGCTCGCTGCCGATCCGGCCAAGACCTACGACGTCATTGCGCCAGATCCGCCGTCGGCGCCGATGGGCTTTCTCGACATGGATCTGGCCTATCTCATGAATCTCTGGCCCGGCGAGTACGACAACCGCGAACAGGTTCAATTCGATTCCGATGCGGGGCGCAAGGACGAAGCGAGCGGTGCGCACTTCCGAATTCACTCTTCGGTGAAACGCGCAAGCGTGCCCGCACTTGGCCCAAACGTGCTCTATGTTGAAGAATATCGCGACAACGATCCCGCCAAGATTTTTCGTCAACGCCTCTATACGCTTGCCGTAGACAAGGAAGCGAAGGCCATTCCCGTCCAGCTGCATTTTTTCAAAGATGGCAAACCTTACATCGGCGCGGCCCGCGACCCCGCCCGTCTGATGGGCGTGACGGCGGCCGACCTGACCACGCTCGATGGATGCGATCTTTTCCTGAACCGCGACGCCGACGCGATTGCCGGCGGGATGAGGACAAAGACCTGTGTCTTCGGTGCAGAAGGCAACAAGAGATACGCCGATTATCGCGTCCGGCTGTCGGCTGATCAGTACTGGTTCAGCGACCGGTCTCGCGATGCCGTCACCGACGCCCTGCTCGAACCAAAGAGCGAGCTGACGCCTTTTGTGCTGGAGCGGGCGCGGATGTTCGTCTGTATGGTCGATTTCCCCGTGACCCCCGGCAAGCCGCAAATGAGAACCGACGCCTATGTGGTGATTCACGACCAGGGCGGCACTTATCCTTTCAAGCATGCGGACGGACGCGAGATGGTGATGACCCTTAGAAATAACTGGTCTTATGGTATGCAGCGCGAAACGCTCGTTGCCGTCATTCAAAACCGAGACGAGCGCGGTCCGACGCTGGCGTATGGTTGGAGCCAGGGGGGCGCCGATCGAATTGGCGTCAATCCGACATGGATGCGTGTCCAATGCGATCTCGACACCCCTGAGAACCGCAAGTTTCAGCAAGATCTTCGGTCGGATTCGTGAAATCCGAATAATGGCCGATAGGATCAAGTGGAAAGAGCGATGGTCGCGCCGCACTGCGATGGCCGGCGTTGCGGCGGCGGCTTTCACCGTTCCAGCGTTTGCCGACGAAACAGTTGACCGCGCTGAAGCGCGATTACATTTGCCGCACATCGCGCGTTCCAATGCCCCTGCCGGCGTTCGAGCCTGCGCCGCCCGCATGGCGCGGCTGTTGGATGAAATCTCGACCTTCGGGCCGGTGCCCGGGGACATGAGTTTTCCAAATCTGGTCCTCTCTGGCAGCCATCCCTGGTCCGCAGACGCCATCGATCCCAATGGACGCCTTATCGAACGAAAACGCCCGGACCAATCGGCGCCAACGGCCCTGGCCGTCGTCAGCTATGACGAGGTCGTTCGCAAGGGACGCGCCGTCGTCGCATCGACCAGGGATCGCGCGATCAGTTGATCGAGGCACGCCGCAAAGTGCCGCGCCGTCTGCGGCCGGTCGTGCAGTTCGAGCCAGTTCTGTTCGGCGAACGCGAGAATGGCAGGCTCTTGGAATTCCGCCTCCCAGAGAATGCCGAGTAA
>Ga0194132_10011738_pt1 | contig 11163 bp, 11 predicted proteins | sample TA2KigOf80mmetaG_FD_148612 | JGI IMG/M metagenome (GOLD analysis project Ga0194132, IMG submission 148612) | Freshwater microbial communities from Lake Tanganyika, Tanzania - TA2015054 Kigoma Offshore 80m | ecosystem: Environmental > Aquatic > Freshwater > Lake | place: Tanzania: Lake... | reverse complement strand
TACATTTATTAATAGTATCTAATATCTGGCGATCTCTTGCAAAAGAACTACCTTAAGCGGGTTTGTTTCTTCTGCTAAGTTAAACTTGGTTAGAACCTCTTCCATGTTAAATTATTCTGGAATCTTTTAGTAGAGATCATTCAATAATTTTGCTACCACTTCTTCTTTACTAACTTCTCCCTTTCCAACACTCGTCTTTGGACTGAGTAATAAGATCGATTCGATTAATGAATTTGATTAAATAATTTAAGAACTAATTTCCGCGTTAATGTGTTAACCAAAAACATCAGGTTTTTCAATAGGAGGGAAATCAGAAATTTTCATCGCATAGTAGTTGGGTTCACTACCTATTTTCTAGTCAATATTTTTCAATTCTTTTTATGAAATCTGATCAGGAATGACATATTTAGGATCTCCTGAATCTCCTACCAATTTATGTTTTTCTTCCAAGATAATTTTATTACAGAAATATTCTGTTGCATAGACGTTAAGTAGTCTCCTATCATTTTCGTCCGTTACTCTACCTCCATAGGTAACTTCTGAAATCAAGAAACGAACCGCATCCCAAGGAGGAGTTTTAGTTACAAGTTAATCGCTTTATTGCATGGCTGATTTGTCAGCTACAGTGGTTTCATCTACGTATATTTTAAGAATATTATCAGCAGTCTCCCAGTCAGAATAATTAAAATCATATAAGACGTTCCATCCTAAGTTTTTGAATCTTTTTCTTTCAATTATAATGGCATGGAACCATGTTAAACTAAATAACAATTTTTTATACCATTCTTTATTCAACATGTTTTCCATTTCACGTCCTTCAGTAAATTTATGTGCAGGCATTGTCTAATAAGTTCTAACCATGTTAGCTCTAACCCCTTTAGGTGGTTCACTAGTTTATTTCACACATTTTTGTAGAATAGAAATAGGGAATTTTGGATGAGCAGCCGAAGAGAGCCAAAGTCTGAAATTTTCATGAACTTAACCTTTATTTATTTCTAGAGTTTCAATTACTTTTTCTAACTCTTTAAGGAATGATAGTGATAAATGGCAATTAGCTAAATATAACCAGAATCCCTCTGATGCTCCCTTAGTGACACTATCTCGAGCTTTTTTAGCCTAACCTCGACCAAGAGATACTTGTAATAATTAAATTCCTTTTTATGTAGCAAATGTTGAAAGAATTCCAAGTGGATCAGTGCCTGGTGAAAGAATAAATATAACAGGGGTAGTTTTCGAAGAATTTTCGAATAATTCATCAAATTTAAATGGAGCTGGCTAGACAAACTTTTCTCCAATCTTATTATTCACAAAAATTGTGGCAGAAAATAAAACTCTATCTGGTCTTATAGTTTTAATCATTATCATTTTGCTTAATGGATTACATTTGCCTTCCCATTCTCCTGGTAAAGCATCGGTTTCCGGGTTAGAGCTCATGTACCATCTTCTCCATTCTTTGCTGTTATGTGTAAAGGCTCCAACAATTCCCGCGAAATTTGTCATTTTATCAAGATCACAAATAGCATCCCATGAATTCTAAGAAATCCAATCAGGAGTTGGATTCGGTTATTAAGATTTCCTGTCTGCAAGTGGATCACCTCCTCTTAAAAAGAAGTTCCATTCATCTTAATCTATATCAGATGATAATCTTACAGCCATTTATATGGATAAAAGAAGTTTATCAGATTCAAAAAGACCCCTGCATGCATAGTTATAGACCTCCTCTCTATGTTTAATACTGATAGCCTCTAGTTTATCCTATAAACTATCGTTGACAGTTGTAGGCTTTAGTAGATATTAGTCAATAACCTTTCCAAATAGATTGATATAAGAATCAAGAGCAAATTAATACATAGTATTCACTTATGAGAATTCATTGATAACGAAAAAAAGTTTAGCCGCAGTTCGAGCCAAACTTACGTAATTACTTCTTGCAGCCAGAGTTTTTTTCATTTAAACTGTTGAGATCTCCATCTGATGTCTGACTTCCTCTTCTGTTTCTTTTGCTGATTAAAGAGCTTTAATTAAATCTAAATCATCAACCAGCTAGCCTGTTGACTCTTGCAACATTTTTAGAATTCTATCATCTAAATCCTTTAACTTTTGTTCGTTGTCCGTTTTTTTCCTGACTAACTCATTTTTACTCTTCTCTAACTAGGCTTCCATCTTTTTGATGACTTCAGAGACTAATTAATCTTCTAAACCTTCTTCCTTTACTGTAAAATTTACCAAGGTAACTCTTGTAGAAACTTCTGGTTTATATCTTGGATTGGAAAGTTTGGTCATCATATATAGTTTGAATCTTGGGTCATATTTAATTTGTTTATCTGCACTTAATGTTAGTTGATAACCTACTGAAGTTTTTTAAAGTGATTTTGTTAAAATTGGTTCGAGTGATGGATCAATATCTTCATCTAAATTTTAAAATATTACTACTTCTCCCCATGAAATAGCCTATTCAATGAGCTTCATATAACCCTCTGTTTAAGGATCTATAATGTGTAAAGTTGATTTTTTATCTCCTGATGTTTGTTTTATTTCTCTTTCCATATTTTTTATCCAAATATTAGCTTACATCTAAGGATCGATCATAAGTGAGAATCTACTAGATTTAGTGACCAAAACAGCATTTTCTTTGGAGAATTAATCATCTGGTAATCCTTTAAAACTCCAATTTAAAAAATCTATTTATTTGACCAAGAAGTCAGCAAATGAATAGTCCTTTGAATGAGCAATTTTGAATGCTTTCACTTAGGCCAAACAAGTATCTCTTACAAAGGTTCTTCGATATTATGAAGGAAAAGCTCCAGCATAACTCATGAAAGCAGAGCTCATTAAAGAGTCACCAATAAGGTATTCAAATTTAACTTCTGCTTACTACTTTCTTTCAGCCCAACCTATTTTAGTTCCCTCTAACCCAATAATCAGTTTTTCTGCTCTATCTTGTTTCTCAGTTAAGGTTTTTGTTTATTCTTTAAATGCTTCTTAATCTTATGTAGCTTGAAATAATTTATTTTAAAGTTCTTTGATTGTATCTTACAATTTTTTGAAATTGTCTTGGAGTTATTGCAATTCTTCCTCGGATTTTCTTAATTTTTCTTTTAGCAAATTTACTTTGGCTCTTTTGGGTTCAATATCTTTGAAAGATTTAGCATATTATTCCATTGCAATTACCCACTTCCATAAACATCCACCAGCCTTTGAAACTAATTCTATAGTATTTATATCCATTTTGGGATCTGATGTCATCTTTTCTATCCTTAGTAAGGTTTTTTAAGAGATGTGATCTTTGTCCACGTTTTGCATTCTGGATAAGAAGTCTGGCTGAGAAAGTTCCTTTTTAGTTGAAGCCCATGAAGGCTCCTTACCTAAAATGATCATAATAGCGTAACAGACTGTATCTATTCCTGTAGGAGGTTTATTATAGGCCTTTATTTCAGCCAATTTTTATTTATCTAAATTTTTAAGTCCTTCCAGTGCAATCTCAAGAGTTGGTAATGCAGCTTATAAATCGGCATCTGCATCAGCAGCAATAATTTTTATTTCAATTTACTCCTTTTCAACTTATACTTGTCGGATTTCTACTTCTTTTTATTTCTCATTTGCCTCTCTTTGTTCACTTTCTATTCTGATCATAAGGTCCTCGCATTCCTTACTTTTTTTGGAAAGAACATAAGAATTAACTGATAATTGAGCTTTTAATTACTCTGAGTCTATAGCAGCTTCGTCAAGTTTGCGGAGACCTACCGATAGTTTCCTAATTTCTGTTCCAAATTCATCTTGTTTTTATTTCAAAAGTTCAACATATCCCTTAACTAATTCTATGTAGTTGGTGGGGGTTATATAGACAACTCTTTTAAGATCTTTAAACATTTTTTCTGCAAGCTCAATAACTCTTTAATGAGAGGTACTAAAGAAAACTGAAATATAGTGTCTTAATTCCTCCTCTGTCATCTATGGTTCCTCATCTCCATCTCCTTCTTTTTTTTCTTCATTTTTTTTCTCTTCTTCTTTTTTAGATTCCTCTTACTTTTTCTTTTCTTCTTCTTCTTACTGTTTTTATTCTTCTGTCTTCTCCACTTTTTCTCCTTCAATTTTTGCGTCATCTGATAGTTTCTTTTCGTCTAAGTTTATTTCAACTTTTCTGAGGAGTTAAACAGACGTCAAATATTTACCAGCTACTTCCATTAGAGCTTCTTCTGGCCAAGGAAGATACCATATAATAGTTGTATTGTTGACTAAACCTGGGTACATTCTGCAATAATTTCTCATAGTATCACCAGTCTTTGACATGCATATGATAACGTGGAAATTAGTTTAAACTCGAGTGAAAAAGAAATCCATAAGATCTTCATCTTAAACTCTAGCATCTTTTTCAAGACCTAAGCTCTTTAGATATTCTTTTTTAATTTTATCTCGAATTGCAGGATAATCTTCTTTTGGGGAGAATAAATTTGGTACTTCCCCAACTGTTAAAATATTATTGATACTTTCAATAAAACCTTCATTTACAATCTAATTATCACTAAACAAGAAAACACCAGGTTTATTTTTCTAGCCAGCTTATTCGCACCAACTCTTGACATCTTCTTTGAATGACTTCATGCCATAAGATTTACTAATTTCTATTTCCCAAAGCATATAATTGGCAATAAATGCTGCTAGTTTAGATAAGGAATGACGACCGCTTCCTCCTTCTCCAACTAACATCCCATGACCTTTTCCAAGTTTTATAATCCTATGAATTTTGCATACATAACTTATAGCCTCCTCGAAAAGAACAATAGGCATTGGGGTCCTTTATTTCTAATTATATTCATTTAATTTTTCCTCAATGAAATTTTTCAGAATTGATCGGTCCTTATATGATACTTCCACATAAATATTTCTACCGCTATTTTCCTCCATAAAATCCACCAATATTGTATCTTATTCATCGTCATTTGTTGCCTTTCTTATGTCAGTAGATAGAACTTACTCCAGTTAATCACTAACTAGTTTTTTAAGTTATGTTCTATCTTCAAAATTTATTAAACGATCATGGAAAACTCTTAAGCATTCATGAACCCATAATCTAAATACTGTGTCTTTCGAGTCACAATAAAATCTATCTAACAAGTAAACTCCTTAAATAACCTTAGAAATATCTCTCATGTTAAAGAGATAATGAGATTTTGTTGGTGTAGGTAAAAATCCTTCTTACACACATTTAAATAGATTAATAGTTGCTTGAGTAAGACCTTCTGATAATGGTTTTATATCTTCGTCAAATTCTTGGAACTTAAAAGTCAATATTGATTAAAATATTCTTTTTATTTGATTATCATGTGGTTAAGTGAAATTTATCATGTTGAACTTGCTCTACACTCTCCTTGAAATGGGAGCTCTTCCTCCACCTGGTGGTCCCATGCATGTAACAAGTTGAATATCAAGAATATTTTTAAATAGATCCCTTTGTAATTTATCGAACCAACCTTCATAGTCCATCCATTATCTTAATAATTCTAAAGCAGGTTATGAACCAAATAAATCTTTTCTTGGCATATTAAGATCATCGATGAAAATAACCATTTTTTTACCATCTGGTATCATTTTTGTTTTAGTTCTTCTAACCAATTTACTCTCAATTTACTCCTATGTATCAGAAGCTGATGTACGAGCTGAGAAAACAATCGAACAATTCGTGAACACATCATCAAGCTCTTAAAGTATATTGTTAATAACAGCAGTTTTTCCTGTTCCTGTGTTACCAACGACTAATGTGTTAATTTTCGATTTAATCAAAGTAGTTATAAGCATTTTGTTTCTTTAACTATCAACGGTTGGTACTTGCATTTTGTGATATGGCATATTTTACTAGGGTTTCCATTAACTAGCATTTATTTTATCTTCAAAAGACTACCATTCATTTTTATCATTGCTTATGAAGTAGTCATATACTGTGTTAGCGTGTGGGAACATTGATTCGATATCTCTAATGAACTAGTCAATTATTTTTCTGCCATCCTCATTAACTGTTGCCCCAAAGGACCATATCAAAGAAAAACACCACCATTTTTCAAGTAAAGCCCAATATATTTCATTTTTCTCGGGCATATTAAATGCTAAATAGTGACTTTCATTTTGAATAAATGCACTCATTAAGTTGCATAAAGATACAATTATATTCATATCAAGACATTTAACAAGATCTTTACAGTGTTATCTAGCCTTAAACAATTTTACTATCCATTTTTCAACTAAATCAAAGAAAAATTCTTGAATATGAACTTCTTTGATTTTTCCAATCCAACTTTCCAAATAAGGTTTCCATCCCAAATCGTTCTAATCTATATAGACCATGCCTGCTCTTGAAACAGTAGCAGGTGAGGCTTACGACAAGTCTTCAACCTCAAATACTAAACCAACTTAAGGAGGTAAACTTATTCTGTCACCACTCAACAAGGTTAGTACTTTGTTATCATCCAATACAGTATTCATAGATTCTATCCAAAGTGTGTCAACTGGACCATCTAGAATCATCCATCTTTGGTCTAAACTTTCATCTTTACATAATCTGGACATCATAGTACTTAAAACTCCATCTGACCATTCCATAGAATTTTGATCTACCCATCCATAAAGTTCATTCATAGTTACTGATTTCGGATTCAAAACTTCTAATCTTACATGAGGGTATTTCTTGGCATCTTAGTCATGTAAAACATTCATCGCCTTTTAGAGGATCTTCCAACAGGTTGATTTTCCAGATAGAGCAGCTCCTACCAACATATTTCCATGTCTAGTATTTTTAGTGTCATAAAGTTGAATAACTTTTTATATGATTTCTGGTTTAGGTATTAAATTTTACAGTTTTAATTGATTTTCTATTGCCTCCTGAAGTTATGGATTCGTAATATCTTATAAGTCCATATTGGGGAACAGATCGTTAAATAAAGCATTGAATAAGTAAATATCATCCTAAATGAACTTTGGGAGATTCATATCTTTAATAGCCTTCATTAGAATTAAGGATTCTTGGTTTGATTCTTCAGCTTCAGCCTCTCTATCTCTCTCTTTATCTTTGCCAGTTGTGACTTCAGTTGATTTTTCTCTTCTTATTTAGCCAGCACAGTTAAGGACTGATTTGATTGCTCGTAATCCAAAATCGTAATGATCTTGTTTACTGAGTTATTATATCATCAAGTTGTAAAGTGTAACCATTTTTAATGCAAGATTTCTGCCATTCTTAAAACCTTCAGATTGAAGCATGATTTCACATATCACTGTTGTTTCAGGAAGCATCATAGATATTGGTCTGAAAAGACTTTTAAGATTATCTGGTAATTCGGATCTTCCAGCATACCCAGGATTCATCGTGATGAAAATTGCACAAGAATCATTAAGAGGTATAACCTCATCATCGAATGCAAATCCTGTCGCATCAGGATTTTCTCTGAATCTCTTTTTAGCGTTCATAATTTGATGCATTTGTTGTGCAACTACTGATAACACTTCTACTTCAATTCTATTAAACTCATCAAAGCATCCCCAACCACCTGTCTAAACTAATCCTGAAAACATTCTTCCAAGACTTTTAATATCTAAACCTTCACTACAGTTGAAAACTAACACAAATTTACCCATTCCTTTTCCCAAATCTTTCACTGACTCTGTCTTACCTGTACCTGCAGGTCCTTGAGGTGAACCTCCTTTATTTAGCCTCATAGCTGTAGTTAAAGTCATATAACATCGATCAGTTAAGGCTGTAATAACTAACCTACCATTATTTCCTTAATATTCAAAACCATATTTAAACTCATATTCATTGTTTGTTTAGAGAACTGTTACTTCATACTATTCCCCTCCTGGCTATTTAGCATAGAAACGTAGTTGTTTTAGCCAATCAAAGGCCTTTTAGGAGAAGCAAGATTTAGCCAAAGATTCGATTATATCCTTTGCATGTATTTCGATTGTTATCATGGCTATAATTTTGAGTCTGTCAACCTCAGAAGATGGTTTTCTAATTAATTTAGTCAGCTCTGTAATAAAATGTGTTTTTTAGTCTTTAACAGTTTTCCAAACTCTTCCCTTTTCAGGTTTCTCTTCAATTTATTTAAGAGCATCCATACAATCCCTAGTCCAGTTTATTTAGGAAGCTACTATTAAAAGCTAACCAGGCCATTATTAAATCCATTTTTCAACCCATCTCCAGCCATCTTTCACTTTGATACTTGTGTGAGTCAAATATAATAGTTTTTTAAGACTCTCTTGCATAGCAAATTCAACTTTGTGAAGCCATTTTTCTACTCCATAATCGCAGGTCACTTTTGGATTCAATTTAACATTTTCACCCTCTGGAGAAAACATGCTCAAAATATCAAAGTTCTCAACTGGTTTCCCTTTAGCACCTGTGATAGTTTAATTGGGTTGAAATTCTAATCTTTTAATCCCTTCAAAACATTTTTTTATGTGTTTATTAATTCTTGAAGGATCTTTGCTGTTTCCTAAAATTTCAAACAAGTCATCATTAGAAAGGAAGAAAAATCTAGGGAATTCTTTACGATTCCTATCTAACAATTAGTTCAATATTTTTTGACTTTTATCCAGCTCTTTACTCATATCAATTAAGTCTTTTAATAGGCCAGCTTTGTTGAGTGTTCTCTTGGCATTAGGATCTTAGTAAAGCTAAGCCATATGCTTTTGGAATTTTTTTTCTGTTTTCTCGAATTAATTTATATCTCCCATCAATTATTTCTTTTGATCATTATCTTATCCTTACTGGGAATTAAATATAGCCTCTAGATAGATCCATTATCTTTAAACCTAAAGGAGCATTTCTAAAGTTTCACTTACGACTTATAGAATATTCTCCCAACCCTCGATTTCTTCTCTGAATGCTTCATAATATAAGGAGGTTTTTTATGATGAAAGAACAGCCATGTGATCTTCCAATGTTGTGAATACCTCATCTGACTTTTTGACTTTATACATCCCTTTCTTATGTTCATCAACAACAACTTCTAAAAGATCCCACTTTGCTCTAATAACTGACAATGCTGTTTCTATTTTGAATTCTTCCCTAGCAACATCACAGACGTCTCTAACACTATCATGATATTTAAGTAAATCTATATTGAATATTTCCTGTAATGTGAAAGAATCGGAACTATAGTCAAGAACTGTGCCAATTTTATCCTGCAACTAATTCCAATGCCTTTGTCTCATATAAGGTTCTTTCAACATTTTGATAAGAGGTAAAGTTTATCTAAAAGACTCTATCATCTATTTGACGCTATTCATAATTTCCCATTTCTTCATTTCCTTAGGGTATGAGTTCAATTTTTGGTAGTACTCTTCTGCCAAATCATCCAAAACTTCATTGTCAAAATCTTTAAATTTAATGAGCTTGGTCTCCTCCCATTGATTATTCCATTCATTCTTTGTCTTCCATACACTTTCCAATCTCTCTATTTCCAACTCTACCTACTCCAGTTCAGGAGGGGATACATATGTAATATTAAATAGATCGTAACCGAATTTCATTTAATTTTCCTTCTTCCTTAATTGTTTGGTTAAATCTTTATACTCGTTTAAAAGTGAGAATGCCTTTTCGTTTGAATAATTGGCTTGCTGGAATGGAGCATTGGCACTGAAGTGAATCTTGTTATCACCTGCATCTTTAAAAAATTCCTCAAGGTTCCTATTGGTCTCATTATAAAAATCTTAAGAAACTTTTTGATTTCTTGTCTCAATATTTTCTAGAATCTCCTAGAATTAGGCCCATGCAGCTCGAACCTAATTTTTTCTCAGCATATCTTCCTCTTTTAGGGTCATATTTGATTCTTCTAATAATTTAAATTTATCTTCAATTGGTTTTATAGATTCTTCAATTTTTTATTTTTCCGCCTTACATTTATTTAATGTGTCCATATTAGCTTTCAATTATTTGAGATCCAAGGGTTAAGGTTTGAGATTCAATTCATTGTTACTAAAGTAATCATATAGATCATTTAAAGATTTCAAACCTCTTTTATGAACAGCACTGAGCATAGATTACTAAAATTGCATCAAAATTTCAACAATGGCCGATTTGATGTTTGTATTATCCAGAACTACGCAACCCCATTTCTCAGTAGTCTTCTCCTTCTAGGTATTAGATTGGTCCTCCTCAAGTTTTGAAATGAAATTTTTAATATTGTTTATGTCATCTTGCGATTTAATTAATTATTCAACAAACTTATCCTTGTTTTAAGGCTGTCCCCAGTAAAATTGGGTATGATTCCAAGTGTCTTTCACTTGACCTTTGTCTAATTCATTACAATGTTTCTAAAGACTTTGCAAGGTTTTATTTATATATTTCTATACATCTCCATCGCTTGCTATCTTGGATTCAAAATAATTTTCTTTTTAAGCTGGCTCCTCCATATTCATATTCAAATCAACTATTTTACGTTAAGCCAAGGGATTGGCCTTTACTTCTTTCTCCCTTAGTATTTTCATCTCTTCCAACCTTACTTTCCTCTCCTCATACATCACTACTTCCATTCTCTTAAAATCTCTTAATAATTCCGCCATACTAGTCATTGTTATTCGAACTGTTTGGATTAAGGTCTCAGTGCTTGGCTTGAAAACAATATTATTGTTTTCTAACTCAACATAAAGTTTAATTAAAGGACTAGCCTATTAATTGATGTCTTCATCACCAACAACTTTTTGGATTTCCAGTAAGGAAGTTTTAACAGCTTTTTTAAGAGCTTCTTCAATTTTTTTATCAACTTAAAGTATGTAGGTACGCCAAATGCTTTGAATTTCCTTCCCTTAGGCTATAAAAGGTTCATAAGTCTCACATAAAATTCTCCTTATATCTTCAAAACCAGCTCTGAGCTATTTATGAATATGTTCTCTATGTTCCTTTTAATCTCTATCAAATTTGTCTATTTCTACTGGTTTTTTTTTGTCCAAATTTACTAAAATTTTTTAAGATATTTCTTGACATTTAAAATCTATTCTTTCAGTGTTTTATTTAAACATTTTTAATTTGTTATACATTTCTGTGCAAACCTTTCTACTATCTACAACGAATTTTTCCAAAATACCCTTGGAGCTCCATTTTAATTTAAGAAGCCCAGGTCTTATTTGGGCATCAACCAAGTCCATATGACCTTTAAATAGTTTTTATTCTAA
>Ga0194132_10011737_pt1 | contig 11163 bp, 13 predicted proteins | sample TA2KigOf80mmetaG_FD_148612 | JGI IMG/M metagenome (GOLD analysis project Ga0194132, IMG submission 148612) | Freshwater microbial communities from Lake Tanganyika, Tanzania - TA2015054 Kigoma Offshore 80m | ecosystem: Environmental > Aquatic > Freshwater > Lake | place: Tanzania: Lake... | reverse complement strand
CGGCCGTGGCTGCTGCCCGCACGTTTGCCAGGTCAGCCTCCAGCTCGGTGGTGTTCTGGTACGCCAGGGGCCCCACGCAGAACCGGCGCTTCATGGTGTTGGGCGGCAGCGTCTTCGCCCACTCGGGGAAGGATTCGGCGTTGGCCGAGGTGCGCGGCGCCGTGTTCTCGCCGCCGAATCCGGCGATGCGGTAGGTGACGTAGGTGGCGAAGCTCGGCTTGCCCAGCTCGCCGTCGCTCACTGAATCGATACCCGCCGCCACCTGCTGTCGCACCGACTCCGCCACCGCCGAGGTGACCCGCGCCCCGAAGGTCGCCCCGTCCAGCGGTTGCCCCGCTTCCCGGGCGCGCAGCAGGTCCACCAGACCGGCGGGGCGCGGCAGACTGCCGGTGTGGGTGGTGAGGATCCGGTCGGTGCTGCGCAGCATGGCAGTCCTCCAAGGCATGGAGTAGTTGGTGCCGCAAGCCTAGCAGGTGAGGAGGCAGGGAACAGGGAACAGGGGGTGCACCACATTTCTGTAACAGCATCAGGTTGCGTTGCGACCCTAGCAGGAGCGTCGCGCGCCGCACGCCTTGGTCAGCCTGCGGGTGAGCGCGTCTTCCCGCCCGCCTGAACTCTTAGGAACCGAGGGGCACAGCCCCTCGGGCACCCCGGCAGGAAGGGCGCGCCCTTCCTGCACTATCCCCTTCGCCGTGCTGGGTCGGGTGCGCTCCACGCTCCGTTACGGGAAAGTGGTGCACCCGGAACAAGGAACAGGGGACCGGAGCGGCTGAGGGGGCGGCACGCAGTGACGCTCCCTCAGCCGTCGGCTCGACTACGCCAAGGACTATTCAGTGTATCACAACTCCCTGGCGGGCAGTGCCGCGTTCTTGAGCCGGCGTTCGACGTCGGCCGCAAGGTCGGGCAGGTTGGTCGCAGCCGCCGTGTGTCCCCCGGCCGCAAGCGTGCTCACGCCCGGCACCCCACACAGCATGTTACTGGTACCGAACCTCGTGCCCTTGAAGGCGATGAGCTGGAAGCAGGTACCGGCGGCTGTCACCGGCTGGGTGGTGGTGATCGCCTCGCCGTCCAACGGCACGTTGGTGATGGGGCTGCCGTCCAGCGGGATGCGCTGCAGCAGGTAGCTGTCGGCGCCACTCACCGGCGCGCTCCACGTCATGGTGGCATTGGCGGTGCCACCGAGCTTCAGGGCGAAGCCCTGGGGGATCACCGTCCCGCTCTCCAGACCCGTCATACCGCACAGCAGGTCGCTCAGGCCCAGCAATGCGCTGCCCGGCCCCAGCGCGGCCAGCACGTAGCAGTACACTACGCCGTTGGCCACGGCCGCGTCGCTGTAGCTGATGGCGGTTCCGGCCAGCGGGATCAGCTCGGCGAAGGCCGTGCTGGTGTTGTACTTCAGCAGGGTGTAGCTCTCCTGGTTCAAGCCGGGGTTCCAACGGGTATCGATGGAGTTGGTGGTGATGCTGAAGTTCTTGCCGCCCACCGGCTCGGTCTCGTAGGCGCCCAGGTCGCAACCAGGCCCCTGCGGCCGGGCCACCAGCGTTGATCCACGCCGCTCAGCGGCGCGGCGGCGCAGACAGTGCTGTCGCCGGCGTTCAGCGCCGGACTCCCCGGCAGCAACCCCCGGGTGAGCGTCGCGCCGCCGTAGTCGGCCAGCGGTGTCAGCAGCGGGTCGCCGGTGATCGGCGCGGTGCCGCTGAAGAAACAGCCGGTCGTGTTCCCAATGAGGTTCAGGCCAACCAGCACCGGTGCTGCACCGCAATCGGGCCCAGTGGGCGCGCTGTTGTTGGCCACAATGCTGTTTCGCATGGTCATAGATGGCCCGTTCACCCCGCCGCCCGCCAGCGTGGCGGTGTTGTGGCTAACGGTGGTATTGCACAGGCTGAGGCTGTTCGAATTGAAGACGCCGCCACCCAAGTTGGCGCTGTTCCCCGTCAAGGTGCTGTTGACCAACGTCAGCGAGCTGGTATTCAGGATCCCGCCGACGAACAGTGCAGCGTCGTTATCCAACAGGGCGCTCCCGATAATGCTCCCGGCCGTGGGCCCGGCGTGGAAGATGCCGGCACCCTCGCGGGCGATGTTCGATGGGATGGAGCTGTTGAGAACGGTCAGCCCACCCAGCGAGACGATGCCGCCGCCAACACCGGCGATGTCACCGCTGCTGTTATCCCTCACCGACGTCCCGCTGACCGACAGCGGCCCGCGGCTGAAGAGCCCGCCGCCCTCGCTGCGCCGGTCGCCCGTGAGCTTGGTGGCCGAATTCTCGGACACGAACGAGTCATTGATGATCAGCGTGCCGCTCTCCAGGTGAATGCCCCCTCCGGTCGCCGACGAGGTGCCGTTGCTGGCGGTGACGTGGTTGCGCGCTATCCGGCTACCGCCCAGTACCGACACGGTTGCCCCGCCGGTAGCGTAGATGCCCCCGTCGGCCAATGTTGAAGGCCCTGCGGTGTCGGCCACGTCATTCTGGGTGACGCTCGAGTCTGTCAGGACCAGCGTCCCGCCGGTCTGATGGATGCCGCCGCCGGCGCCGGTGGCCAGATTACCGGTGATGAGCACATCAGTCAGCGCCAGCAGCGTCGCGGAGGAAACGATCGCGCCGCCGAGACTGCCGCGGCCGTCACGTACTGTCAGGTTCAGCAGCCGGACGTCGGCGCCGGCTCCAAACTGAAACGGCTGGTGCACACCGTCGCCGTCGATGGTCACTGCGTCGAACCCATCAATGGCGAGCTCGCCCCCAGCGCCCGTGATCAGCGGCAGCCCGGAGGCGAGCGTGATCACACCGCCGAGGCTGAAGCTGATGCTGTCGGCGCCCGGCGTGGCCTGAGCGTCGAGCATGGCCTGGGGCAGTGAGCCGGGGCCGCTGTCTGCCAGCGTGGTGACCACGAACGATGCTGCATACACGGGGCGCGGCGGAGCAGGCGACAGCGGAGGGTTAAGAGGTAGCGGAGTCTGCGGGTGAGCAGCCCCAGCGGCGCTCGCCCCTTCCTTTGTAAGGTCGTTACCTACTCGGGCCGGAATGGCCCGCTGGTGCCTTCGCTGACATTTCTTACAGCTAGCGACCAGCCGTTGATCGACGGGGAACGGCATGCTATACTCCCCCAGGTCGCAAAGGACAGCGGCGTGAAGAATTCGCGCGTCTGGCAGCTGCTCACCCTCGGGTGGTATGTAGCTGCTTGTATTGTGGGCGGCATACTGGCTGGGCTATGGCTCGACCAGGCTCTTGGTACGCCACCGTTGTTTCTGCTGCTGGGCCTGGCACTGGGCTTAGCGGCGGCATTCTGGGGCATGTTTAGAATGCTCCGGGACCTACAGAAGTATGGCTGATGCCCCTTAGGAGCAGCACGATTGGGTAAGCCAATCCTTATTGTCATTCTGGTACTGCTGGTGGCCGGATTCTTCTTCCGGGCCCCACTTCCCGTTCTCATGGTGGCGGCCGAACCGATACTCAGGTTCGGTGGGTTCATGCTCACCAACACCATCATCGCCACCTGGCTCACAATGCTGGTGTTGCTGCTGCTGTTCCGCAAGGCTACGGGCAACATGCAGCTGGTGCCGCGCGGCTTGCAGAACGTGATGGAAGCGGTGGTGGAGGTGCTGCTGGGGTTGGCCAACAGCGTCGCGGGCCCCCGGTACGCCCGAGTCTTCTTCCCGCTGGTGGGCACCATCTTCTTCTTTGTGCTCGCCAACTCCTGGCTGGCGCTGATGCCCGGGTTTGGCACCATTGGCATTATCGAGCACCACGGGCACGACATTGACTTCGCGCGGGTTGGTGGCAGCGGCGGGTCAGGCGGCATCGGTGTGCTGATGCCCCAGGCCAGCCTCGGCCCTATTTCGCCCGAGGTACACCACGACGACGGCCATGGTGCTCCCGCAAAGGATGACCACGGCGCAGGCGACACCATTCGCGGTACCTTGGTACCCATTCTGCGTGGCGCCAACACCGACATCAACACCACGTTGGCACTGGCGCTGATTGCGGTGTTCTTTTTGCAGGTGTGGGGGTTCAAGTACCAGGGGCTTGCCGGCTACGGCAGCAAGTTCATCAACCTCACGGGGTTCAAACAGGGCGCGTTCATTGGGGTCATCTACATTGTCATTGGCCTCATTGAGTGCGTTTCGGAGCTGGCCCGCATACTCAGCTTCACCTTCCGGTTATTCGGCAACATGTTCGCCGGCGAGGTGCTGCTGGCGGTCATCACCTTCCTGGTGCCCTTTGTGTTGGCCGACATGTTCTACATGCTGGAAGTCGGCGTCGGCGTGGTGCAGGCCACGGTGTTCGGCGCCCTCACCCTGGTGTTCGCTGCCTCGGCCGTAGCCGGGCATGGCGGCGATGACCACGGCCACGAGTCCGGCCACGGGGCAGCCGCAGGGGCTCATCACTAACTGGTGTTCGTTTAGGGCAACGTAGCCCGTTGCTCAAGAATAGTCACTTCGGAGGAGGTTCTTTCATGCCGGAAAACGTAGAGTCTGCAAAGCTCGCCGCTGCCGCACTGGCCATTGGTCTGGGTGCTCTGGGCCCCGCGCTCGGCATCGGTCTGCTGGCCGGCAAGGCCATGGAGGCCATTGGCCGCAACCCCGAGGCCGCAGGCGTGGTCCAGACGAACATGATCTTGGCGCTCGCCTTCGCCGAAGCTATCGCCATCTACGCACTGGTGGTTGCGCTCATTATCAAGTTCGTCTAAGCGTCTCGAGCCTTCGAGTCGCGCAAGGGGGTAGCGTTTGGAAGCGCTGGGCATCAACATAGGGGGGCTGCTGGCACAGATCGTCAACGTCGGTCTGCTGCTGTTTCTGCTCTCCCGTTTCGCATTCAAGCCCATCATGTCCATGCTCGACCAGCGCGCCGAGCGGATCAAGGACAGCCTGGAAGCCGCGGAGCGCGCGCGGCAGGATGTGGCGGCATCGCAGGCCAACATCCAGGCTCAGCTCGACGCCGCTCGCCGGGAGGGGCAGGTCATTATCGAGCACGCGTCGCGGGCTGCCGAGCAGTTGCGACAGGAGACCGTGGATCAGGCCCGCCGCGAGGCGGAGGCACTGTTGGCGCGTGCCCAGGCCGACTTCACCCTGGAGCGCGAGAAGGCGATGGCCGAGCTACGGCGCCAGTTCGCCGACCTGACGATCACGGCTGCAGAGCGCGTGGTCAGGCAATCCCTGGACGCACCTGCGCATCAGCGCCTCATCGAAGAGGTGTTGGAGCAGGGCGGGCGGAATAACTAGCCCATGCGTGCAGGCGGTTCATCCAAGCGCTACGCGCAGGCAGTGTTCCAGCTTGGCAGGGAACAGGGCAAGCTTGATCTGTGGGCTGAGGGCCTGGAGGTTCTGGGGCGGCTTTCGGCCGACGCAGGCTTCCGGCTCCTGATGGAGAGCCCGCGCGTCTCCTTTGCGGCCAAGCGCGACATTCTGCAACAGCAGCTCTCGGGCCAGTTGGTCGACGTGTTCAACCTTGCCCAATTGCTGGTCACCCGCAAGCGGGTAGATGCGATTCCAGGACTGGTGCAGGAGTTTGGTCGCATGTACGACGCCGAGCGCGGCGTGCAGCATGCGCGGGTGGTGAGTGCTGTGGCGCTTTCCACCGAAGCAAAGGACCTGCTGACCAAGCAGCTGGCTGCCTATACCGGTACCCAGATCATTGTGGAAGACGACGTAGACGCGTCCATCATCGGCGGCCTGGTGGTGCGCATCGGTGACAAACTCATCGATGGCAGTGTGCGTGGCCGCCTCGAAACACTGCATCGACAGTTGGCGAGCGCGCGGTAAACTGCGCCCTCGTCAACCAATACCGTTGGGGGACAACCTATGGCAATTCGAGCCGAAGACATCCCGTCGATCCTCAAGGACCAGATCGCCCAGTTTGGGGCGGGCATTCTGGCGGTGGATACGGGCACCGTTGTTGAAGTAAGCGACGGCATTGCGCGCATCCACGGCCTATCCGAGGTGCGTGCCAGCGAGTTGCTGGAGTTCCCCAACGGCATCATGGGGATCGCACTCAACCTGGAAGAGGAGAGCATCGGCGCCATCATCTTGGGTGACTACACCAAGGTGCAAGAGGGCGACGAGGTTCGCCTCACCGGCCGCATCGTCGAGGTGCCGGTGGGCGAGGCGATGGTGGGCCGCGTGGTGAACGCCTTGGGCGAGCCTTTGGACGGCCGTGGCCCGGTGGCCGCCGCAGGCACTGCCCCCATCGAGATTGTGGCGCCCAACGTGGTGACCCGAAAGTCGGTGGACACGCCCATCCAAACGGGCATCAAGGCGGTCGACGCCATGATTCCGATCGGCCGGGGCCAGCGCCAGCTCATCATCGGCGACCGCTCGACCGGCAAGAGCGCCGTGGCCATCGACGCCATCATCAACCAGAAGGGCACCGGCGTTATTTGCGTGTATGTGGCCATTGGGCAGAAGGCTGCCAAGGTCGCTCAGATGGTGACGATTCTGGAAGAGAACGGCGCCATGGGCCACACCATCGTGGTGGCTGCCAACGCTTCGGACCCCGCCGCCATGCAGTACCTGGCCCCCTACACCGGCTGCACCATGGCCGAGTACTTCATGCAGAAGGGGCGGGAATGCCTCATCGTGTACGACGACCTGTCGAAACACGCTTGGGCATACCGCCAGATCTCGCTGCTGCTGCGCCGCCCTCCCGGCCGCGAGGCCTATCCCGGCGACGTGTTCTACCTCCACAGCCGCCTGCTGGAGCGGGCCGCGAAGCTGGATGCGGCGTATGGCGGTGGCTCCATCACCGCGCTGCCTATCATCGAAACCCAGGCTGGTGACGTGTCGGCCTACATTCCGACCAACGTCATCTCGATTACCGACGGTCAGATTTACCTGGAGACCGACCTGTTCAACGCCGGTGTCCGCCCCGCCATCAACGTGGGTATCTCGGTGTCCCGCGTGGGTGGTTCGGCTCAGCGGCGTCCCATGCGCCAGGTGGCGGGCCGCCTGCGCCTCGATATGGCGCAGTTCCGCAACCTGGAGGCCTTCGCCCAGTTCGGCGCCAGCGACCTGGACGCTGTGACCCGGCGCCAGCTGGAGCGTGGTCAGCGGTTGGCCGAACTCCTGAAGCAGGGCCAGTACACTCCGCTCATGGTGGAGAAGCAGGTGGCCATCATCTTCGCTGGCGTCAATGGCCTGCTGGATGACCTGGATGTGGCGAAGGTGCCCGCTTTCGAAGCCGGCTTCCACAAGTTCATGGACCAGACGCATCCGGACATTCTGCGGAACATTCGGCAGAACTGCGACGATCAGAAGAACATGCCCGACGATCTGCAGCAGAAGCTGCGCGACGCGATCGCTGAGTACAAGAGCATCGCGGTCATCTAAGGACGGAAGCAAGCATGGCTGACAAGGAAGCTATCCGCCCGGCTGGCGCACCGGCGGCGGCCAACCCGCTCACTCCGGGCATCCGCGCCGGTGGCTTCCTGTTCGTCTCCGGTCAGACCGGCGGCCGTGTGGTCAATGGCGAGCGCACGATCGGTGAGGGCATCGCCGAGCAGACCGTCAACTGCATCGAGAACATGAAGGCAGTGCTGGAGGCTGGTGGCTCATCGCTGGCCAAGGTGGTGAAATGCACCGTGTTTCTCGCCGACATGAAGGACTTCGCGGGCATGAACGCCGTGTATAAGCAATACTTCGAGGCCGCGGGCGCCGATTTCCCGGCCCGTAGCACCGTCGAGGTGTCAGCCTTAGCGAACCCAGCACTCATCGTGGAGATCGAAGCGGTGGCGCTGGTATGACCACACAACCCGCATCTGTAGCCGACGAATCGGAAAAGTGGTTCGGTCCTGAGCACCGCTCCCCATTCTGGCAATGGACGGGCATCAAGTCGAAGCGGCTGGACGCCGGCTTGGTGGAGCTGCGGATGGACGTGCGGCCCGAAATGGTGAACCTGGGCAACGGCAGTATGCACGGCGGCATGACAGCTGCGTTGATCGACTCCGCGGTGGCCGCGGTCATCGGCTCGGTGTACAAGACCGGCGTCGACATTACCGGCATGACCACCATTGACCTGAATGTCACCTACCTGGAGGCCGTGAAGCCGGAGTCCAGCCTGGTGTGCCGGACCAAGTTGGTGCGCAAGGGTCGTAACATCTGCGTGGGCGAGGCCGAGGTGCGGGATCAGAACGACCGGCTGTGTGCCGTGGGCCGCGCCACCTACATGGTGTTCCGCAAGCAAGAGACGAAGTAAGCGTCTGTAAGGCAACGTTATGGCGAATATCCGACAAATCAAGCGCCGCATTCGCAGCGTGCAGAGCACTGCCAAGATTACCAATGCCATGTCGATGGTCGCGGCCTCGAAGATGCGGCGTGCGCAGCAGCGAGGTATCCAGGGCCGCCCCTACGCCGAGCAGATTCAGGCGGTGATGGGCAATCTGATGGCGGTTCGGCATGACACCGAGGTGGAGCTGCCGTTGCTGGCGCAGCGCCCGATACAGCGTATTGCCTACATTCACATCACGTCCGACCGGGGCCTCTGCGGACCGCTGAACTCGAACATGAACCGGGCCGGCCTCGCGTTCGTTCGCGAGCAGACGGTGCCGGTCAACCTCATCACCGTGGGCCGGCGCGGCCGCGACTTCATGGCACGCCTGGGCCATGAGCTGCGGGGTGTCTTCCTTGAACTTGGCGATGCCCCCAGCCTTCTGGATACGCTTGCCATCTCCCGCTTGGTGATGGATGACTATGCGGCGGGCGCTATCGACGCGGTGTACCTCGGCTACTCCGACTTTGTGAACACCATCACCCAGCGCCCCGTTATCAAGCAACTCATCCCAGTGGAGCCCGCCGAATTGGCCCCAGGCCAGCAGGTGGACTACCTCTACGAGCCGGCGCCCACCCCGGTGCTGGAACGGCTGCTGCCGCGCTACGTGGAGATGCAGGTCTACCACGCGATCCTGGAGCACATCGCCAGCGAACAGTCGGCCCGCATGGTGGCCATGCGCAACGCCAGCGAAGCCGCCAAGGACATGATCAAAGACCTGACGCTGACCTACAACAAGGCCCGCCAAGAGTCCATCACCACCGAGATGTTGGACATCGTCGGTGGTTCAGCAGCGCTTGAATAGCCACGAGTACATCCCCTGATCCCTGTTCCTAAGAAGGAGCCACCATGGCAGACGGTAAAGTAGCGCAAATCATCGGTACGGTTATCGACGTGGAGTTCCCGCCCGAGCAGTTGCCGGCGTTGTTCAATGCCGTCGACATTTTCGGCGACGACGGCCACAAAGTGGTGACCGAGGTGCAGCAGCACGTGGGCAACAACTGGGTGCGCTGCCTGGCCATGGACATCACCGACGGCCTGAAGCGTGGCGACCGCGCCGTGGATACCGGCAAGGCCATCAGCGTGCCGGTGGGTCAGGGCGCGCTGGGCCGGCTGTTCAACGTGCTGGGCGAGCCGTTGGACAACGTGGGCGAGGTGGCCGCATCGGACTACTGGCCGATTCACCGAGACGCCCCTAAGTACGAGGACCAGGAGACCAAGGCCCAGATGCTCGAGACGGGCATCAAGGTCATCGACCTGATTGCTCCTCTGGCGCGCGGTGGTAAGGTCGGCCTGTTCGGCGGCGCCGGCGTGGGCAAGACGGTGGTGAACACCGAGCTCATCCGCAACCTGGCAGCCGAGCACGGCGGCTTCTCCGTGTTCGCCGGCGTGGGCGAGCGCTCCCGCGAGGGCAATGACCTGTGGCACGAGATGCAGGAGAGCGGCGTGCTCGATAAGACCTGCCTGGTGTTCGGCCAGATGAACGAGCCGCCGGGCGTGCGCCTGCGGGTGGCACTCACCGGCCTCACCATGGCCGAGTACTTCCGTGACGTCGAAGGCCGCGACGTGCTGCTCTTCGTCGACAACATCTATCGCTACACCCTGGCCGGTATGGAAGTGTCGGCGCTATTGGGCCGCCTGCCCTCCGCCGTGGGTTACCAGCCGACGCTGGGTACCGAGATGGGTATTCTGGAGGAGCGTATCACCTCCACCAAGAAGGGTTCCATCACCTCGTTCCAGGCCATTTACGTGCCCGCCGACGACTACACCGACCCCGGTGTGGCCACCACCTTCGCCCACCTCGACGCTGTGGTAGCGCTCGACCGCTCGCTGGCTGAGCAGGCGCTGTTCCCCGCCATGGACCCGCTGGCATCCTTCAGCCGCATCCTGGATCCCTTGGTGCTGGGCGAGGATCACTACACCGTGGCTCGCGGCGTGCAGCGCGTGCTGCAGCGCTATAAAGACCTGCAAGACATCATCGCCATTCTCGGTATTGACGAACTGTCGGACGAGGACAAGCTGACGGTGGCCCGGGCCCGCAAGATTCAGCGCTTCCTGACCCAGCCCTTCCACGTGGCCGAGCAGTTCACCGGCACGCCCGGCGAGTACGTGCCGGTGCGCGAGACCATTCGCGGCTTCAAGGAGATTCTGGACGGTCAGCACGATGACCTGCCGGAGGCGGCGTTCTATATGGTGGGCACCATCGACATGGCCCGGGCTAAGGGCGAGCAGTTGATGAAGGGGTAAGGCCGTGGAGCACAGCGAGGTTGACTTGGAGCAGCTGCGGGCGGCTCGTCAGCTTCGCCAGTTGCCGCGGCCCTTCAGCTTTCACTGGGGCAGCGGCAACGTGGTGGAAGAGGCCTGGATGGTGGGAGAATGGCACGAGCCAGCCATTCAACTGCTGGAACATGAAGACGGATCGTTGGCGGTACGCTTCGCCGCCTACAGCCATCGCGGCGCCTTCCAGCGGTCGCCGCTGATGGTGGGGCACGACGAGCTGGCGGGGCTGAAAGCTTCGCTGCGGGACTGCCCCAGATTGCGGGCGTTATTGAAGGACCTGGTTGACTGAGGGCGACGGATGGGAGAGACAGATGCCGTTTCATCTTGAAGTAGTCACTGCCGAGCGGTCGGTGTTTTCCGACGATGTGGACTCGCTGGTCGCCCCCGGCGCCGAGGGCGAGCTCGGTGTGCTGCCGAAGCACGAGGCCTTCCTAACCGCGTTAGACTACGGCGAGCTGCGCATCGTCCAGCCGTCTGGTACCACCATGCTTGCTGTCGGTGGCGGGTTCCTGGAGGTGCGGGACGGTCGCGCAATTGTGCTGGCGGATAGCGCCGAGCGGTCGGAGGAGATCGATCTGGCGCGCGCCGAGTCGGCACGCGAACGCGCGAAGGAGCGCATTGCCCTG
>Ga0194132_10011736_pt1 | contig 11165 bp, 8 predicted proteins | sample TA2KigOf80mmetaG_FD_148612 | JGI IMG/M metagenome (GOLD analysis project Ga0194132, IMG submission 148612) | Freshwater microbial communities from Lake Tanganyika, Tanzania - TA2015054 Kigoma Offshore 80m | ecosystem: Environmental > Aquatic > Freshwater > Lake | place: Tanzania: Lake Tanganyika... | reverse complement strand
CTTCTGCCAAACAGTCTGTATCATCACCAGGAAGCCTCCTTGCGCAACGAAAGGTGCGGTTACTTAACACCTTAGACGCACTTGGAGGCTCTTTTGTTCGTCAGGCCATGAATAATTCAGGCTAGCATCATACAGCGCCCGAATAAACCGAAAACTGAAGTAGATTGAGGACGCTTCGGGTAGACCTGTTTCGTGTGTTCGGGCGCCGAATACAACGAGCGGAGAATAATGCTTGCCGCCTCATTGTGACTGGTCCAGTTACTTCGAGCGGCATTCTCTCAAGGTATTCAGAACTGCTTCCAGGTCGGTCGGCAACGGTGCAACCAACACCAGCGGTTCGCCGGTCACCGGATGCTCAATCGTCAGCCTTCGGGCATGAAGCGCTTGCCGGCTCAGAATCGCCTTCTCGTCGGAAGGATCGCCGCTCAACTCGCCGCGTGTTATCTCCGCCCGGCCGCCGTAGAGCCGGTCGCACAGAACCGGGCAGCCGATGGACGCCAGGTGGACACGAATCTGGTGGGTGCGTCCTGTGTGCGGCAGAAGTTTCAGCGCGGCATAGCCCCGGAACCGCTCGATAACCTCATAAAACGTGCTCGCCTCGCGCGAGGTTACATGATCGGCCCGGATGGCCATCTTTTCTCGCTGGTGCGGGTGGACGCCAATCGGCCGAACAATCTCGTCCCGGTCCCGGCTCGGCTCGCCAACCACAATGGCAAGATATTCTTTTTCCACGTCCCTGTTTTGAAACTGGTCCGCTAGCCGGCCGTGGATCTGGTCGCTCTTGGCCACCAGGATCACGCCGCTGGTATCCCGGTCCAGCCGATGGACGATGCCCGGGCGCGTGGGGCCGCCGGCACCGCTTAAGCTGTTAAAACGATACGCCAGCGCACTGGCCAGCGTGCCGCTCCAGTGGCCCCGGGCAGGATGGACGACCATACCCGGCGGTTTGTTGATCGCTGCCAGATAGTCGTCCTCGTAGAGCACCTCCAGCGGGATGTTCTCCGGACGGGGGCTTTCCCGGGGTGGATCGCCCGGAATCACCCGCACCACTTCCCCCAGCCGCAGCCGGTAGGCCACTTTCTTGCGCAGGCCATTCACCGTCACCGCCTCCCCCACAATCAGCCGCCGCAAATAGACGCGGCTGTAATCGGGAAAATGGTGGGCCAAAAACGCGTCCAGCCGCCAGCCGACTTCAGCCGCGGAGGCAACGAGTTCGATCGCGTTGGCGGTGTTGGAAGTCATGAGGTTTTAATGACACGCTGGGAGTATGCCTACTACTTTGCAGGCATCTTCCGGCAGGCTAACCCTACTGGTTAGCTTCGTTGCTGCCGCAGTAAAACGCCAGCCCCTGCTACACACAGGCTGGAAGCCCATGCTACAAATGCAGTCGTGAAACTCACTGCGGACGACATCCTGGGTACGTCGCGCTGGGCCGTGGAAACGCGGCACCGGGTGGCCCAAATTGCGCGGCACCGGTTTAGCGTGCTGATCACCGGTCCGCCGGGGAGCGGCAAGCAGTTTCTGGCGAACGTCCTGCACGCGCTGAGCCCCCGGGCCGATAAACCGCTGGTGCCGGTGAACTGTTCGCGGCTGGCGGAGCAGTCGTTCGCCAGTCAGCTCTTTGGCCACGAGGAGGGAGCCTTCGCGGGGCTGGCGGGGGCCTCTTTGGGGAGCTTCCGCGCAGCGGATGGCGGCACGCTTTTCCTGGGGCAGGTGGAGCGCTTGCCGCTATCGTTTCAACCATTGCTGCTGGACGCGCTGACGACCGGCCGAGTCCACCCATTGGGCGCCCGGCGGCCGGTGACCGTGGATATCTGGCTGATTTGCTCGTCGCTGCGCGATCTGCAAAAGGAAATCCAGAATCGTCGGCTCATTCCAGAACTCTATGCGCAGCTCGATTCCGTCTCGCTCCCAACGGTGGCGCTGCGGGAACGGCTCGAGGACATCGGGCCGCTGGCCGAGCATTTTCTGGCCGTGATTGCGGAGGAATATGGAGAGGTGCCGCGCAAGCTCAGCCAGCAGGCCCTCAAGCGGCTGAGGCACTACGAGTGGCCGGGCAATGTGGCCGAACTGCGCTCCGCCCTGGAACGGGCCGCGGTGCTTGCGGAAGATGAAATCCTGGGCGCGGCCGATTTTGATTTTTTGGAAGGAGAATGACGTGACGGTCCTGCCAGGGGAACCGTCCCCTACGACTTAAGCTGCTTCAGCAGCTTCTCCGCATCGCGTCGATGTACGAACAGTGACTTGTTATCAAGCGAACCGGTCAGCAGCTTACGCGCATCTTCTTCCTGCTTCTTGTCAACCAAGACGCGGCTGACGAAGTAGGCGGAGTCGCCTCCGATGGGACCTTGGGTAACGACCTGCAGAACCTGCAGAGCATTGTTTGTCTGTCCGGAGTTGTAAAGAATCCAACCCAGCGTGGCCAGCAGGTCGCGATTGTTCTGGCCTATCTGGGCGGACTGCTGGGCGATCGCCAGGGCCCGGTTCCGCTTTTCTGGATTGGAATTCTGAATGAGCACCTTGGCCAATTGATCGCGAATCTGCAGGTCACTGGGGGCGGCCTTAAATGCTACCTCCAGTTTGTCCTCGGCGGTTTTTAAGTCCCCTTCGTAGTGGGCCAGCACACCCTGGAGAAACAGCACGGCTGCTGAACTGGGGTCCGCGGCGGCGGCGGCTTGCGCGTGCCGCTTGGCCTCCTCGAAGTTTCCTTTCTGCCACTGCGACGTTCCGAGAAACAGCCGCGTTGGCGCGTCCTTACCGTATTCTTTCTCAGCGAAGGCCATCCATTTATCCGCCAGTTCCGGCTGGTTGTCCCCACGGTAGTACATCACCACGGCCACCGGGGGCGTCGGCAGCTTCTTGTTCCGCTTGTAGGCCTCTTGATACTCAACGTAGCCTTGCTTTCCCTCGCGAGCCTTGAACAGCACATGTCCCAGACGATAGTGGGCCAGTGCGTTCTCCGGCTCCAATTGGATTACGCTCTCCAGCCGCTTGCGGGCATCGGGCCACCGTTCGAATCGTCCGTGCACGCTCGCCCAGTGATTGTTGGCAATAAACTGCATCGACTTCTTGCGCGGATTGCTGTCCGGAACCGTGGCGAGCAACTTCTCCGCTTTCTCCAGCGATTGGGTGGCGTCCGTGTACCGGCCTTGCGCCACGGCCAGTCCGGCCAGGGTGAGATAGACTCCTGCTTCCTGGGGATGGGCTTCGGCCGCAGCGTCCAATTCAAACATCCCGCTTCCCACGTTGCCGTAGTCGATGAGGAAGCGGGTCAGCAGGAGTTCCGCCGGAGGAAGGTCGGGGTTCTTTTTCACGGCGGCTTTAAGTCCCTCGAGCACTGCGTTGCGGTCGCTGTTCTTCAATTTTTCAAAGGCCGCGGCAATATCGGGATTTTTCTTGATCAGCACCGGCGTGGAGTATTGCTGGCCCAGGCTGCTCTCGGGCTCCGCCTCGGGATTGTCCGCCGTAGCGGGACTGGCTGCCTTTTCCGTGGGCGTGGCGTTTTCCGGCGGGGCCAGGGCTCCCGCCTGATTTTTTGCATCTTGAGCCTCAGCGGAACCGCCACCTAGAGAACAGGTCGTCACGGCGACGACGAGGGGAACCACAAGGCACCGGAGAAGTCCGAACGACAACCGTTTCATGGTAGGTTACAAACATCATGCCTAACCCTCCGCGGCAGGGATTGGAAAAGGGCAAAACCGCGGTGGATTCAAGCCGTTGGAATAGAACCCTGGACACCAGCTAACCTGGAAAGCCTGGTCGGCCTGATGTATGCCGGCATTCTTTAGAGTCTCACGGCATGTCGCGGGCGTCAAGCCAGCGATGCCTTGCGGCCATCATCTCCCTTGTGCAGGGGGCAGAAACCGGGTGGAAAGTTCCGGCTTTGCGGGTTAGAGCAGGTGCTGCTTGCGAATGCCAGCAAGCTGGGCGAGGGCCGGTTTCGGTCTCCCCTGGCGGTCGATCAGGCCGCCAAACGTCAAATCGTGCGGTTCGTCGTCCCGCAACTGGTTCCAAACCACGGCCTGAACGGCCGGCTTGGACAAGATCAGCGGCACATATTGCCGCGCCCACTGTTCCTGCAATTCCGGAGTCCAGCCGGAGGGGACGGGTTGCGGCTTGAGCCGTGCCAGCGGATCCTTTCCACCGCCGCTGGGAACCACCAGCGAAACCAATAGCGGCAACCCCAACGTAGACCAGCGGTCCAACTGCCGGCTCAATTCCAGCAAATCCCGCGGCTGCGTGCCGCGGGGATGAAAGCCAAAATTGATTTCCAGGCCGATGCCCGCCAAACCCAGGTTTGCCCGGATCAGCGTATCAGCCAGATGCAGCGGCAGGTCCATTTCCATTTGGGCCACGTATTCACCCCAGGGTTGATCGAACGTCACCACCGCGGGAGTACGGCTGTCGTTCTGCCGGACAATTTCCACGGCCCGCACCGCCATTTTGAGCTTCTGCTCCGTCGAGAGTCCCAACAAATCTCCCGCGTTAAGCCGCCCGGCGCATTGCCACACCTGCACGCGCCCCCGGTAGCGGGCCACCGTGGCGCGGACGAACTCCGTCATGAAACCGGTGATGGCCTCGACATCTCCTTCCCACAAGTAAAGCCAGTCCGGAACACCCGCCGTGTCGAACCGCAACAGCGGGCCGCTGCACGATTTGAGGCCGTAGGCGGCGCACCATTCCACCTGCCGGTCGTTGCGAGCCCAATCGTGGCGTCCCTCCGTTTTTTCCGTATCGTGCCAGGAGAAAGGGACCACGGCGGCGTTGAACGTTGCCAGAAAATTGCGCGAGGCGATCGGGTCCAGCAGTTTTTCACCCAGGTCCGCGCCGAACAACGTCGTCAAGCGCGATCCATTGGGGCGCCGCGCGGCCAGCGCCTGCTGGGAATACGATTCCGCCAGTGCCACCATCAGTTTCATCACTTGAGCCAGGGCCGAGCCAGCCCGTTTGCACGCCTCCAGCGGTTTTTCCTGGGTGACCGCCGCCAGGGCAAACTCGCGGACCACTTCCTGAATCCGCTGCCGCAGTGAAGGATCGACTTGCATCCCTGCCGCCTCCCAGGCGGAAAGCTGATTGCGCAGCCGGTTGAGCGTGCCGCGGGCCAGTTCCACTTCCAGCAGATAAGGTTGCGTGCGCTCCATCAAGCTGGCCGTGGAGAGAGTCGTTTCCCCATATCCTTCCACGATCCACGGCACGTAAAGCGAGCCCGATTCGCCGGGAGGGCGGTCTACAATCAGTCCCTCTTCCGTGGCCACGATGCGGCTGGGCCACGGAATTTCGTCCAGGCCGGTGATATAGGCCCGCGCAACTCCTTCCGCAGGCATTCGGTCGGGCCTGGGGACCAGAAAACGGATTAGACCCATCGCAATTCCCAGCTGCCGTAAATTGGATGCGCAACCAGCGCCGATAGCCCTGCGGCATCCGGCAGAGAAAAGGCAGACCGCGCATCTAGGAGCAAACCGATTGAGTTTATCTCGCGCGGCGCCATCTTTCAACGGATTGGCCTGCAAACGTGGGGCATGGCCAGAGTGCGAATTCGGCTGGTATACTCAACACCTGAATCAGCCGCGGAGCGCTAGCCCCCGGTTTGCCCCAGCGAGCGTTCGGCGCCGCGCCGCGCATGACACCGAACGAACCGGGCGCGAGCGCGTGCCGGCTGATGTTTTCAAACACCCATACCCCATCTGTTTCGCTCTGCCTAAGGAGTGCCCGTATGAGCCCAGCCGTTGTAATGCAGACCTCGCTCTCCCGCTTTCCGGTCCGCCGCGGAAAAGTTCGCGATATTTTCGACCTGGGGGACCAACTGCTACTGGTCAGCACTGACCGGATCAGTGCCTTTGACTGGGTGTTGCCGACCGGGATTCCGGACAAGGGACGCGTGCTGACCCAACTGAGCGCTTTCTGGTTCGACCTGCTGCGCGAGCCGAACCACCTGATTACCTGCGACGTGGAGCGGATGGATTTGCCGGAGGGAGTGGATCGGGCCGAGTTGGCCGGCCGCAGCATGCTGGTCCGTAAGACCAGCGTGGTGCCGATCGAGTGCGTGGTGCGGGGTTATCTGAGCGGCTCCGGATGGAAAGAGTATCAACAAGACGGCAAGGTTTGTGGCGTGCCGCTGCCTGCGAGGCTGAAAGAGAGCGACCGGCTGCCTGAGCCGATCTTTACGCCGGCCACCAAGGAGGAGAGCGGCCACGACCAAAATATCCCGTTTGAGCGGATGGTGGAAATTGTGGGGGCGGACGTGGCCGGGGAGCTCAAGCGCCGCAGTCTGGACATCTATCGCCGCGGAGCCGAATACGCCCTGAAGCGAGGCATCATCATTGCCGACACCAAGTTTGAATTTGGCCAGATCGACGACGAGATCATTTTGATCGACGAAGTGCTCACTCCGGACAGCTCCCGGTTCTGGCCAGCGGATCAATACAAGCCCGGCGGCGGCCAGCCTTCTTTCGATAAACAGTTCGTCCGCGACTGGCTGACCTCCAGCGGCTGGGACAAGGACAGCCAACCCCCGGCCCTGCCGGCCGACGTGGTCACGCGCACGCGGGACAAGTACATCGAAGCCTTCGAGCAGATCACCGGTCAGGCGTTTGCGTGGAAATGACGACGGTATGCAGCCTGGGTGGCCCGCGTTGTCCGTCGGCGTAGTAAAATATTGGTATGGCAGGCAATTCTTTTGGTCAGGCGCTGCGCATTACCACGGCTGGCGAAAGCCATGGTCCGGGCAATATCGTCATTGTTGACGGGGTCCCACCCGGCATTCCGCTCTCGGTGGAGGATTTGCAGGTTGACCTGGATCGCCGCCGCCCTGGGCAGAGCAAGATCGTCACCCAGCGGGACGAGCCGGACGTGCCGGAGATTTTTTCCGGCGTCTTTGAGGGGCGGACGACGGGAACCAGCTTGGCGATTCTAGTGCGCAACCGGGACCAGCGCAGCCGTGACTACGACGAGATCAAGGATCTCTACCGCCCCGGCCACGCGGATTACACGTTCGACGCAAAGTATGGATTTCGAGATTACCGTGGCGGGGGACGCTCCAGTGCCCGGGAAACAACCGTGCGCGTCGCGGCTGGCGTAGTGGCGAAAAAAATTCTCGAGCACGGGTTTGGCGGCCGTGTTGTCGGCTATGTGGTCCAGATTGGCGACGTCCGGGCGAATATTCCCGACCCGGCGGTCGTGACGCTGGAGATGGTGGAACGTCTGCCGGACGGTGCGCCCAACGTGGTGCGATGTCCCGATCCCGATGCCGCTGCCAGGATGGTGACCCTGATCGAAGAGGTCCGCACACAGCAGGATTCCATCGGCGGCGTGGCGGAGATTGTGGCGGTCGGCGTGCCGCCAGGGTTGGGGGAGCCGGTGTTCGACAAGCTGAAGGCCGATCTGGCCAAGGGGCTGTTCAGCCTTCCGGCGGTGCTGGGGGTGGAATATGGGAGCGGATTCTCGGCTGCCACGTCGCGCGGCAGGGAAAACAACGATCCATTCGTTCCGGCCGAAGGGAGCGAGCCCTGGCCGGATAACATTACGACGTCCACCAATCGTCATGGCGGCATGCTCGGCGGCATCAGTTCCGGATTGCCGATCGTTTTGCGGGCGGCGGTCAAGCCGACCAGCAGTCTCCCCCAGCCTCAATCCACGGTTGATCGCGCTGGCCAGCCAGCGACCATCCGCACCAAAGGCCGTCACGACCCGTGCCTGCTCCCCCGGTTTGTGCCGATGGCCGAGGCGATGGTGGCCCTTGTTCTGGCCGATCACTGGCTCCGCTGGGTCGGGCAGCGCGGAAAATAGGTAGTATGGGCTTCCAGCCCGTGCATGTTGAGGTCGGCACGGGCTGGAAGCCCATGCTGGGTCGAATGCCTGCTTTTTCCCCATCCAAACGGCCTAGGCCGCGGTCTGTGCGACACGCTAAAATCGCCCCGCGATTTCCCCAGCTTTTACTGCTTCACCGGTCTGCGCATGCCACGCCTGAGCGAGCGAATGCACCGCCTGATTTGTCGCGCGGGCTTCCTTGCCCTGTGCGTCGTGCCGACTTTGTGGGTCGGCGTCTGGATAATCGCGCACAAACGCCCCTCGCATCGTACAGTCTGGGAGGCGGCGTTGGCGGCGCGGCTGGATACCGAAGTCCGCATCGACGCGGTGCGTCATCCCCAGCCGGGCGTCACGCGGCTGGAAGGGTTGCAATTAGTGGAACCGGGGGAACAGCAACCCTGGATCGAGATCGCGCAGCTTGAGTTGCGCCATTTCCGCGGGATGTGGACGGCCCGGGTGGATCGTGCCGTGTTGCGGAACCGTCCGGCTGAGCTGCGGAGTCTGTTGGCCCGATGTTCGATTCCGCATCCTGGCGTTGACGAGTCGTCCGTACAACTCTCGATTGATCGTCTAGAACTCTTGGACGCCGGGGAGGAGGCGGTCGTGCGGCAGGTCGTGGTCGAGCGTCAGGCTGGTGGCGATGTCCGTGCCAGGGCACTGGCGAGCGAGAACGCAGAATCACCCTGGCGGCTGGAGCTGGCCAGGCAAGACGGTGTCCGGCACGTGCGGCTTGACACGGGCACCACACCCCTGCCGGCGGCCGTCGCCGCCTGGATGCTGCCTGTGGTCCAGTCGTTAGGAAAAGAAGCGAGCTACCTGGGCACGGCGGAAATCCTTATTGCTGAAGACGGTATCTCCGGCCAGGCCGCGGGAACCTTCCATCGCCTCGATCTGCAATCACTGACGGAGCAGTTCCTTCCCGCGGAGATGAGACTCTCGGGCGAAACCGATGTGACGCTGTCCGACGTGCAATTTCACAACGGACGCCTTACGCGGGCCGAAGGATCGTTTCACAGCCGCTGCGGGAAGGTTCGTCGCCCGTGGCTGGAGGGACTGGTCCATGATCTGAATGTCCAGTGGCAGACGGCAGACAGCCGCTCCAATGACTCCGCGGACGAGACGCCATATAAAGAGTTCGCTTTCAGTTTCGTTCTCGAACCGCATCAGATTCGGCTTGCGGGAACGTGTGGCGGTGCCCCTGCCGGAACGATGATGACGGGTGTGGACGGCGGCGTCATCCTCAGCACGGCCGCATCGCTGCCCCAGCCTGCCACATCTCTAGCGCGTTTGCTCTCGCCACCGACGCGCGACTGGATTCCGGCCACGACTCAAGCCCAGTGGGTGTTGGGCCACCTGCCCACTTTTAACGGCAGCACGGACAACCGCAATCGCGACGGTCTGAAGTGACTCTGTGGTGCAGGCTTCCAGCCTGCCCAGGCAGCCAGGATGTCCGCACCACAAAATCGGCAGGTGGTTGGCAACATCTGTACCCCTGGTCGGGCTTATCCTATAATCAAACATGGTCCTGCCAGCCCTGTTGCTGGTCCCGCCTGGACTGGACGGAAACGGCCCCAACCTCTGCGAAACCGTCGGATCATGGTGCACCCGCTAGCTGAGTTTGCCGTGCCCAAGGGCCGTCTCGCTGCCCTGGGTGTCGCTCTGCTGTTGGCCGGGCTGGTTGGGTGCGAAGAGGAGCAGATTTCCCGCTATTCGACCCCCAAGGATCCGCCGCTGCCCGCCTGGGCCAACGACGATCTGCCGCGGCTGCGGATGATCACAGCCATTGTACAGCACGATGGGAAAGTCTGGTTTTTCAAACTGCTGGGGACGGACGTTGCAGTAACGGCACTCTCCGAGCCTTTTGCGGATTTTGTCCGCTCGCTCAAGTTTACGGGAAACGAAGACAAGCCGGTGCAGTGGACGCTGCCGGAAGGCTGGGTGGATAAGGGACCATCTGGCACTCGTACGGCGACGATCCAGATGAAGGGTAATGGCCAGCCGGCGGAATTGACCGTCACGCCGTTGGGGCCAGAAGCAGGGGACGTACTGGCCAACGTCCACCGCTGGCGGCAGCAGTTGGGCTATACGGGTCCCGCTCTGGCCCCCGATCAATTGGAACGTTACGTCTTTGAGCACAAGATGCCATTCGGAAAGATTTCCGTAGTGGATCTAGTAAGCGTGCCGCTGAACCTGAAGGCGGGGGCCGATCCTCACGCCGCGGAAGAGCCGGTCGATGAGCGCCCGGCGGGCACAATCCCCAAGATCGACTATACGCTGCCCGAAGGATGGGAGAAGAGCGAGCGGCCGACTCCGATGTCCATGCTTACGCTCAGTGCCGGCCCGGCCGAGCAGAAGGTTTCCATCACGATTTCACCGATGCCTGGCGCCGCTGGCGGCCTGACGGAAAATGTGAATCGCTGGCGAGGACAGGTGGGGCTGAAACCCATCAAGCTGGAAGAGATATTGCAGCACGCCCGTAAAATGGTGGTGGACACCTATCCGGCCGTCTATTTTCGTTTCACCGGTCCGGAGCGGGACGGGGAGTCCAATGCCCAGGCACCGCAAAAATCGATCCTGGTGGTGATGTTCCTGCGAGAGGGCTTTACCTGGTTCATCAAGCTCAGCGGCGATGCAAAAGTGGCAGCTGCCGAGGAACCGGCATTTATCCGGTTTGTTGACTCGATCCGATTCCCGACCGAGGCGGCGGAAGGAAAGCAGCGATGAGCCAAACGCTGGATGTCACTGCGCGCGGTGGACGCTCCTCATCCGCTGAGACTCGCGGAGCGTGGGAGACGGTGCGCTGGCTGCTGAAGCCGGTGGCGTCGCTGAAACTGACGGTGGCGCTGTTTGCCCTGTGCTTCGTGATCGTCTTTTGCGGCACTCTGGCACAGCGGGATCACGGAATTCAGATCGTGGTGCGCGATTATTTCCGCTCAGCTTTCGTCTGGATTCCCTTTCGGCATCTGGTGTTCTTTTCCGTTCCCGGCAGCTTTCCCTTCCCCGGAGGGTGGCTGCTGGGTGCGCTGTTGTTGATCAACCTCCTTGCCGCCCATCTCACCCGTTTCCGCTTTACGGTGCAGCGCATCGGCATTCTTCTGATGCATGCCGGAGTCCTGCTCTTGCTGTTGGGAGAACTGGTGACGGGATTGTTCCAGGTTGAGTCTCGGATGGACATTCTGGAAGGATCGTCGGCAATTTACGTATACCAACCCGGCACCGTTGAACTGGCCATCGTCCGGCCGGGCAGCGGTGGGCAGGATGAAACGGTTGTAGTCCCCGGCGGTCTGCTGAAAGTCGGGGAGCGCATCGGTCACGCCGATCTGCCGTTCGACGTGGTGGTGGACGAATACCTGCCGAAT
>Ga0194132_10011735_pt1 | contig 11165 bp, 11 predicted proteins | sample TA2KigOf80mmetaG_FD_148612 | JGI IMG/M metagenome (GOLD analysis project Ga0194132, IMG submission 148612) | Freshwater microbial communities from Lake Tanganyika, Tanzania - TA2015054 Kigoma Offshore 80m | ecosystem: Environmental > Aquatic > Freshwater > Lake | place: Tanzania: Lake... | reverse complement strand
CGTTGTAAATGTTGCCGGGAAACAAGATGTGGATTCGACCGTCGGGGCCCGCTGCGATTCGTGGCTTGCTGATCGCGAAACCCCAGACGTCGCCAGCCGTTCGATTGATGCGTAGTGGCGTCGAGTAGGTCTTGCCGCCATCGACTGATCGCGCGAAGTACAGATTGGTTTTGGAATCATGCGAGTGGCCGTGCGCCGCGATTTGCGCGGCGTTGGGTGCGGCGGTGTTCTCACCGAGCCACACGATGTTGATCGCGCCGTCTGGGGCGATAGCGACGTCAGGACTTTGTGCTGCGCTGTCAGGGGGACTGACGACCACGCTTTGTTCATGGGTAGCCGTCAACTCGGCGGTCGTACTTGCAGACGCCCCGCAGATCGCGAGCAGCGCGATGGAGACCCGACGCAGCATGTGGACGACTCCCTTTTTGACTTGCAACAGAGTACGATAGAAACATGCCTGCAGCGCAGCGATTCCTGACCTTTGTACTCGGTTCTGCCGCGCTATGGTGCGCGCTCGTCCCAGTTTACAGCTGGATTTTCTCTTGGGCGGAGTTCGGGCCAGGGATCAACTGGGTCTATCTGCCGCACGGCATTCGCATGGTGCTGGTGTTGCTGTTCGGAGTTGCGGGCGCACTGGGCTTTTCGCTTGGAGCGCGACTTCTCAGTTTTACGCTGCTGCCCGGTCAACTGACGAACGAGTCTGCGACGCTGCACCTCGCACTTGGCGTGGTGCCCGGGTTTGCCGCGTGGCTCGCGGCGCGCTTGACGATCAAGGATTGGCCTGGCCGATACCTCTGGCAAGCCGCTCCTGCCGACGTAGCCTTGATCGATGGCTCACGGCTGTTGTTGTTGGCGTTCGCCTCGGCAGTGCTCAATTCCGCAGGTCATGGGATGGCATGGTTTACATTCGAAAACGATCTTGCCCATCTCGGCGACCGTTTTTTCGCGATGTTCGTCGGTGATCTGCTTGGTGCGTTGATACTGTTATATAGTTTGAAATTGTTGCTAAGCATATTTGATCGAGTGAGGGTGTGAAATCGTGGCACCTTTAAAGTCCCGCAAGGATCTGGTTGATCTCTATTTGCGCTTTCGTTGGCTGTTGAAAGGTCTTCGCGACCTTCCATCCGCCGACATTTTGTCTCTGCCGCATACCGAGACCTTGCTTACCGAGATCGTGCAGGCATGGCGAGCGGGTAAACCTCTGCCGCTGCACAAACTGCTCGAGCGCGAGGGACTGGGGCACTTCAACACTATCCGTCGGCGTATTCAGCAGCTCGAAGAATCGGGATACGTCGAGTTCCAGAGTCTCGAGAGCGACTCGCGGGTCAAGCTCGTGGTGCCCACCGATCAGGCACTGCAGTTTTTCAGCGAGTATGCGCGGGTGATCGTGCGCTCAGGCAAGTGATTGCAGGTACTCGCGCAGGGAGCGGCCCGGTCGGCCCATGATTTTTTGGAAGGAGTCGGTCTTGTGCCCCGGCGTACGGCCGTCGGCAATTTCGGCAAAAAGGCGCGCGACGGCATCGGAGTGCCACTGGTTGCGGTGAAAGGGCCGAATGGCTTCCTGAAAAGCCTTGGCATTGCAGTCGTCGTAGGACACCGGCTGACCAATGACTTCGCCAATGATTTGGGCGATGTCACGGAAATTCATGACCGGATCGGGACCTGTAATGTCATAACACTGGCCATGATGGTGCGCGGCGTTCGGGTCGGTGAGCACGTGCGCGATGAAGGCACCGGCATCCTGATTATCGGTGAGCGCGACGGTGCCTGACCCCATCGGCATCGAAAGCTTGCCGGTCGTGCGCGCAGCTTTCAGCGAGCCGCGAAAATTTTGCATGTAGAAACTTGGGCGTACGAGGGTCCACTTCATGCCCGAAGCCATGATGGCGTCTTCGGCAGCGATATGTGCAAGCGGAATGGGGCTCTGCGTACCACGAATCGCCTCGGGTGAGGACAGCTTGATGATCCACGGCAAACCGCTTTCTTTGGCTGTGCGTACAAAGCTGGTTTCGAGTCTTTCCTGAAATTCACCGTTCGGCAGCACGAGCAGCGCGCGGTCGACACCGGCGAGAGCCCGCTTCACCGAGGCGGCATCTTCGAGGTCGGCCTGGACGAGTTCAACGCCCTGATCGACCCAGGTCGCCGCTTTGGCGGTGTCGCGGACCAACGCTCGGAATTTTACTCCTCGGGCGAGCAGGGCGCGTGCTGTGGCACCGCCGATATTACCTGTGACACCAGTAAGTAGAATCATTGTAGTCCTCCCAAGTCCAATTCATTGTAAGTCGGGTAGTAGACCTACCTCGACTCGAAGTCCAACAACGAAGGCGTCTTGGGTATCCTGATCGCTGCTGGGATTGATGACATATTGTAGGTCGGGCTGCAGAAAAATACGTTTCGATAATGGCAAGCGCCACGTGAGCTCGATAACACTTTCACGGGTGAGCCGCTCTTCGCCAGCGAGGAGCGAGAGTCGCCGTACTGGCCCACCAAAGCGTGCCTGAGCGAAACCCAAAGCGAGATACTCGCCATCGCGGTTAAGAACGGGCCGCTCCAAGACGAGGGCAGCTTGTGCTGTCGAACCAATCGCATTCAGCTGTGGGTTGGCCGCACCGAGCCGAACCATGACAAGTAGACGCCGATCGCCCGACTGCTTCACCGGTCCTTCGATGAACATGTAGGTACCGATATTTCGTCGCGAGTTCCCCCCCCCGACGGCTAAGACGTCAAGCTTGTCGAACCTCGCTGAGTAGCGCCAATGACCGATTACTATGCGGATTTTTTCCACTCTGTGCTCAAGCTCTGCGATGGCAAGCGCACCTTCTTTCGAACTCAGTTTGAGAGAGGTTACACGTCGCGGGTGATCTTCATCGATCGGAATGCCATCGATTACGGCACCCTGTAGCAGCCAACTGTCGTTGATGCGCCAGCGCCCACGCAGCGCCAGTCCGGTGTAAGGAAATATCGAGGGACCCACCACGCCGGATTGCGCGATGTCTATACCGCTCCCGAAGGTAGAGTTAATAAGGGCGACACTGACCTCACTAGCATCGAATTCGGAGTTGAGATCGTAGATTCCTGCTTTGATGCTACGGTCCCGATTGGTTACCGAGCCGTACTCAATCCACCCCTCGAGAAAGCGTGTCCCGCGGTCAGCCTCGATATTACTGACGATATGAGTGTCACCGACTTTTTCGCTAAAGCTCTTGCCGTTGTTGTGGATGACGTGCAGGTGTGAGCGCAGTCCGTTGCTCGGACTTTGCCAGTCGAGAGTAAGACTGAGACTATCGAGATACGCGCTGCCTCGCTCGATCCCGCCTTTGGTATTGCGCCAAAGATCGCTGGTGTAGGTGACAGCGGCATCCCACGACTTACCGTCTCTGTTATCGATCAACTCCGCGCGAAGCTGGGGTCCGCTGAGGATCGAAAACCCGACCAGTACCGCTACGAGGGGACGACCCGTAGGATTTTTGAAGTTGGAGCTCATTGGGCCGAGATCGTACTACATTGAAATTTTCCATCAGAGTTTACTTAAACTACTCGAATCACAATACGTTCGTAATGCCACCGATAAAAACTGGCGCTATCGCGTTGAAAGGAATCGCAGCGAAGAAGAACAGGACGTTCATTTTGGGCGCGGCTAGTACTAATGCGGGCATTACCGTACCCGCGAGCGCCATTATCGGCAATGGCGGGCTCTGCTTGCGCGATGGGCGATCATCTTCGACGATGAGCCGATGACGACTGGTCGTTCCCCCGACAGGACCGTAGCGCCAAGCATTACCGAAAGTACGACAAACACCGGCGATAACCTCCTCCTAGGGGATCAGGGAGCACCCGGAAGCCTGCAGCCGCTCGGGAATTGAAAAGTCGCAGGTTTACGGTCAGTCCGGCTCCCCTTGTTTTTTTCGGAGGAAACACCAAAAATCTTGCGGATTCTGCTGGATCGATAATTTACAAAATGCCTCGCCCCGGGCGGAGGATTTCTGGGTTTAGGGTGCGGTTTCGCACAAGTAGTGTTTTCCGAGGAGCTATGAAAGACACGCCTGCAGATCAAGTTCGATTGCCCCGCGAGACTAAGGGCAAGCGACCGCGATTTTTTGATGATCCGGCCATCGATCAGATGATGACCTTTATGCTCGAGCTCACGACCGAGGTCGCTGTGCTACGTGAGCGTATGGATACGGTGGAGCGTTTACTTGATGAGCGGGGCAGCGTCACCCGCGCGGCGATTGAAGCTTATTATCCCTCGGCGCTTGTGGAGGCAGAGCGAAATTCCTGGCGCGAGGCCTACCTCAAGCGTGTCTACCGAATGCACCCACCGATTTGATGCCTTCGAGGCTTACTCGTATGGTCACACAGCCGTCTGAAATTCCGGTTCCCAATATCGAAGAACTCTTTCGGCCGACGCACGACGAGCGCGCCCGTCAGGCGATGGTTAGCTTTATCCGCAAACTGGCGATTGTCGATATGCGGCGCAGTCTTAAAGACGACTTCGAAAATCGTATCGAGCCGAAGCTCGATCGCGAGGGCCGCAAACCCGCAGATTGGCAGGCTATCGAAAAGGCGATGGCTCATGAGCACATCTACCGCTTCTACAGCACGGTACGTTATAACGCGCAAGAGATGTGCTATAGCTCGGTGCAACCCGCTGTCGAACGGGCTCTGCCCGCGATGGTTGAACTCGCAAGTGATCTCGCTGATCGTAATCCGGCGGGCGGGTCGCTGCGCCTCAATCCCAAGCTTGAATTACCGAAGTATATCACCGCGCTTGATGTACATCTGACACCGGGATCGGTGCACTCCGAGCACACGGCCGATGACGTCGCGCAGGGTGCTGTTGTGTCTTTCGGTAATAAGGTTTTTTCAGGCCAGCATCCTTATCGCAAGCGGGCCGGGGTAGTCGGCGAATCGATCGCTTACTGGATTCGCAAAAAATATCCGAGTTTTCGGCCACGCCGTATTCTCGATTTAGGGACAACCAGTGGTAAGAACCTACTGCCCTACTGCACGGCGTTTCCGCAGGCCGATATCTATGGTATCGATGTTGCTGCGCCGGTGCTTCGTTATGGACACGCGCTTGCCGAGTACGAGGGACTTGCAGTCCATTTCAGTCAACAACATGCTGAGCACACCGACTTCCCAGACGGATACTTTGATCTGGTCGTCTCAAGCTTCTTTTTCCACGAGGTTGCACTTAAGGCAACGCGCAAGATACTGAGTGAATGTAAGCGACTGCTGGCGTCGCGTGGTTTGATGGTACATATGGAGCTACCGGATGAGGCTTCGGTGCCGCCCTACGAAAACTTCTTCTGGAACTGGGACACGCGTAACAACAACGAACCTTGGTATACGGCATTTCGTGCCGAGGATCCGGTGGCTTTGTGCATCACAGCGGGTTTCGACGCCTCGCGCAGCTTCAAGCTGCTTATTCCGGATATCGCGAGCTTTGGCGAAGCGCGTCATGAGCAATTCATGAGGGGTGAGTTGCCATCGCCTGCGCATGGCGTAGGTGGTTGGTTCGTCTTCGGTGCCGAGCGCGACTAAGCAGAGCTACGCATCGTTCCGGTTCAATCGAATAGCGCGAGAATCTTGTATCCCGAGAATAGCAGTACTGCAGTGATGCCGGTTAGCAGGAATACCAGCACTTCTTTGGTTGATTCCTTCATACAAAGCCCCGCCGACGATCAGCGCATTGAGCGTAGCGTAGTGCGCGCCATCTCGAGATGGGCATCGTCGAGCTTCCTGTTCTTGGCGACCTCGACCACGGACTCGAGCACCAGAGCTGCCATCTCGGAGTTGTTGCGCGAGTGCGCAAGCTCGGTGCGTAAATCTTTAATGAGCTTATCGCGTGCGTCGAGTTCGCGAATGAGCGGATCCCAATGCGGTTCGCGGTGACGCTCGAGCAATTTCTCGATAACATCGTCGTGGCTACGAAGATATTCCGCATTAAAATTACGCAAGCCGAAATTGCGTAGGCTGGGGATCTCGGCGAGCGTTTTCTCGGTGACCCGCTCGAAGCCCATGCTCCATTCGGAGTACTGCCGCTCGGTGATCTCCTCTTGCTTAAATACATTAATGCTGTTGTGGCGCGGGTCGGTGGCGATTTTGGCCATTAGTGCCTCGACCACCGCCCGCTCACCTTCCAGGGTTTGCAGGAACGTGCCGTTGCCGTAGAGCAACATCCCGGTAATGCCCTTACCGGTGTTGTTCTGGTGGCACTGCGTTAGCAGTGCAAGAAGCTCGTCCGCGGAGAGGGAGTGCGCTTCCTGACTGAGGTAGGTGAGGCGAATCATGCGTCAGCATCCTTTTCTTATCACCATTGACGGTACTTCATCAACGCACGCGGGGGAAGTGTCTGACTCGTCCTTGTGTATGTTGGCGAGCATGCGGGTGTCGAACGGGGTACCCTCTCCGCGGAGCAGGATCATCAACGCAATTATACCGCGGATCATCGTCAATTGCCGCCGGTACGCAGGTTTCTAGATATTTTAGTCTGTCGACCTAAAGTATCTGTCGCAGCGGCAGCCTGAGTCGACGGACGCCGGTTACGACGGTCGCTGACGGTATGACTCCCGTCGTCGAACTGGAGAGGTCGCAGGACATGATGTCTTGCCTAATCAGCTAAAGCCTGGATATCCAGGTCCGTAAATTCAGCTAGTCCTGAGTCACGTGGACCGGGTCGTGATCGGGGCCATTCTCCCTGCCGCGGGGGTTACGGCAGAAACACCATGTCGAAAGCGAGGTCGACACTGATCCTAATCATCCTCGCCAAAGTGGTGTTTACGACCTTGCTACCAATGGTGGTGGCGAGCACCATGCGTTCCAATTCACGGGCAACACCGTTACTCGCAATGACCAAAAAGGACTCTGACTCCATATGGCTTTTAAACCTGCATCGGACGCGCCGTTGCTGGTGGGCGATATCGGCGGTACCAATGCCCGATTCGCGCTGTATGACCACGCTGGGGTTGCTGCAGGCGGCGGCAAGCTCTTGGTTCGCGATACGCTTGCGGCCAGCGATCACGGCTACTTTGCCGATGTGGTGCAGGCCTTTTTGTCCGCTAATGCGGTACTCCCCGATACTTTGAGTGGTGCAAGCCTCGCCGTCGTCTGTCCGCTCGGGGCGGGAGAGGTACGCTTCACCAACTCGCCTTGGCGCTTCCTACGTAATTAGCTGCAGCAGTCTCTGCGGCTGCCGTGGCTGGTGCTGGTCAATGATTTCGAAGCACTGGCGCTTAGTGTGCCGCGCATGACTCTCGGGCAGTTGAATATCCTGCGAGTCGGTGGGGTATCATCCGACGCGCCCAAGGTTGTGATCGGACCAGGAACCGGGCTGGGAGTGGCCGGAATCGTTCCGCTGCAGCTCGACGGCGAAACGCGCTGGCGTGCGGTGCCAAGCGAGGCCGGCCATATTACATTCGCGCCGCTTGATGATTTTGAATTCGATTTGCTGCGGCATTTGCGCGGTAAACATTCACGGATTTCGGTCGAACGCGTGGTCTGTGGCGAGGGCCTCGAGGCCTTACATACTTTCCTGCTGTCGTGCTCCGGAGCGACGGCCCTACGGCCAGCGAACGCAGCGGAAATTACGCGGGAGGCGTTGGCGGGCGTATCGGTAGCACGCGAGACCGTGATGCGCTTCCTCGCCATCCTTGGCAGTTTTGCCGGCGATTGTGCTTTGCTCTATGCCGCGAGGGGTGTTTATTTTGGTGGCAGGATCCTGCCGCGGATCTGGCCGCTGGTCTCCGACAGCCTATTGATCGAGCGTTTTGACGCCAAGGGACGCATGGCCTCTTGGGTCTCGCGTATTCCACTGCGCCTGATTACCGATGACACCGCAGCGCTCTGCGGTGCAGCCATCGCGGCTCACGAAAGTCACCTCAAAGGTTGAATCTGCGCCGGCGATAGGCTCAAATTCAGTAATGACAAGGAAGTCCCGCTTAGAGAAATTTTTGGATGTGGTCGAACGGGGGGGTAATGCCTTGCCCCACCCGGCGACGCTGTTCGCCCTGCTCGCGCTGCTGGTCATGCTGGCGTCTTGGGTCGCGTCTTTGGCCGAGCTTGCGGTGCAGCACCCGACCACTGGCGCGACCGTCAACGTGGTCAACCTGCTGAGTCTTGAGGGTCTGCATCGTATCCTCGGTAGCCTCGTCACTAATTTTACGAGTTTCGCACCGCTCGGCACCGTGCTCGTGGCTTTGATCGGCATCGGCGTGGCCGAGCACTCGGGGCTCATCGGTGCTGCACTGCGCAATCTGGTGTTGGCCTCACCGCGCAAATTGCTGACGCCGATCGTGGTGTTTGCGGGTGTCATGTCGAACATGGCGAGCGAGATTGGTTATGTACTTCTGATCCCGCTTGCCGGGCTGATTTTCAAGTCGGTAGGCCGTCACCCCATCGTAGGCATGGCTGCGGCATTCGCCGGCGTTTCAGGCGGTTATTCAGCAAATTTGTTGATCGGCACCATCGACCCGCTTCTCTCTGGCTTGTCGCAAGAAGCGGCGCGGCTCGTCGATTCGAAGTACACCGTCAGTCCGCTCGCCAACTGGTATTTCATGGCTGCCTCCACGCCCATCATTACTTTGCTGGGTTGGTTCGTAGCCGAGCGGTTCACCGCACCGCGTTTCCCGGACGATCGGCCGCTGGCGACTGCAAGCGTAAGCGGTTGTGATGACGAACGGGCGGGTCTCACGCCGTCGGGCATCACGCAGGACGATACGGCGTTGGCAAATAGTTTCTCTGCTGAGGAGCGCCGCGGCCTGCGCTACGCCGGAATCGCGACCTTATTGCTGGTGGTTTCGTTGGTGTGGGCCATGCTGCCGCCCGGCGTGCTACCGGGCGCTGGCTTTTTACGTAATCCCAAGGATGGCGATCTGCTCAATTCGCCACTGCTCTCGGGTGTGGTGGCGATCATTTTTTTGTTTGGTGTGGTGAGCGGTATCGCCTATGGGATCGGCGCGCGCACGATTCGTAACGACAACGATGTCATCAAGGGCATGGGCGCGAGCATGTCGACGCTAGGCGGATACCTGGTATTGGTCTTCTTCGCAGCGCAGTTCGTCGCCTTCTTCAACTGGACGCAGCTCGGACTCATCTTCGCCGTCAATGGTGCCGAGGGCTTGAAGTCGCTGGGGTTGTCGGCGGTACCGCTGTTCGCTTTGTTTATTTTGCTGACCGCTAGCATCAATCTGATCATGGGATCGGCTTCGGCTAAGTGGGCGCTGATGGCACCGGTATTCGTACCGATGTTCATGCTGCTCGGTTATTCTCCTGAACTAACGCAAACGGCTTACCGCGTGGGCGACAGCGTCACCAACATCATCTCGCCGATGATGAGCTACTTCGCACTGATCATCGCCTTTTTTCAAAAATATGAGCCACGGACGGGGCTAGGCACCATCGTAGCCGTGATGCTGCCGTATTCTGTAACCTTTCTGATCGGTTGGGTGACGCTGTTCGGGGTATGGCTCGCGATCGGCTTACCGATCGGACCGGATTCGCCTCTCGAGTATCCCGCACGACCCTAGTGTCGACGTTCGCGGGGCACCGAGCGCGGACCGAGCAGGTTGCTCAGACCCTGCCGCAGCGATGACACCTCGGCAAGACGCTCGTACATCTCGCGGGCATCGCTGATTCTTTGGGTGAGTTCTTTAGGCAGATTGTCACGGCGTTCGAGGTTTTCAATCGCCAAACGCAATTCGGTCAGCGCGACGACCTGCGTCACGCCGGACTCGTCCGGCGCGCGCAGTTCATCGAGTGCCGCAAGTATGAGCGGCTCGAGTGACTCGAGCTGCCAGGACACATCGCTCGCCATGAGAAAACCCCCCGCCCTTCAGACTGAACCTCGAATACCGGGAGTGCAAGGATTTTCGTTATTTTGGCGCCTTAGGTGTAAACCCTGATTTACGCTTTTTCGCTCATTCGCTCAGGACCACTCGGGTGAGCGTCGTGCGTTTCACGGCCTCTGGCATGAACAGCAGGTCATCCCATTCTTTACGCGCATACATTCGCGTCTGATCCGAATAATGTGGTGACGCGGGATTGGTCGACTGCGAATAGGTCAGCAGACCCTCGCTACGCGGCCCTCGGTCGGTGAACTCGACGGCCATCACGAAACTGGCGCCGTGACGAATGCTGGTCCATCCGAGGCCCGGCTGCAGATCTGCAGGCTGTATATTGTTGAAGATGCCATCGCCACCCGGCCCGCCGTGGATCGGGATACGCTCACTGCCGCGGGTCTCGACCTGCACATCGCCGAGCCGTGCATCCGCAGGAATCTGCAACTCGGCGAGTTTGACGACCGTCTTGCCAAGGGCGTCACGCACGGCGGGGTTGCCACGATCGAGGCGTTTCGGCCACTCGAGCGGCTTTGCCGGATCGAAACCCGGTTCGAACTGCAGTCCGCCTGCCTCCACGAATAGATGAAACACGTGCGCTGCACGGCTGTCGAGATCAACCCGCAGATCCCAGCGCTTTAGCGCGTCGCACAGCGGACCAGGCGTGACCTCGATGCAGCTCTGCACCACATCATCGCGCGCGATTTCCGCGCCGAGATGACGATTGTTGAATAGCGAGGCTTTGAGTGACTCGACATCGAAGCCGCGTCCGTCGAGTCCGTCACGTCCTTGGAGACGGCGATCGACGATATCGAGGCCGAGCAGTGTGCGCAGCGTACGCGGCGTCCGCTCATCACCGTACGCCGGTGAGTAACCCTCGAGCGGCTGGCTGGGATTGGTGAGCCAGTGGCTATCGTTGCTTTGGGTGACGTAATCATCGCGAAAAATCTGCGGGGCGGCAGCGGGCCCAAAAATACCGGGGGCCGAGGCGTCGGCATCGCTCTGCCAGGCGCAGTCGCTGCGCGAGCCGTCGAGTACCGGAATTCGCAGAATCGTCCATTGTTGGCGTGCAAGTGGCGAGCTGGCGCAGCGCTCGGCGTGAGCGGTCGTGACCTTGGGGATCATTCCCATATCGCCAAAGAATGCACGACCGTGGGCATCAGCGGCGGTGGTGTTGAACTGGGTCGCCTGATAGCGACCGAGAACGGTACGCAGATCATCGACGCTACGCGCCTGCCAGATGGCGAGGTACTGATCGACGATGCGCAGGCCTTGCGGCGGTACAGCAAGCGCATACGCTTTCGCAGTGGTCCACGGAAAATTTTCGGT
>Ga0194132_10011733_pt1 | contig 11170 bp, 4 predicted proteins | sample TA2KigOf80mmetaG_FD_148612 | JGI IMG/M metagenome (GOLD analysis project Ga0194132, IMG submission 148612) | Freshwater microbial communities from Lake Tanganyika, Tanzania - TA2015054 Kigoma Offshore 80m | ecosystem: Environmental > Aquatic > Freshwater > Lake | place: Tanzania: Lake Tanganyika... | reverse complement strand
AGCGGTGGAGTCTACGGTGAGTACCTTGGCCGTGTTGTTGACGTACTGGCTGTTTATCGACAGCGCAAGGAAGTTGTTGAACGTGAGCGTGTTGGTATGCGTAGCACCGAAGCTCTGGCATCCGGTTGCGACGATAGAGGTCACGTAGTTGGTGTAGATACCCTGGCCCGTGTCGATCTCGGTGGTGACGCTGCGGAACTCGGCGCTGCGGCAGCGAGACCCGGACGGGAACGACAGGTAGATGGAGTACCCTGCGGCGCTCGTGCCACCTTCCTTGCGGCAGTTGTCGAACACCAGGCCGTAGGTTTCCCACCCGGGCGACCCGGTATGGTTCTGGTAGTGGCCGTAGAGGCCGCCAACGTAAGCCACCTGTTTGTACGTGGCATTCGTCGTCTGCGCGCCGTCATCCACGAGCACGCAGGCGTTGGTCAGGGTGGACGGGGCCGCGCCGGATCGCACCAGTTCGACATTGGAGAGACTCAGGAAATCGCCGCTCAGCCGCCCTGTCGGGGAGGAGTTGGGATTCACGCTGACACGGAACGGCAGCGTAGCGAGAACCGTGATATCGCTGAACGAAGCGTGCTGCCTGCCGCGGTAACGGATGCCGGTGGAGTCGCCGCCAGTCCAGTTCGTCACCGAGAAATCGGACACGTCGATGTTGGCGGCGTCGACGATGTCGAGAGCCGTCTTCGTGCCGCTCGTGTTGCCGGTGGCGTCAATCGTCAGTCCGCGCACCACGAACGGCCCGCCAACGACCAGCGGGTCTGCGTACTGAATCGTTACCGCTGTGCCGGATACGCCGGTGTACCGGATAACCGACGCAGACCGACCGTCGCCCATGAGGGAGATGTACAGCGTGCTGAGCACGAACCCTTCAGATATGAGGTACGTACCCTCCGGGAAGTAGATCTTGGACCCTTCCCCGGCGGACGCGACAGCGGCCAGAACAGCGTCCGTATCGTCTGTTACGCCGTCACCGACAGCGCCGAAGCGGGTGACGGATATGACGCCGTCATCAACTTCTTCCAGCAGGGTCTGGCGAGCCGATCGCCACGTTCTGGGAAGCAAGCTCATGGTTCAAAGCTCCAGGTTCCGATCTGATTGACAATCCGCCACGTACTCGCGTTGAGCGCCCGTATGCGGATACTCGCTCCCACTTGATTTGACCGAAGGTACTTGCCGGCGCCGGTCGACCCCGGCTGAATCTGCTCCGTGCCGTTGGGGTCCAGCGTGATGTACTGGTTCGCTTTCACCTGGAACTCAAGCTCCAGGCCAAGGCCAGCCATCTCCGTCTCAAGGCCGGGCAGATCGGCTTCCCGGGTCGCGGCTTGCGCCAGGTTGTCGAATATCCGGCCGTGCTGGCGCACGTCCAATGTGGTCGCGGCAGCAGTCAGCGTCGTGACCGGCGGGATGGCGTGGGTTATCTTCGAATCGACGGACACTTCGTCGTCGTCGAAGTCGATCAGGTTGCCAGACGAACTGTAAATGTCCTCGAGCGTGATGTTCCGCCACGCGTACGTGGGCGCGGAGAACCGGAACGCATAGCCGTTGTTGGCCACCAGATTGCCGTCGGTGTCGTACACGACCGGGCGGTAGAAGTGAACGTTGCCCGGGGAGGTCGTGTACGCGGTGTTGGACGTGAAGCTGACCGCGGACCCGAACGTCGCCGTGGCGTCGTCCGACTGGTTCGGGTTGAACACCTTCAAGTCGTGGATCTCGGCCCGGGGGCCGGCGGTGTCCCACGCCGCGATGTGAACCGAACACGAATGCGAGTCGATGACCACCGGCGAGGAGACGCGCACGCTGCCGCGTGTCGTGGCCAACGACCCCATGCGCGCATTGCGCAACGTAACGCCGCCAAGCAGGTCCGCAGTGGAGCCGACCGTGGCGCCGTCGCCGTAGCAGTACGGCGTGTCTACCACGATGTCGATCTCGCGATCCGCGGCGTCCCAGTTCTCCAGGCTCACCAGCACGCCAGCGCCCTTGTTGGCGCGGGTCACAGGGCGAACCAGCCGGATGTTCTCGAGATACCCGTTGCTGTTCGCCGGGTAGATGGAGAAGCCGGACTGCGTTTCGATGCCTTCCTGGCTCACCGCCCGGCAGTCCTCGAGCAGCACACCGCGGCCTGTGGTTATGCGGAACCCGTCACGCCGGTTACCCGACGCCAGTACGCTGTACAACCGGATGACGGACCCGCCCGCTATGTTGACACCGTCTATGTCGCAGTTGGTTACCGTGCCGCCGCGAATCGTCACGGTGGACCCGGTGATGTAGATGCCGTGCCGCGACCCGGAGGAGGCCGCGTAATTGTCATTCTGGTTGATCGTGACACCGGTCAGCGTCAGATCCACGTCGCTGCCGCTCACGTTGATGAACGACTCAGTCGACAACAGGCTGCCGCTGTCCCGGAGTTCGACCCCCGGCTCCACCACGCCGCGGGTGCGGGACGGGATGGTGAGCTTGCCAAGGATGTACGGTGTGCCGGTGTACGGCACGTAGAAGCTGCCCGGGTGCGCGGTGAGGGCGGCGGTGAAGCTCGGGGTGTCGACCTGCACGCCGTCGTTCACGCAGCCGTACCGGAACACGTTGCCGTGCGGCTTCGTGATGTCGGATGGCGTTATGCCCGCGGCTACCTCGTTATCGCTGATCGCGTAACGGACATCCGAGATCTCGATCTGCGGGTCGTACGCCTGGCCGATGATGACGGCTATCTCGTCGTCTTCCTGCGCAACCGCCGTGCTTTGCAACGTGATCGTCGTGCTGTTGGTCTCGAGGTAGTCCTGATTCGGGATCAACAGCGCCCCGTTCATAAAGACTTCGATCTCGTTGTTCCCGGGGACGTAGGTGCTGGTCGACAGCACGATGGCCGTCTGCCCCTCGGTCATAACGAAATCTTCGCGTCGCTTCACCGGGTTCAGCAGCGTGATGGCGCGGACCTCGCCAGTCAGCAACTCGTACCGGTCCCCCTCCAGCAGCGGGGTCAGGAACGTGATCGTGTCGGAATCCGTCTCGGTGTAGTCGACATCGACGACCTGTTTCTCACCGTTCACGTAGACCGACAACTGGTTGCTGCCGGGCGTGTACGCATGCGTGGTATTGACGACCGTCTGGTCGGCAGTCGCCACGCCGGTCTGATAGAGAACCGTGAGAGGGTCTGACGGTGCCCCGGAAGCAGCGACAGGCTCTCCGTCCGCGTTAAAGTACAGGTACTTGCCGGCGCGCAGGGAGGCTTCGGGCAGGGCGTCGATCTCGTCCTCGAGAATCGACGTGCGCAGCGTACGGCGCAGGTAATGGCGCTGTTCCTGGTCGACAACGACCCCGCGGTCGAACTCCTCGTTCAGTCGTTCAGAGGTCCACGGGCCGTTCTGCTGGTAGTCAGCCGTCCGCTCGATCAGTGTCTCGCTGTGGATGATGACCTCGGCACCCGCGGTCACTGCGGCGAGGAACACCACCTGGCCGCCAGTTTCGTCATCAACCCCGGCAACCGTGTAGGACGCGTTCAGCGTTTGCAGGACATCGTCGACGTACACCACGAGATCCGCCTCGTCGAAGATGCGGAACGGGTAATCGAAAATGGTCTGCCCGGTTAGCGCGGTGTACTGGCGCCGACGAGAAGTGTCTGCGGTATCGTCGATGCTCATTTACTGGGTCTCCACAGAAGGATCTAAAGGTTTCAATGCTGTCACCCGCTCCCCGAATGTCATCGGCTGCGAGTCAGCCGCTCCAATGGCTTCCGCGGTCTCCCCCTCGAGACCATTTAACAGATTGCGGAGGTACCAGATGTTCTGCCCAAACGCGAGCTTGCGGAATTTGTGGATGTCAGCTTCCGTAATACTCGGCAGAGGGTTGTTGGGATCTGTCGGCCCGGTAAGGGCGGCTATCACGGACATCAAATCCGCAGTCGTTCCCACAGACGGCCCCAGGAGGTTCTCGACGCCGCTACGCTTTTGCTTGGATAGCTGCAAAGACCGGATAGGTTCCGGGGCTATCGAAATAAGCGGACTGGCCAGATCCGGGAGATACCCCAGCAACCCAGACCAATTAAACGCCTCGCCCATCACCCGCGCTGGCGACAGGTCCGGCTCGCGGCCCGCGGCCAACTCGCCCAGTACGTAACGCATGGCGCCAAGCGACAGCAAGACGCTAAGCCCGTTCATACTCGCCACGTCGTAGTGAGCGATACCCTGCGCCAGCGGAACCATCGTCTTCTGAACCGACGTGAAGTTGAAACTCTTGAACTGGAGAAAAGGCTTTGCCACTTCGTAGTCGAATACCAACGGCAGGTCAGAAGCAACACGGGTTGACGTGATAACGTCAGCCGCCTTCATCACCGCTATCTCAAGTCGGTGCGCTGCTTCCTGGGCAGCAGGCGTTTTGTCCCATAGCTCCGTGCGCGGACGCATGCGGTCACCGTACACCTCGCCGTGCTTCTGCACCTGTTGCTTGATGATAGCCAGCGTGTCTTCACCAATACCAAGGCTACGCATTACACCCTGTTTGAATGGCGAGAGACTGGCCATGCCCATATCGTGCAACGCAGTCTGGACAATCTTGTCCGCCTGTAACGTCGCCGTCGCGATTTTAAGGAACTCATTGGTCCGCGCCATGCCGACCCAACGGGTGTAGTGCCGTGACATCTCCCCCAAGAACATGTCCGTCTTTGCCAGCGGGCCGTAGCCGCTGGTCACCGCATCTGCGACATCCGCGAGGTCTCTGGCCGTGCCGGCTGTGTCAAGCAGCACGTCAGTCGCCGTAAGTGCTTGCAACGCTTCCTCACGACTCATCTTGTAAAACGCCGGGTCGCTAACCAACGCCGCCAATCTTTTCGCTGTCTCTGGGGCGCCATACGTCGCAACGATTTTGCCTATATCAACCATCGACGATATCGGCATGAAACCCATCAGTCGTTGATAGCTGATATTCCGGGCGATACGACCCAGGCGCACCCACTTAATTGTCTCGATGTTCCCGCTCGCGATACCGCGCTTGTGAAAGATGCGGTCCCCGATTGCCTCGAGATCGTTTATTACGACTGCCTTCTCGCGATCAAGGTTCTTCTGCATCTTCGCCAATACGTCGTAGTCCTTAAACACCGCCTTTCTCGCCTTGTCCCTGGCGTAAAGATACGGCGAAGCCAACTTCCTGAAGGCGGCGTCAAGTTGCTCGTCCGTAAGCTCACCGGCGGTGTGCTTGGCGCGCAGTTCATCCGCCTTCGCCATGAGGGCGAGAGACTTGTCGTCGTATTCTTTTTCCACTGAAGCGATCTCATCCTTAAGCCCCTTGGAAAACCCAAGTCGCTTCGCCTCGATAGTGGCCGTAGAACTCCGTGTGTACGCAGACGACCACATGTCGTAGTCTGTAACCCACCACTTCTTGAACTGGTCAACCTTCTCCGGCGGAATGTGGATCTTCCGCTCCCGCAACGTACGCGGCGTTACGATAGCTCCGAGATCCGAGTGACCAGAATCCAGCCCCATGATGCGGTTGTACGAGTCCAGCGCCGTAGCCCGAATCATCTCCGGAGTCCGGATCCTGGCCTTCTCCTCGTTAAGCCACCGATAGTATTCGCGGATACGCGCCAGATCAGCCCGGTCAGCGTCCGCCTCCTTCTTCGCTGCGCGGAAAGTGTCTCGTGCCTCGCGAGCTTCCTGTTTCAGCGTCTCGCGCAACTCATCCGCAGTTGTAGCTTCCGTTTGCCGAAGCGCCCGTTCCTCGTCAAGTTTCATGCCGCGGGCGCGCATCGCCTCGATGCGGGAGTCCAGCTTGGCGATAAGGTTGTCGGGGTCCTTCACCTTGATAGCGTCAAGCTCACGACGAAGGCTGCGAACCTCGCCCCCGAGGACGCGAAGTTCTTCCGCAGCGTCGCTCACCGCTTCCCGGGCTTCGTCTCTGGCGCTGGACGCCTCGATAGCCTGGTTCCGCGCCGCCTGCACTTCGCCTTCCGCGATAGCGACCTTGCCCTGCTGAACCTCTATCTGCTTGGCGAGCCGGGACTCCTCCCTGTCGAGCTTGGCGGGCGTCGCCCCCGCCATGTCCTCACGCAGATACCGCTGCTTTAGCTCCAGGTCATCCAGCACTCGGCCTTCTTCAAAAGCAACGCGCTCCGCCCTACGAAGCGACTCCGCGGCTTGCGTAACCCCCTTACGGGACCCTCGCAGCACAGCGTTCGCTTCAGCGCGGGCCGCCGTGGCTTTCTTGACGGCTTCTCGCGCCTCGTCGTACTGAGCCGCGAGATCGGCCTTCGCGGTGACCAACTCCTCTGTCTGCCCGGGGATCGCCGCCTTCTCCTTCTCCAGCCGGGCGATCTCTTTCTCAACCACCGCCAACTTACGTTCCGCCTGGCGCAACGCTTTAGCCGAAGCCCGCAACGTCCTGCGGTTCTTCAGTTCCGCGTCAACCGACTTAGACCAGACCCCGCGTGCTTCCTTGGCAGCGATAACCGTGGGGGCAACATCCGGTGACAGGTTATCTTTCTCCGACAGACCCAATCGACGTTCAGCCGCCACGACCTTTGTCGACTTCTTCGGCAGCAACGGGTTGGCGGTGTAAACCTCCGCCAACTCCCTAATAAATTGTTCCTTGTTAGCCTGAATGGCAGGCTGATCCCACATCTGCATGGAGTAGAACTCGTCAACCGCGTCCCCCATCGCGTCGTCAAGTTCATCCATCAACGCTTCGCCGTGCTCAGGCGTTATCTCACCGCTGTCAATGCGGTACTTAACTGCAAGACGTTCCTGCTGAATGCCTTCTGCGAGGAACCCGAGTTTCACCAGATCCTTGCCGTCGACGCTCAGAACCTTTTCCCGAATGATCTTCAGCGCGTTTACGACCTCCGGAACCTCGGAAAAGTCGCCACGTTTGGACGCCATGACGATCTCGTCGCCAAACTGATGCTGCGACATAGGCGTCCCGCCGGCTTCGCGTACGCGCTTCACGTACTCCAAGTAGTTCTCGTCGTTAGCCCGACGGAATACCAAGGATTTAAACCGCTCTTTCTTGCTGACGACAGCACCCAGGTCTGGAGCGTTTACCAGATCCCCAGAGATATTCCCTTTAGTCACCGTCGTTGTAGACGATATCCGCACCAGCAGGTCTTTAGCTGCCTTACTGGACGACGCGATAATGCGCCCGGCCGGACTAGCCTTGCCCAGTGTCCGCTGCAACCAAGTGGCGCCGACTGCCGGGTCAAACGCATCATCCGGAGTCATGTCGAGTGACTTACCGGCGCCAATGCTGCCGGTAGGCATGGTCGGGTTCATGTTCTCAAATGTCTTGACCATCAAAGCACGGTCAGCCGAAGACATGCCCCGCGTGGCCCACAGACCCAGCGCGCCACTGACAATCGTGTCGATCGCTATGTTCTCTGCCGATTCGCGCAACGTTCGCGTCTCGAGCCTGGAGTGCAGTATCTTTTCCCGAGTGGCGCTCAGCGCGGCAACCGCCGCCACCGATTTTCCTACGCGGTACGCTCGCGTCCCGGTCCCCATGGGGGCCGCCAGCGGCACCAAAATAGACGCGGCGAGTAAGGGGTCCAGAAACCCGGCTCCCACCAGCGCCGCCGCTCCTCGTGCGCCGCCAGCGGCCAGAATAGCCATGTACGTTTTCTCCGCTCTTATCTTCTGGCGGATGTGCATGGTTTCCCCCGGCGACCTGGAACGCAGCAAGCGCAGAAGATCGTTGTCACTCAGCCCGTCTAGCGGAAATCCTTCATCGGCTGCCGAGTAGCCCCTAACCGGCTCAAACTCTGTCTTTATCGCAGCGGGGTCAGTCCACCCTTCCCCTTCTTTCCACACGAAGTTGCGCAAGTCATCGCTAAGTACACGGGCAGCGAAATCTATAGCTGTTGGGAACGCCGGGCTTACCGTCAGCTTTATCGCCGCTGACATAAGACCCAGCCCCGTAGGTTTCGGCCTCGATGCCTCCTGAAACCACTCCTGCTGCGCAGCGTTCAGAAATCGAGAGTGCATCTCGGCAGCCAGCGTCGAGGAGAAAACCCCCAGGTGCCCGCCGGTTTTCTCGTACTCCGCAACAGACTCATCCCGCGTCATCATCGACCCGTCTTCCCGCGTCATCGGCAGGAGCACGGTCCCGCGAGGCGTTGGCAGGGAAAATGCATTAGCGGTGTTGTACCCGCCGTTCGCGTTTTTGAACTTCGGCAGGACAAAGGCGTCGATGTTGGCGACATCAAGCAACCCGGACGGGTACTCCCCCATCATGTCGTTGACAAACGGGGCTGGCAGTCCACCGTAGACTCCGCGTAAATCAGCTTCCGTAGCTATCGGCACGCTACTTCGCCTCGCCCAAGGTTGTGCGCTTGTCCGGGGCCGTACGCTGGAACGTGCCCTGCGTAGCCCCTTCTATCATCACGTCTGCGTGAAGGAGCCGATCCGAAAGTCTCAAGGCGGCCTCGTTCTTCTTAATCTCTTGATCCTTGATGTACTGCCACCGCTCCCGCTCAACCGCCCTCCACTCCTCGGGAGTCTTCACAGAACGTATCTTGAGCGGACTGCCCTTGGGATCCCGCAAAAGATCGTAACTCCCGTTTTTGTTCCTCACTGCGAGGCCGTACGTTCGCCCTTCCGATTGCAGCGTTTCCGGTACCTCGATCAACTCAACCTTATCCGGGTCTACCATGTCGCGGCCTATTTGCGCTGCCGCCACCGTAAGGCGGATATCCGCCCGCCAGGTCTCGATGTCACCTACCGGTACATAGTGAAACGACTGTACGTAACCGTTAACTTCCGATGTACCAGCGCGAACGAACGCTGCTTGCGCGAAGCTACGAGCGATTTTGTGGTCGCCATTTGACGTTACGAACCCTAACTCGTACGCCTCCCGATACCGTTCCCGAAAATACTCGGTGCCTTCCCCTTCGTGACCGAAAAAGATTGGATCGAATCTGGCGTCTAAGTCCTCACGAAAATAGGCGTCAGTGTCCTCCACAGCACTTTTAGATCTGACCGCGGACAGAAGTCTCTCCCTGTTCTGCGGCCCCAGTTCAATCATCTTCAACGCCTTGTCGTGCGCCGCACGCGGGTCTGCGCCACCTACGCGTTGCATGCTGGCCATCGTCTCCAGCACCACCCTGGCCTGGGGCGTTACGGCAGTGAGAGCCACAGCAACGGGTTCCTGGTCGCCAATAGCTTTAAACAACTCTGCTGCTATCGCAGCGTCAGGAGCACTATTGCTTGTTGCCAGCGTATCCATGAACAACTTCACGGAATCCGGCACAATGCCGGCTCGACGGACAATACGGAGAACTTCGTCCGTGTACTCCTTTGTCCCGGGAAAAAGACCTTTCTTGGCGATATTGACAACGAACCGACGGTCGTAGTCGTCCCGTTCCTTTTTATCCGCGTCAAATAACGGCGCTCGCGCTTCTGCGATATTGTCATCGAATATAAGGTCAAGACGAGGGAAGTAGTTTTCCGCTTGTTCTCGCGCACGGGCTTCTACGTTCGACCGAATACGCCCTTCAAGCGACGCCCTGCCGTCGAGAGTGATAGCACCGTCCTCGTACAACTTCTTAGCTATCCCCCACAAATCGCGGCCGGTATCCCCCGCGTCAAGTCTCCGTGACAGATCTGTGTAAGTATCTGCGTGAAGCGCCCGCGCAACCTGCCCGCGGTTGTTGTTGTACTTCTGAACTTCGTTCAGAATCGAATCGAGATCCTCGTTATCGAAAGTCTTGGACTTCACCAACGCCGCCAACGCGTCGTTACCCTGGCTGGTGCTGGCACCAAATGCCGCCGTGATCTTGTCCGCAGCCGGCTGCACCTTCTGCTTGAACAACTCGTCGTCAATAGCTTCGGCAAGCAGACCTTTAACCTTCGCGATCTCCAGATCGTCAAACCCGAGAACCTGCGCTTGCTCCAGCACACGGGCAGCGATGCCGAGAAGTTGCGCGTCCCCTTCCTTGCCGGGGGTCTGCAACGCCAGCCTTACGCCCAACGCAGCCTCTGCCGGGATAGAGGCGTACACGCTCGCCTTCGCGTCAGACTCCCCCTGCGCGATCCGTTGCGCAGTCAACCGGTTGTACCCGGCGGTGTAATGCGCCTTCGCGATCGCCTCTATGCGCGGGTGGTACTCAGCCGGAGCTTCCTTCTTGAGCGCGCCATAGAAAGCGTAGAAGGCGTTCTGAAACTCGTCCGGCCTTCCTTCGTGCTTTATCGCCAACTCATCAGCCTTAGCGGCGATGTCGATCTGCTGGCGGTTGACGTACGTCACTTCCGCTGCGGACTTGTACGCCCTGCCGTACGGCGTGGTGGCGGCAAAGTCGCTCATCGTCTTCGGCGTGCCGGTGGCGCCAGCCTCCGTCCCCTCACGCTCGCCGCGTGCTGCCATAACCTGCTCGCCGAGTTCCAGGCCAACGCCCGCAACCCGGCGGCCGGCCGCGGCCAACTGGCCGGCGAGATCGGCTTCCCCGGTATCCGGGAGACCGGTTGCCGGGTCGACGGGGCCGACGATGTCGCGATACCGTGTGGCCATCAGTCGGGCTTCGGAAACGTACGAACGATATCGGTTGCGCCTTCGAACAGTGACGCGCCCGCCCCGTACCTGGACGACGTGACGGCGTTGCGGCCCCGGGCGCGCAGATTCGCCTGCAATGACTGGGTGTTGGCGGTATCGGTCAGCGTGTCGCGCTTGGACTGTTCGATGTCGTACTTGGCCAACGACATATCGGGCGACACGCCTGCGGCTCCGGCTTCCGCCGTCTGCGACGCGATAGACCGAATCAGCGCCCGGCGCCGCTCGATCTCGCGAGCGCGGGCCGCGTCGCCTTCGCGCTTGGCTTCTGCCACCATCTGTCGCTTGACGGCGCGACCCTGTTGCAAGCTACCGGCAACAGAGAACCCGGTGCTGACTACCGTAGTCGCGGCTAACAGCTTAATAAGCTGGGCGGAAGTTAACTCCACGGCTTACTCCGAAACCTCGAGAGCCACGTCAACGCCAAGCAGCGTGAAGGGCAGCGGGTCGACTTGTGTAAAACGAACCAACTTGTCTTCCTCCTCATCCCAATTCGTCGTTTCTTCTATCGCCAGGGTGCCGCTGAACGGCTCCGCGACCGTATCGAACACGTCGATATCGAATTTGCGATCCGGCATCTCCCTGCCGTTGACCAGCAACCCGAGAGTCTCGTACACCTTGGCGCGGATCTTCACGACGCGCT
>Ga0194132_10011732_pt1 | contig 11170 bp, 7 predicted proteins | sample TA2KigOf80mmetaG_FD_148612 | JGI IMG/M metagenome (GOLD analysis project Ga0194132, IMG submission 148612) | Freshwater microbial communities from Lake Tanganyika, Tanzania - TA2015054 Kigoma Offshore 80m | ecosystem: Environmental > Aquatic > Freshwater > Lake | place: Tanzania: Lake Tanganyika... | reverse complement strand
GCACATGTCGGACCCCATGTCGTCATCGGCCCCGAGAGCACGGTCGAAGCCGGAGCCGTGTTGGAGGCTGGATGCTCCGTTGGAAGCCGCTGCCACATTGGAGAAGGCACTCATCTGTTTCCCCGTGTGACGCTCTATGACGGAGTGAAGGTGGGGGCCCGGGTGGTGGTGCATAGCGGTGTGGTGATCGGCTCCGACGGTTTTGGCTATGTCGTGGACCAGGGAATTCATTTGAAGATCCCTCAGGTGGGGACGGTGGTGATTCAGGACGACGTCGAGATCGGTGCGAATGTCACCATCGACCGGGGGGCATTGGGCGCAACGGTGATAGGCAAGGGAACCAAGATCGACAACCTTGTGCAGGTGGGGCACAACGTTGCTGTGGGCGAACACTGCATCCTGGTTGCTCAGGTGGGCATTGCGGGGAGTACGCGCCTGGGCAATTACGTGACCCTCGGCGGACAGGTTGGGGTCGCGGGGCACCTCAAACTCGGGAACGGTGTGGTGGTGGCAGCCCAATCGGGAGTCATGCATCACATCCCTGATGGCGAGAAGTGGCTGGGCTCTCCCGCTCGCCCTGATCGACAGACCAAACGCCAGTTGATCGCCCTGCACCATTTGCCCGAACTGTTGCGTCGAGTCAGTGATCTTGAGCGTCGGTTCAGCGATACCCCCCGTTAACTCGCGATGCGTGACCAGACGGCCAGCAATCATTTTGCAGAACCGGTTCTTCAGCATGCACGCAAGGACTTCTGCACACTGAGCGCGGACCTGACGGTGGACGGGGCGTTGGTGACGATCCGTCGCCAGGGACTCGGCGAGCGCATCGTGTACTTTTACGTGGTGGATGCAGAAGGGAAACTTCAGGGGGTTCTGCCCACGCGACGTCTTCTCATGGGCCAACCCGAGGCGAAGATTTCAGACATGATGATTCGTCGCGTGATATCGATTCCGAGCACGGCCACCCTGCTGGACGCCTGCGAATGCTTTATCCTGCACAAGTTTCTCGCGTTTCCCGTGGTGGATGAGAACCGAGTGGTGGTGGGGGTGGTGGATGTTTCGATGTTCACCGGGGAGATGCAGAGTCTTGAGGAAAGGGAGCGGTGGGACACGGCGTTTGAAGCCATCGGTTTTAGAATCAATCAGGTGAGAGGCGCTTCTCCTTGGCAGGGCTTTCGATTCCGTTTTCCCTGGTTGGTGGCGACCTTGCTGAGCGGGACTTTGTGTGCCTTTTTAACCAGCGCTTATGAGCTCACCCTGGCGAACAGTCTGGTGCTCGCATTTTTTCTCACCCTGGTGCTGGGGTTGGGGGAGAGCGTGAGTGTTCAAGCCATGACGTTGGCGATCCAGACACTTCGGAATACACATCCTACATGGAGATGGTGGGGAAGCGCCCTTGCACGCGAGACCGGAACGTCGTTGTTGTTGGGATTGGCCTGTGGGCTGGCTGTGGCGGGAATCGCATCAGTCTGGCGTGGGCTTGGGGTGGAGTCGCTGGTGCTGGGGTTGAGCGTGTTGCTGGCTTTGGTCACAGCTTGTGTCGTTGGATTGAGCATTCCCACCCTGCTGCACGCTTTTCGATGGGATCCCAAGATCGCAGCCGGCCCCCTCACACTCGCCGTCACCGACATCTTTACCCTGCTGATCTACTTCAACCTGGGCCGCGCGTGGCTGTGAACCGGGTGGCGAGTGGCCCATTGCGATTATCACGAGGATCTCGATGGGCGGGCCCATTGGGATAACGTGAGGTGCAACTCTGCCTGCGACTGCTTGAGCTTCCACTTGACTTTCGTCGAAAGTCGGAGCTAACAAGCAGTCAACGCCGAAGCACAAAAAAGGAAGCTGTATGGGTTTAACTCTGACTCCAATTCCCCAGGCCTTCTCTCGGCTTAAACTCTGGTTCGCTCTGGCGGCTATCCTGAATGTCCCCCCCCGCGCATATACGGCGGCTACGCATGATGTGAACTATGATGTGCGGCTGACGGGTCTTATCGAACGCAGCCGGGTGACCGAGTTACAATCCGCTGCCGTGGATCGCCTTGCTCGGTCTAAGCGCGGTCTTAAGGTCCACTGGCATCCAATCACTCAAAGCCCCAGGTTTCTTTATTCGACGGAAGAGCTTCTTTCCCCTGCGAGAATCGACAACGGGAGGGTTGCCTGGCACAAGGCCCAAGGAAAGCCTGTTCGCATCACCGGCGCTGATGCCGAAGCAGTGGTCAGGAACTACATCAATACCAACAAGGACCTGTTCGGTCATGACGCGCGCATCCTGCTTCCCGGCGAGGCTCGTCCGGAACGTAGCCATGAGGATCCGCAGACAGGCGTGTGGATGTTGATGTGGGTGCAGGAGATGGCGGGGATCCGTATTGATGGAGCGTTGATGAAGGCGACGGTCACACCCCAGGGAGAGTTGGTGGCGATATCTTCGTCCTTCCTTCCCGATCCCGCAGCCTCTGCGGATCGGCGCGTACCGCAGTGGAGACAGGCGCTTGGCCGTCCAGGTGTGAGTGAGAGCCAGGCATTGCGAATGGCGATGTGGGCAGTGGGTGAGGAACCGGAGGATGGGGTTGAGGTGGAGGCCGACAACGGACGAAGGCAGTTTGCGGCTGAAGGATTGGACGGACCGGCCAGCTTGGAGCGGGTCTGGCTTCCGCTGAATCGCGATCAGCTCACTTTGGCATGGAACATTTCGTTACAAGGGAAAGGAATCGGGAGGATGTTGGGAGTGCGAGTGGATGCGCAGAGTGGGGAAGTGCTGATGAGAGAGGACCTGACCCGGGATGCGGTGACGGCGAGTTATCGCGTGTTTGATCCGATCAGTCCGAGGCCGCAGGCTACGGCATACAACTACACGCCCACCTCCCCCGAGCCGGCGGTGAGTGCTCAGACCGACAAGGTCGTAAGCACCACCCTGGCTTCGCCGGATGGGTGGATTGGAAATTGAAACAATCTAGACACTCTTGTGGGCAACAACATCGATGTTCGGATCGCTCTGACGAACAACAACCCTTCAGCGACGATCTATGATGCCTCGCCCGCACTCACCTTCCCCCGTCCCGTAGGCGCCTCGAGCGGCTCGACGCTTCAATTCCACTTCGATGCGTGTCTCCCTGGTGCCAGCGGCTGCTCGCCTGCCCAGCCTCCCCAGCCACCGCAGCCGCAGAGCATCGCAGGCGGAACCACCGCAAACCAAAAAGCAGCCATGGTCCACGCGTTCTACTGGCTGAACTGGTTTCACGATGAACTCTACCGGCTAGGGTTTGATGCCACAGCTGGGGCCTATCAGCAGATCAATCCCAACTGCGGTTCGGGTGCGCCCTGTCCCGGAGGAGGAGATGGTGTCCTGGTGAATCTCCAGCACTTCAGCAGCATTGGCAATGGATCTGCCTTCGGTACCCCACTGGATGGCGGGAGGGGATCCTTAAACATAGGTGTCAGTGATGCGGTCGGCTCGAATGCGCTCGATAACCGTGACCTGGCTCTCGATAATCAACTCCTCTTTCATGAGTACGCGCATCTCATGATCGACCGACTCGTCGGCTCAGGAGGCATATCGAATCAGGGAGATACGGGGACTCAATATGACGCCTTCAACGAAGGAACCGCGGATTTTTTTGGTTTCGCTTTCATAGGACGATCTGGCGATGCCTTGGATGGAACCTACGCACACTCGGCCTACTCCTACTACAAGGCACCCCCGATCAGTGTTGGCGTAGGCTCAAACCCGGCTAATTACTACTATGGTTCGCGTCCGTACCCCTACTCGACTGACAGATCGAAAAACCCTGTCACATTCGGTGATATGCCAAGCCCGAGGGATTATCCGGCTCCAAGCAATCCAGCGCATACAGGTGCCATGGGAAACATCTACTGGGCACAACACGCTCGTGGTCAAATCTGGTGTCAGGCCCTGCTCAACGTTCGGAAAGCACTGTTGAACAAGCACACCAGCACACTGGGCTTCCAGGCCGCAAACGATCGGATGGTGAAGCTGGTGATTGATGCGATGAAGCTCATGCCTGCGGGTGTCAGTTATCTCGAGGCTCGTGACTGCATCCTTCTTGCAGATCTTATTCACAACGGTGGCGCAGACCAGAACGAGATCTGGGGCGGTTTCTCATCCCGGGGGATGGGCTACAGTGCCATTGGACCTTCTGCCGAAGTGGTCGATTACGGGTTTGTGGAAGCCTTTGACATGCCGCCTTCCTCAGGAAGGCTCTGGGATTCTGAAATGCCTTATGTGAAGTCATTCACATCTCCTGCCGTGGGACCGGATGGTACCATTTACATTGGTACACGAGCCTCCACTTCTCCTCCTCTGGAGGGTACTGTTCGCGCCTTCAATCGGGATGGAACACCGAAATGGACCCACACAAGAGGCTACTATTTTGGGTATTTAAAGAGCTTCGACTCTTCGCCGGCAGTGGGATCGGATGGAACCATCTACATCGGGTGTGATGATGGGTATCTCTATGCCATCTGGCCCGGTGGGACGCTGCGATGGTCAACACAGCTGGTTCCGAATGGGGCTGCCATCAAGTCTTCTCCGGCAATTGGCTCCGACGGGACGATTTACATTGGAGCGGACGCAACTGCTGGAGGATCCGGCTTTCATGCCGTCAACGGTGCGACAGGAGCGATCCTTTGGAGTAAGCTGCCGGGAGAACGTGTCAGCTGTAGTGCAATCATTGATGCGGTTGGAAACATCTACGTGGGTTCGTCTGCGTTAAAGGTCTACTCTTGGACCTCTACAGGAGCTGCCCGTGCGGGCACATCGTGGCCGGTTACCACCATCGGCGAGGTGGATACCTCGCTCGCCATTGGGAATGATGGTCGAGTAGTGGCCGGAACCACGCTGGGAAGAGTTTACGCGTGGAGCCAGAACGGGGCGTCGCTGCCGAACTGGGGCTATCAACTCACACCCGCCAGAATCAGCGCTCCCGTGATCGACGGGTTGAACAATGTTTACGTCGGGAGCGCGAATGGGCTGGCCTTCAGTCTTCATCCCGCGCCTCCCCCCACAACGCCCCCAACGATTCCTCTGCATTTTAATTGGTGGAAAAACCTCGGGGGAGGCATCCAGGGAGCTCCCTTGCTTCTGAATGGCGAGAAGGCGTTATTTGTATCAACCAGTGGGAAATTGTCGGTTCTCAATGCGCTTTCGGGAGACTTGGTGTGGGAGAATTTGACGAGCGGGGCGATTCATGTCTCACCCAACATCAGTCACGACGCACGAGTGTATATCACGACGGAGGCTGGAAAGGTTCATGCGATTCCTGTCGGAGCACGCGTTTTGATGAACCCTGACTCAACGAAATGTCCCTGGCCGATGTTCGGAAGACAGCGTTCTCGAACCGGAAATGAAAGGCAATGGACCCAGGAGGCGTGGGTTGCTCATCCCATCCCAACCGGAACGTGGTTTGATTTCTGTGTTTGTAGCGGTGGTTATGCGGGAACAATGAGTGCGTGCCATACTCTCGGCGGCAAGGGCCTCTCATCAGCCCTGACAGCGCGGGTCGAACACTCCTCTGACCTTTCACACTGGCTTGCAACTCGCGTGAAGGAATACACGCCCGATCCATTAAACGACTGCTATGACAAGCCTGCTGGGTGGGTGATACTCTGCGATCGAGCGGTCCTGATTGATCCTCCACATAATACGTATTCAGGCCGTTACACACGACTTCGCTCTGATGATGCAGCAGGGCTGCCTCCCAGCATTCGAAGCGATGAGGCGATCGGTTATTTTCGAGTCAAGATCACAGACAAGGGTGCATTGATTGGGAACTCTCTCTTGCACAGTGACTTTCTAAATGCGCAATGCGTGGCGATGAAGCTGGTCTGGGAGACCGACCCAGCCAATCCACAAGGTTCTTTGATCGAAGTAGCGCGGCTAGTGCCAATCCCCGAAGGGACCACGCTTCACACTCTGCCAGCGGCACCTTGGAGCAGCTCCTCCTCCTGGTGGGGATCTCCAGCCGCAACAGTTGTTCAATCGCAGTGGAACCAATCCAATCTCAAGCTGCTGCCGGGATCTGGAATACGTGTTACGGCTCCGGCAGGAGAAACGTTCTATCTGCTTTTCGGCGGCATCATTCCTCAGGGCGAAAGCGTGAATTCAATCACCACTGGGTTGGGGTTATATTCCAGCAAGGTACCGAAAGCTGGAACCGTGAAAGCGATTCTAGGTTTCAATCCACCTAACGGAACCAAGCTCCGGAAGTGGAACCCGGATTCCAACAGTTGGGAGGAGTTTAACCACACGGCTGGGAACTGGATGCCGAGCGATCCGGTGATTGGATTCGGCGAAGGGTTTCTGGTGGAGGCTCCGTCGGCCTACACCTGGAGGAAAGCATTCACAATCTGGTGAGGAGATCCAGCATATGAATCACACCAAATACTTAGCCAGGGTTTGGGCTCATCGGCTGACGTTGCTGCTGCTGGCGGTGCTGGCAGGAACAGCAAGCCAGGTCCAGTCCCAGATTGCCCTGGTTTCAGATCCAAAACACTGGGACCTGGACATCGTGAAGCAGGGATTTGAGCCGGAGAAATATCCGCATCTGCTCAGCGCCCACTATCTGGAGAACGGCGATCTCACGGTGATGGGGCTTTTCTCGGGTGTGGACGGGGCGAAGACGTGGGGGTTCGCGCGATGGGATGGAGCGAAATGGAATGACCAGGATGAATCCCCGATCCAAGTGGTTACCCATAGTGTCAGGCTGCCTGATAGGTTTTACGTGAACGGCTGGTTTACCAACGCGCACGGCATCGAACAACCCGCGCTGCTTGAGAAGCGTGAGGGGCGATGGCGGCCGTTGTTGGTTCATCCGGCCTTTGTGGGGCAGATCGCAGCCCTGGCTACCGACGGACGTGGACTCTACATGGGCGGAAGCTTCACTCGCATCGGAGACCAATCCATCACGAACCTGGCCTACTGGGATGGGACCAACTGGAGTTCCGTGGGGGGGGGATCCAGCGATATCGCTATCCAGTTCACGACGGTTTTGGTGAGGCTGGCTATGTCACAGCTCTGGCTGCGGATGGAACCAACCTGTACGTGGGGGGAAACTTCCTGACCGCTGGCTCTTCTCGAGTCGGAAACATCGCAAGGTGGAATGGTCAGCGATGGGACTCCATGGCGGGAGGGATTAGAATGGCCCTGGACTCTATCTCTCCTTTGTCTGCGCAGGCAGAGGTGATGTGCATTCTGCCATTGAACGGGGATGTCTATGTCGGAGGAGGGTTCAACTTCGCTGGTGGCAATCCTGTTTCTGGCCTTGCTCTGTGGAACGGAGGTCAATGGTCCGACGTGGGCGGAAGCGGGCTCAAACCCAACGATGCTGTTGAGTTCATGGTTCAGGTAGGATCATCGATCTACATCAGCGGTGGCTTTTCCAGGATTGCGGGAAAGCCCGTTCGCAACTTCGCCCGCTGGGATGGAACGGAATGGATACCGATGCTTACAGAGGGACGCGGGGTCGGTGTACGGATGATCGCAGCGAACGATACGGAGATCGCCCTCTCGGTGCCTTCCTTCACCGACTTCGGATTCGGACAACACAAAGGCCTCGCCCTCTACCACGTTCCCCCACGGCTTCATGTTGAGGAGCAGGGGGAGTTCCTGCGTGTCTCCTGGCCGGGGCCGGCATGGCGTTACTGGTTGGAGCAATCCGCCACCTGCGAGCCCGGCAGCTGGAGCCTGTCCGCCAAACCTCAGGACGGCCCTGACAAGACTCGCTTTGTTGATCTGCCCAAGGATGGGTCGGCCAGGTTCTTCCGATTACGCCGAATCCCGGTGCTCAAACGAGAGTGAGAAAATGACTCAATTGTCTTGGGGACGTTTGTTCGGCGCCAGCTGGCAATGTCAGGCCAAGGGAGCCCCGGCACCCCCAAAACCACGCGTAAGGGTTAAGGCAAAGTTTTGAAACCGCGGATCTCGCGGATAACACGGATATTTGGGGAATTCCCGACCGCCAGCACATTGGATACAGGCCGTCTAAGATCCCGGCCAACGACAACCTCGATCGAAGGTTCGTCTTTATCCGCGTTCATCCGCGACATCCGCGGTTTTACCTCTCCTATCCGTGGATCAGGGGCACCGTTGCTAAAGGGATGGACAACGAACCTGGGCACAGGCTTGTCGTAAGGCGCTTGGTTGTCGGACGCGTGGCCGATTACGATTACGATTACGATTACGATTACGAGGGGAGGGCGTGGCTGGGTTAACCGGGCCATTGACTCAGAGAACCCCGTCGTGGCATTCACGGCTTATGCCCACGCGCGCGACTCTTGTTGCTATTGCCTGCTTGCTTGGTTGTTTTTCAGACACATCGCTTGCAGGCATCCTCTGGTCTATCGGTACGCCCGATGAATCCTCTGCTGAGTTCAAACAGTGGTTTCATCCCACGACGCATGCGCGACAGATTGACTTTACCGATCCTGCGCAGGATTCCGTGTTTCGTCCCGGGGTGTCGTCTCCTTCCACGGACTGGTTGGCCTATCAGCCGGGTGATGCAAACGGTCAGGCTGGGTTTCGTCCGCATCTTCGTTCGATCGAGTTCACTCTCGATTCCCTCGTTGCTGGAGAATACTTCCTCGATCTGCATCTGCTCGCCTATGCAGCTAGGCTTCCCTGGCTGGAGATCGCTGTAAAACGGAGAGCGCGGCGCCTTCTTCCAGAGACCCAGGCTGTCTTACGGTGGAGGTGATCCGGCGGTGTTTTTCCAGCCACACTATTCCACCAGTTTGATTCGAGCATGGATCCCAAGCCGTCTGCTCAAGCCTGGGGTAAACCGGATTGTCATCGTGGCGAGGGATTCGTCGCGGGAACGTGATGACAGTCGGCCCTATGGGTTTCCGTGGCCCGGCAGCTCAGGGGTTGTTTATGACGCTGTTCAATTCCGTCATGAGCCGAACATGGAGTTGACGCAGCCTGAGGTGAATGTTCTTCCCTTCTATCGCAACAGTGCAGGGGGCCTGATGCAGGAGTTCGACGTCCGGATCCCAATCCGTCCTGGGGACTCCTCGCTTCAGGTCAGTCTGGAAGTGGGCGGTCAAATCTGGAGAGAGAAAAGAACGTTGGAACACACCTTTGGTGAGGCTTTGTTCCTTGGGCGGGTTGCGGAGTTCAAGCAAGGAAGCCCTGCGACGTTGACGGTTGAACGCGAGGGCAGGGGATCTGAGACTTGGCGATTCGCTTTGAATCCTGCTCGGAAATGGAAGCTGTTGGTGATGCCTAATGCGCATCTGGACGTCGGCTACACAGACTATGCGGCCAAGGTGTCCGAGGTGCAGGCCAGGTCCATCGACCGATTGATCGAGATCACCCGGCAAAGGCCTGAGTTTCGTTTCACTCTCGACGGTTTCTGGATCGTGGAGGAATTCCTGCATGGACGTCGGCCCGAGTCGGTGGAGGCGTTTATCAAACTTGCCCGGTCGGGAAACATCGCGATACCCGCCTGTTACGGCAGCACTTTCACCGGGTTTGCCTCTCTGGAGAATCTTGTGCGATCGATTTATCCGTCGGCTCGTTTCGCCCGGGAGCACGGACTGCCGCTGACCTTCTCATTGAACACGGATGTCCCTTCCTATTCATGGTCGTATGCTTCTGTACTCGCGTCGGCGGGAGTCTCAAATTTTCTGGCCGCGAGCGATGCTTATCGCGGACCTCTGCTGCTTTACAACCAGTTGAACGAGCGATCGCCGACCTGGTGGGAGGGGCCGGATGGAGGGCGGGTCCTGACGTGGTGGTCCCGGCATTACCATCAGGCGGGCAGTCTCTTCTCCTTTCCCCTGAATCTCACAGCCGGACGCGAATCCCTTCCCCGCTTTCTGCAGGCCTATGATCATCCTCATCGAACAACTGACGTGGCTCTGATCTACGGCACCCAGGTGGAGAATGTGGACATCCATGCGGGCCAGGCGGATTTGGTGGGGCTTTGGAATCGCGAGTATGCGTATCCGGAGCTGCAATATGGGGGATTTGGGGAGGCGATGGAAATGATGCGGCGATTGGAACCGGATCCATCGAAGTTCCCGGTCACACGCGGAGATACCGGGCCTTATTGGGAAGATGGGTTGGGCGCGAATGCCAAGGCCACCTCGGGGCATCGAAGCAACATGGTGCGAATCCTGAGTGCGGAGGTTTTGGGAGCGGCTGCATTGAGCACGGGGTCGGGGTTCAAACCGGACATCAGAACGCTGGAAGCTGCCTGGCAGCGGCTGCTTTTGACGGACGAGCATTCATGGCATGCAGACTGCAGTGTTCGTGAACCTCACAGTCACCAGAGCCTGCGGCAGGGTGATGAAAAAGACGCTCGGGTGCAGGAGGCTTCACGGATGATCGATGCGTTGCTGAGCCGCTCCATGTCTGCGTTGTCAGACTCCATCTCGGTGCCTGCGGGCACACTCGTGGTTTTCAACACGTTGTCATGGGATCGCGATGGCTGGGTGGAGCACGATATCAACCGAGGCTCCCGTGTTGTTGATCTGAGCACGGGAAAGCCGGTGCCGATGGAAGCGATCGGGGAAGGCCGACAGATCCAACGTGTCAGATTCCTGGCTGCTGGGGTTCCAGCTGCGGGCTATCGGTGTTATGCCATTCGGCCCGGACCTGCGCCCGTTCGAGCGCCAGAGCCCTTGGTTGGCAACATGGCTGAGAGCCCCTTTTATCGGCTGATCATCGACCCAGCGACAGGCAACATTCGAAGCCTGTACGACAAGCAGGCGGAGCGAGAGCTCATCGCAACGAACTCGGGGCACTCCTTCGCGCAGGCGCTATATGTCTCCGGCGGTGATTCCCTTCCCAATCGACTAGTGCAGTTCAGCAGCGTGACTCCGGTGCCGGAACTTCAGATGCATCGTCCCGTGGCGATCAGTCCCGCGATCCTCTTGAAATCAGAACTGGGCGTGGAACTCCGGGGGGCTTTTCGTTGGAGAAAATCCCCAGGTACACGTTGCGAGTCCGACTGCCTTATCATGCCCGGCGTGTCGAAATTGAGCATAACCTCACGAAGGAACAGACTTTTTCGAAGGAGGCGCTTTACCTGGCCTTCCCTTTGTCCATGGATTCTCCTCGTTTTCGGTGGGCCTCACAAAACGGATGGATTGACCCGGAGCGGGATTTGATGACAGGCGGCAGTCAGGAGTGGTTCTGCATGCATGAATGGCT
>Ga0194132_10011730_pt1 | contig 11173 bp, 13 predicted proteins | sample TA2KigOf80mmetaG_FD_148612 | JGI IMG/M metagenome (GOLD analysis project Ga0194132, IMG submission 148612) | Freshwater microbial communities from Lake Tanganyika, Tanzania - TA2015054 Kigoma Offshore 80m | ecosystem: Environmental > Aquatic > Freshwater > Lake | place: Tanzania: Lake... | reverse complement strand
GAAACCTCCGCGCGCCAGCTACGTGAGAACCTGGGAGGAGTTCGAATGGTTACCGGGAGCAATCGAGGGCTTGCGCGCGCTGAAGCAGGCCGGCTACAAGACGATCCTTGCCACCAACCAAGCGGGTGTCGCCCGGGGTGCGATGAGTGAAGGCGATCTGCGACACCTCCATGAACGGATGCAGGCGGTGTTGCGAGACGCCGGAGCAGGGCTCGATGCCATCTATTATTGCCCGCACGGTTGGGATGAGGGGTGTTTTTGCCGAAAGCCCCGTTCCGGCCTGCTCTTTCAGGCGCAGCGAGAGCATCACTTGGATCTGACGAAGACCGTGTTCATCGGCGATGACGAGCGGGATCTGGAGGCGGGCGCCGCGGCGGGCTGTCCTACATTTCTGGTATCACCGGGTCGCTCGTTGCCGGAATGCATTTCTCAACACGTTCCATTGGAAGGCGGACCATTGAAATATGAGCTTACGAGTTCTCGTTACAGGCCATAACGGGTATATCGGATCGGTCCTCGCGCCGTACCTCAAGCGCGGCGGGTGCGATGTTCACGGGGTGGACAGTTTCTACTTCGGCCAGGACTGTTCGTTTTGCCCAGATGAAACGGACGTCTCAAGCTTGAGAAAGGACATCCGTGATCTCACGGCGAAGGACCTCGACGGTTTTGATGCGGTGGTGCACCTGGCCGCGCTTTGCAACGACCCGCTGGGCAACCTGCAGCCGGAATGGACCTTTGCCATTAATTACGAGGCGTCTGTTCGGCTGGCTGAGCTTGCCAAGGCAGCCGGTGTGCGGCGGTTCCTGATGGCCTCGTCTTGCAGCATGCACGGAAAAAGTACCGAGGTCCGGGTAACCGAGGAGACGCCCGTAAACCCGCTGACGGCCTACGGGCTCTCGAAGATTCAGGCTGAAACGGCGATTGCCAAATTGGCCGACGACCGCTTCTCGCCGACCTTCCTGCGCAATGGCACGGTGTTTGGCGTATCGCCGAGACTCCGGATCGACATCGTGCTGAACAACCTCGTCGCGTGGGCTTTCACCACGGGACGCGTGCGCATCCTCAGCGCGGGCACCCAATGGAGGCCCGTCATCCACGTGGAAGACGTCTCGGCTGCGTTCCTGGCGGGGCTATCGGCTCCCCTAGAGGTGGTGCACAATCAGGTGTTTCACGTGGGCTCCAATCAGGAAAATTATACGATCAAAAACATGGCGGAAATCGTGAAGTGCTGCATGCCCGGCTGTACGGTCGAATACCTGAACGACGCCTCAGCCGATCAGCGAACTTACATCGCTGATTTCAGTAAAATTGAGCGTATGATGCCCGAGTTTCGGCCCCGATGGAGCCTGGAAGCTGGTACGCGACAACTCCTCGACGCCTACCAACGCTACGGACTGAAAGAGGATGATTTGACAGGGGCGCGCTACGTGCGGATCAATCGGATTAATTCCATCGTGCAGGCCGGTGCGATTGACGAGACATTCCGCTGGCGCGATCGGTTGCGCCATTACGACCCGTAGGACCGATGCCAATGAGAGGACGGATATGATTGCAGGCGTGAAAGTAGTAACACTTCGGCAGATCCCTGATGAGCGCGGCAAGATTATGCACATGCTCAAGACGACCGACCCTCATTTTCTTGGGTTCGGGGAGATCTATTTCTCCTGTGCTTGGCCAGGTGTGATCAAGGGATGGCACGTCCATAAGTCCATGACTGTCAATAACGCCGTCTTGGTGGGGCATGTCAAGCTGGTTCTCTACGACAAGAGACCCGATTCTGCCACCAGGGGCAAGCTGATGGAACTATTCATTGGCGAGGATAACTATTGCCTTGTGCAAATCCCTCCCGGTATCGTCAACGGCTACAAGACCTACGGCGACAAGATGGCCATCATGGCAAATTGTGCGACGGAGCCACACGATCCAAGCGAGATTAGCTACATTGACCCGTTTTCCAAGGACATCCCGTACGACTGGGCCCTCAAATGCAGATGAGTAACATGGTCTCTGTTTCGAATGGAGCCTCGCAAGGGGCTACTACCTCAGTCGAACGGGTCGTGGAGTTCCTTGTGCCGCTGGTGAGACCTGGGGCGCTCCCCTCGGTTGTTCTAATAGGTGGATGCGCACGAACAGGCAAGACATGGTTGGCCAATGCCATCTGCGAATGTATGAGGCGACGAGACCTGCCTGCATGCCGGATCCCGCTTGATGCCTGGTTGATCGGCATTGATGAGAGGCCGCCTCAGTCCACTGTGATTGAGCGGTATGAATGCCGGAGCATCATTCATGCAGTTCACGAACTTACGAGGCGGCGACCGGTGTATCCGCCGGTCTATGATCCAGTAACACGCCGGCGAGTCGCATCACGGACTACGGAACCACTTCAAGTCACGTCCGGACTGCTCTTGGTGGATGGCGTTATCGCGCTCGCCTTGCCAGAACTCCGCAGCCTTGCTGCAGTTCACATTTTCGTCAGCGCTCCGGATCGTGTACGTCTCAAACGGTTACAAGAGTTTTATCGGGTTGTGAAGGGGTTGGCCGGAGACGCTGACGCGATTATTCAAGAACGGGATAAAGAGGAGGTTCCGTTCGTCATGCAGACCAAGCAATGGGCAGACCTCTTCTTTGAAACGAAGGATGAGGCATGAGCTTGATTGTCGCACGGGCTCCGTTTCGGATCAGTTTTGCCGGAGGCGGCACCGATCTGCCATCCTTCTATCATCGCGAGTATGGGGCTGTGCTCAGCACCACCATTGACAAGTACGTATATGTCATGGTGAACCGTCGCATTCCGCTGTTTGGCAACGCGATCCGTCTTAGTTGGTCCCCGCTGGGAAGCGTGGGGGGATACCAAGAACGTCGAGATCCGTTCCAGTCCCGTATTCACATCAGCTATTCGTCCACGGAAAACGTTCAAAAAATCGACGAGGTCGAACACCCGATCGTGCGAGAGGCGCTGCGGCTACTTGACATCCAAGATGCCATTGACATCAGCACGACTGCGGATATTCCGGCTGGCACCGGACTGGGGTCCTCTAGCACATTTGCCGTGGCTCTCTTGCATGCGTTGCATGAATTCAAGGGGGAGCAGGTCACACCCATGCAATTGGTGTCGGAAGCCGCACATATCGAGATCAACATTCTCAAGCGGCCGATGGGGAAACAGGACCACTGCGCCGCAGCTTTTGGAGGGTTGAATCTATTTACGTTTCTCCCCAACGAGGATGTAAAAGTCTGCACACTGGGGCCGAGCCTCGCCGTCCAGGAGCGGTTGTTTCCCTATCTACTGTTGTTTTACACGGGTGTGTGTCGTCACTCGGGTGACATTCTCACGGAGCAGAAGGCCAATGCTGAGGGCCGACATGCGGAACTTGTCGCGATGCGCAGGCACGCTCATCAAATCGAACGACTGGTTCTGGATGGGTTTAGTCCATCATCATTCGGCCGGGTCTTGCACGACACCTGGATGTACAAACGGACGCTGGCGTCTGGTATCACCAATGAGTTTATCGATAGATGGTATGAACAGGCGAGGGCAGCGGGCGCTTGGGGCGGCAAATTGTGCGGTGCGGGCGGAGGAGGGTTTCTTCTCTTGGTAGCGGAAACACAGAAGCATGCGGCGATCAAAGCCCAGCTCTCCGAGTTATCAGAATTGCCAATTCGGTTTGAGTCCTCTGGCAGCCGAATTCTACAGTCGTAAGGAAGTCCGTGAATATTCATGTTACTGGCGCTCGTGGGTTTACAGGCATGTATGTTGTTAGTGCCCTTGCGGGGCTTGGACGGATTGAAGGGTCCGATGTCGACACGTTGGATATCACGGACGCCGGTGCCGTCACGACAACGTTGAAGGCCCGCCCAGCTGATATGCTCGTGCATCTGGCGGCATTGAAAGGAAACAAGCCCAGCCGAGACAATCCGTTGGAGTTCTACAGGGTCAACACAACCGGGACACTCAATCTGCTGGAAGCCTGCCGAGTAACGGGCGTCAAACGTGTGGTATTCGTGTCCTCACTCACCGTGCATGGAAAAAGCGAGCATCCAGTGAATGAGACAAGCTCCATCCGGCCACAGCATCCCTACGGGGCCACCAAAGCAGCGAGCGAAGCGCTCATCCACGCCTACGCTGAATCTTATGGGATAGAGGCGGTAATCTTAAGGCCGAATTTCATCGTAGGACCGATCCCAGCGCCGCATCCCTACGCGGACAACATCATTTATGATTTCATCACGGCCATCGACACTAAGGGCTTCATTGGGCTGGCTGGCGATGGATCATACCAACGTGAATGGGTGCATCCGGAAGATGTCGCTGCAGCCGTCAAGCTCGCGGTGGAGTTCAGGTCTGGTGGGTGCGAGACGTTTATCCTTGCAGTCAACCGGATGTCGATGCGTGAGCTGGCCCAGCGCGTGGTCGAAACCATGGGCCGAGGGGAAGTGAAGACCAACCCGGCCATTCCGGGTTTCTCGCTCGTGTCCTCCAGCACCAAAGCGGCGCAAGTGCTTGGATGGAAGCCGCGACATGATGTCCAGGACATCATCAGACAGATTTGGTATGAGTACTCTGGAAGAAAAGACCATCCTCATCACAGGAACTAGCCGAGGGATCGGATTCCATCTCTCGGGGCGCTTTCTGGACCTAGGCTATCGGGTTGTCGGGGTCAGTCGGTCCGGGACTCCTCTGCAACATCCTGCGTTTATAGACATCCGGACGGACCTCAGCAGCCAGGCGGGGCTGGCGGTCGTCCGCGACCGCGTGCGTGATCTGTCCCTCAAGGGGATCGTTAATAACGCTGGCATTCACGGACCGATTGGATCGTTTGAGAAAAACGATTTCGCCCAATGGGTCGCTGCGTTTCAGGTCAACCTGTTCGGCGCGGCGGGTCTTACGCACATGTGCATCCCCAGCCTGCGGAAGCATCGTGGATTCATCGTCTTCCTGTCCGGCGGTGGATCCGGCTTTGCAAGACCGAATTTCTCCTCGTACGGCGTGGCGAAGACCGCGGTGGTGCGGCTTGCCGAGGTGTTGGCAAGGGAACTGGCGCCCGATGTGTTGGTGTACTGTGTGGCGCCTGGTCCCAACCGGACTGCCTTGCTCGACGAAGCGATTCGCGGTGGCGAACGCATTCCCCCTAGCGACATCGTGGACTTTTCCCAACCTTTGAAACTGATCGAGTTCCTGGCACGGAACACGGACCCGCGATATTCGGGCAAGTTCATTCACGTGAAGGACAATTACATGGACTGGCAGGATTCCCAGTTGGCATCAGACGCGTATACGTTGCGTCGTCTCAAGGTTTAAGACGGAGATTGATGTGGCGCTGAAGATTCTTATCACCGGCGGGCACGGTATGCTGGCGACAGATTTTGCGCGTGTCGCGGCAGCCAGAGGGTATGAAGTCGTGAGCCTCGGCCGTGAGGAATTGGATGTGACGCAAGCTGATCAGGTCAAAAAAGCCCTGGAAGGACTGCGACCGAATTGCGTGCTTCATACCGTCGGGTTGCTGGTAGATCCCTGCGAGCGGGACCCAGGCGAAGGTTACAGAGTGCACACGTGGGCAACCGGGTGTTTGGCGCGACATTGTCAACGAATCGGCGGGACTTTTATCAATATCAGTACTTGCGGGCTCTTCGGAGATGAAGTCCGCTACTACTCAGAATGTGACTCCGTGCGGATCAAAACCCAGTATGCCCGCTCGAAGTACCTTGCCGAGCTGGCGGCGACCGAGCACTGTCAGCGGACGTACAATATCCGGCCTGGGTGGCTGTTCGGCGGGACTCTACAGCATAAGAAAAATTTCGTTTTCCAGCGGTATCTTGAGGCGCAACGGAAAGCGGTCGTGCAAAGTGCTGGTGACAAGTTCGGTAGCCCAACCTTCACCGAGGATCTCAGCTGCAAGTTGATCGATTTACTCGAGAGCGGAGAGTATGGGCTCTACCATGTGACAAACGGCGGGGGAGGGTCCCGGTACGATTATGTGAAGCGCATATTGGACGCCTTCGGTTCCACGGCGACAGTGGAGAAAGTTGATTCCTCGGCTTTTCCACGTGTCGCTCCCACTCCGGCTTGCGAAATGCTGGATAATTGTAGCCTGCGATGGCTCGGGCTTTCGGCGCTTCCGCCATGGGAGGACGCAATTGACCGGTACGTTGGAACCCTCAAAGCAAGTTTGTAGCGAATGGCGCTATCTTTAGTCTCACGGGCTAAGACCCTTCTTTATTGGCTGACGCTGACCATTGGGCGATCGCGGATCAAAGCTAGTCATTATCAGTCGAGTTTTGGGAGCCATTCGCAAAAGTGGGAGGAACTGTTCCGGTGGTTCTTGTATGCGCTGAAACTGGAAGGCGAGATCCTGGAATTCGGTGTTCATCTTGGCGGGACCACTTGCGCGATGGCGGAGAAGTTGGCAGAACTGGGCAGTACAAAAATTCTTAACTCGTTCGACACGTTTAGCGGGTTTCGTCGCGAAGAATATCTTGCAAGCTATGCGAACGGCTCCGTGACCACACTTTCCGGGTTGAATGATTTTCGAACAATCTACAATACTGCCGAGTATGTTCATTTGAAACTCAGATCGTATGGCCTTTCAAATTACGTTCGTATCACTCCAGGGGACATTCGGGAAACACTAAGACCATTTTTGAAGCGAAATCCCTCCCGCCGGTTTTGCTTTGCCCTGGTCGACTGCGACTTGGAAGATCCAGTCCGGTTCTGCGCGGAGACAATCTACGACGTCATGATACCAGGCGGCGTAATTCTCTTTGATGACTATGGTTCACTCAACTTGGGTAAAGTCGGAACGACATATTCGCCAGGGGTGAGAAAGGTGGTGCATGCGTTCGTTGACCAGCATCCATCGATGGCTCACGGGTATGCGAACGGGTTGTATCATTTCGTGAAATAACTGCGGAGCACGTTCCTTCCCATGCCATCTGCCGTGACGGTCATCATTGGCACTTACAATCGTGCCTCCCTTTTGTCTCATGCCATTGACAGCGTTCTGAGGCAGACCTTTCGGGACTGGGAGTTGCTGGTCGTTGACAACGGCTCGAAGGATCATACGCGCACGGTCGTTACAAGTTATCGGGATACACGGATCCGCTATATTCTTAATGACAAGCCCACCGGCTCATGCGCCGCTCCCAGAAATATCGCCATCCAGCAGGCCCAAGGCTACTACGTGGCGCTTCTGGACGACGATGACATCTGGTATCCAGACAAACTGGGAGTGTGCGTGCGCGAGCTGGAGATGCACCCGCAGGCGGCCCTAGTCTGTCATGCGCAGCGTGTCGTCCGAGACGGTCGCTTTGTGACGGTGAACGTCTGGGGGCCGTGGAGCCACGATATGTATGAGCGGCTTCTGTACGAGCGAAACTGCCTGAGTCCAGGCGCCGTGGTGATCAGAACGGAGATCCTTCGTCGAGTCGGAGGGTTCGATGTGCGGGAAGCTTACCTGGGGTGCGACGATTATGATCTCTGGATCAGACTGGCCAGGACCAGCGCGATGTTTCATTTCATCACTGACGTGCTGGCGGAATTTCGCATCACGGGGTTCAATGGATCCATCAGCGACCCCTATCATGCCATCAGAATGTCAGGCATGGTGGAAAATAATATCTTGCAGTTTGAGAACAGCCTGGTGCTGAGTCCACGTGGAAGAGCCCGGATGGCGGTGGTGTATGTTTTTGTGGCTCGGACGTTCCTTCGGTTTAACAAGTGGAGGGAGGCGTTCCAGTATCTTCGGAAAGCGCTTTCGTGCGGAATGCCCGGTCTGCGACGACTTGCCCGCGAGGTCACAACCCGAGTTTTCTGATTCCCGCCTCACCGGATTCCATCGAGCCTCCGCGGCTTGATCCGGTGCCCTGTTTGTCTCACTTTCACCGCAACGCCAACCTATGATTCTGCCGGAATCAATGCCTAGCAGGATGTTGGGTTCGCCCGCTCCTGTTTCTGTCGTCATCCCGATCCTCAATGAGGCCAAAACGTTACCTGATCTCCTGAACGCGTTGGCCTGTCAAAGTCGGCTGCCTCGCGAGGTCATCTTTGTTGATGCCGGCTCAACTGACCGAGGGTCGGAATTGATCGGTGCCTGGTGGAAACTGCAGGGGTGGCGGGACGGTCGGTGCCTCGTGTTATCTAGGCCAGGGGCATATCCCGGAGCCGGACGCAATATGGGAATCGAGTTCGCCACGTGGGACTGGGTTGCATTTCTTGACGGAGGCATGACTCCCGATCCTGACTGGCTGGCGTCCCTCCTGCGGTTTGTAGAGGTGCGCCGTGTGCAATCGGTGTTCGGTATCTGTCGATTCTGGGGTGAAGGCGTGTTCTGCAACGCCCTTTGCGCCCTCTCGTGCGGTCAAGGTGCGCTTCGTCCGGTCCTGCCGGCATCTTTATTCAGGAAGGAAGTGTTCAAGGAGGTGGGGTTGTTTCCACCCGATTTGCGGGCTGCTGAGGATGTCGTCTGGTTGTCGCGTCACCTCGCCGTCTATGGTCGAAAAGATGTCTGCCCCGAAGCCCTCGTGCATTACCGGCATTTCCCTGAGACCTGGGACCGAGCCTTGAGTAAGTGGTACTTGTATTCGGTCAACGTAGCAAAGTCCGGATCGTTCCCAATCCAACAGGCCGCCTATATCCTCTGCGTGGCTCTCGCCGTCATTGGTGTTGTAATCAAACCGTGGGTCGTCCTGCCCCTGCTCCCAGTCTACGTCGTGACGCGCGGCGTATTGGAGCCCATGCGCAGAAGTACGCCGGGGCGGTGGTGGGGAGGGACTCGCGGTGCCATCGGAGTCGCTCTAGGGCTGGGCCCGGTTTTGGATGCGACGAAGACGGCTGGTTTCATCGCCGGGAACATCTTGAAGGCCATCCGGTTGTTTAAGAGCTGATCGTGTTTACGCGCCGTTCCCGATGGTGGATGATCAATTTACCGTTAGCGGTCGTGCTGTTGGGGCTCCCGGTAGCAACGTTTTTCTATGCAGGCTATTTGATCGCTCCAGAGCGGGAGCCACGCCGAGCCGACGTTTGCGTGATCTTGGCAGGAAAATTCACCCGGGCCATGTATGCGGCTGATCTCTATCACCGAGGTCTGATTCCTCGAATCTGGCTCACCCGACCTGAACGTGAAGAGGGATTGGTGCAGTTGGATGTCCTCGGGGTCTCCTTCCCTCGGCAGGAGGAGGTCAGTCGTGAGGTCCTGCTGAAAAAAGGAGTTCCGGCTGACCGGATAGAGTTCATTGGCGAGGCACTCATCAATACGATCGCGGAAGCCCGGCTCGTGGCGAAGAAGCTGGACGACAAACCGCAGTACCAGTCAGTGCTCGTTGTCACCAGCCGGTTTCACGTGCGCCGAGCCGAAGCGATTTTCCGGCACACGCTGGCTTCTTCCGGCATAGACGTTGTTGTCGTCGGCACGCCGTACGATCGATTCATCGCGGATCGGTGGTGGACCGATCGTGAGTCGGCCCGACAGGTGTTGCTTGAAGCGGCGAAGTTGGTGCTGTTTTGGATGCAGCTTGAGTACTGAACGCATGGGAAGGCGGTGAGAATAATTGCTGTCATCGGCGGCACCGGCTTTATCGGTAACAAGCTGGTACACCGACTCTTGGCCGAGGGCGACCGGGTCCGGGTCTTGACGCGGCGCGCCACGGGCGCCACTGGGCTTCCGGACGTGGTGTCTCTGTATCCGGGCGATCTGGCCGACGGGGCTAACGCGCTGAAGCCCTTCGTTGACGGAGTTGACATCCTATACCATTGCGCGACCGAGCTACGTGATGAAGCACGGATGTACCCCGTGCACGTTCTTGGCACGCGGAATCTCGTGGAGGCGGCGGAGAAGCGAAGTGGTCGACTGGTGCAACTCAGCAGCGTCGGTGTATATAGTTGAACACCTGGTGGGGTCGTTACCGAGAACTCACCGTTACGGCCGGAAGGTGTGTATGGAATCACGAAGGCGCAGGCAGAGCGGGTAGTACTGGAGGCGGCGGCGCGCGGCCTGGTGAAGGCCTGCATCCTACGCCCGTCCAAAGTGTTCAGTACGGAGATGCGTCCCCGGGATCTCTACCAGCTGATTGCGCTGATCGACCGAGGTTGGTTCTTTTTCATCGGAGAGCCAGGAGCAGTGGCCAACTATGCGCACGTCGACAACGTGGTTGAGGGCTTAATTCGCTGCGCCACATGCCCGCAGGCGGAAGGAGGAATTTATAATCTTTCCGATTGGCGTCCGCTGGAGGAATTCGTGGCCATTATCGCCGTGGAGCTGGGCCGGCGAGCGCCTACTATCCGGATTCCAGAAACGGCCGCGCGCTGGATGGCAAGGCTGCTGAGGCCTATCCCCCGCTTTCCCTTGACCGAGTCCCGCATCACCGGTCTTGTGAATCGGACGATCTATGCTATTGCCAGGATCGAGCGGGATTTGGGCTATGCGCATACGGTGACGATGGAAGAGGGGTTGCGGCAGATGGTTCGGGCGTGGCGGGAACGTGGAGCAACGTGATGGAGCAGGAAGCCAGCGGGCGGCCAGTTCGGGTCCTGCACATCTGCACGATCATGCTAACCGCGCGGACGTTTATTGCTCCTGTCGCGCGACATCTCCGAACGCGAGGTTATGAGGTCGGTATCGCATGCTCGGCTGAGGATGCGGCCGACGGACCGGGGTTCTCAGCCGAACGCGAACTGGATGGTTGCCCATTGTATTCTGTGGCAATCGCCAGGACGATCCGGCCGTTCCATGACCTCCGAGCCGTACAGCATTTGTACAAGCTGATCCGACGTCTTAAGCCCGATATCGTTCATACACAAACCTCGAAGGCGGGAGTGGTAGGACGATTGGCCGCTCGTCTGGCAGGGGTGCCCATCGTGATCCACACGGCCCATGCGTTTCCGTTCAACCCCTACGTGCCGGCGCCTCTTCGGTGGGCCTACGTGGCGATTGAGCGATTGGCGGCTGGGTGGACAGATTTGCTGATGGTGGACACCGAGAGCGTCCGAGAGGACGGCTTTCGGGCGGGTGTTGTTGAGGACCCGTCCAAGCTGGTTGTGGTGCCGATGGGGATCAATCTACAACGGTTTTCTCTCGCAATAGGGCAGCCGGGCGTACTTCGTGGGACATTCGCAATTCCCTCCCAAGCCCCTGTCGTCGGAACGGTTGCCAGACTGGTCCCCGACAAGGGGATGGAGTGT
>Ga0194132_10011727_pt1 | contig 11174 bp, 9 predicted proteins | sample TA2KigOf80mmetaG_FD_148612 | JGI IMG/M metagenome (GOLD analysis project Ga0194132, IMG submission 148612) | Freshwater microbial communities from Lake Tanganyika, Tanzania - TA2015054 Kigoma Offshore 80m | ecosystem: Environmental > Aquatic > Freshwater > Lake | place: Tanzania: Lake Tanganyika... | reverse complement strand
CCGCCGGCACCTCGGCGCTGACGTGTTTGCCGGCCAACAACGCCTCGGCCGCCAGCGCCCCCTGCTCGGGGCAGCGCACACACAGGGCCACGGCCTCCACCTGCGGGTCGGCCAGCAGGTCCTCGTAACGCTGGTACCGGCGCACCTCGGCACGGTTTTCGAGCACCGCCAACGCCCGCTCGTGCAGCGCCACGATGGGGTCGCACAGGGCCACCACCCGGTAGCCCTTGAGGCGCTGCAAGAGTTTGAGCCAGCCCAGACCCCGCCCCCCCAGGCCTACCATGCCGATCCGGATCTCGGTCATCGCCGCCCTCCTCCCGTTCGCTCAGGCAATGAAGGAACAGCAGTAGTCGGTGAGGGTCCGGACCTTCAGGCTGAACTTGGCTTTGGCCGGCACCTCGAAGGACTCGCCCCCCTTCACCGGCTGCCAGGCCTGCGCCCCCGGCAGCAACACCTCCAGCTCGCCGGCCAGGATCTCCATGATCTCCTTTTCGGCGGTGTTGAACTCGTACTCCCCCGGCTGCATGATGCCCAGGGTCTTCTTCGAACCGTCGGCGAAGAGTACGGTGCGGCTGGCGACCTTGCCCTCGAAGAAGAGGTTGGCCTTCTTGATCACGGTGACATTTTCGAACTGGCTCATGGCCCGATCCTTTCGCTTGGCGGAGTGCGGCGCGGCCCCGCCAGGATACCGACGGGGCCGCTGTGATTGAAGAGCTGTTGGGACGGCCTCAGGGGCCGTCGACGAAGTGGTGGCGCACCACCAGCAGATTGGCGGCGGCGGTGAGAAAACCCAGGATGACCAGCCACTTGAGCCGGCTGCCGTGGCTGCCGCGCAGCCCGCGCAGGTACAGGTAGGTGGCAAAAAAGACCCAGGAAGGCACCGCCATCCAGATCTTGGTGTCGCTGCGGGCCAGGTACTCGCCGGGGGCGCCGAAGAGCCAGAGGATGCCCATGCCCAACCCCAGGGTGAAAAAGGCAAAACCCGTGGCGGCGAAGCGGTAGGTGGCGCTGGCCGCCGTGTCGAGGGCCGGCAGCAGGCTGTTGAGCCGGCCCTGCTTGAGCAGGCGGCCCTGGACCAGGTAGATGGTGGCCGAAGCAAAGGCCAGGGCAAAGCCCACGTTCCCCAGCAGGGTGGCCCCCACATGTACCCCCAGCCAGGGATAGTGCAAGAGCACCGAGGTGGCTCCCTCCAGGCGCACCGGCATCAGCAGCAGATAGAGCAGCCCGAAGAAGGCCAGCGGCGCCAACAACAGATTCAGGCGGCGGATGCGGCTGTAGCGCTCCAGGACCAGGCCGACGATCAGGCCGGCAATGATCAGCAGCGAGATCACCGGCAGCAGGTTGGAGAAAGGCGAGAGCCCGGAAAAGAGAAAATGCATGAGGATGCCCACCGCGTGGATCGCCACCCCCCACGACAGGGCGCGGCGGCCCCACTCCTCCCAGGTGCCCCGGCGGTGCAGGAAGTGGCTCAAATAGAGCAGGGCCCCGGCCAGGTAGAGCAGCAGCGAGGTCCCCAGAAAGGTTATGCAGGCGGCCGTCATCTCAGCCCTCCTGCTCCGGCGGCCCGGCCAGCCCAAAGAGCCGCCGCACGGTGTCGAGGCGCTGGTACCCGTCCTCGGCGTTGGCGAACTCGCGGATCTGGACCAGGGGCTGATGGAGCATCTTGTTGGCGTAACCCCGCAGCAGGCCATCGACCAACTGCCGGTCCTGCTCGGAGAGGTGGGCCAGTTTGGCCCCCCAACGCTCCAGTTCGGCGCGGCGCAACTCCTCGGCATGCTGATGCAGGGATTTGATCAGCGAGCCGGTGCCCTGGGCGTTGAACCAGTGCAGAAAACCTTTCAGTTCCTCCTCGATCAGGCCCTGGACCTTGAGGATCTCGCGCTCCCGCTCCTGGCGGTTGGCGCGCACTACCTGCTCGAGGTCGTCGATGTCGAAGAGAAAGACGTTGTCCAGCTCTTTGACCGCCGGATCGATGTCGCGCGGCACGGCGATGTCGATGAGAAAGAGGGGCCGGCCCCGGCGCTGGCGCATGGCCTGCTGAATGGCCGCAGGCAGGATGACGAAACCGGGGGCCGAGGTGGAGGAGATGACGATGTCGACGGCGCCCAGGGCGGTGGCCATCTGCTCGAAGGGCAGGGCCTCGCCCTGGAAGCGGCGGGCCAGGTCCTGAGCCCGTTCGTGGGTGCGGTTGACCACCAGCAACTTGCTGATGCCGCTCTCCACCAGGTACTGGGCGGTCAGTTCGGCCATCTCCCCGGCGCCCAGCAGCAGCGCCTGCCGGCCCTCGAGCCGGTCGAAGACCTGGCCGGCCAACTCCACCGCCGCGGTGCTGATCGAGAGCCGGCCGTGGCCGATCTCGGTCTCGGAGCGGGCCCGCTTGCCCACGTGCAGGGAGCGCTGGAAGAGTTCGTTGATCAACAGCCGCGCCGCGCCGTTCTGCTGGGCCGCCTCCAGGGCAGTGCGCACCTGGGCCATGATCTGCGACTCGCCGATGACCAGGGAGTCGATGCCGCAGGCCACCCGGAAGAGATGCTCGGCCACTTCGGCGTCGCGGTGCTGGTAGAAGTGAGGGCGCAGGGCTTCGGGATCGACCTCGTGGGCCTCGGCGAGAAAACGCCACAGGGCCTCGTCGCTTTCGCCCTCGCTGGCGGCGTAGATCTCGGCGCGATTGCAGGTGGAGAGGATGGCCGCCTCGTGCAACCCGTAACGGCCGGTCAGCTCTTTGAGGGCCTGGGGCAGGACCGGCTCGGGGAAGGCCAGTCTCTCGCGGACTTCGACCGGGGCGGTGGTGTGGTTGAGGCCGAGGGCCAGGATGTGCACGCTGCGTTTCGCCAGACCTGGTTAGGAGGTTAACCTGAGAAATAACCGCAAAACCCCCCTAGCCGGCAAGCGCGCCGGCCACCCGCTCGGCCAGGGCGTGGGCGCTCTTGACGCAGTCGGCCACCGAGATGCCGCCGCGGAAATTCCCCCCCAGGTACAGCCCCGGGTGCCGGGCCTCGCAGTCCTCCACCGCCCCCATCAACTGCCGGTGCCCCACCTGGTACTGGGGGATGGCCCGGGGCCAGCGGAAGAGCCGCTGGAGATCGGGCCGCGGCGCCAGCCCCAGCAGGTCCTTCAATTCCGCCGCCACCGCGTCCATCAACCTGTCCTCGGGCCACAGCGCGTGTTCCGGCTGGCGGCTGCCCCCCACAAAGACCGTCAGGGCCAGGCCGCCCTCGGGCGCCCGGCCGGAGAAGAGCGAGGAGTTCCACAGGGACCCCAGGATCTGCCGGTTCTCGCGGCGGGGCACCAGAAACCCGAACCCATCGAGCGGACGGGCAAGGGGATTGCGGCGGTAGCCGCAGAAGACCACCGCCACCGGGGGGTAGTAGATCTGGGCCAGGGCCCGGCGGGCCTCGGCGCAGTCGAAACCTATTTCCAGCCCCTCGTAGGTGTAGGCGGGGATGGTGAGGACCACGGCGCGGGCCCGGACCGGGGCCTGGCCCTCCAACTCCAGGGCAAACTCCGCCCCCTCCCGGCGCAGCCCCCGCAGCGGGGCGCGGGTCCGCACCTTGTCCCCCAGGGACCGGGCCAGGGCGTCGATCAGGGTCTGCAACCCCTCCCTGAAGGAGAAGGACTGGGCGCTCTGCTTGGACTGTTCCTGCCGTTTGCGCCGCTCGCGCGCGCCCAGGATCGCCCCCTTGATCAGGCTGCCGTAGCGCTGCTCCAGTTCCCACAGCCGGGGGAAGGCGCTTTGCACGCTCAGCTTCTCGGGCAGCCCGGCAAAGACCCCCGAGACAAAGGGGTCGATGGCGTAGTCGAGGAACTCGCGGCCCAGGCGGCGCTCGACGAAATGGGCCAGGTCCTCGTCCTCGTCGGGGTTGGCCCGGCCGATGAAGGGCTCGGCCAGCAGGCGCAGCTTGGCCCGCCCCGAGAAGAGCCCTGTACCTAGCAGGGCCGGCGGTCCCAGCGGCACGGCGTGCAGCCTGCCGCCCCGCACCACGTAGCGGTTCTTGGAGGCCGGGGCGGCGTACTCGAACTGGCCGTCGATCCCCAGGCCGGCAAAGAGCTGGCGCAAGAGCGGCGTGGTCTCCTGGGCGCTGTTGGGCCCATGCTCGACGAGGAACCCCTGCTCGCGGCTGGTGCGCATGGCCCCCCCCGGCTGGGCCTGGGCCTCGTACACCCGCACGGGGATGCCCTTCTGGTCGAGCAGATGGGCCAAGGTCAGGCCAGTGACGCCGGCGCCAATCACCGCCACGGGGGTGAGGTGCGCATCGCTCATGAAATCCTCTTTTTTCGCTTGCAGGTGGGTGTGGTGCCGAGGTATATTAAAGCAGAATTCGCTTCATCCTGGGGCCGCTCGGCCCCAGGGACGTCCCCTCTGCCCGCACCGTGCGGGCGCTCAAAGAAAGGAGGTGGTCCATTATATGGAATCCACAGGGAGGTCTACCGCCTGAGTTTTGAGCTCCAGGTGGTAGCCGCCTGGAACAGGACGGCCCGTCCGCGCGGACCCGCTGTCCTCAGCTAAAATCGGGCGCATCCGAAAGATGCGCCCGATTTTTTTGTGCGCCACGCCAGAAGATCACCCCGCCGGCAACCCTCCGTCAAGCCTCCAATCCGTAGTCCCGGATCTTCTGCACCAGGCCCCAGCGGCTCATGCCCAGCTCCTCGGCGGCGTGGGTGCGGTTGCCCTGGTGCCTTTCGAGAGCCCCGGCGATCAATTCCCGCTCCACCTGGGCCAGCACCTCCTTGAGTTTGCCCCGCCTCGGGACCGCAGGGGCCGCGGGGCCGGCCAGCCGCGCCGAGAGATGGCCCGCGTCGATGCGCGCCTCGCCGGCCCCCAGCAGGGCCGCCCGCTCCACCTCGTTCTGCAACTCGCGGATATTGCCCGGCCACTCGTACGCCCCCAGGGCGTCCATGGCCTGGGCGGTGAACCCCTCCGGGGCGCGGGCATCGCGCTGGCGCAGCAACCCCAGGAAATGCAGGGCCAGTTCGGGGATGTCCTCGCGCCGCTGGCGCAGGGGCGGCAGTTCGATGGGGAACACATTGAGGCGATAATAGAGGTCTTCGCGGAAGGTCCCCTCGGCCACCGCCTGCCTGAGGTCGCGGTGGGTGGCGGCGAGGACCCGCACGTCCACCTGCCGCACCTGCTCCTCCCCCACCCGGCGGATCTCGCCCTCCTGCACCGCCCGCAACAGGCGCACCTGCAACCCTGGTGTCGTCTCCCCGATCTCGTCGAGGAAGAGGGTGCCCCCGTCGGCGGTTTCGAAGAGCCCGGGCCGGTCGCTAACTGCCCCGGTGAAGGCGCCCTTCTTGTGGCCGAAAAGCTCGCTCTCCAGCAACTGCTCGGCCATGGCCCCGCAGTTGACGGCGACGAAGGGCCGGTCCCGCCGCGGCCCCTCCTGGTGGATAGAGCGGGCCAGCACCTCCTTGCCGGTGCCGGTCTCGCCCGACAGCAGCACCGTGGTGTCGCTGTCCACCACCTTGCGCAACAGCTGGTACACCGCCTCCATGGCCCGGCTCCTGCCGATGACCCCCTTGAATCCTCCCCCCTGCCCCTGCACCACCTGCCGCAGGGTGAGGTTCTCCTGCTCCAGCCGGGCAATGCGCAGCATGGCGCGGATGCGCGCCCCCAGCTCGGCCTCGTCGATGGGCTTGGTCAGGTAGTCGTCGGCCCCGGCGTCCAGGCCGGCCACCTTGTCCTGGGTGGTGGCCCGGGCGGTGACCATGATCACCGGCAGGGCCCGCCACTGCGGCTCGGCGCGCAGGCGGCGCAGCACCTCCATGCCGTCCATGCCCGGCATCATCCAGTCCAGGAGCACCAGCTCGGGCCGATACTCGCCCACCAATCGCAGCGCTTCCTCGCCGCTGCGGGCGGCGCAGGTCTGGTACCCCTGATCTTCGAGTTCCTGTTCCAGCAGTTCGATGTTCAGCGGCTCATCGTCGACGATGAGGATACGGGCTGGCTGGGGCATCCTCTTCTCTCAGGAAAGGTGTCTGGCGACCTTGGCCCAGAGTTCCTCTTCGTCGATGGGTTTGGCGACATAGTCGTCGAAACCCTGGGCAAAGATGCGCTCCTGGTCGCCGGCCATGGCGTGGGCGGTCACCGCGATCAGCGGCGTACGCCCCAATTCCGGGTCGGCCCGCAGCTGCCTGGCCACCTCGTACCCGTCCATGCCGGGCAGCGAGATGTCGAGCAGCACCAGGTCGGGCCGCTCCTTCTGGGCCAGTTCCAGGCCCTCCTGCCCGCAGGCGGCTTCGACCAGCAGGTAGCGATCCTCGAGCAACTGCACCAGCAGGTCGCGGTTCAACTCCACGTCTTCCACGATCAGGATCTTCTTCATCGGGCTCCTCCGGCAGCCGGGACACCGCCCCGGCCTAGAGGGTACGCTTCCCGAGCCCGGCTAGCGAGGCCCGCAGCTCCTGCAGGATGCGCTCGCGCGCCATCCCCTCCTTTTCGATCACCCGCACCGCGCTCAACCGCAGCTCCTCCCGCTCCTGGGCGCTCAACTCCTTGGCAGTGATCACCACCACCGGCAGCGCAGCGGTCCGGGGCTGCCCGCGCAGCCGGCGCAACACCTCGAAGCCGTCCATCACCGGCATCATCAAATCCAAGAGCAACAGATCGGGGTGCTGGCCGGCGATCTGGTCCAGGGCCTGCTGCCCGTCGGCAGCGGCGTTGACCTGCCAGCCCTCCTCCTCCAGCAGCTGCCGCACCAGCTCGACCACCGCCGGGTCGTCGTCGGCCACCAGCACCTGCCGGCCCCGGCCCTCGAAGCGGCGCAGCGCCTCGAAGAGGGCCTGCTTGTCCAGCGGTTTGACCAGGTAATCGTCGGCGCCCAGGCGGTAGCCCAGCTCCTGGTTGTCGACGATCGAGAGCACCAGCAGCGGGATCTCGCGGGTGGCTGGATCGCCCTTGAGCCGGCCGATGGCCTCCCAGCCGTCCATGCCCGGCAGCATGATGTCGAGGGTGATGGCGTAGGGACACAGTTCCTTGGCCCGCTCGATGCCCTCCGCCGCGCGGGTGAAGCCCAGCACCTGGTACCCCTCCTCCTCCAGTTCCTGGGTCAGCAGCGAGAGCACATTGGGATCGTCGTCGATGGCCACGATGAGCCGGCGGCCCTGGTCGATGGCGGGGACGGCGCTTGCGGCGGCCGGCGCCGGCTCGGGACCGCTCTGCAGCGGCAGCGTAACCGTGAACACCGACCCCTTGCCTTCCTCACTCTCCACCGCGATGCTGCCGCCCAGCATGCGCGCCAACTTCCGGGAAATGGACAGACCCAGACCCGTGCCGCCGTACTTGCGGGTGGTGGAGCCGTCCACCTGGCGGAACTCCTCAAAGATATAGTCGCGGGCCTGGGCCGGGATGCCGATGCCGGTGTCGGCCACCGAGAGGGTGAAATACCCTGGCGCTGCCGGCCCGGCGGCGATGGTGATGCTGCCCTTTTCGGTGAACTTGGCGGCGTTGCTGAGCAGGTTGATCAGGATCTGGCGCAGGCGCGGCAGGTCGGTGTACAGCGCGGGCAGCTCCGGGCTCAGTTCGGCGCGCAACTCGACCCCGGGTTTGACCAGCGGACTCACCGTGCTGATACCGCCCTCCACCAACTCCTTGATCGAGAAGCGCTCGGGCTGCAACTCGAGTTTGCCGGCCTCGATCTTGGACAGGTCGAGGATGTCGTTGATCAGGTTCATCAAGATCTCGGCGCTCTGGTTGATCCGCTCCAGGTTCTCCAGCTGGCGGGTCGGCAGCAGCCCCTGCGCCTTGCGGTAGACGATCTTCGAGAACCCGACGATGGCGTTCATCGGCGTGCGCAGCTCATGCGACATGTTGGCCAGGAACTGCGACTTGAGGCGGTTGGCCTCCTGGATCTGGCGGTTGGCCTCCTCCAGCTCGCGGTTCTGCGCCTGGATCTGCAGATTGGCCTGGGTCAGGGCCTGGTTCTGCTCCATGGCCTTGGCCGACAGTTCGCGGACCTGGCGCAACTGCACCTGTAATTCCCGGTTGGTACGCGCCACCCGGTGGGCCAGGTACACCGACATGGAGATCAAGGGCAGCAGCACCCAGGCCAGCAGCGAAAGGTCGATCTGGTCGCGGCTGAACAAGGGCGAGAGGTTGAGGATGAAGGCCAGGAAACCAACGGCGATGACCCAGGCCCCGGGTTGCTTCTGGCGCACTGCCCGCAGCAGCACCCGGATGTACTCCACGTAGACCAGCAGCCAGACCACGCCTATCCAGAAACTCACCAGATTGATGACGAGTTGCTGCAAGGTTCTCGGGTTGCCGAATAGCCAGGACGGCAACACGCCGGGCAACTGCAGCGGGAGCGCCTGAATGTCGATCTGACCGGTGAGGCCCAGATAGACGAAGTACGCCGGACCGGTCAGCAGGAGGAGCAGCACCCAGAAACGTTTGGGGAAGCGCGGGTAGAAGAGGGAATAGAGGAAGAGCAGCCCCAGCACCCCCACCAGGCCCAGGGCCACGTCGCGCAGCAGCACCACATAGCTGATCACCACCCCCGGCGAAAATTCCAACTGGAAGGCCAGGAAGATGGCGGCGGCGATGAAACCAGTGTACAGGGCGTAATAGAGGTTGGGCCGCCACTGGCGGTCGAAGAGAAAGAGCAGCAGATGCAGCAGGGTGACGGCCAGCAGCACCCCGGTGAAGAACATCTGGTACCCGGTGGTCTGCTCGATCATCCCGCCTGTCTGCGCCTCCCGCTCGGCCACCGCCAACTGCACCTGCGTGACCACCTCGCCAGGTGAGGCGCCGCCGGCCACTAGTACCACCAGGCCCAGGCGGTCCGGATACTGCAGTTTGGACACCCCCTTGCCCCAGGCCATCCACGAGAAGGACCCATCCGCATCCTTGTCGTTGGCGGCCACGTCGAGCAACAGGGTGGCGCCCGGTTCCAGGCGGACCTGCCCCTTCACCACGGCCTGCAGATCGAGCCGCCATTCGTGGCGGTGGCTGGCAGCATCGTGTCTGGCGGCCATCCGGGCATCCTCCAGCCGCCCCTCCTGGCCGTACACCCGCAGAACATTGCCGTAGCTGGCGTGTTGGATCACGCCCGGAAGCGGCGGCTGTCCCAGGCTGAGGAAGACCTCGCACCCATCCTGCGTGTTCCATCCAGCAATGTCCGGAGCGCCCAACACCACCGATTCGTCCTCTACCTCCACCGCTAGATACAGCGCCTGTTCCGCCTCGTTGTACCCGATGCGGAACCAGCCCTGGAAATCCAGGGGGCTGTAGGGCAGCTCTCCGTACTCGGGAAAGAGAAGGGGGTAGCGGGTCAGTTTCTCCGGCCAGTCGGACAGGTCGCCGTCTACGGCAATGCCGGCCAAGGGCATGGCCACCGCCACCTGGGTGTTGTACGCCTGCGCCGGGAAGGCCGCCACCAGGAGGGCCAAAAGGATCCAGAGGGATCGGCTGCCGGAGGTTTTCATCGCCATATGCTCTGCTGGATAATATGCATTATCTGGGCGGCACACCTGAACGCCCGGTCCCGGAGGCGGGGGCCGCGCGTTCAGGTTGGGGGGGCGGGAGCAGGTGCCTACTTGCGGATCACCAGGCTCTTCAGTTCCGGGTGCTGCGAGACCACCTCGTAGGCCGAGGCCGAGGCCTTCGAGCGCACCGCGCTCAGTTCCTTGCTGCTGATCTTGTTCATCGGGCTCTTGGGGCCGAGGGTCGAGGCCGACAGGGAGGTCGCGATGGCGACGGCGGCGATGATCAGGGTGCGCTTCATGGCTGGGCTCCTTTGTTGGGTTTCGTTGTCGTCTTTGCGTTGGTTGTTTCGTCTGCTTCTGGCAGGGGGTATCGCAAGGGCTGTGCCACGCCGCAAAGCAGTGGGTCGGCGCTCGCCCCAATCTCTTTCTATGGGCATGAAAAACAATATCTTGCTATATTTTTGCCATTGCAGCAGCGCCGGGGTGGCGCCGGCGCCAAGACCAGCGCAGGTGTCAAGGAAATGGACGGCTGGGGGCGGGAATGACCTTAACTATTGAGAAATAGCAGGTTAATCGGCACTGTCCAACAATTTGACAGCACTGACAACAAACGGGTCAGCCAGGGTTCTGGCCGACCGTGGCCCGGATACAGGGGGTTGAGCATATTATGACGGTGAAGCTGCTTTGCTGGAACGTGAACGGCATCCGCTCGGCAGCGGCCAAGGGTTTTCTGCCCTGGCTGGCCAAGGCCAAACCCCAAGTGCTCTGTATCCAGGAGGCCAGGGCCCGGCCCGAGCAGGTGGAGCCGGAACTGGTGACCCCCCGCGGGTATCTAAGTTGGTGGGCCTGCGCCGAGAAGAAGGGCTACAGCGGGGTGGTCATCTACAGCCGGGTCGAACCTCTGGATGTTACCCAAGGGCTGGGTATCCCCCGCTTCGACAGCGAGGGCCGGCTGCTGGCCGCCCGTTTCGCGGACTTCACCATCGTGAACGCCTATTTCCCCAACGGCCAGCGCGACCACGCCCGGGTGCCCTACAAGATGGAGTTCTGCGAAGCTTTTCTGGAATTCTGCGAAGCCCGGCGCGCCCGGGGCGAAAACCTGGTGCTGTGCGGCGACTTCAACACCGCCCACCGCGAGATCGACCTGGCCCGGCCCCGGGAGAACCAGAACACCACCGGCTTTCTGCCCCTGGAAAGGGCCTGGATGGACCGCTTCATCGCGGCGGGATACGCGGATATCTTCCGCGCCCTCAACCCGGCGCCCGGCCATTACACCTGGTGGTCCAACCGCTCGGGGGCGCGGGAGCGCAACATCGGCTGGCGCATCGACTACCACTTCATCTCCCCGGAACTGCGGGGGCGGGTGAAGCGGGCCTATCACCTGCCCCAGGTGCTGGGCTCGGACCATTGTCCCATAGGGATAGATTTGCACAAATGAAGGAGTATCTACCGTGAACCCCTTGCGCGGATGCCTGCTGCTCCTGGCCCTGGCCTGGCCGGCCGGCGCCCAGGACCTGCCCCTTTACACCTGCTGGAAAGCCGCCCAGCCCCCGGTCATCGACGGCAAGGGGGACGAGGCGGTCTGGCAGGAAGCGTCCCCGGTGGAATTGGTGGACGTGTCTTTCCTCAGCGGCGACCGCTACCACCCGCGCCGCACCGAGGTCCGCATGCTCTGGGACGCCCAGCATTTCTACTTCTACTTCTCCGCCGCCGACCCGGACGTGTGGTCCACCTACAACCAGCGCGACATG
>Ga0194132_10011726_pt1 | contig 11175 bp, 10 predicted proteins | sample TA2KigOf80mmetaG_FD_148612 | JGI IMG/M metagenome (GOLD analysis project Ga0194132, IMG submission 148612) | Freshwater microbial communities from Lake Tanganyika, Tanzania - TA2015054 Kigoma Offshore 80m | ecosystem: Environmental > Aquatic > Freshwater > Lake | place: Tanzania: Lake... | reverse complement strand
CGCGCCGGACAATTGTCAAACCGCAACCGACTAGTAAGGAAACGAAGTCATGATGCTTGCCATAACAATGGGTTAAAGGCAGGCCGGGCGATCGACGCCAAACCAGCCGAGCGCGGCTCGCCTTCCGGTCTAGAATGGCGCCCGCGACAGGCAGGCAGCTTCCGGAGACAGGGCGAATGAGCGTGCATCGTGGTCGCTTCCGCATCGGCTTCGACATCGGCGGCACCTTTACCGACTTCATCCTGTCCGACGCGAAGGTCGAATCGATCCGGCTGCACAAGCGCCTCACCTCGGCACCGGACCCGGCCGACTCAGCGTTGATCGGGCTCGAGGAGCTCGTCGCCATGGCCGGCATCCGCCTTGCGGACGTCGCCGAGATCGTTCACGGCACGACGCTCGTCACCAACGCCATCATCGAGCGCAAAGGCGCGCGCCTCGGCTTGCTGACGACCGAGGGTTTCCGCGACATCCTCGAGATGGGAACCGAACAACGCTACGACATCTACGATCTGTTCCTGCAGTTTCCTGAGCCGCTGGTGCCGCGCCATCGCCGGCTCGAGGTTCGCGAACGTCTCGACCGCGACGGGCGCGTCGTGACGCCGCTCGATGCCGATGACGTCCGCCGGGCGCTGACGCAGCTCGTCGGTGACGGCGCGGAAGCCGTCGCCGTCTGCCTCCTCAACGCCTATGCCAACCCGGCGCATGAGCAGCAGGTGGCGGAGATCGTACGCCGGCATTTTCCGCAGCTCCTCCTGTCGCTTTCGAGCGAGGTCGTCCCCGAGCTTGGCGAGTATCAGCGCTGCGCGACGACGGTGGCCAACGCCTATGTCCAGCCGCTGATGGCGCGCTACGTCGCGCGGCTGGAGCGCGAGATCGCCGCGCGCGGATTCAACGGCACCCTTCGCCTGATGCATTCGGCCGGCGGTCTTGTCTCAATCGCTACCGCCTCGGCGGTTCCCATCCGCCTGCTCGAATCCGGCCCTGCCGGCGGCGGTCTCGCGACCGCGCTCTTCGGCCGGCTCGCCGGCAAGAAGGATGTCATCTCCTTCGACATGGGCGGCACGACTGCCAAGGCCTGTTTGATCGAGAACGGCCGCGTCGACGTCGCGCCGATGATGGAAGCCGCGCGCGTGCACCGTTTCAAGCGCGGCTCCGGCATCCCGATCAAGGCACCGGTCATCGACATGATCGAGATCGGCGCCGGCGGCGGCTCCATCGCCCGCATCGACGATGTCGGCCTCCTCCGCGTCGGTCCGCACTCGGCGGGGTCGGCCCCGGGGCCCGCCTGCTACGGCCTCGGCGGAACGCAGCCCACTGTTACCGACGCCAATCTCGTGCTCGGCTATTACGATCCCGGCTTCTTCCTCGGCGGGCGCATGTCGCTCGACATCGCCGCTGCCCGAAGCGCGATCGAGACGGTGGCGACACCGCTCGGCCTCAGCATCGAAGCGGCAGCTGCCGGCATCCATGCCGTCGTCACGGACAGCATGGCGGCCGCCGCGCGCGTGCACCTGGTCGAGAAGGGTAAGGACCCTCGCGCTTTCGCCATGGTCGGTTTCGGCGGTGCCGGCCCGGCCCATGTGACCGGCGTCGCCCGCGCGCTCGGGGTCGGCGAGGTGATCGTGCCGCCGGCCTCGGGCGCCGCCTCCGCGCTCGGTTTTCTTACCGCGCCCCTCTCCTTCGACACGGCGCGCTCGCGCCTGTTCGAGTTCAGCGACGGCTTCGATGCCGAGGCGTTGAACGCGATCCTCGCCGAGCTCGAACGCGAGGGCCGCAAGCGCCTCACCGAGGCCGGGATCGCTGCGGCTGACATCCGCGTCGAGCGCTCGGCCGACATGCGGCTTGTCGGCCAGATGCACGAGATCGCGGTGCCGCTGCCGGACGGGCGCATCACTTCCGCCCAGCTCGGCACGCTGCGCTCAGCCTTCGAAGGCGTCTATACCGCCCGCTACAGCGAGGTGCCGAAGAAGGCTCGGTTCGAGGCGATAAATTTCCGGGTGCGCTGCACCGGGCCGGAACGCCATATCCAGCTCACCGGCGCGATCAGCGGCGGCGATGCTTCCCGCAAGCAGAAGGGCTGCCGCTCGGTCTGGCTCGGCGGTTCCTATCGCGAGGTCGCGGTCTGGGACCGCTATGCCCTGGTGCCTGGCGACCGCGTCGAAGGGCCCGCCATCGTCGAGGAACGAGAGGCAACCACCGTGATCGGTCCCGGTGACACGATCGAAGTCGATGCCGTCCGCAATCTCCGCATCCATGTCCGGGTGCCCGAGGCGCCGGCGGCGCGAATCACACCTGCGACCCCGATGGCCGAGGCGGTCCGCCTGATCGAAAGTGATCCTATCTCGCTCGAGATCATGTGGAGCCGCCTCGTCAACGTGACTGAGGAGATGTGGCTGACCGTCTGCCGTACCGCCTTCTCGCTCGTCATCTCCGAGGCGCAGGACTTTGCCTGCGAGCTGCTCGATCCGGAGGGCGAGACGCTGGCGCACAGCCCGCGCGCCATGCCGGTCTTCAACCTGACCCTTCCGCGCGCGGTGAAAGCGCTGCTCGCCGCGTATCCCGCCGCGACGCTCAAGCCCGGCGACGTCCTCATCACCAACGATCCCTGGCTTTGCGCCGGGCACCTCTTCGACATCGCCGTGGTCACGCCGGTCTTCCATGTAGGCCGCCTCGTCGGCCTCACCGGCACCGTCGGCCACGTCTCCGATATCGGCGGCACCAAGGACAGTCTCCGCGCCCGTGAGATCTACGAGGAAGGCATCCAGATCCCGCCGATGAAGCTCTACGAGGAGGGACGGCCGAACGAGACACTGCATCGGCTCCTCGCCGAGAACGTTCGCAACAGCCATCAGGTGCTGGGCGACCTCCAGTCGCTGGTCGTCGCCAATGCGCTCGGCGCGCAGCGGCTGGTCGCCCTGATGCGCGACTACGGGCTGCAGGACCTGCGGTCGCTGGCCCAGGTCGTCCAGGGCCGTTCGGAACAGGCGATGCGGGACGCGATCCGGGCGCTGCCCGATGGCGTTTATCGCTCGACGATCAGCAACAACCCGCTCGGCACCGTGATGACCTTCCCGGTCGAATTGACGGTGAAGGGCGACGAAATCCTCGTCGACTTCGAGGGAGCGCCGGCGCAGCTTGCGCAGGGCGGCCTCAACTCGACGCTCAACTACACCGCCGCGCATACGACCTATCCGTTGAAATGCATGCTGACGCCGACGGTGCGCGGCAATGCTGGATGCTACCGACCCTTCGCCGTCAAGGCGCCTGAAGGCTCGATCCTCAACTGCTCGAAGCCGGTCGCCGTCAATTTGCGTACGCGCACCGGATGGTATCTGGCGCCCAACATCTTCAAGGCTCTGGCTAGTGCCGCGCCGAAGCAGGTCCAGGCCTTTACCGGGCTTCCGGTCGCCGCCAACGTCTATGGCCGCGACCCCGGCGGGCGCACCTATTCCGACCTTCTCTTCATGGGCGGAGGCCAGGGCGCCTCAGCCCAGGGCGACGGCAAGTCCGGTCTGCTCTGGCCGACCTCGGCCGCCAACACCTCGATCGAGATGTTCGAAGCACGCACGCCGATGCTGGTGCTCGAGAAGGCCTACATCGCGGATTCCGGCGGCGCCGGGCGCCATCGCGGCGGCCTCGGTCAGCGCGTGCGTGTCCGCCGCCTCGTCCAGGACGGGCAAGCGACCTTGATGTCCGTCTACCCGGAGGGCGTCAGTCAGCATCCGGCCGGACTTTTCGAGGGCAAGCCCGGCGGCGACGCGCGCGGCCTCGTCCGCGATCCTGCCGGCGCCATCGTCAAGGATTGCGGGACCGGCGAGCTCGTGCAGATCGCGCTCCCCGATGAGATCGTCGAGATCGTGCTCTCCGGCGGCTCCGGCTACGGCGATCCGCGCGAGCGCGATCGGGCGAAGATCGAGCGCGACCTTGTTGAAGGCTACGTGACATCAGAGCAGGCTGAAAAGACCTACGGCTTTGACGGCCGTACCAGGGTTGCGGCCGAGTAGAGTGCGACTTGACTTCACAGGGAGGAACACCATGAGCGTAACTAGGCGTTCTGTGATCATCGGCGCGGGAGCTACCGCTGGTCTCTTGCCGTTGTCCCAGATGACCATGGCGCAGACGGGCGGTCGCAAGATCCTCATCATCGCCTCTGGCCAGGACATCCCCAATTTCGATCCGCATGTGGCGACCGGCTACTCGCCGGCTTGGCTCTTGCGCAATGTCTACGACAGCCTGGTGCGCACCGAAGGCAATCCGCCGAAGCCGGTGCCGGGCCTCGCTTCCTCATGGAGCGTCTCGCCGGACGGCATGACCTACACCTTCAAGCTCGACCCGAAGGCCAAGTTTCAGGATGGCACGCCGGTCGACGCCGCGGCGGTCAAGCACTCCTTCGATCGCATCATGCGACTTAAGAAGGGCAATGGCTGGATGGTGAATTCGGTCATCGGCCCGGACTCGATGAAGGTCATCGACGACAAGACAGTCTCGATCAAGCTGACCAAGCCTTTCGTTGCTTTTCTGCATGTGTTGCCCTGGCAATGGGTCGTCAATCCGAAGCAGGTCGAGGCGAACAAGGGCTCGGACGACGGCCAGGCCTGGCTCTCCAAGAACCTGGCGGGGTCCGGCCCGTTCCGGGTCAAGCGCGCCGAGCCCGGCAATCTCTACGAGCTGGAGCGCGTCGCCGACGCCTGGCAGCCGGGTGGCGGCAATCTCTCCGGCGCCATCTGGCAGATCGTGCGCGAGACCATCAAGCAGCGGCAGATGATCCAGGCGGGCCAGGTTCACATGGCCGCCGACCTGACCTCCGAGGACATGGACGCGCTCAAGGGCCGCCCTGGCGTCAACCTGGTGATCGAGCCGGAATTCCGCACCTTCTCGATCAAGATGAACACCGAGAACGGCCCGCTCGCCGACATCAACATGCGCCGCGCCATCTCCTACGCCTTCGACTATCAGGCGATGCTCGAGCTCGCGGGATATGCGCAGCTCATGGTGGGGCCGCTGCCGAACGGCATCTTCGGCCATGATCCGTCGCTGGCCGTGCCGCGCACCGATCTTGCCAAGGCCAAGGAGTTCCTTTCCAAGAGCAAGTCGCCCAATGGCGGCATCAAGCTCACGATGACGCATGTCACCGGGCTCGAGCAGCAGCGCCGCTGGAGCCTCGTCTTGCTCGACAGCCTGAAGAAGCTCAACATCGACCTCGACATCAAGCCGATGGTGTGGCCGGACATGGTGGCGCTCACGAAGACGCCGCAGACGGCGCCGGACTTCTTCCCGGTCTACCAGACCGCCAATTACGGCGATCCGGACAACATCGCTTTTGCCGCCTATCACTCGGCGAACAACGGCAACTGGCAGAACATGGTCTACAAGAGCGCCAGAGTCGACCAGCTGATCGAGCGCGGCCGCGCCGAGCTCGACGAAGCCAAGCGCGCCGCGATCTACAAGGAGCTGCAACAGGTCATCGTCGAGGATGCGCCGGACATCTTCGGCGTGCTCGAGAAGCGGAAGCTTGCGCTCAGGACCGACATCGAGAACTACAGGTTCACTCCGGTTGCCTCGAACGCAGTCGAGCTCTGGCCGCTGTCGCTGAAGGGATGATGTAGCAGCTCGAACGGTCGGCGCCGCCAGGTCTCGGCGCCGACCAAATTCCTCCGGATCGCATGCTTCCCTTCGTCATCCGCCGCTTCCTGCTGCTCATCCCGGTATTCATCGGGCTGTCGATGCTGGTCTTCGTCATCGGCCGGCTGCTGCCGGGCGACCCGGTACAACTCGCCGCCGGACCGCATGCGACGCGCGAGGAGATTGCGGCGCTCGCCGCCGAGTTCGGCCTCGACCAGCCTCTTCCCGTGCAGTATCTCGCCTATGCCAAGGGCCTGGCGATCGGCGACTGGGGCCGATCGATCCAGTCGCGCCAGCCGGTCATCGACGACCTCAAGACCTTCATGCCGGCGACGCTCGAGCTGGTGATCGCAGCGATGATCGTCGCCATCCTGATCGGCATCCCGACCGGCCTGCTTGCCGCGGTCTACCGCGACCGTTGGCCGGATACGCTCTCGCGCGCCGTCTCGCTCGGGGCGATCTCGATACCGCGCTTCTTCCTCGGACTCCTGCTGCAGCTCGCCCTCGCCATGTGGCTGGGATTGCTGCCGCTCGGCGGACGCCTGCCGATCACCGCCGAGCCGCCCCCCTTCCTCACCGGCTTCCTCTTGATCGACACGTTGGTCGCGCGCGACTTTTCTACCTTTTTTCTCGCTCTTCAGCACATGGCGATGCCGGCCGTCGCCCTCTCGCTCTCGCCGCTGGCGACGATCATGCGCATGATGCGGGCCTCGACGCTCGAGGTTCTCTCTCAGGACTATGTGCTAACGGCGCGGGCTCTCGGGCTTTCGCAACGCCTGACCATCTTCAAGTATGTGCTCAAAAACGCGCTGTCGGCGAGCCTCACGGTCATCGGGCTCTACTTCGGCTGGCTGCTCGGCGGCACGGTCCTGGTCGAGACCGTCTTCGACTGGCCGGGTATCGGGCTTTATGCCACGCGGGCGATCACCACCCAGGATTTCATGCCGGTCATGGGCGTGACGCTCTGCATCGGCCTCATCTTCGTCGCCGTCAACCTGCTGGTCGACCTTGCCTACGGGCTGGTCAACCCCAAGGTCCGGCTGTCATGAGCGTGGCCCCGCATGATTTCGGTGACTTCCCGCGCTCGGCGGCGGCTGCCCGTTTCGAGGCCTGGCGGCGGGCCTTCTATCGCTTCTCTGGATCGCGACTCTCGGTCATCGGCCTCGGCATCTGCGTGTTCCTCGTGCTGGTCGCGATCTTCGGCGAGTCCTTCGTGCCATATCCTCAGCATGTGACGGGCGGCATCGCACCGCGCGCGCGTTTCCTCCCGCCCTCCGCGACTCATTGGTTCGGCACCAACGAGCTGGGTCAGGACGTATTCACGCTCGTCGTCGCGGGATCGCGCGTCTCGCTCCTCTGCGGCTTCGCCGTCGTCTTCGCCGCCGCCGTCGTCGGTACGGTCTTGGGAGGCATCGCCGGCTACTACGGCGGCTGGACCGACGACTTGATCATGCGCCTGACCGATCTCAAGCTGACCATCCCGGGCCTTATCCTGGCGATGGCAATCGCCGCCGCCCTCGGCCCCGGCATCGTCAACATGATCATCGCTGTGTCGCTCTCATGGTGGCCCGGCTTCGCCCGCCTAGTGCGCGGCGAAGTCCTCTCCAAGAAGGAGGAGCTGTTCGTGCTCGCCGCGCGCGCGCTTGGCGCCAGCCATGCCCGCCTGATCTGGCGACATATCGTACCCAACGTTCTTGGCGCGATCGTCATCAAGATGTCGCTCGACATGGGCTTCGCCATCCTGACCGTCGCCGCGCTTGGCTTCATCGGCATCGGCGTCAAGCCGCCGACGCCGGAGTGGGGCTCGCTGCTGGCCATCGCCCGCGGCTATATGCCGGAGTTCTGGTGGACGGCGGTCTTTCCGGGGCTGGCCATTTTCCTTGCCGTCTTTGGCTTCAACCTGCTGGGCGATGGGCTGCGCGACGTGCTCGATCCCAAAGCGCGCCGATAGACGTGTATGGCGCTACTCGAGATCCGCAACCTGCACCTCTACATGCGCAGCTTCGAGGGCGACGCGCATGTGCTGAACGGCATCGACCTGACCCTCGAACGCGGCCGCATCCACGGCTTGGTCGGCGAGACCGGCTGCGGCAAGTCGCTGACCGGGCTCTCCATCTCACGCCTGGTGCCGAGCCCGCCGGCGCGCTATGCCGCCGGCAGCATCCGCTTCGATGGGCGCGACCTGATGGAAGCGAGCGAGGCCGAGATGCGAGCCTTGCGCGGCCGGCGCATCGGCATGATCTTCCAGGACCCGACGACAAACCTGAACCCCGCCTTCCGCGTCGGCGAGCAGATGATCGACGTGGCGCTCCATGCTGGCCAGGTCGATTCCGGCATTCTGGGCCTTGGGCCGGATGCGTCGCGCGCCGAGCGGCGAGCGGCGGCTTGCCGCCTCGTGGTCGAGATGCTGGGCAAGGTGGGTATTCGCGACGCTGCTGCGCGCGTCGACGACTATCCGCATCAGTTCTCTGGCGGCATGCGCCAGCGCGTTCTGATCGCTATGGCGCTGATCGGACGGCCGGACCTCCTGATCGCCGACGAGCCGACGACGGCGCTTGATGTTACCGTGCAGGCGCAGATCCTCCGCCTGATCCGTGACCTCGTCGATGAATTTCAGCTGGGCGTCCTGCTCATCACCCACAATCTTGGCGTCGTCGCCCAGGTCTGCTCGCAGGTCTCGGTCATGTATGCCGGCAGCACCGTCGAGGATGGGCCGACGCGCGCCGTCTTCAGAGCGCCCCGGCATCCCTATACGAAGGCGCTGCTGGCCGCCCTCCCCCGGGAAGGCCTTGCGCGCGGCGAGCTCAAAGGGCTCGCCGGATCGGTGCCGAGCCTGCTGACGCCGCCGCGCGGCTGCCGCTTTGCGCCGCGCTGCGTTCATGCGATCGACACCTGCCGTGAGAGGCGCCCGATAGCCGAAGAGATCCAAGCCGGACACACCGTGGCTTGCCTGCGGGCGGCGGAGCCGGTCGCATGAAGTTGCTCGCCATCGAGAGTGTCCGGAAGGTCTATCGAAGCACGGCACGATCGGCCGAGGTCGTCGCGCTCGACGGCGTCTCTCTCATGATCGAGCGTGGCGAGTGCTTCGGTCTCGTTGGCGAGTCGGGCTCCGGCAAATCGACTCTCTCTCGCCTGATCCTCAATCTCGAGGCACCGAGCTCCGGCCGCATCGCCTATGACGGGCGCGACCTGACCAGCCTCGGGCAGGAGGAAATGCGCCGGCTGCGCGCCCGCATGCAGATCGTCTTCCAGGACCCATATGCATCGCTGAACCCGCGCATGACCGTCCACGACCTGGTGGCCGAGCCGCTGGCGATCCATCCGGAGGCGGGTTACCGGGATCGCGGTCGGCGCACGGTGCGCGTCGGCGAGCTGCTCGGCACCGTCGGGCTCAAGCCCGAGCATATGTGGCGCTATCCGCATGAATTCTCAGGCGGACAAAGACAGCGCGTCTGCATCGCGCGTGCGCTTGCGCTTAACCCGGAGTTCCTGATCCTGGACGAGCCGACCTCGGCGCTCGACGTTTCCGTGCAGGCGCAGATTCTGAACATGCTGCTCGAACTGCAGACGCGGCTCGGCCTCACCTATCTTTTCATCAGTCACGATCTCGGGGTCGTGCGCTATGTCGCGCATCGCGTGGCCCTGATTCACAACGGGCGCATCGTTGAGGAGGGACCTGTCGGGCAGGTCTTCAGCGCGCCAAAGAGCGACTACGCGCGCACCCTGATCTCGGCCAGCCCAGAACTCGCGCTGCAGGCGCTGCTGGCGCCGTGAAGTGTGAGCCGGCATTGAATTTTGACCCCTTTCGGCGTCCAAGCGTGACCCCAGTGGCGGGGAGAAATGGCGAAACACCGGAACGGCTTGACGCACTACGCGCGGGGTCAACCTTCGACGCCGATCCGAGATCAAAGGCCATGCCGATTCACACCTAAGACCGCCACCGCCCTCGAGGCCTTCGTCGCCCGCAAGGCCGAGATCGACGCGATGCTCGACCGGCTCAAGGCACTCAGCGACGAGCACTTCGGCTACATCCCCGAAGAGATCAACTGGGGCCATGCCGGCACCCTCGCCCACTACGCCGAGGTCCTGAAGCGCATCACCGACAGCGCCTTCAAGGAGGGCGAGCACGCCGAGTAAGCGGACTTTGCTTAGGTCACGCCCCGGCCGGTACCGCCGGCGGGGCTCGGGCTCGTAGAAGGGTCGCGATCCTCGCGGCTCGATCCAAGGAGCCCGGACCATGCACAAGCTCTCCGATTCCCAGCTCGTCATCCTCTCGACCGCCAGCCAGCGTCCCGATGGCTGCGTCTTTACGATCACGCTCAAGCTCAAGGGCAATGCCATCGGTAATGTCCTCAAGAGCCTGCTGACCAAGGGCCTGCTCGAAGAAGTCCCAGGTCGCGCCGACGACACCCTCTGGCGCTACGACGATGGCGCGCCACTGACCCTCAAGGCCTCGCCAGCCGCCTACCGGCACCTCGGCATCGACGCCGAGGCGACGTCCGCGATTGACGCGCTCCCCGACCGCGATCGCCCATCAGGCAAACGCAAGCCGGCCAAGGCGGCTCAGACCGCCGCACCCGTCGAGGCCGACGCCAAGCCGCGGAAGGAGCCCTCCGTCCGCAAGGACAGCAAGAAGGCGCAGATGATCGCCATGCTCCGGCGCGCCAAGGGCGCCACAGTTGAAGAGATCGCCGAGACCCTCGAGTGGCAGCGTCACACGGTTCGAGGCGCAATCGCCGGCGCGCTCAAGAAGAGGCTCGGGCTCGAGGTCGTATCGGAGAAGTCGGACAAGCGCGGGCGGATCTACCGGATAGCCGGGTAGACCCTGCACTACCTGTCATCTGTAGTTTACACATGACCCACTGTAATCTATAGATTACACATGCTGGAGATCCGCCAGACCGAGGCTTTTGCCAAATGGCTTGGCGGCATCTCCGATTCCCGCGCGGCCGAGAAGATCGCACAGCGCATTGTTCGTCTGCAGTCAGGCCTGTTCGGCGACGTGAAGCCGGTCGGCGCAGGAATTTCGGAACTGCGGATCGACTACGGGCCGGGCTACCGCGTCTACTTCGTACAGCGCGGCCGGGTTTTGGTGATCCTGCTATGTGGCGGCGACAAGCGAACGCAGGCGCGAGACATCAACAAGGCGAAGGCCCTGGCCGCGGACCTGGAGGACTGACCATGCCGACCAAGACGATCCCCTTCGATGCCGCCCGGTACCTGAGTTCGCCGGAATCTCAGGCCGAGCTTCTGAGCGATGCGCTGGAGACCGGCGATGCCGGCTACATCGCCAATGCGCTCGGCGTGATTGCGCGAGCGCGTGGCATGACTGAGGTTGCTCGGAGTGCCGGGGTGACACGCGAGGCGCTCTACAAGACGCTCAGCCAAGATGGCGATCCCAGGCTGACCACCCTGCTCGGCGTGATCAAATCTCTCGGCTTCAAACTCTCTGCAGAGACAGCCTCTAGACCCGCGTCCCGGAAACCCCGGCGACGTGGGAGCGCTCTTCGCATCGCCGGCTAGAGCGGCGAGGTCGGGTGTATCGGATCGATA
>Ga0194132_10011725_pt1 | contig 11177 bp, 12 predicted proteins | sample TA2KigOf80mmetaG_FD_148612 | JGI IMG/M metagenome (GOLD analysis project Ga0194132, IMG submission 148612) | Freshwater microbial communities from Lake Tanganyika, Tanzania - TA2015054 Kigoma Offshore 80m | ecosystem: Environmental > Aquatic > Freshwater > Lake | place: Tanzania: Lake... | reverse complement strand
GTCGCACTCACCCAGCATTGGTATAAGCCCCGCCAAGTCACCCAGGGCCACCGAATTGTTCGAGACGTGCGCAGCGACGATCTTCGCGGTCAGTGTCAGCAGATCTTCGTTTTTCATGCTTTCGGTCATCTTCTCGCGCCCGCTCTCCTCGCCTTGGCCCGCCACCTCATTTTCGCAGCGTATGCCAAAGGTAGCGCAAAGAAGACTATAGAAGTCTCAGTTTAGTTTGCAATAGACATGAAGCGCGAATATTTGATCTAGTCTACAACAACTTTTGAGTTCAATTGTCAGGTACCAACGTCGTCAGGACCGGTATCCACGCCCACCTGTCTCAAGGTGAGACGAAGGGTGAGCGCCGCTACTGGCACGGTGTTGGCGCGCTGGTAGTAGTCCGGCCGGCGCCCGACGGCACTGAATCCCTTGGCGGCGTAGAGCAGCCGGGCAGGATCGTTGCTCTCGGCAACCTCAAGGAAGAGCGCTCGCGCCTTGAGCCGGCTGGCGCTACGGATGACGTCGTCCAACAACGCTTGCCCTATGCCGCGCCGCCGAGCGGAGGGGATCACGCCCAACGAGAGGAGTTCCGCTTCGTCGGCGGCGAGGCGTGCCAGGGCGAACCCGGCAGGCGCCGCGTCAGAAGAATCGACCGGCACCGCGACGCAGGCAAAAGCACCGGGCGAGGCCAGGACGTCCGCCATGGCCGCGGCCGACCAGGGGTCGTCGAGGCAGGCGGCGTGGAGCGTCGCCAGGACGCGGGTATGGGCAAGCCCGACTTGCTCGATACGGATCGCGGGGATCATGCGCGAGCGGCGCGCGGGCGCGGCGAAGTGGTCTCAACCGGATGAACATAGAGCGGCGCGGGCGGCGCCGAAGGAGCGGCGGCGGCGGCGGCCAGGGCGGCGACTGCCGCGGCGTCTGGCCGAGGCGCGGCACTCGACAGGACTGCCACCGCGCCGTTCTCCTGAAGCACCCGGACCAGTTCGGGTGCCGCATCGCCGGCCACGACAAAGCGCGATCCCGGCGTGACGGCCTGCCGCAATTCGTCGGCATAGTCGATCGGCCGTCGCGCCAGCGGCGGCGCCAGAGGCGCCCCATCGGCCGCAAAAGCCTGGACGTAAGCCTCGGCGCGTTTCGAATCCAGCGCCACGGCCAGGACCGCCCCTTCACGCTCCGGCGGCGGTACGGCGGCGGCCACGGCGTCGAGTGTCGTCACACCGACCAGGGGCAGGCCCGTCGCCAAGGCTAGGCCGCGCGCCGCAGCGAGACCGGAGCGCAGGCCGGTGAAATGGCCAGGGCCGATCGTCACTGCCAGCCGGTCGAGTTCCACGAACGCCAGCCCGGCCCGTGTGCGCACTCGCCCGATCATGGGCAGCAGGGCTTCGCCCTGGCCGTGCGACATTTCCCGACGCTCGACCGTGTGTACCGCACCGTCGACCCAGATCGCCACCGAGCAGGCGGCAGTCGCGCAATCGATCGCCAGGATCCTCATAGCGAACTCTTGTGTAGCCGATCGCCAATGCTACAAGGGCCACCGGAGGTTTGCATGTCCTTGGTAGCCATCACCCGGCCCCAGTTCGATGTCGAGCTCGATATCGCCTATTCAACGCCGCGCAATTTCACCGGTGCCCCGATCTATCGCCGTGCCGCTGCATACCTCCATGCCGACGCAGCGGCGGCGCTGCAGCGCGCCATCGCGCTGGCCCGGCCGCTGGGGCTGCGGCTGAAGATCTTCGACGCCTTCCGGCCAGCCGAGGCACAGTGGAAGATGTGGAACCACACGCCAAACCCCGAGTTCCTAGCCGATCCGCGACGGGGGTCGCCGCATTCGCGTGGAGTAGCCGTCGACCTGACGCTGATCGATAGCGGCGGTGCCGAGCTCGACATGGGCACCGCCTTCGACGCGTTCAGAAAAGAGTCGTATCACGCGGCGACGGGCATCTCCGAGGCTGCCCAGCGCAACCGTTTTCTTCTGCTTGGATTGATGACGGCAGCCGGCTGGGATTTCTACCGCAACGAATGGTGGCACTATCAGCTCTTCGACGCCCGACGCTATCCCGTGCTCAGCGATTCGTCCGTCGAAGGCGGGATGATGTGATCAGCCGCCGAGCCGCGCGGAATCGAGGGGGCGCAGTCGGTTGGCGCGGATGATGCCGCGTACGTCGCGGACATAGTCCGTCTTGCGTTCCGAATAATTTGCCAGGGTCAGGGCCAGCTCGTAACCGTCGGGTGCCTGGCTCTTGGCGCGCTGGTCGGCGCGTTTGGCGCGGAAGCGGCCATAGGCCTTATGGGTGTTCAGGTTCAGCGCGTAAGCCTCGACCGCATGGGCGAGCTGTCCGAAGCGGCGCACCATCGTGCGATCGCCGTCGCTGATGGCGATCATCTGGCCGAACATGGCGTGGCCGCGCTGCGCCACGGCGCTGGTTCCCCAGCCCGTCTCGAGCGCCGCCTGGCCGATGGCAAGCGACGGAGGAACGGCGTCGACGCGACGCGCCAGCTCGGGCAAGACATCCGGGAAACGCGGCTTCACGCCATATCGCTCGGCGATGGTCCCCAGCCAAACCGCGTCAACGGGGTCCAGGCTGCCGCCGGCATACACCTCGTCACGCAGGCGCAGCAGGCGCTCCCGGTCGGCCAGAATGCGCTCGTTCTCGGCGAGGACCAGTGGCAGAAGCAGCTTGACGAAGACCTGCTTGCGCACATCGATGGAGTCGAGGTTCGGCAGGTCAGCCGGCAGACGGGCCGCGTAGAGGCGCGGCACGTCGACCTCGGCAGCGCGCACGCCCTCCAACGTATAGCCCCGTGAGGCCAGCTCGCCGTAGAGGGCCTCCGCACCCAGGTCCGGAAGCGGCGGTGCCGGTGTCGGCACGGCAATCAGTGCCGGCAGCAGGGCCTCGCGCCGCGCCAGTGTGCTGGCGGGATCGGCGGCGAACAGACCGGAGCGTCCGATCACCAAGACACCGAGCAGCACCATAACCAGGGCGAAACCGGCCGCCACGCGCGCCAACAGCACGCGCGACTTCTGCATCGCTGATCGCAGCATCAGGGAAAGACTAGGACGGCGGCGCTAGACCGCGCGAACCTCTTGCACTTCCGGGATGTAGTGCTTGAGCATGTTCTCGATCCCGGATTTCAGCGTGGCCGTCGAGCTCGGACAACCCGAGCACGAGCCCTGCATGTGCAGATAGACGACGCCCTCGCTGAAGCTGTCGAAGACGATATCGCCGCCGTCCTGGGCCACGGCCGGGCGGACGCGTGTATCGATCAGCTCTTTGATCTGCATGACGACATCCGAGTCCTCGCCTTCAGCGGCACCGGCACTGGCCGCATTCTCGGCGAGGATCGGCTTGCCGGCGGTGAAATGCTCCATGACGGCGCCAAGAATGGCCGGCTTCATCAGATGCCAGTCCTTGTCGGCTGTCTTGGTGACGGTGATGAAATCGCTGCCGAAGAAAACACCGGCAACGCCATCGATGCCGAACAGACGCTCGGCCAACGGCGAGCGCTGCGCCGCTTCGGCGTTCGGGAAATCCGCCGTGCCCGATGTCATCACGTCACGGCCCGGAAGAAATTTCAGGGTGGCGGGGTTGGGCGTCTGTTCGGTTTGAATGAACATGCTGCTCTCCGCTGTCACTTCCAATCGAATCGGTGCACGCTAAATGGGGATAGACCCGTTTCCGGTCAACCTAATTCGCTCCGATTAACTATTATACTACCGCAAGCGTTGTGTTTGTTGCGCGGAAGGGCCGCTAGATGAGCGATCGTAACCAAGCGGCTGTGGATACTTCGCCGCGCGGCCCCGTGCCGAACGATTTTCTGCAGGTCAGTAAGATCTTCGAACGCCCCGAGTCGCGGCGGCCACGGGGCGGAACGCCCGATGACGTCCGCCTCTGGCTGCAGGGGCCGGCGCGGCGTATCGAAGACACGATCGAGCTTGTCGACGAAGTCAGTTGGCGGCTGGTCGCCGCCGGCATCAAGTTGGTGCGTGTCGTCATCAGCCTGCCGACACTGCATCCGCAATTCCTCAATACCGGCTATCGCTGGTTCCGCACGCTAGGACGCTGCGAGGAAACGCGGATCGGCCACGGCATCCGCGATTCGGCCATGTTCAAGAACAGCCCGATGCACCGCGTCTTCCTCTACGGCGAGACGGTGCGTCGACGCCTCTCCGGCGAGAATGCGCGCCTCGATTTTCCCATCCTTCACGAACTTGCCACCGAAGGCGTCACCGATTACCTCGCCATGCCGCTCGAGCTGTCCGATGGGCGCCGCATCGCCGTGACGCTGGCCACGGACCAGGAGTACGGTTTCAGCCGCAGCGATCTGATCACGCTCGAATCGCTCATCGGCCTCCTTGCCCCGCTGCTCGAGATCCACGTGATGCGCAGCATCACGCGCAACCTGCTGAACGCCTACCTGGGTCCGGAGATCGGGCGGCGCGTGCTGGCGGGTGAGATCGAGCGCGGGCGGGGCGAGACCATGCGCGCGGTGATCTGGTTCTGCGACCTGCGTGGCTTCACGGCGCTGGCCGAGCGCCTCAAGGCGGAGAGCATCGTCGCCTTCCTCGATGCCTATTTCGAGCGGGTGGTGGCGGCGGTTCACGCACGCGACGGTCAGGTTCTCAAGTTCCTCGGCGACGGGCTCATCGCCGTCTTCCCGGTTCCCGATGTCGAGCTCGCGGCGAACGCGACACGGCGCGCCTGCGAAGCTGCCAGCACAGCCGTCGTCGAGGTCGACAGGTTGGCGGGGCACCCGGCGCTGGGCGGCGAGAGCCTGCCGCTCCTCTGCGTGTCCTTGCATGTCGGCGACGTGTTCTACGGGAATATCGGCGCTGCTGACCGGCTCGATTTCACCGTCATCGGCCCGGCGGTCAATCTTGTAGCCCGGGTCGACCAGCTGTCGAAGACGCTCAAGCGCCGTATCCTGATGACCGCGGATTTCGCCAGGGTGTGCGGCGAAAAACTGGAATCGCTCGGCCGGCATGCCGTTCCGGGGGTGAGCGAGCCGATCGAGATCTTCGGCCTGGCCGTTGACGCGAACTGCGCGGTCAGGTGATCGCGTCGATCTCCTCGACGGTGAGGCTGCCCGGGACAATGGTCAGCGGCACATGGAGCTGGCCCATGTACTTGCCGGCCAACGCCGTGCACAGCGGGCCCGGCCCCTTGGGCCCAACATCGGCAGCGAGGACGAGGACCGAGATCCCCGGCTCCTCGTCGAGAAGCTTGAGTAGCTCGTCGCGCACGGCACCCTCGCGCACATAGAGCATCGGCATCAGCCCGGACAGCTCCTGGGCCTGGGCGGCGAGTTCCTGCATGCGCGCCTCCGCCTCCTGCCGCCGCTCTTCGCGCATCAGCTCGCCCACCGCCGCCCATTCGCTGTCGGCGGGCTCGGTGACGTAGAGCATGGCGACGCGGCCGTTGGTCGCCTTGGCGCGGCGGCAGGCGAAGCGCAGCGCCACCTTGAGCTCCGGACTCGGGTCGACGACCACCAGGAAGATGCGCTGGGTCTGTTTGGCCTTGGTTGGCATGAACGGTCTCGTCTAGGCCTTGCGGAAAGCGACGCTGGCGCCCCAGCCCGACAGCACGGCGAGCAGGATGGCAAGTATGCCATAGAGGGCGGCATGGCGATGGGCGAAGTCGTAGACGTCGGCGCCGAGCCCGATCTTGCTGACCAGCATCGGCGTCGCCTGAGCGGCGATGACCTGGCCATTGCGCACGAGCAGCACCTCGGCCGTGTAGGCGCCGGGTGGCACGTTGGCCGGCAGCACCACGCGCGTGCGAAACAGGCGGGGGCCGAGAAAGCTGACCCGGCCGGGCTCGGAGGCGTAGAGGCCGCGCGCTTCCTGATTGCGCAGCAGGCCGGCGCGGAAGGCAGGGATCTCGCCCGTCGGCGCGTCGGCGGGCGGGCTCATGCGTAGATTCTCCAGCCCGACCTGGTGGCGCGCCCGCAGGGCCGGGGGCGCGATCTGGTCGAGCGGACGGCTGGCGGCAACGCGATAGAAGGCCGGCACGCCGGCGAAGGCCATCCGCTCGGTGTTGATCCAGATGCCCGCCACCCGCGATTTCCTGCGCACGACCGTCGTGGTCTCCGGGCCGCGCAGGGTGACGATGACGTCGCCCTCGCCCTCGGTGGCGCCGAACAGCAGAAGCTCGGTGCCCGAGAAACCCGTGGTGATGGCAATGAGATGGCTCGAGAGGTCGAAAACCAGCGGCTGGGCCCGCGCCGGAGCGGAGCCCAGCATCGTGGCGACGAGGCCGAGCAGGGCGAGGAGGCGGCCCATCAGTGGCCACCCTCCATGCGGCCGACGGAGAACAGATCCTCGGGGGTCGAGACGAGGTCCCAGGCGAGCTTGAGCGCGACGCTCAGCACCATAAGTGCCATCAGGCCGCGCAGCTGCTCGCCGCGCAGCTTGGCACCCACCCGCGCGCCGATCTGCGCCCCGATCACCCCGCCGACCACCAATAGAAGAGCCAAGACCATATCGACCGTCTGGTTCTGGTAGGCCTGAAGGAAAGTGACGTTGGCAGTGACGAAAACGATCTGGAAGAGTGACGTGCCGACGACCACCGAAGTCGGCATACCGAGCAGGTAGATCATTGCCGGCACCATGATGAAGCCGCCGCCGACACCCATGAGGGCCGACAGCAGGCCGACGAACATGCCGACCGAGAGCGGCAGCAGCGAGCTGATATAGAGCTTCGACTTGGGGAAGCGCATCTTCAGCGGCAGCCCGTGCAGGAAATTGTGCTGGTGCAGCTTGCCGCGGTTGGCGGCTCCCGTGCGGCGGTGGCGGATCAGCGTGCGTACCGATTCCTGCAGCATCAGCGTGCCGACGATGCCGAGCATGACGACGTAAGAGAGCGCCACGACGAGGTCGACCTGGCCGATGCTGCGCAGGAAGGCGAAGAGCTGCACGCCGGCCGTCGAGCCGACGATACCGCCGGCGAGCAGCACGGAACCCATGCGGAAATCGACATTGCCGCGCCGCGTATGGGCGAGCACGCCGGAGACCGAGGAGGCGACGATCTGCGCCGCCTCCGAGCCGACGGCCACGGCCGGCGGCACGCCGATGAAGATGAGCAGCGGCGTCATCAGGAAGCCGCCGCCGACCCCAAACAAGCCCGAGAGCAAGCCTACACCGCCGCCGAGTCCCAGGATCAGGAACACGTCGACCGACATTTCGGCTATCGGCAGGTAGACTTGCATCGGGCCCGGACGGCGAAGAGAACGCTCGACCGAGACGCGACGCCCAGACCAGACGCGGCACCCCGCCGGCGCGGTTCCCTCGCCCCTGCTTGGCGCGCCGGTGGATTCGAGATCGAGTCGCTACTTTGCGCCCAGCCCCTTGGCGGCGCAAGGAAATATGGCCGTTCTCACCCCTTTTAGGGGCGCAGGAAGCCGACGATATCGAAGACCTGCTTGAGGTTCGGCTGGGCGATGGCGTTGGCCCGCTCGGCACCCCGCTTGAGGATGCCGTCGACATAGCCCGGATCGGCCATCAGGCGCTTCATCTCGTTGCCGATCGGGCCCATCACCGAGACCGCCACGTCGGCCAGCTTCGGTTTGAAGGCGGAGAATTGCTGGCCGGCGAACTCGGCCACCGCCTGCTCCAGGGTCTTGTCGGTGAGCGCCGCGTAGATTCCCAGCAGGTTCTCGGCCTCCGGCCGGCCCTCAAGCCCCTTTATGTCCTCCGGCAGGTTGGCCGGATCGGTCTTGGCCCGCTTGATCTTCTGGGCCACGGCGTCAGGCCCGTCGGTGAGGTTGATGCGGCTCTGATCCGAGGCCTCGGACTTGCTCATCTTCTTGGTACCGTCGCGCAGCGACATGACGCGCGTGGCGGCGCCGAAGATCTGCGGCTCGGGCAGTGGGAAGAACTCCACCCCATAGCGCCGGTTGAAGGCGCCAGCGATGTCGCGCGCCAGCTCCAGGTGCTGTTTCTGGTCCTCGCCCACCGGCACGTGGGTGCCCTTGTAGAGCAGGATGTCGGCCGCCATCAGCACGGGATAGGCGTAGAGACCGAGCCCCGCCTCGTCGCGCTGCTTACCGGCCTTCTCCTTGAACTGGGTCATGCGGTTCAGCCAGCCCAGCGGCGTGAGGCAGCCGAAGATCCAGGCGAGCTCCGAGTGGCCGGAGACCGTCGACTGGTTGAACAGGATGCAGGCTTCCGGGTCTATGCCGCTAGCGATATAGGCCGCGGTCACCTCCCGGGTCTGCGCCTTGAGCTGGGCCGGATCCTGGGGCAGCGTGATGGCATGCAGGTCGACCACGCAGAAGATGCAGCTATAGTCCTTCTGCAGCTTCACCCAGTTGCGGATGGCGCCGAGATAGTTGCCGAGGTGCAGATTGCCGGTCGGTTGGATGCCCGAGAAGATGCGGTTCATGAGGGTCCCCTGAAGCGGCGGCAGTTATCGCCGCTGCTGCCGCCGGGGTCAACGCGCGGGATTTCCTTGGCCTCAAGGCACGGCTAAGGTCACCTCATGCCCACCCGTAAGACCGGCAAACGCCCCGCCATCGATACCCGCCTGATCAAGCGGCTGCGCCGCCACGCCAGCGAGACGATCAGCGATGTGCTCGATGTCATGGGCCTGCCGAACCAGGTTCTGGCTGCCGCCATCCGCCCCATCGTGCCGGGCATCCGCCTGGCCGGGCCGGCCTTCTGCGTGCGCGGGCGCGCCCTGGCGCCTGACGAACCGGCCGCCAGCGTGCAATACGCCGTCGACCGGGCACTGACGCCCGGCTGCGTCGTGGTCATAGCCACGAGCGGCTATCGTGGCTCGGCCATCATCGGCGGCAACGTCGCCGCCTCCTACAGCCGTGGCGGGGCGGTGGGCGTAGTCATCGACGGCGCCGTGCGCGATCCCCGGGAGATCCGCAATCTCCTGCCTGCCTTCGCCACGCATGTCAGCCCGCGCCGGCCGGGCGGCCGCTGGAACGTGGCGGCTTTCGGCGAAGCGGTCTCGATGCCGGGCCAGGCAAACGACGAGGTCATCGTCCATCCCGGCGATGTCATCCTGGGCGACAGCTCGGGCGTGGTGGCGATTCCCCGCCGCCTCGTCGCGGAGGTCGTCGAAGCGGCCGACAGATTGGTGCCAAGGGAGAAAAAGGTGCTGGCGGCGATCCGCCGCGGTGTCGATCGCGAGAAGGCGCTGAAATCGGCCGACCGCTACGGCCATATTCGCAAGATCGTGCCGCGTTAGGCGGCACCCTTGAACAAGCGCCCGATCTCGCCCCGATCGGCGGCACCGGTCAGCAGCGCGGCAACGGCAAAGACCAGCATTCCGGCGGCGACCAGCACCGCTAGGGCGGCGCCGCGCCAGACAAGGCCGTCGCGCAGCCAGCCGTCCAGCAACGGCAGCAGCCACCACAACACGCCTCCCATGATCAGGCTCGCCAGGATCATGCGGGGTGTGCGCTTGAGAAGGGCCGCATCCGGCACGAGATGCCCGCGCCGCCTGAGGATCGCCGCCAGCGCTGCGACGTTCATCCAGGCCGAGGCAGCCGTGGCGAAGGCGATGCCGACATGCGCGAACGGCCCCATCAGCGCCAGCGCCACGGCCGTGTTGGCGATCACGCAGACCACGGCGATCTTCACCGGCGTCTTGGTGTCCTCACGCGCATAGAAGCCAGGCGCCAGCACCTTGATCAGCACATAGGCGGGCAGACCGACCGCATAGGCGGCCAGCGCGGACGCAGTTGCGGCTGCCTCGGCTGCGCCAAAGGCGCCGCGCTCGAAGAGCACACTGATGATCGGCAGCGGCAGAACGACCAGCGCCGCAGTAGCGGGCAGCGACAGCAGCAGAGCAGCCTCCAGCCCGCGGTTGAGCGTGGCCACCGCCTCCGCTGTCTCGCCGCGCCGCGCCTGGCGGGCGAGCGCCGGCAATAGGGCCGTGCCGATGGCAATGCCGATGACCGCGAGCGGCAGCTCGTAGATGCGGTCGGCATAGTAAAGGTAGGAGACCGCGCCGGTCGGCAGCAGCGAGGCGATGACGATGTCGATCAGCAGATTCACCTGCACGACGCCGGCCCCCAGCGCTGCCGGCAGCATCAGGGTGAGCAGACGTTTGACCTCCGGCGTCAGGCGCGGCAGCGGCAGCAACAGGCTCATGCCGGCGCGGTCTGTGGCCCAGGCCAACCAGAGGAACTGCGCCACACCGGCGCCGGCCACGCCCCAGGCCAGCGCGTGACCGGGGGTCGGTGTCAGCCCAGCGAGGCCGACCAGGCCGCCGATCAGGCAGAGATTGAGCAGCACGGGCGTTAAGGCCACGGCGCCGAAGCGGTCGAGCGAGTTGAGCACCCCGCCCTGCAGAGAGACCAGGGAGATAAAGAGAAGATAAGGGAACGTGATGCGCGTGAGCTCGACGGCCAAGGTGAACTTCGCCGGATCGGTGACGAAGCCGGGCGCCAGGCCGCGCATGATCCAGGGCATGGTGAGCTCCGCCACGATCAGCAGCGCAAAGAGTACGGCCAGCAGCACGGCCATCGCGTCCTCGGCGAAGCGCCTGGCGGCCTCGCGACCGGCTGTCGCCACCATGCCGGCGAAGATTGGCACGAACGCGGCATTAAAGGCGCCCTCGGCAAACAGCCGGCGAAAGAAATTGGGAAACTTGAAAGCGACGAAGAAGGCGTCGGCGACCGGCCCGGCTCCCAGATAGGCCGCCACCAGCACATCGCGCAGAAAGCCAAGCACGCGGCTGATCAGCGTGTAGCCACCGATGGTGGCGATCGGGCGCAGCAAAGCCATGGCCGGTTCAGTAGCCGATTCGCCGGGCGAAAAGAAGGCGTGGCCGCTGCGAATGCCTCTACCGAGGAGAGGAGATGCCCTCGTGCTCTAGGTGCCAGCTTGCCTTGATCCTCGCCCTCATCACCGCCGCAACAGTCGCGCGGACGCTGACTACACCCTATGCCGGACAACGGCACCTCCCTCTCAAAGTGTCTTCCGCCGAGGAGGTGCGTGATCTAGCAGAAGGCCGCAGCGCCGAGGCACTCTTCCGGTGCATGCAGACAGACGCTATCCGGCTCGGCGGAGGCGATCCTCAGGGCCGGGCAAGAACTCGATCACCGGATTGCCGAGCGCTGGAACATCACGGCCAGCCTGCGGATGGCGACGGTCTAACCGGCCACAGTCGACGGCGAGCTGCTAGTGGATCAACTCTAACGACTGAGTCCCGATTTTGATTCCCGCC
>Ga0194132_10011718_pt1 | contig 11188 bp, 9 predicted proteins | sample TA2KigOf80mmetaG_FD_148612 | JGI IMG/M metagenome (GOLD analysis project Ga0194132, IMG submission 148612) | Freshwater microbial communities from Lake Tanganyika, Tanzania - TA2015054 Kigoma Offshore 80m | ecosystem: Environmental > Aquatic > Freshwater > Lake | place: Tanzania: Lake Tanganyika... | reverse complement strand
CTCGAATCCTATCCCGAGATCACGATGGTTTCCATCGCGCCGCGTTACGGGTTGGGTGCGAGGATCTTGCTTTTCCTCACGCAAAGAACGCGAAGGACGCAGAGAACACGTCGAGGGGAAAGTTCTCCGGGGACAGCGATCTCGGAGATTATCCCAATCTCGCCCCATTTCTCTCTTCGTTGTCTTCCTGAATTGCTATGATTCCGCTGATGGTTTGAACCCGCCTTGAAGCCGTGACCTCCGGAGCGCGCCGTTCACGGCGCCAGGAAGATGGCGAAGCATGCTCGAACCGGTGACCCCGTGCAGGAAAGGTGCTTCGGATGCTTTCTCTCCGTATCTCTGTGCCTCCGTGAGAGCCATCCGACCTCCCGGTGTGACCGAACATGCATTCGCTGCGGACAGAAATCTTGAGTTATCTGGCGGGCTTCGCACGAGGTATGAGGGCCACGTTGAGGCATTGGGTGCTGCGAACGGCAGATCAGCCCCGGCTTCCAGGCGTGGCGCAAGCGCTCGCCGTCGCAGACCCCGGTCGTTCGGGGCAGAGCGGGAACGCCGACGGCGTTCTGTCCCCCAGCCCGGGGTTGGCCCGCGGAGGCGGGGCTACCCCGGGGAACAAGCTCCCCACCTGTCCCAACCCCAACAAGGTTGCGCTCGGCTTGGACAGCTCCTTTGGGGCCTGCAACTCGCATGCCGCAACCCTGGCAGGGCGAGTTTCTCCGTGTGCACGGCCAGCACCCGTTCTGGGTCGAAGCGTCGACGTTTTCGCGGGCGGCGAGAACGTGCGCCGAAGTACCGATCTCGCCCGTCCCCAAGCGCTAACCCGGATATTTCATGCTGAGCTTGAATCCGCGACAGTACGCCGCGTGAGGGCACGCGGCCTACCATCGCGACTGCCTCCGTGTTTGTAGGCCCGGTGTCGTCACCGGGCGTCCCGTGCATGAAATATGCGGGCTAAACAACCCCCGCGCGGCCACCAACTCCACCCCGTCCAAACCCTATCCAACCCCTTGAAACGCGCGCCCGCTTCGACGAGACTTCTAATCAATATCGAGCTCTCGTTATCACTTTACCCAGATCACCGTTTGCCAACATGAGGAACCTGACACTGAAAACGACATCGTTGCTGACCGTGTACATCGCTTTGGGAGTGGTCGCTCCGCTGCGGGCGGATGTCTTTCAGATGCCCGCGGGCTTGAAGAGTCTCGAGTTCGTGGAAGTGGGCGATCCGGGAAACGCGCCGGACAAGAATGGGTTTGGCGCCGTTCCCTATCGGTATCGCATCAGCAAGTACGAGACGACGGCCGCGCAGTGGGTCGAGTTCTTGAATGCCAAAGGCCTGGCCGATCCAAGCGAAAGTGGCCTGTGGTCCGAGAACATGTCTCGGGAGGACGGGGCAGACAATGACCCCCGCTGCGATATTCGCCGCGCGGGCAAGGTGGGGAGCTTTGTGCATACGGTTTCGCCGGAGTTCGCCAATCGCCCCGTGAACTACGCTAGTTTTCTCGATGCGTGTCGATTCTGCAATTGGCTCCACAACGGACAAGGTGATGGGGACACCGAGACCGGCGCGTATACACTCAACGGTTACAATGGGCGCGATGGCCGCCGAATTCAACGCAACCCAGGAGCGAAGTTTTTTGTGCCGACGGAGGACGAGTGGTACAAGGCCGCCTATTACGACCCCAAGAAACCAGGGGGCCCGGGCTATTGGAAGTATCCAACTCGCAGCGACACAAAACCGAGCCGCGTGAAGGCTTCCGCCAATGCGGCTAATTACTACACGGTTAGCTACCTGGACCCCTACTTTCTTCTGGAGGTCGGTTCGTTCCCCCGCGCCTTGAGCGCCTACGGAACACTCGATCAAGCGGGCAATCTGGCGGAATGGACGGAAGGATTGAACCCTCCCTTGTTGCGTTCGCTGCGTGGTGGAGCCTTCAACAGCGACGACGCGGGACTGAACGTCCCCACCCCGAATCGAGCCTGGACGTCCATGTCCGACGAGAATGCTGTCGGCATCCGCATCGCAGCCGCGGTTCCCGGTTTCCCAGTTCCCGTGCCCGAGCCGAAGTTGCTGGCGACCGAGTCGGCCGTGGTCGACTTTCCCCGGCGCCCGTGGCGTGATCCCCAAAACGGAAAACCGTTCTTTCCCCTGGCCTGGTTCAGCCACACGAGCAACGAAGCAGACCTCGATGAACTGAAACGGCAGGGAGCCAACTTGATTCTCGTGGTCGAAAGCTACTCCGATGTTGAGACCGAGGAGGAGTTCAAGAGTCTCACGCCAAAGATGGTGGGGTTTCTCGACCAGGCACACAAACGCAACATTCGCGTACTGATCCAAGCGGGTAACCTTCAGGAATCCCAAGCGGATAACAACGCGGTGGCGATCGAATGGCTACGACAGTGGGTGAAGGCCATCCGTAACCACCCAGCCCTGTTTGGCTATCAACTGTATGACGAACCGGAGTATCGCGTGGGAGCTGGAATCGGGGTCGAGGAGCGGCGGTCCGTGCAACACTTCGTGGACAGTTTCATGCGGGCGCGTCAAGAGTTGCGGGAGTGGGATCCGAATCCGCATCGCATGATCTCCGTCGTTTTCAACCTCGTGCCCCTTTCAACGTGGACGGACTTCTTGCCGAGCCTGGAGTCGTTTCAAATCGACCGCTATCCGCTCGACGTCGAGCAGGCCTACTTTGGACATCGCGGCGATTGGGGCCCGCTCATGATGGCCTGGTCGATGGCGCATGGCGCGAACGCCTTGAAAGATCATCCGCATCTCAAGAACCCCGCGCCATGCATGCAAGGGGTTGGTCAAGCCTTCACCGATGGCAAAGGCAATCCAGTCTGGCGGACGCCACTGTATGAAGAGTCTCGCTACATGGCGTATTCGTCGCTGACCACGGGGGCGTGGGGTGTGTTCCATTGGATTCACTGGCCGGGCTTTCCCCCCTCGCCAACCATCGACGCCAATGTCGGTCGGCTTTATCATGAGCTTCGCACGTTGCTCCCCGCCTTCGAACAGAGTTACGAGAATCCTCCGTTCACGGTGCGCCATAACCATGAAGGAATCACCCGCGACTTCCTGACCGACGCCGTGGCCGACATTACCACGCTGGCACTCGAGGACGAGAAGAACTACTACCTGGTCGTCAGTGACAACAGCGGTGTCTTCAAGGATGTCACGCTGCGTCTGAAGGGATTGAAACTGGCCAACCAAAATTCGCGACCCGCGGAGGTACTCAACGAAAGCTGGGAGAAGACCATGACCTACGCTCCCGAATCGGGTGAATGGGTCATTGGTCCCCACGCCATGTCTTTCGGCGATATCAATGTCTGGGTCATTTCCAAGGAATCGCGGTGAACTCGAAGATCGGTGGAGGATGTCGTTTGGGAAGGAGTCCACTCGTATCGAGATTCTCCGCGTCGTTCCGGATGACCATCGGCCCACGTGGCTGTGACCTTGAGGTCCCGCCGATTGGCTTCACGGCCGGTCATCTGGCAATGACAACGGTGGGGACGTGGTGCAGGACACGTTTCCGTGGCTCCTCTCCTTGACCAAGTGCGTTCTCCGCGAAGACCGTCTCGATCGATGCGGTCGGCCACGGGCAGGAACATGAGGTTGGCCATGAGCCGGACGGTGTCGCGGGGCGTCCAGTGTTCGCCGGCTTCCTCGTTGTTCCCCTCGTCGAAGCGGCGGACGAGTTCCTCGAACATCGTGCCCATACTGTGGTGGTCGAGCGCCAGCAGGTCGTCGGCGGCCTGTGGGCTGAGGTTGATATCCTGATCGAGGAACTTCTCGATGTCGCGCATGGCGTCGTTGACGTTCGCGCCGATGTTCTGCGCCTCAAGGAGGTCGAGCAGGGAATCGAACCGCGCATTCTTCGCAGGGAAAGGAAGAAGTTCTTTGGGGACCGAGATCTCGAATCTTATCCCGAGATCACGCTGCTTTCCATCGCGCGCCTTACGGATTGGGTGTGGGGATCTTGCTTTTCCTCACGCAAAGGCCGCGAAGGACGCAAAGAAAACGTCGTGGAGAAAGTTCTTTGGGGACAGCGATCTCGGAGACTATCGAAATCTTGCCCCATCTGCCTCTTCGTTGTCTTTATGAACTTCGGTGGTTCCGCTGATGGTTCGAACCCGGCGTGAAGCCGTGACCTCCGGAGCGCGCCGTTCACGGCGCCTCATCGTGGACAGCTTAACGACGTGGTTGGGCCGAGAGGTTCTCTCAGGGCAGAGCTCTCGAGTGCGTGCGATTCCAAAAAGGAACTGATCCTGACAAACATCCGAAACCTTGGTGCTGAGGTAATCGTAAACCGCTTGCCAGCGGTCGAATCGATTTGACCCGTCTGGGCTCGAAAGGAACGATCCGTCAATCATCCTGGCAAAAGGAGGCATGTTTTCTTTAGATCATTCCGAAACAGCGTGAAGAGGGAGTGAATTGAAGGAAACATGTCGGCCAGGGTGGGTCATCCATTTGGACCGCTGACATCCACTCGGTTCAGAGGAACAATCCTATTGCCCGAATTCCTCCGGGCCAGCATAGTCGAAACGCTTTGAGAGAGCACATTCCGATCAGTCATGCATTGCCCGACCGCCTCTGTGAGGACATGACGCCATGAACTCCCCCGCTGCGATCTTCGAAGCAGGCTCGATCGCTTGGAAGGTGGATGTCCAAGCTGCATTCATCAAGTCCGTCTCGTCCAACCCAAGAATCCTCTCACGAGTCATGAATGGATCTTCATGAGAACAATTCAATGCCAACGCGGCTTCACTTTGATTGAACTGCTGGTGGTCATTGCGATCATCGCGATCCTGGCAGGGATGCTTCTGCCCGCGCTTTCCAAAGCCAAGGAGCGTGGCAACAGAACCAAGTGCGTTTCCAATCTGCGCCAACAGGGGATCGCCTGCGCCATGTATCTCGATGACAACAATGACAGGTTTCCATCGAACTCGAAGGGCATCGATTGGACCTACTATTCCTGGGGCGGCAAAATGGGTATCCAGGCCGAGGTGACCGGAAGCCAGTTGCGCATGCTCAATCCTTATATCGTGAAGAACGGCGCCGTGGCGACCAACGAAGCCGGAGCGGCCCTGGCGTTCCTCTGTCCAAGCGACCGGGGCGCTCTGAAGGGACATTGGGCCAAGGATTTGAAGCCGACTGTCTTCGACCAGGACGGCAGCAGCTACTTTTACAATTGCAGCGCCAACAACAATGACGGCGTCAAGGGTCTGATGAACAAGAAAGCCTCCGACGTGCGGAGTCCCAGCCGCGTGGTCCTGGCCAATGACTTCGCCTTCAACTGTTACTTCGAATACGGGGCGAGGAAGGCGGTGTTTCAGCGAATGTTCTGGCACGACAAAAAACGGCTCGGCATGGCTAACATCCTTTTCGTCGACAGCCACGTCGGGTTTTCGCAGGCAACCACCGATAAACCGGACTTCCAGCGCGGCAAGGACTGGTCATTCATCTTCAATGACTGATTGTTCGGAGCGTCTCATGCCCAGTGTGACCTAGCAAAGTGTAATTTATTGACAGGCCGTTCGCACAGCACGGGCACCACACCATTTTTCCTCTCGCCCCGCGAGGCACGAGCGGGGAGAGAGCCGGAGAGAGGGGCATTCTCAAGCTACCCCTCTCCTCGGCCCTCTCCCCGCTCATGCTTCGCAGGGCGAGGAAGAAGTTTTTTGGGTACCGAGATCTCGAATCCTATCCCGAGATCACGCGGATTTCCATCGTGCCGCGTTTCGGGTTGGGTGCAAGGTCTTTTGCATTCCCTCACGCAAAGGACGCGAAGGCCGCAAAGAAGGTGTCGAGTTCATCGTGCCGCGGTGATTCGGACGGTTGCTCCTCCGATCCGGATGGGGGCCGTGCCAATCTCGACTCTTCTTGACACCTCCCGACTAACTTGACTCTGAAGTTACTCACCATTCCGCACCCCGGCCCGGTGGAGTTTTTTGGCTTAAAACGAAGTCGAACATGGTGAAGATTGGCCAAGTGCGACGGTGCTTCGTTGGAGCGTGACAGAGATTTTCTTTGCCGTTCCGAGCGGCCTTACACCCGGAACGGTTTCTGTCCGTGTCCGGGCGGGCTCGGCCATCAGCGAACCGTTCGGGTTCGTTGTCAGTTCCACGCTGCCCGCCAGTTTGAGCGCCGTCCGGCAGGGAGATCGTGTGATCTTGGCATGGCCGGCACGCGGCGGGCTTTTCGAGGTCGAGTCCGCTCCCGGTTTGGATCCGCCGGTGACGTGGACGATCGAATCCAACTCCCAACTGCCGACCGGGGAGTTGACCGCCATGACTGTGACGGTGGCGGGGGGCGCTCGATTCTTTCGCTTGCGCTCGGGTGGATCGGTCAGCCGCGTCAGAGGCGCGATGGTCACTGCGGCCGAGGGCGGAACGTTGGCCACCGCGGAGGGCACGACCAACTTGACCGTGCCACCAAGGGTTCTGGCGCAAGATACGCGCATCGAGGTGACCGAGTTGGCGCATTCACCCCATCCGGAACTACCCTTTTCCACAGATATCGTGATGTCCCCTGCGGGTTTGAAGTTCCAACAACCCGCCACGCTCCAGGTGCAACTGCCCGAGGGAATCACGGACCCGAGGCTGGTCGAGGTGTACTCCATCAGCCCGGCCAATGAACTCGTCCGATCCGGGGTGGAACAGAGCCGCCTGCGTCGCTTGACGAATGTGGTTTTCGAGAGCGCGACCCGAACCTTACGAGTGCCGGTGGAACATTTTTACGTGTTCAGCGTTCTTTCCCGCCGGCTGCAGGAGGAAATCGTTTTTGATATTCCCGGGCAGTATCTGAAGAAAGGAGACCTCATTTACACCCTTACTTCCGACGCGGTGCTGGGCCATCGCGGCTGGATCCCGGGCCATTGCGGAATGTTTCTGGGCACGCGCGACCCGTCCTCCAAAGTCAATGACGGGGCGAGCTGATGAATCAATTGGACGAAACCTTGTTCCCGACTGGATGGAGACGCCCCTCATGCCGGCGAGGCAGTTCGCATTGACCGATCAAGTGACCGAGGTGACGGTCCAGGTGGGCGAAACCTACCTGATGGAGGCCTACGGAGTGGTCGCTCAGACTGCAGGAGAGTACACCAAGTCGCACTTCCGGGATTTCGATTTGCGGATGTCTGTGGACACGTCATCACCCGCGGGCATAGCCGCCCGGGAAGGCCGGGCGAGGTTTACGTCCCATCAGCAAGACTTTCAGACATTCACTTTCAAGCCGGCAGCGGAGGATGCGAATCGCGGCGGACAACGGCACCTCACCCCAAGAGACTCGGACGAGCACGACACGATCGCCCTGTTAGCTGGGCCAAATCGAAGATTCAACCAGTGAGCAGAGGGATACAGATGCTTTTGCAGGCTACCGATTTCTGAGGCGAAGCGGGTCCGAAAACATTTATCAACGGCTGGCCCGTCCGCTGGAGAAGTCGATTGCGCCGGTGGTCTTTCGCGACACCGAAACCGGCAAACCAGCGGCCAGTCTAACACTGTTCTTCGCAGGCTTTCGTTACATCGGCGCGTTCAATGCCGTGGAATTCCAAGGCTCGGTGACCTGGCGCTATCGCGAAGCGCCATAAGACCAACGCCGGCAAGAAATCCACTTCTCCTGCGAACTCTTGAGGCGGGGTCCTCCCTGCTTTGCCCGGCCAACCCCTGATCCCGGAAACGGCAATTCAGCACCGTTGAGATGCGCCAAAGCTTGAGCGTCGAAGTTCTGCCGAAACTTGAGGTGGTTCCGCAGGGTGATCCATCAAACCTTGAGAAAAGCCTTTGCCGCTTAAAACCTTGCGATAGATCGATGCTGATCAATTGCCGCTTTAACGTCCATGGCCATTCTTCCCGTATATCCCGATGTTGTTGGTAGGGCGGGCCTGTCCCCGCCCGCCGCCCACGGGATGCAAAACATCATGCTCCGGCGGCGCGCCGGGACGGACGCGCCCTACCTGCATCACCGGCAACATCGGGATGCACCGCCATTCTTCATGCTAACCAGAATGGACGAATGCAAAAGCGCTATTCCTTGAGGAAGATGAAAGTGGTGGCTGGGGGCGGAATCGAACCGCCGACACAAGGATTTTCAGTCCTCTGCTCTACCGACTGAGCTACCCAGCCGACCGGCAAGGCCGCGAATATCGTGCCCAAGCCAACTCTAAATCAAGAATCATTTTTCTCTTGTTTAATCCAAGGGTTCAAAGGATTCTTTTCCTCCGCTTTTACCGCGGGGTGGAGCAGCCCGGTAGCTCGTCAGGCTCATAACCTGAAGGCCGCAGGTTCAAATCCTGCCCCCGCAACCAATCTGAAAAGCCCTGTCTGGCACACGCTGGACAGGGCTTTTGCTTTCTCAAACACCTGGAGGAACAGATCGAGACGCAATGACCTCCAAGGCCCTGCCCGTCCAGTCAGATGAGCGAACGCTGAGCGATTGCAGACTATTTCTCACCCGGCCACCTCGCCGCGACTTGACCTGGAAAATGCTTGATCAAACTGTCCGTGACAAAGGGCGCGGCCATGCCCAGGCCGCACGCGCTCGTGGCCCTCATCGTTGCCCCAATATCCCGAACTTCCTCCAGCCAAGCTTCCAGATTCAACGGGCCCGCCTCATGCCCCAGTCGCTCGGACAGTCGTTGCGTGCCGATGCGGCATGGAAAGCATTTGCCGCAGCTTTCATGGGCGAAAAACTCCATCGCTCCTTTCGCCGCTTCCACCATGTCCCGGCTGTCATCGAACACGATGATCCCTCCGGCCCCCAGGAACGACCCTTGAGCTCGAATGCCCGGCTCGTCCAAGGTGACGTCCAGCGCGTTCCCCGCCAAAAAACCACCACTCAAACCTGCCATGGTGACGGCTTGAATCGTTCGACCCGGACGCGGACCTCCCGCCCATTCGTGGAGCAGCGTGCGCAGGGGCAAGCCGATGGGCACTTCGTAATTCCCGGGCCTTTGAATGTCACCCGACAAACTGATCAATTTGGTGCCCGCGTGCCCGTTCAGCCCCAGCCCGCGATACCATTCGGCGCCTCGGCTGACAATGGGAGCGATCGAAGCAAGGGTTTCCACATTGTTCACGACCGTCGGCAGATTCTCGAACCCATGCGTGACCGGAAACGGCGGTTTATTGCGCGGAAAAGGATGTTTCCCTTCGAGACTGTTCAACAACGAACCTTCTTCGCCACAGATGTAGGCCCCTGCTCCACGACGCAGATAAATCTTAAACCCAAACTGCGTGCCACCAATCCCCTGCCCCAACATTCCTGCTTGCTCCGCTTCATCCAAAGCTCGCTCCAAAATCCGATAGGTCTCCGGATACTCGTAACGCAAATAGATGAATCCCCGCGGAGCTCCCGTGGCATAACCCGCCAAAACCATGCCCTCGATCACCGCATGCGGATCGTAATCCATGATCGCCCGGTCCTTGAAGCATCCAGGCTCTCCTTCGTCTGCGTTGCACACGATGCTCTTCGGCTGTCCCGGAGCTTCCGCCACCGCTTTCCATTTCAATCCCGTGGGGAAGCCCGCCCCTCCTCGACCGGCAAGCTTGCTCTCGATGATCAGTGCCACGAGTTCCAAGGGCGACTTCTCTCGGAGCGTGCTCAACAGTGCTTCGTATCCCCCGGTCTCTCGGTATCCCTTCAAGGTGGCCCTTCCGGGCTTTCGAATATGCGCGAAAATGCATTCCTCCACCCCGCCGGGATTGGGCACCGGCAGGGGCGACGATTTCGATTCCAACTTGCCTTCAGATCCGCCGACCCATTGCCGGTCGCTTCTTAGAATGGGAACCGGTTCATCGCAACGACCCGCGCATGGCATGGGAACAGCCCCCTCGGGCCGCAACCTTTCCAGCCACTCGGTGCCCCCGCGATGAACACAGACGTTGCCCGTGCACACGCGTGGCACCTTCAGTCCACCAGGTTCCAGCGAAAAGTGATGATAGAACGTCACGGTCCCGTAAAGCTCCGCGAGAGGTATGTCCAGTCCGCTGGACACCGCTTTCAAAGCCTCTTCGCTCAAGTATCCATCGAGCTCTTGGCAAGCATGCAGGACAGGCAGCAACGGGGCGGGCTCCTGGCGCCATCGATCCAGGATCGCGAAGTAGGAAGTGTTGGACATGATTACTTCCCGGGAGATTAAGCCCCGCGGACAAAAAGAAAAGGCATGCGTTGAACGGCGGAAAGAAAATGATTTCCACCCAACCTCAATCCCGTGAATCGCTCGCGCATCCGGAACAGCCGACCGGCGCGTGTCCGTTGGCCGATTCCTGTCCGTCCTCCGACCGCAGCAACCTCGAGGCAGAAGGAATCTGGCCGGAACCGACTTTGTCGCCCAGAATCACGCCGGATGAACCATGCCGATTTCGAATCTGAACTCTCGGCCCCGGCCGCTTCCCCTGCTCTTTGGCCACTCGATCCCGAAATCGTGTTTCTCAACCACGGCTCGTTCGGCAGTTGCCCCATCGCCGTGCTCGACCGGCAAACCGAATACCGCCGGCAGTTGGAACGCGAGCCCGTCACCTTCCTGGTGCGCGAACTCGAAGGCCGGCTGAATTCCGCTCGCGCCGCCCTCAGTGAATATGTCGGATGCGACCGTGAAGACTTGGTCTTCGTGCCCAACGCCATCACGGGTGTGAACACCGTGCTTCGATCTCTGTCGTTCGCTCCCGGGGAGGAAATCCTTGTCACCGACCACGAATACAACGCCTGCCGCAATGCGCTGGACTTCGCCGCAGAGCGCTCCGGGGCCGTTCCGGTTGTCGTCCCGATTCCGTTCCCCATTTCCTCGCCGGATGAAATCGTCGAGCGCGTGATGGAGCGTGTCACCTCTCGGTCAAGACTCGCGCTGATCGACCACGTCACCAGCCAAACGGGGATGATCCTCCCCGTGGCCGAACTCACTCGTCGCCTTCGCGAGCGCAACGTCGATGTGCTGGTCGATGGCGCGCACGCGCCGGGAATGATACCCTTGAATCTTTCCCAACTGGGAGCCGCCTACTACACCGGCAATTGCCATAAATGGATTTGCGCCCCCAAAGGCGCCGCCTTCCTCTACGCAAATCGGACCCATCAGGCCGCGCTTCGCCCTCTCACCATCAGCCATGGGGCCAACTCACCGCGCACCGATCGCAGCCGCTTCCAAATCGAGTTCGGCTGGACCGGGACAGGCGACCCCTCCGCCGTGTT
>Ga0194132_10011716_pt1 | contig 11189 bp, 10 predicted proteins | sample TA2KigOf80mmetaG_FD_148612 | JGI IMG/M metagenome (GOLD analysis project Ga0194132, IMG submission 148612) | Freshwater microbial communities from Lake Tanganyika, Tanzania - TA2015054 Kigoma Offshore 80m | ecosystem: Environmental > Aquatic > Freshwater > Lake | place: Tanzania: Lake... | reverse complement strand
GGCTGTTCTCCGAGGCAGCATTGCCTGATGAGCAGACCGCTCTGCTGCGCGGCCGGAGTCTGCGGCAGGTTGCCACGGATGTCACCCTGGATGACTTACGCGCTTTCGGCTCTGTCGCGGAGTTGCGCTTCAGTGCCTTAGGTGGACGCAGTTTCGTCGTGGCGCGCGGCGGCGCGGCTCGGCAGAGAGTGCTTACGGATGCTGAACTGCTAAGTGCGGTAGCTAACGTCTGGCCGACCGAGCGGGCAGTGATCGAGCCACCGCGCTCCGCCTACGACATGCATGCTGCAGCCGAAGGGGTCTCCGGTGATGTGCGTACCATCGTATTGCCGAGAGCATCGCGCAAGATCTACATCAATGCACTCACGGGCGAGGTTGAAGCGGTGATGGACAGGAGTCGTCGCGCGTACTCGTGGTTCTACTACGCGCTGCACACTTGGCGCGTGTCCGCCCTCGCAGCGCACGACGGGTGGCGCAAGGGGCTAATGTTGCTGGCGCTTACCGCGGGGTTTGCGCTCAGCGTCACCGCACTCGTGCTTGCGGCGCAAAGGCTGAGGCAGCCGATCTGATCGACGCTGTCGCTCCTCGCGACGGGTACGAATTGCTTGTCCGTTTTGCCCTGAATACCGCGAGACTGCGAATCACGCCGATCGTTAGTCTTACAGCATCGTGAGGTGGCAACAGCAGCGATGTTCTCCATCCGCCCGTACGAACCGCAAGACTGGCCAGAGAACCACGTGCACGTGTAGCCACTGTCCACGGACCACGGTCCGTTAACCGGTGACCGTGGTTAGAGGCCTTTTATGCGCATAAACCTGATCGCGGTCGCCGACCGGAGCGTCGCTAGCGCCAGCGCCCCGGCAGCTACGCCGACGACTCCATCGAGCAGCAGGGCAACAAGCCCTGCGACCTTCGGCAGGAACGGCAGCGAGTGCGTGAGAATGCCGCCACCGACCAGAAACATCGCGATCATGCCGATGACGCCGAGCGAGGCGAGCACTCGTGGTGCCGTCAGCAACAGTGCGCGCCCGAAGTAGCGCGACAAACGATGCTGCGCCCCGTCGCCATTTTTGTTGATGAGATGCGCGCCCGCGTCATCGAGTTTAACGATCGCCGCGACGATCCCATAAACGCCGATCGTCATCAGCACCGCCATCGTCACCAGCACGCCAAAACGCGTGCCTAGCGGTGCGGTCGCAACTGTGCCGAGCGTGATCACGATGATTTCGGCGGAGAGAATAAAATCGGTACGGATGGCGCCACGAATCTTGTCGCGCTCGAACTGCACGAGGTCGACCGTTGGGTTTGCAGCGGCTGCGCTCAGGGCCGCGCGCTCCGCATCTTGGGCGGCACGGTCCTGCAGCAGTCGATACACAAGTTTTTCGCAACCTTCATAACAAAGGAATAGGCCGCCGAGCACCATCAGTGGTGTGATCAGCATCGGCGCAAAGTAACTGATGAGCAGGGCCGCGGGGACGAGGATCGCTTTGTTTATCGCAGAGCCTTTGGCGACTGCCCAGACGACAGGCAGTTCGCGGGCTGCTGTTACGCCTGCCACCTGCTCCGCGTTGACAGCAAGGTCATCACCGAGCACGCCGGCGCTTTTCTTTGCCGCAACCTTGCTGAGCACCGCGACGTCGTCGAGCACGGTGGTGATGTCGTCAAGGAGCGCGAGCAAAGATCCGCCAGCCATCTCGCGTGATTCTGCCATGAAAACACCGCGCCAGGTGCGCCAAGCTTTCTGCGTCTCGTCGGACTCGACGTTTATTCCGCCTTGGTCTGACAAACCGCCTTCATCGCCCGAGAGACAGCCTGCTCTCGAGATCTCACGGCAGGCAACGACGTCCCCCCGGATTTGGTTTCGGACGGATCGAGAAGCTGACGATTGGTAACGTTGGTCGCGTTACAGTCCCGGATTGACTCTTGGACCCTTCCCATTCGAGGGTCGGATACGCTGCGAATCCGTCTTCGGTGAATGACTAAGCCCGCTTGGATTCGAACCAAGGACCAAGGGATTAAGAGAAGACTGGAGTTCGTGATCCCTGTTGGCCTTCAATGACTTACGCGTGTCACTAAGCGGTGTGTAAGAGAATGCATAAGTAAATATCGTGTTTTGGACGGGTCTTTTCTCCACCAAAAACGCTTTCGTACAGAGAGCTTAGTTGCCAATCAAAGAAAGCGGCACTTAAACGATAATGGTGACTACCGTAAGATCAGATCAACCAATGACCAAATAGTAGGACAGAGTGCACGATCTTGCGTCACACTGAGTTCGGTAACTGACGAAATCCACTACTCATTTACTATTGATACTATTGAACAGGCCAGCGCTCAATGGATTTCGGTCAAATGAGGCGCGGCGCGACACCGAGTCTAGAGCCGTTGGCACTGCATTGATAGGGAATCCCAAGGTCTCATGTGACGTAGAAGTAGCAGCAGGTCCAGCAGTTCGGGTTATCGTTATGCCCTACCGTTGTGTCGATGTGGGAGCTGCCGATGAAGAAGCCTAACCCCTTCATTCCACCGTTGTCGCGAGACGACTTGCCACCATTCATGCAGTCCGTTCACGATCGAGCTCTCGCCGTTCGGGGTGACGCTACCTTCGTCGACGTGATGGGTCACGCCCCCGATGTATTCACCTGGTACGGAGATTTTTACCAGCGCCTATTCCACGGTGGTCGTGTCCCAAGCGCCATCAAGGAGCTTGCGCGTTATCGACTCTCGACGCTACACGGTTGCGCCTTTTGTAATAAGGGGAATCGGCTTGATGCAATGTCAGCGGGACTGACCGAGGCTCAAATCGCTGCCATCGATGATATCGAGGCGCCCTGTTGGAGTGATGCCGAACGGGCTGTCATCCGCTTGGCCGAACAGATGTCGCTCGGAAACTCGGAGGGACTGGTATCTCCCGCGTTGCACGCGGGTCTTGCCCACCATTTCGACAACGAGCAGATCTTGGAGCTCGGCGTCACCATGGCGGTGTTGACAGGTATGGCTAAATTTTTGTTTGTATTCGATCTCGTTGAGCGAGAAAGTTACTGTGAGTTCGGCCGCTAGAACATCCAATCGACGGGAGAGAGTCATGTTCGGAGCGATGCAGGAACGACCGGTGCTGATCTCGCGGTTGATCGAGTTTGCTGTCAGAAATCATTCGGATCCCTCAATCGTCGTGAGGCGCGTTGGCGGCAACCCAAGATATCGGTCGAATGTGCAAAGAAGATCGATTTCGCTCCGACTTATTCTTCCGGTCCAATACCGTCATGCTGCACTTACCGCCGCTTCGCGAGCGTCGTGAGGACATCGCGACTCAGTTCATCGCGCTGCTTGAGAAATCAGCGTCTCGACTGAAGAGAAATCCGCCATAACCTAGCAAAAGTGTTCGGAATACGTTAATCGAGCATTCCTGGCCCGAAAATATCTGCGAGCTCAGCCACTTTGCAGATCGGGTAGTACTCGGACTCAATGGTTTAGATACGGCCGCAGCCGACCGCACGATTCCCCCGCTTCCCGACAGGGTCGATGGATTTAAAGCGAGTCTGATCCGAGATGCGCTTCGGGCGAACAGTGGCAGCGTCAAGAACGCGCTAGAGATACTCAAGATTCCGCGAAAGACCTTTTATGACAAGGTAAACCGCTATTAAATTGAGCTCGATGAGTTCAGAATCTGAGACGTAGCTGCGATTAATCAAAGAGGCGCTTTTCAAGCCCGAGTACGTAAGCAGGTGTAAACGACTTGCGATCGTAAGTGGTTGCTTGATCGGGAGTTCGAGCTTTCTTCAAGGGATTGCTTTTCCACTGAAGTAAAAAAGCAAATCGATAGAAATCTAACTCATTGATTTGCAGGACTGGCCCGCTTGGATTCGAAACAAGGGCCAAGAGATTATGAAATATCTTGACAGTCGCGAACAGCGACAGGATTTCATGCCTCTGTAGATTTGCAAGACCAGTGTAATTAGATTCGCACCTCGGCGTAGATGCACCCTAAAACGACCTCCTACTGGTCTGTGAACGTGACTCCAAATCAGTCAGTTCAGGTTTACCGATGTTGAAAAACTGATCTTGTCGTAGTCGGTAAGATAAGCGTCGATCGTCAATGCCCAGTCGCCGGGAATCAGAGTTTCACCGATCATGACGTGCCACATCCCGTTGTCAACGGCTTCGGCTTTGAGTCTTACCTCGCTGATTCCGGCTGACTCTAAAGCGACCGAGACTTCGAGAGCAGTAGCGCTTTGCACGATGACGCCGGCAGGATCCTTGACGGTGATCATTAACATGTTCTCACCGACTTTGGCGGGTGAGAGTTCGATCTCAGCGCTATAGCCTGCGTCGTTTTTAAGCGTTCTTTTCACGAGACCGCCAGACATCATCGCCATATTCGCCTCAGCGGTGCCTGCTTCGCCGCTCGCAACCAGCGCGCGCGGCGGAGTGGTCACGGTCAAGGTTGATGCGGCAGCCAGAACGATGACGTACAGCATGAGTTCGAGCGTGATGGTTCGTCTGATGTTTGTAACGCCCGCCGCATCATTTGCGATGAGTTTTGGTGTCAAATTGATCTTGTTGTACGCCGCAATCCCTATGATTACGAATACCAAGATAATTTTTGCGAGCAGGACAGTCCCGTAATCGTTATCGAACAGCTTGGTAAGCGAACCCAGTTGTTTGAGCGAAATTGCAGTTCCGCTTAGCAGAACGACGATGACGGCAGGTACCGCAAAGGTCGAGAAACGCTGCAGCAGCGCACCCGAGTCGGATACAGGGAGCATCCTGGTGCTCAACAGCAACGGTCTGAATGCGCCAATCCAGAATGCCGTGGCGAGGAGATGTGCCCCAACGACCGGTGCCATCAGCCAAGCGGGAGGTGCGGTCGCAGCGTGGCCCGTCACCAGAAATGAACCGATCGCAAGTACCACGCCAGCGATCAAAAATCCGCCCCGACGCCGATCACTTGCTGCGAAACCCGCGTACAGCAGCAGCATGGCAATGAGCCCGAACACCGCGCTGGAAGCCAGCGTGCTGTCAAAGCCAGATCGCCAGGTCGCCGCCTGCCAAAGCGCATTGGCGCCACCCAACTGCATATCGGCACCACCGAAGCCGACCGCGAGCACATACGACCATGCCGTCAAAACGCTTGCCCAGCGCGCTGTTTGTCGTGCGTCCTCTCGCAAAGCGCCGTCTAACCCGACGAGCAGCAGGAATATGGCCGTGCCTGCAACCCACAGCATTCCGGCGTACAGAATCCAGCGGTTGACCGCAACCGCGAGCGACCAGATGGAGCGACTGCCCGCATCAGCCGTCGCATCGACGCTCTTCATCGGCTCGCCTATCGAAAAGCCGAAAGTGGCGCCTACCGGATGCGTATCTGCGGAAATGACGCGATAGGTCAAAACGTAGGTACCGTTCGGCAGCGAGGCACGGAGCGGCAAAATCATTTTGGGTCCGTCAAGCCGGATTTCGCCGGGGTCACCGACCGGCTGGCCCTTAACGTCGAGCACTTTGAAGAAAATTGGACCCACGCCTTCGTTGAAGTTGGCAACAACCTCCGACGGCGGCTGCATCAACATCTCGCCGGGTTTTGGCGATGAGTCGAGCAAGACGGCATGGGCGAACGCCCGCGGGGAACTCGCCGCAAGTGCGCCGACGAGAAGAAGACTGAACAGATAACGCGTCATTCGACTGAACATACAACCCCCCCCGCAGGCTTTGCTATTTCTTCGAACCCGGCGTAGCGAACGGGTACTGCGGGCGCGTTGGTTTCTCGATGATCATGAATGCAGACGGTGTGGCCGTCGCCGTCATGAACTTGAGCAACTTTTCGGGCAACCCCGGGGTTTTTGCCTCCAGCAGTTCGTTCGGCAAGTCGACATAGCGCTCCTCGCCACTCTCGCAAACATTGACCGATCGGAAAAAGATGATTTTACCGACAGCCTCGGGAATCATGCCGCGAAAACGAAAGCCCTCGAACCGGCCCGAGCCCGGGAGATTACTCCGCGGATTCTTCCAGATGATCTCATCGACCGTCTCGGTGAGCATATTCCCACCCTCGCCGGGCACGGGCTTGGGCAGTTTTCGCATTTTCATTTCGATGACCCAGTCCCGGTTGTGTTCGGCCGAGACCCGCATCATGCCGTCCGGAATCTTCAGCCGGACTTCTTTGACTGGACTGCCCTTGCAACCATGGGTCACACGCAGTTCCAAGTCCTGCATGAATCCCGCTGGAGCGTAATACGCGGTCATGGTGTTGTGAGATTGCGCCACCGGAACCCCGGCAATGAGCGCCGTCCCGACGATCAACGGTATGGATTTTTTCATATCATCCCTCCTGCATCGTTTCCAGATATTCATTTTCTAGATCACGGTGACCGATCTCACCCGCAACAAATTCCTTACGCAATGAACCGTCCCGCATAATGCCTATTCGAGACCCCGTCTCGCGAGCGCGAAATAAATCATGCGTGGCCATCAAGATTGCCGAGCCACGTTCGGCCATGGCAAGAATCAATTGCGAAAATTCGTTACTGGCCTTGGGGTCGAGACCCGAGGTCGGCTCATCGAGCAGCAAGACCTTGGCGTCACGCGCGATGGCGATGGCAATGCCGACCTTCTGTCTCATGCCTTTCGAATATCCTTGCAGAGGTCGGTCGTATGCCTCGACGGCCAGCCCCGCCTGCGCGAGAACTCTGCGCAAAGATTCTGCCGAATGTTTGATCCCCGAAAGCTTCGAAAAATAGTCCAGGTTCTCGAGTCCGGACAGCGCACCGTAAAGCGTTACGGTCTCGGGGATATATGCAATTCTCTTGCGCGTGGCGATCGGGTCCTGGCTGACATTGATGTTATCAATCCTTGCAATACCTGAGGTCGCCAGCACAAAACCGAGAAATATATTGAGCGCCGTCGTCTTGCCAGCGCCATTGGCCCCCAGTAGACAATAAATTTCGCCTGACTTGACTTGCAGATCGAGACTGCGCAGGGCTCGAACCTCGCCGTAATTTTTTGTCAGTCCGATGGCTTCTAACACTATTAACCCCGTCCTGGCGAGTATGTACCGACGATCAAATGAGTGCTGCGGAGCTTTCGCGATCCAAGCAGACAAAGCAAGCAAGTTAACGCGAGCATCAACAGCAATGGAACCGATAAAGATAATATGAGTTGGCGTCCGTCGATCTGCGGCGCCACAAAAGTAGGCAGGCGGTCATAGTCTTCGACCGTCAGCGGCGCATCGGTCTCGAGTCTCGTCACGAAAAACTCTCGCCAGTCGCGATGATAGGCGACGACGGCATCGCGAAAGTGTGCATGCTGACGACCGTCGCTGCCGGAAAGAGAAGTAAGTGATCGGAAAGTCAGCGTGCCCGGCGAAAGATATTTCATTATCTCGATGACACGCTGCTGGTCACGCGCATTTTGTGCAAACTCTTCCAGCAAAGGTGCCATGATCTTTTCGATACCCGCCTCGGAGCGAGCGACGCTCAGATAGTAGGCCCGACGATTCATATCGCCCTGCAGATCCGGATGATCGAAGAACCACCGGTCACGTTCGGCGGCGATGGCTTTATCGGCTTGCTCGGAGGCCTCGCGTAAGGTGGCCGTCAATTCGACACGCGATGGCGGCGGCATCACAGTCCCTGCGATGAGGTTGGTAACTGCGGGGAACAGAATGACGAAAACCAACCATGCGCCAGCGAGACGCGTTGCCGCTGCTTCTGAACTACCCGCACCGGTGCTGACTACGAGCGCAAGCGCACACCAAAGAGCCAAATAAATGATGCTTGTCAGTATCCACCCCGCGAGGACATAGGCGGTCGTTGCTGTCCAAGCAGGATCTTGTATCCATGCTGCGAGCACAATGGAAACAGTCGTGACTGCTGCCAAGAGCAGAAATCTTGTCCACCACTTATGCCAGATGAAACGCCCGGCACTCACGCCCGCCAACAATGCCAACGATAGAACACCTCGTTCCCGCTCCCCGATAACGACATCAAAAAGACAACCTATCACCAACAATGGCAATACCCAGACGACGAGAAACGCGACATCAAAATTACCGGAAACAAGCCGCAAAGAGTTTTCCGGGTCGGTTTGTCCGAGAAACGTATGCGCCCCGCGTGCGCTGAGGCGGTAAGTATCGGGCAGCAAGTCACCTTGACCGATCGCCAATCCCTCCAGCGGCGTTGCCGTTTTGCTCACCGGCATCGACAAGACACTGTACGCGACCGCACCCGGGGAGCAGGCGGTTTCGCTACCAGCAGCCGCTTGCTGCTTCAGCGAGTCGATGAGCACGCGCGCCTCGTCACGGGCGCCAAGAGCTCCCGCACGTTGTTCATCGATGATCATCCGACCGCTGAATCCCGCAAATATCGTGGCGAGCAACAGACCAACGAGTACCCAGGGAACAATCTGCTCGCGACGTAGCAGCGTGAGTTCGCTGAGGAGAATGTCTGCCGATCGCATCAGCCGAGCTTTCCAAGATGGCGAGCTGCAACCCAAGCGAGCGCACCAATCAAAAAACTCCACAGCACCAGCACCGTCAGCGGCGCACCGCAGCGTGCGATGCTTGCGCCGAGTCGCTCCGGAAAAAACCGATATTCACCCGCTTCACGCCAAAGGGCGGCGCTGGAACGATAAGCGTTATCCCCCGAACGCGAGTTAAGCGTGATGTCGCGATTCAGTGTTTTCATAAGTTCGCGTCGAAAACCTTCAGCGCCGTCTGCAAACTGGCGCTGATGCCCGATACTGGTTCCGGAAATTTCTTGTGATACGAGCATCACCGCCATGCGCGGCGACAGGATGCTCGCCGTCTCGAAGATATCCACCTGACGATCGATTGCAGCTTCGAGCGCAGAAAAGTGTCTGTCATAGACGACGTCGGAGATTTCATCCTGGATGCCGAAGATCACACCCTGAATATTGATCGGTAATTCGGCATCAGACGACACTTTGTACAGCGCGTGAAGTTGACGTCGCCTTTTTTCGATCTTTGCAGCTGGCGTCTCGCCATCAATGCCCGCCGCGAGATCATCTTCAATGGCGCGCAACAACGCGTCTGCAGACGGGGTCGGCGAGGCAAGCCGACCCATATCGGCGGCGATCCTCGGCACCACGAAATTTCCGAGTGCCCAGATCACGAGCAGAATCAATAGGGCCACACGGGCCGTCGAAGCAACCGCCGAAACAAGCAGCGCGAGGCCGAGCATCAGCGCCATGAACCAGAGATAGAGCACAGACAAAAAAACGGCGTGCGCCAGCCAAGTGGCCCCCGATGTCGACCCAAGCACTAGAAAACAAATCCCGATGATCGGCAGCATCAGCAACAGCACCGATGCCGAAAGACCGACAAACTTGCCCAAGAATAACTGCCCACCCGTGACCCCGCTTGCCATCACTTGACGCAATGTTCCCGACTCGCGCTCTGCCGCGAATGATGGATATGCAATCAACAACAAAATCAGCGGTAATAGAACTTGCAGGATGTAGGCGATCGAAATTTCACCAAAACGCGCAAGGGGTGACATGTCGTCAGCAGGTCGCCCAGCCGCGTAGTTACGCTTGTGCGCCTCGAGCCAGATCGATACCCCCTCGAAGGCCTGAACACCAGAATCGAAAAACGCGAGCGGCAAAGCTGGACGAAAAGCGTATTGTCCGTAGTGTGCCGCAGAGTGCGGATTTTTTTCGCCCTGCTCCATCCACTGCGACGCGACTTCCTTTTGTGCACGCGTCCGCTCTGCTGAGAGTGACTGATAGCGCAGCGCTGCGGTAACAAAGGCCACTGCGGTCAGCATGATGAAAAGCACAGCCGCCAATCGAAACCGACCGTCGCGCATGGTCTGCCGAAATTCTTTGGTAGCGATGTCGATAATCACTGGTCAAGCTTCTCGAACACTTCCACCAAAAGTCCTTTCGGTGCGAGCAGGCTCGCCGCCGTTATCCGACGCGACTCGCGGGCGTCTTGTGCGCTAACCCGTCGAACACTCTGCAGAGAGAGGATCGTCGCCATGAGAACCTCCGTGTTCTCGCCTCGCCGTCTTCAAGTCAGGATGATCCGACTCAGCGGAATTGGCAACTTGCACAATAGACCTGTCCCCGCCTGCTTGGGTTCGAACCAAGGACCAAGGGATTATGAGAAGACTGTACTCGGCCATCCTTTTTGGCCATCAATGACTTACGCGTGTCACTGAGCGGTGTGAAAGAGAATATAAGTGAGTGTGAGAATGGGGTGTTAACACTCCCTATAGGACGTCACGAGCCTTATCGCTGTCACCTTGCGAGCCTAATTATCTCTCTTACGACTACAGAAGACCCCTTTTTATATAATTGTCTCGGCGGCTCTCTTTAACGAGAAGAGAAAGACTATTCGACCAGTCCCCCCCTCTTGTCTTGGCTTGATTTTTCGTTGAGGAAGAGCGGAAACTTATTACTCGTAAAAAACGTCACATATTGAAGAGCTATATGCACGTGAGACCAGTCGTCCATGGTTCGGTATAGCCTGTCGCCTCCGTTCTATTGCCTAGCGAGAGGAAAAAACCTTGTCGACCCCCAAACCGCCCACGAAATACGAAAAGACCGCCTGTGTAGTTGTTTGCCGAGACGGTCCGAACGGCGCTGCTGTCCGCGCCTCGCAAACGCAGGCGCATCTAAACTATATCGAGACGATCCTCGATGAACTGAATATTGCGGGACCCTTGTTTGCCGAGGATGGCAGCGGGCCGATTGGTAGCCTCTACTCGCTACACACCAAAAGCCTCGGCCGCGCCCGAGAAATTATCGATCACGATCCCTATGTCAAGCACGGAGCCTTTGCTTCCATAGAATTCTTTCCTCATGTACCCGCTGCTGGTCGCTGGATCTGTGGCACGATTTGGTAGGGGTTGGCATTGAGACGGGACTAACAAAACTTTTCATTACTTATCTGTGTTCGACCTAAAAGTGGTCGAGCCGTTTTTTGATGAGTGTCAGATACGATTTTATTGTGTCAAGTACTGATCAGAACCACCCCCCGGCGATCTTGCACGTTTTACGAGAATATCGAAAGACCGCGATGCATCGGTCATCACAGTCCTGGTTCAATATCGCTCGAAAAATAAGATAAAGGTACGAAAGAGAAGAGGAAGCATCTGTGGGAATTTATGCCGTCACCCTCATCACGTTTTTCGTGATGATCCTCAGCGTTGTTCTAAGTTACAAGCTTGCAAGGCGAT
>Ga0194132_10011714_pt1 | contig 11191 bp, 12 predicted proteins | sample TA2KigOf80mmetaG_FD_148612 | JGI IMG/M metagenome (GOLD analysis project Ga0194132, IMG submission 148612) | Freshwater microbial communities from Lake Tanganyika, Tanzania - TA2015054 Kigoma Offshore 80m | ecosystem: Environmental > Aquatic > Freshwater > Lake | place: Tanzania: Lake... | reverse complement strand
TCCGGTTGACGTGGTGTGCGATGGCGTTAACGGCTGTTTGCATGAAGATTTGGCTGCGGCGGTGTGTGGTGCGCTTGCTGTGCCTCGCGGTTCCTGTCGATCCAGTGCTGAGAACTTTGACTGGAATGTGATCACCCGCCGGTTCGTTGACGTGCTGGCGAATCCTGCTCCCCGGGCTGGGTCCATGCCTCAAAGGACGCGCGCTGCAGCCTGAGGATTCACGGCAACTGCCTCTGGTCTTTTCCAATTTGTACCACCGTGATATTCGTATCAGACGGACGCATCAGGAAACACCCTTGAGCATGATCCGTTCCGACGGGAGGAAAAAACGATGGCGGTGAGACTGGGATGTTTGGGAGCGGCCAAAATAACCCCTCCAGCGCTGGTCTGGCCTTCACGGGTGTGTGGCGGCGTGAAGTTGCAGGCCATCGCTGCGAGGGATGGCACCCGTGCGGCGGAATTCGCCCGTTATCACGGATTCGCGCGTACCGAAGCCGATTGCGCCGCGCTGATTGCCGCCAACGACATTGATCTGGTCTACAACGCCCTGCCTATCAACCTGCATTCGTTGTGGAGCATTCGAGCGCTGGAAGCGGGTAAAGATGTGTTGTGCGAGAAACCCTTCGCGATGAACCTCTCCGAAGCGGAAGCGGTACTGGATGCAGCGAAGAGAAGCGGGCGACGTGTCATCGAGGCGTTTCATACCCGTTATCACCCCGGATTCAGGCAGGTTGTGGAGTGGGTCTGGAGTGGCGTGATCGGTGAGGTGCGTTCCATCAAATCGCGGTTCGATATCGGTGTGCCGAATTCAGGTGGTACTGACATCCGGCATCTGCCAGAGACCGGTGGCGGTGCCATGATGGACCTCGGTTGTTATCCCCTCAGCTGGTCGCTCGCCCTGCTCGGCGGAACGCCGAAGGTCCGGGAAGCACAGGCCACCCTGACAGCAGCAGGTGTGGACGAATCAATGGTCGTTGCCCTGGAATTTGCGAGCGGTGCCGTTGCCGAGTTGGGCGCGTCGATGGCTGTGGGCAGACCGTTTGTGGCCGATCTCTCGGTAACTGGAACCGCAGGCGAGATCGTCTTCAAGAATGTGATCGCCCCACACCACGGGGCTCGTTTGTCACTCACCCGCGAAGGCAAGACGACGGTGATTCCCGTCAGTCGCCTCGCAACCTATGCGTATCAGCTGGACGCTGTGGTCAGCGCGCTTGGCAGTGGGGAACCGCTGCTGACGGAGGGCGACGCTATACTGCGCCAGCAACGCACGCTCGATGCGATCTACGGGGCAGCGGGGTTGATGCGCCTGCGTGAGTTCAGCGCGAAGTGAAGCTCTCGCGCAATCATCCCTTCTACCGGATCAGACCCTGAGTCGACTGGGCTGATTCTTCCGCGACGATCCTCGTCATGCCATCCCACTCGTGCCACATGTTGCACATCGCGAATTTGGAACGTTCCCACGGGTTGTTGCCAGGCTCGTACTCGAGCCAATCGCCTTTCCAGCCACGGTCCGGATGATCGGAAACACCGGTGGCCACATGTGCGGGTTGCCGCTTCTTGTTGCGGACACGGAAGATGATGTTCTTGCGGGATTCCGTGCCGTTTTCATTGCGGGATGCATCGTGCGGGATGTGCCACATGGCGATACAGGCATCGCCCGGTTCCATGAGCGCCTGAGTGGGTTTGGGCCAACGACGGCCATCCGGGGTGCGTTCACAGCTGTCATCGATGAAGGCATTCAGAATCGATTCCGGCAGATAGTTCATGCCACACCGGTTCGGCGCGTCGTGATTCAGCCTTGGCCAACCCGGTCCTTCAGGTCCGAGGTGACCATTCTGTTCCATCTGCCAACGGAAGAAGCGTTCACTGACATGGTGTCCGCCCTTCAGCAGTGACGTCTGGCCGCAACCGGGCTCTCGCTGGTCGTTGAGACAGACAAAGACAAAGGCGGTGAAGCTGCCGAGGGCGAGTGTCATCTCCGGATCCTGGAACATCGGCGTCATGTTGTGCCCCATCACCAGAGGGGATCGGCCGAGGTCACCGCTGGGCCCCGCAGCGAAGTGCCGGCGATAGATTTCGGCGGCTGTCCCTTCCTGCACGGATTGGGGCGAAGTGATGGTGATGTTGCCGTCCATGTGCAGCTGGCTGCCGTAATAGGGCATGTCGCAGTCGCGGTAGCCGAGGTTGTTGTAGTGGGTGCCCGGAGCGCGTTTTTTCAATACACCGACCTGGCTTGCCGAAGGCGGGTCAAAGTTGCCCATCACCTCATGCAGAATCGGCGTCACGCCAGAGGCGTTCACCAGATCGGTCATGGCCTTGTCAGAGCTGAGGTTTTCGCCCCGCTCGGCGCTCCGGATACGCGCCCGCGCGGCATCCACCAGCGACTCCGAAACCGCACCTTTCACGATCACGAACCCGTCGTGATAAAGGGTTCGCTTCTGCGCATCCGAGAGGGCAACCGGTCCTGCAGAATCCATGACGGTGAACTCCGACTGAAGTTGGTGAAATGGTCATCCAGGGTGGACCTGGGTGACAAATGATTTTCATGGCGATTCCGCCTCAGCGGGAGCAATGGCTTGTGAAATGGCTTGTCAGATCGTTTGTGAAAGGAAGGGGCACTTCGCCGCCATAACATCGGCGTGCACCGGATGTTGCTTGTCAGCATTGGTCATTCGGGGAAGGCTGCTTGATCATGGAGCGGAAGCAATTCATGTAGGAAGACCCGTGTCCCACGATCTGATAATTCGCGGTGGAAAAGTGATTGACGGTACTGGCGCTGCCCCGGTGCATGCGGATGTCGCCGTCAGCGATGGCGTGATTACGGGTGTCGGGCTGGTCAGCGGGACCGCCCGGCGTGAAATCGATGCTCGCGGTCTGATCGTGACCCCGGGTTTTGTGGATCTGCATGCCCACCTCGACGCCCAGATCGGCTGGGATCCGGATCTCACCCCGGTGAGCTGGCACGGCGTCACCTCGGTATTGATCGGCAACTGCGGCGTCACCTTTGCACCCTGCAAGCCGACCGACCGTGAGCTCCTGGCCGGCATGATGGAAACCGTTGAAGACATTCCGCGGCACGCCATTCTCACTGGCCTGCCGTGGACCTGGGAAAACTACGGCGGATATCTCGATGCCCTCGATGGAATCAAGCCCGGCATCAACGTCGCGGGTCTCGTCGGTCACTGTGCCGTGCGCTTTTTTGTCATGGGTGAACGGGCCGTCGAGGAACAAGCCACTCCGGCTGAACTCGAACAGATGGTGCGGGTGGTCGATCAGGCCCTCGCTGATGGCGCCCATGGGTTCTCTACAAATCGTTACGAACCCCACAAGCTGCCGGATGGCCGCTCCATTCCCGGGACATTTGCCGATCCAGCGGAGTTGATGGCGATCGGCAAGGTGGTTCAACAACGGGATGGCCTGATGCAGGCGGTAGGCGCCAACGCCGAAGTCCTGACAGCGCTCGCTGGCCAGAACCGGGTCCTCTTCAGTTATGGCGTCGGCCCGGGCAGTGGTATGGGCCGGGAAGCAGCCTCGCGGCTGGATACCCTCTGCGGCAAAGGTGATGTCACGGCAATCACCCAGGTTCGTGGCTCCGGCTTCATGTTTGGTCTGCAGGCCGCGATCCCGTTCCAGGGAGAAACCTGGGACCGGCTGCGCACACTCGATCTTGCCGGCCGCCTCGCTGCGATCCGCGAACCGGCCACGGCCGCACGTCTGCGTGAAGAAGGCAAAGCGAGCCGGCGATGGTTCAGCCTCAAGAATGTCTATTTCCTCGGCAAGGACCAACGGCCGGACTATGCGGCGGCCCTCGACAACAATGTGGTTGCACTGTGCCGGCAGCGGGGTGAAGAGTTCACCGAGCTCTTCCTGCGTCTCAGCGATGAAACCGCAGGCAAGGCGCTCTTCAACCTGCGCATGTTCAACCAGAACATCGATGAGCTCGGCGAGCTGTTCCGCAGCCCCCATATTTTCCCGAGCCTGGGTGACGCTGGTGCCCATGTTTCGCAGATCATGGACGCGGGCTGGAGCACCTTTGTTCTCGGCTACTGGATTCGTGAGCGCGGGATCTACTCGCTGGAGGAAGGCATCCGGCGTCTGACGTCAGGCCCAGCGAGGGTCTTGGGGTTGACTGATCGAGGCGTCATCGCGCCGGGAAAACGCGCTGATATCAACGTGATCGACTTCGACCAAGTGAGCGAGCTGCAACCCGAGATCGTCAACGACTTCCCGGGAGGGGCGCCACGTTTCGTGCAGCGTGCCCGAGGCTACAAAGCGACGCTGGTCAATGGACAAGTCAACCTTCTGGACGATCAACTCACCGGCACGCGTGCGGGCAACGTACTTCGGCACCGCCGCACGGGCTGATTGCATGGCCGCAGGCGAGGCCGGCGATCAGGGCAGGGATTAGTTGGGCAGGAAAGAATCGGAAGAGATCGATGCAGGGTGTATTCACCACCAGGACTTTTGTGTGCGGCGAATTCAAGAGGCCCCGGCAGATGCTGGCGCACCAGGAATACGAAGGTCACGTGTCGATCCACGATGATGCAATGGCGGAGAAGCTGGGTTTTTCCGGCGCACCTATCGAAGGGCCGACACACTTCAGCCAGTTTGTCCCCTTGCTGCATGCCCAGTTCGGCAATGCCTGGTTTGAGCGTGGCTGCATCAGTGCGCACTACCAGAACATGGTAGTTGAAGGTGAGGAAGTGCGCGCCTTCGTTGAACAGGTAAATGTTGAACAGGTGGCACCCGGTGCGAAACGGGCTGCGATTTACTCGGAGAAGCGCGATGGCACGCCGGTGTTGACAGGTACTGCCACCATCGGCCCGGATCATGGGCTGACGGAACTGGATCGACGCCGGGCCGCATTGCGGCCAGCTGAGCAGCTGGTGATTCTTTCGGACCTGAAGGTAGGCCAACTCGGCGCTGGCAACCCCGAATCGGTGCGCATGGGCTTTGATGAGTCGAAAGGGGCTCTCTATCCGTTCTCCCTCGAAGACAAGCTCAAGGTCATCACCGAACCGTGTAGCTGGCACACCCGCGAGGGCGGCCCGGGTTCTCCCTGGGGCCGCGCCGTGATCCCGCTGGAGATGATCAGTGTGCTGGCGCAGTACTCGAGTGGGCAGTCCGGATTTCGCAGCAAAGGTCCCTCAGTGGGTCTCTTTGCCGCACTCGAGATCAAACTCATCGATGGCCCGTTGTTCGTTGATCATCCGTATGAACTCGAACGGGAAATCGTTGCGTTGAGCGAAAGCAAACGCACGGAATCAAACTGGATCCGCACCCGCATCTTTGATGCGGTGGATCGACGGCTGGTGGCGGAAGTTTTGCTCAATTCCGCCACGGTCAAGGATTCCTATGCCTGTTATGCAGAGGAAGCCCGGAAGCTGGGCAAGAAGCTCGATTGATAACCGGCTGAGAGCGGCTCAGTGCAGGCGTGGATGCGCCAATACGCGGGCCATGAGTTCGACGCCCGCGCGCTCGATGACGGCGGATTCCAACGGCTGAACAGACCAAGGAGCATGCGCTTCACCGCTTTTTTCCCCAACGACGTTGCTCTGGGGTAACGGCACAGGCTGCAGCCGGCCTTCGAGTACGGTTCCCCAGATCCTGATCTCTCTCAGTCTTTCCGGTGGCACATCGTAGGGACTGCGTTCGAGGATGGTCAGATTGGCGTCCTAGCCCACTTCGATTGAGCCGAGACGTTTTGCAAGCCTGAGCGAGTAGGCTGCATTGATCGTTACCGCACGCAAGGCGATATCGAGAGGAACACGGTGGCGTGGCCCTGACACCGGTCCTTCTTCTGTCCTGCGATTCACTGCGGACCAGATCAGTTGCAGTGGCTTGGCCGGAGCCATCGGCATATCAGAGTGGAAGGACAACGATCCACCCGAGTCCAGCACGTCCCCATGCGGCACCATGTTCACGGCGCGCGCAGGACCGATGCCGAGTTGTGCATATCGACCAGAAAGCGCGGTGACGTAATAGGGATTGGAACTGACGATGCCGCCCAGTTCGATCCAGCGTTTGACCTGTGGTGATTGGGCGAAACCAAAATGCACGAGCACTGTGCGGTGATCCTTGCGGGGTTGACGCGACTGGGCTTTTTCGAGCGCGGCGAGCAGGACTTCCAGACCAGCATCACCATTGTTGTGAATGTGAATCTGGTAACCCGCGTCCCAGTAGGTCTGAAACATACTGTCGAACACCGGCGGATCGATCAGCCAGGCGCCGTGGTGGCCGTCCGTGTACCCGTCCTTCATCTGCATCAGCTGGCTGAAGATCGCGCCGTCGGTGAAGAGCTTGACCTGGTTCGGCAGAAACCAGGTGCGACCCCGACCCCAGGATTCGACCTTGCGGGTCTCGGTGATAAGTCCCGCGGGATCAGCGGGGCTGCGTGCGTGAAAGCTCTTGCCATCGCCGATGAAGCAGTGGTTGAACGGCGTCTCTTCCGGTGAATACACGGCGCTGATGGCTTCCTGCATGTTCTTGTCCGAAAAGCCGCCGGGTTCACAGAGCAGGGTGATGCCGCTTCGATGATAGTAGCGGCGCGTGTACTCAAGTCCTTCCCGGAAGCGCTCCGGGGAAGCGAGCAGCGGCATGAGTTTTGGCAACACCGCAAAGGCGCCGCGTTCGTAGAAGTGACCTCGGGCGAGATCGGTGTGCTCACGTACAGCCGGCGGAAGCTGGTCAATAAATGTGGAGTCGACGCCAATAAGCCGTAGTGCCGCATCGTTGAGAAAGAACTCGTGAGCGGAGCGGTGTCAGACGATCACCGGAAGGTCTTTGGCCATCTCATTCAGCAGCTCACGGGACATGCCGCCGTGAAAGTAGTGGTGGTAGCCCCAGGTGAGCAGTGGTTCGGTTCGGATACCGCGTTGATCGATCGCAGCCTGCAGTCTCTGCCGGTATCCATCCCGATCGCGGACCCCAGGTGAGAAACCACCTGATGCTTCCCAGTCTTCGATGGAGATCACTTCGGTGTATGTGGTCATCGACGCCAGCATCGGGTGCACGTGTTGATCGATGAAGCCGGCGATCGCGACCTTGTCGCTGAGCGGAGCGTCGATCGTCGCGGTGGCGCCGGCCGCAGCTTTGACTTCCTGAAGTGTACCCACGGCGATAAATTTGCCGTCCCGCACCGCTACTGCGCTGGCGCGTGGTTTCGTCGGATCCATGGTGATGAACTCGCGAGCGGTATAGATCACAGGCGAACCCGATTCGGCTGCAGAGGTGCTGGCATGAACCGGCATGCATAACGATGCAAGGATAAAAATCGCTGTGATCGTACGCATGCCGGTGATCCTGCTGTTCTCCCAACTGTCATCGCATGCTATGGGCGGGTGAAACAGGCTGCAATCTGGATTGAGCGACGCAGCTCGCGGCTATCGGGAATCATCGAACCAGTGGTGTTGAGGAGCGCTGGTGGGGAGGGTCAGACTCCGACCACTTCAAGCCTCGGCGCCAAGTCGCGGAGTATTGAGATTAACGACGAACCTTCAAAGGACAGTGCGCCCGTTGTTCGCCACATAATTGAAGGATTGGCCGCGGCGGGAACAGACAAAAAACGCGCTTCCGCGGAACGCGTTGGTATTCCCATGGGGAAAGCCTTTGGCGTTTCTGTCGCGGTCGTCCGCGAAATGGCGAAGCGGTACAAGGGTCGGTCAGAGCTCGCTGATCCCCTGTGGGCGACTGGATATCACGAAGCCAGGTTGTTGGCGATTCTGTTGGCTGATCCAAAGGCGATCAGTCGAGCGCAACTCGAGGTGTGGCTCGGCGACGTTGTGTCGTGGGACCTCTGTCATCACCTGTGCACAGATCTGGTCCGTCGCCGACCGGACGCGCTTGCCCTGGCGAAGCGTTGGATCAAATCGACAAAACTCTACGTTCGCCGGGCCGCCTTCTCGACGATTGCGGCGTGTGCGGTGCATGACAAGACACTCGGTGACGAGGCGCTTGAAGCCGTACTGAATCTCATCGTCGAACACGCCGAAGATCCGCGGCCCCATGTTCGCCAGGCAGCTTCATGGGCGATTCGGCCCGTTGGCAAGCGCAACACCAAGTGCATGCGACTGGCGAAATGCGCCGCGGAACGGTTGGTGAAATCCAATGAGGATGGCGGCGTTTGGGTCGGCAAGGATGCGTTGTGCGAGCTGAACACGCTGGTATCGGTCGCTGCTCGCGATCGTCTGTTAACTTCGAAGTCGGGTACCGCAAGGAAGGAAAGGAAGCACACGTATGGAAGAGCATACCAGGCAGGAAACGTAGGGAAGGAAACTTAGGGAAGGAAACGTAGGGAAGAAAACGCAGGGAATCAGAAGATGGTCACAAGGACACCGCGAGACATTGGCGGGTGATCGTCGGTTCGAATCCGCCACGGACCATGACCTCGACGCGACACGGCGAATGCCATCCGCTTAATCCAGCCGGACATTATCGAGACGAGGCGTGGCTTCTTCCGGGTGCTCTCTGTCCAAAGCTCAAGTAAACCGACACCAGTGATCAAAACCCTGCGTCGGATCTCATTTCAGCGCGAATAGGACAAATAATATCTAGATAAAATATTGACATTAAATGGACTAGTTACCAGAATTCCGGGGGTTTAGCTCTTCGAGACAAAAGTGTCTAACTTACCGAAAAGGAATGTCTGGCGATGAAATTTCTGGATTTGATGCAATTTGCCCGCTCTCGACCACTTCGAGCCACCATCATCAGCGACGGCTGTCGCGACTACATCGTCGAGGTTCAGGAGCCTGCCGGAGCAAGTCTGCTACGGGACCGTCGTGGGCGTGTTTTGCGGTTTAAATCCTTGCTCGCCGCACGAGAAGCGGTTCAGGACGCCGCCGCTGTGACCCTGTCGATGCGTGTCGCCGCCGATGAAGCCTGCTCAGGAGGAGCGATGTCCGACTCTGGATTTTCGCGGGTCACCATTTCCGGTCGCGAAGGCTGATGCGACCCTGATTCACAAGGGCTCGCAAGAACGCTTCGTCCGGCAGCACGCCTTGCCGATTCCGTCAAAATCCGCCGTTGTGGGTGGCAGAGAACGTAGGCACGCAATCACGACCAACGTCAAGGCACGGCAACGGGACTTGATCGAGGGCGATTGAGGTAAGCCTGGATTCTTGGACAATAATGAGACACTTCTCGGATCGAAACGATATGCAACATTTCTCAATCGGCGCGACCGCTCGCATGACCCAGATCCCTGCACACACTCTTCGCAAGTGGGAAAGCAGGCACGGCATCGCAGTGCCCGTTCGGACGAATACGGGTCGCAGGGTTTACACCGAAGAACAACTCGAATTGCTCAGACTCATCAAGCTGCTTACCGCCAATGGACACGCGTTAAGCCAGCTTGCGGACCAAGAGATCGACGCGTTACGCGCCCTCGCAGCGCTCCACCAAAGCGAACCGCAACGAACCAAAGTCCGATCGCTGACGCTGATTGGTCCCAGCGTTTCGCGGCTGTTGCACGGCAACCCGATGATTGAATCCCGTTACGGCGGTGAAGCGGCGGAGTGGCTGCGTGAGTCAGGCAAAGTCGGGACCGATGCCGTGGTCATCGAGAGCCCGACGTTAGGCGACGACATTGTCGAGTTTGCGCAAGAGATCAGGCAGCGCGTCCCGCTGGTGATCGTCGTCTACGCCTTTGCGGCGCGCGCGAAACTGTCGAGACTGGGCGACGCCGGAATCACGGCGATACAGGGTCCTGCCAACGACCAGGACGTTCTCGTTCGCCTCGAAGGCGTCGACGATGCACCGCGTGAGGCCAAGGAATCACCGCGGCGTTTTTCGACAATGGAACTGGCCCGCATCGCGCGACTCAACCCACGCCTCCAATGTGAGTGTCCCAACCACATCGCCAAGCTGCTGATGGACATCAGTGCATTCGAGCGTTACAGCCGTGAGTGTGCGGGCAGCAGTCCCGCAGATACTGCCTTGCACAGGCAACTGGGCGACATCTCTGCAGCAGCGCGTCGTTTGTTCGAAGACGCTCTGATCGCAGTTGCTGAAGCCGACGGCCTGCAGATTTCGCTGCGAGACTAGAGTCGACGATGGTCAATCAGTCATATGACGATGAGACCAGGATCGCGTCGGCGCAGGCTCTTCGTGCCTACCAGTACATCATCGATCACGGCGAGCGGCAGCAGTCTGGCCACGTGTTCGGCGGCATTACCGCGCAGACCGATTATGACGGCTACAGTGTGACGCTGAGCGACGACGAGACGACGTTGCGACTGCTTTTCCACAACAAGATCCATATCGACAGTTCCGGACGGCGAGCTCTGGCCGCCTTCAGGAAAAAACTGACCGCCGTGGCCGAGCTGTGCTGACGGTCAGGTTTCGCCGTCGCTGTTTTCAGCCTCGGAGTAACGGCTCCTGATTGCTTCTCATGCGCTGTGCGCCCGATCCCCGAACTGATGTGTTTGCAGGGCAAGCCAGAAGGAGTGTGGATAAGCGGCCAGTGGCATGGCACTCAAGCCTGCTTTTTTGAAAAACGCCACCGAGACCCGTTGCGCTTTGACCAGAAGACCAGGGGCGCTATTGCGCCTGGCCAGCATTGCCACGTGCTCCAACAGCGCGCAGCCGATGCCTCCGCGTTGGTGAGCAGCGGCGACATAGAGGCCGTGCAGCAACGCTCCGCGTTGCCCCGCCGGACCCAGGTGAAGACCACTCTCACCCCATGCAGCGACAGCCAGGAGTTCGTGATCTTTGCACGCCCCGACGAACTCGAACCCGTCGAAGTCTGAACTCATGTAGTGCAGTGCAGGCGTCGCCAGACGTTTGAAGCGTTCCGGTAAGGGCCATGCAGCGGTTGCCTCAGAAATGACGTGGTTGATCGCTGGCAGGGAGGTGATGTCGAGCTGTTCGAATCTCATCGTTCTGGTGTTCAATTCTGAGATGTCTAATATATGTCAACATTAAATCATCGTAATTCCCCGTATTGTCCAAATTTTGACGAAAATTTCACACACGGCTTCTTAACCTCGTCGTCCCAATCAGATAGAGACCACAGACATGAACAGAAAAGTATTTATCCACGGCCGCAGCCTGGCGTACGCATTCCTGCTGGTCACCGCTGTCATCACTGCCGCCAACGTTGCTCGTGATCCGGCCACCAACACGGCCTATGACGGTGCCTTGCTAGCGTCAAATCCATGAAGGGCTTGACGCGAAGGGTGCTTCTGGCCGT
>Ga0194132_10011713_pt1 | contig 11192 bp, 9 predicted proteins | sample TA2KigOf80mmetaG_FD_148612 | JGI IMG/M metagenome (GOLD analysis project Ga0194132, IMG submission 148612) | Freshwater microbial communities from Lake Tanganyika, Tanzania - TA2015054 Kigoma Offshore 80m | ecosystem: Environmental > Aquatic > Freshwater > Lake | place: Tanzania: Lake Tanganyika... | reverse complement strand
TGCTGCATCCGCAGTTCGATCAACTCCTCACGCGTGCCCTCCTCCATGGCGGCCGGACTGTGGTGGGGGGCACGGCTCCGCTCTTGCAGGCCATCCCAGCCCTCCACACGGAACCGGTCCACCAGCGTATACCCGGTCTGCCTCGATATCCCGTGTTTCCGGCACAATTCTGAAAATGACAGGTCGTTTGCCTGCCAATCTTCGATAAACTCGACCTTGCTGTCCATGCGGCTCACCTCTCGCCAGGGCATCCCCCAGCTTAACCGCTGTCCCCCGGTTACCCTTCGTTTGTGTCAACCGCCCACCGGCACACTTGTCAAGGATGTCTCCGGTTCGCACAACCATGGAGATGAGAAACAATTGGTTCCAGAGCACCGCCAGACTCCGCTACCCCGAAAACACAGCCACAGTGATTGACCGGGGCGGGAACCAGTGGGGACACTACCCGGGCTTCGTCGATCCCGCGACGCAAAACTACAAGCTTGCGCCCGGATCGCCGGCCATCAATGCCGGGACCAATCAAGAGCCGACGATCAGCGGCGCGCTGCTGCCTTCGATGGAGTACATGCGCCACTCCCGCAGCCAGGCACGGCCCGTCAGCGGCCTGATCGATCTCGGAGCTTGGGAAACTCCCCAGTAGCACCCCTTCTACCGGACGAAATCGGCCGCCGGGCTAGCCTGCCCGGCGGCTTCAACCGTTATGGCCACCCGGGTCCCGGCGGCGAGGTTGGACGGGAGCGGCGCGGCCACCAGGTAAACGCCCACGGAACCCGGCATCGCCACGGCTGCCGCGGCAACAGGATCTGCTCCGCCGAACCTGACTCTGACCGAAGCTTTCACGACGGCTCTTGGATCGGCCGGAGCCGCGGCACCCGGTTCGACCGGCGGATCCACCGCCCCGAGACCCGTGCATTCGATCGTGGCCTCGTTTCCGTTCACTACCACCTTTGCCAGCCCGTCCGCACCGGTGACGATCGCCGGCTGCGCGGCGGCGACGTTGACCGGCACGGGCCGTGAATAGGACGTCCCCCGCCGCACCAGGATCTGGTGGGTGGTGTTCGGCGCGACATCGGGCGGAACCACCGCGTCGATACGCGCGTCCGCGGCGCCTGACAAGGGCATCCTGCGGCCTGCGATTACGGCCTCGGCTCCCGCCAACTGGACCGGCAGCGGCGCGGATGAGGCCCGCTCCGGCGTGCCGCTGGTCAACCGCTCGCCATTGATCGCGATCAGCGCGCCCGGTGCAAGCGGTGCGAACGGTACAGGCGCCGTGAAGCTCACGATGCCTTCCGCCGTGATCGCAGGCGGGTCGGTCGATGCGCGAAGGTCGGCATCCACCTCTCGGACGCCTTTCAGCCCGGGATCGGATTGCTCGGCTTCGACTCGCACCACAACCCGGCTCGTGCTGGCGTTGCGGGACTGCCAGGTCCCGTGCCACTTGCCGTCGCGCAGCGGGATCAAAGCCAGTGGCGGATCGCCGTTGGAGAAGTTCAGAGTGACGGAACCCCGGTCCATCGCCAAGCCGCAGTTGTCCTTGACTTCGACCGAAACTCCCGCGGGCCAGCCTGCGGGGACCGTTTGCGACTGGCCCAGGGAGAGGACGGCCGGGACCAACTCGCGGGCGGTGCACCCATCCGCACGGTGGATCACGGATTTCGGATCCGCCTGCGGCGCTGATTCACTGGCAAGCGCCGCCGGGATCTTGCGCTGAATCCCGTCCGAGAATTGCAGCACCGCACCGGGCCGCCGGCTGGCCGGACTGAGCGTGATTGGCTGCACCAGGACCCGGAGCGGCTGGTTCGGCTCAATCACCGCATCACGCGGCAACACCGCGATGTCGCTCGTGAACGCGCGGTAGCTGACGGGTTGGGGGGTCAGGTTGTAGATCATGAACTCTTTCGCCGCGGGCACTCCCCCCTGAGCGGGTTCGAACAGGAGAGAAGCCGGCTGGAGCACAGCCCCCGGATTCTCATCCGGCCGGAGTACCTCGAGGTTAACCGTGAGCACATGTGGAGTGTTGGCCGCGGTCTCTGAGTCCACCCGCACCTGGCCATAGTAGCGGCCCGGCGGAAGTCCTGCGTGGTTCACCTGGGCTTCGAGCAGCGCGGGCGCGCCAGGCTCGCTCGATCCCGCGGGCGCGCTGACGGACAGCCACTCCCCACCCGCCAGGGTGGAGACCGAAGTCCGGAAGGTCATCGCGCCCGTGCCGGTGTTCAAAACGGCGAACTGCTGAGGTGGCGGCAATCCTCCGCTCTCTACCGCCGCGAACGACAGTCCCGATTGGCTGATCAGGATGGCCTGATCCCGGTCGCTGACCATGAGCGTGACCGGAACTTCGCGGCGCACACCCGGACTCTGGATCACGACGGCTCCGGTATACGTTCCCGGGCTAAGACCGGTTGGATCGGCCCGAACGTTTACCTGCAGCGGGACACGCGGAGTCGACACGCCTTGATTGGGATTGACTCGCAGCCACCCCGGGCTTCGGGCAACGATCGCCAGCGGCAGAGGTCCGCTGCCCACATTGGCCAGGATCAAAGCTTCGGTGCGGGGCGCCGACTGCCGGGGAAAGGCAAAGGTCAGCACCTGCTTGTCGATGGCGAGGGCGGGCGGCGCCGGTGGGCCCACCTCAAACCGGACGGGGATCGTGGTCTGGCGGGGATTTGCGAACGGAGTCTCGATTCGCACGGTTCCCTCGTAGACTCCAGGGTCCAGCCGCTCCGGGTCCGCCGTGATCTCCAGACGGCGCGGGGTCACGCCGAACGGATCCTCCGCCGACAACCAGCGTGCGCCCGGGTCATCAATCGACACCGTGAATCCCACGTTGTTGATGGACCCGGCGAGTCCGAGCACCTGGGGCGCCGCCGGAGCGCCGCGCGAGTTCGCCGTGAAGGTCAGCATCCGCGGGCTGGCGGAGAAGCCGGGTTGGGTAACCAGGACGCGCCGGATCCGGTTGCTTTGGCGGTCGGAGATGTTCAGGTTCCCCGCACCGTCGATGGCAAGCCCGGAAGGCGCGGCAAGGGCCGCCTGGGTCGCGGGCAGACCGTCGCCGCTGGACCCGCAGAGGTTGGGCTGGCCTGCTACGGTTGACTGCTCACCCGCGGCCGAGATCCGGCGGACTGCGCAGCCATCAGCAAAGTAGACGTTGCGCTCGCCGTCAACCGCGACCGCCTCCGCCGAGGCGTCAAACGTGACCAGTGTCGTGATCCGGCCGTCGCGCACCACGCGGATCCGGCTCGGCGTTCCAGCGGCGATCGTATCGGTGGCGATGTAGAGACCGCCGCTCCGGTCGGCCGCGATGTCACGGATGATGTCCAGTTGAGCCTGGAGCGGCCCGCCGCCGTCGCCGAGCGACCCGCGATTCCCGTTCCCGGCCAATGTACGGATGTCGCCGTTGGGCAGGACCTGCCGGACGCGGAAGTTGCCCTGGTCGGCGATCAGCAGCGAGCCGTCAGCCGCGAATGCCAGAGCGCCAGGACTGTCGAGCCGGGCAGCGGTGGCCTGAGCCCCATCGCCCGAAAAGCCTGGCGTCCCGGTTCCGGCGAACGGAGCCGCTCGGCCTCCGGGTTCCAGCCGCCAGACGCGATTCTGGCGTGGATCGGAGACATACACGTTGCCGCGGGCATCGGCCGCGACTCCCTCGACCGTGAGGAGGCTGGCTCCGGTACCGGCCACCGGCGCGATGACTCCGTTGACCCCAATCCGCCGCACGCGCCGGTTTCCGCGGTCCGCGAAGTAGAGTGTGCCGGCCGGGTCCACCGTGATCTTTCCAGGCTCTGACAGCGGCGCCGCGCTCGCCGGACCACCATCGCCCGAGGCGCGGTAGGATCCGCTCCCCACCACGGTGTTGATCTGGCCGTTGGTTCCGATCATACGCACGCGCCGGTTGGGTGTGTCGGCGATGAAGATCTCGCCGGCGCCATTCACCGCGATCCCGCGGATCAGCGCAATGCGGGCGGCGTTTGCGGGCCCGCCATCACCCGCGAACCCCGCGTCGGTGAGGGGGATGACGTCCTGGATCGTGCCCTCGCGGGTCCGGCGGCGGAGGAACCTTCCGCCGAACAGGACGCTGCCGCCGGGCTCGACGGCCACGGCGGTGATTTCGTTGGGCTGGGCGGTTGCGATTGTCTGAATCGTTCCGTCGGGCGAGACCCGTCGCAACCGGCCGTTGCCGGTGTCGGCGATGTAGAGCGTGCCGTCCGGGTCGGCGGCAGCGGCCGAGGGCTGGCGCAGTTGGGCGTTGGCGGCCTGCCCGCCGTCACCGGAAAAGCCGGGATCACCGGATCCGGCGAAGGCGCTGATCGATCCTGCTGAGAGCTTGCGCACGCGGTGGCGGAACAGTTCCACAACAAACAGGTTGCCGGCACGATCGGCCACGATCCTATGCGCCGTTCCGATCGAGCCGGTTTCGCCCTCACCGACCACGGTACGGATCAAGCCGGTGGAGAGGATGCGCCGGATCACTCCGTTATTGAGCACGAGTGGAGCCCCCCCGGCATCCATGGTCACGTCGCGCAGCCCGGCCAAGGTCGCGCTAGCGGCGGGGATGTCCTCGCCGATATTCACGGCGAACGCGGGAATTCCGGTGCCCGCGATGACTTCCGCTTCGCCGCCGCGCACCCGGAATAGGAGTGAGCTGGCGGTGTCGGCAATCAGCAGGTCGCCGCGCGCGTCAAACGCCAAACCGGCAGGCTCGCCCAATTGGGTCTCGATGGCGCGAGAGGTCCGCGCAATCGAGACATCGGTGCCCGCGATGGTTGTGATGATGTTCTGCGCCGTTGCGGCTGAGCCCACCAGCCACAATGCCCATGCAAGTGGTCTCATTCTCTCAAGGCATAACACAACAGTCGCGGACTGGTTGCACCCTTTGGCCGTGTCGGAAGGCTTGTGCGGGCGCTCGCCGGTCGACACGAATATGAATATACGTATATACTCATATCAATGGCGGCAGACGATAGGCTCAGGCCCCTGCGCTGGGTGGGATCAGCCCGGAGCGACCTGAAGTCGTTCCCCAGTCCAGTCAGGTGGGAAATTGGCCAGGCGCTCTATGCAGCACAGAATGGCGACATGGACCCGGCGGCGAAGCCAATGAAGGGCTTCGCCGGCGGCAGCGTTCTGGAGATTGCCGCCCCCTTTGACGGTGACACGTGGCGCGCGGTCTACACGGTTCGCTTCAGGGACGCAGTGTACGTGCTACATGCCTTCCAGAAGAAATCGAAACAGGGCATCGCGACGCCGAAGAAAGATTTGGACCTGATTAAGAAGCGCTTGCGGGACGCAGAGTTGGACAACAAGAGGAGGCAGAATTAAATGGCAATAAAGGCATCAATTGGTTCGGGTTCACCGGAGAGAATCACGGAAAGCAGCGGCAACGTATTCGCGGACCTGGGTTTTCCCAATCCCGGGCAGGAGATGATGAAGGCACGGCTGACGCTTCAGATCTACCGCATGATTCGCGAGCGTGGCCTCACTCAGGCGGAAGCCGCCAAGGTGCTCGGAATCAAGCAGCCTCATGTGTCACTGCTCATGCGAAACCGGGCGGGTAGCTTTTCCATCGGCCGCCTGATGGAGTTTTTGACGGCGCTTGGCCAGGATGTCGAGATCGCAGTTCGGCCTTCACGTAAAGATCATGGCGAGATGTCCATCATGATTGGATGATGGCGGCCGCTCTGTTGTAGCATCAGGCATTGACCCCGGACGAAGTCTCGAAGTGGTGGGAATTGCTGGCCAACAGGGTAGGGGAGAAAGATGCGAACGCGTTTGGACTCCACGACACCTTGGGCAACGCGTGGGAGTGGTGCTCGGACGGCGGATCCGCCTGGCCCGAAGTCAGGCGAGTACCATGTCGTGCAAGGCCCGGGCTCTCGGAACTCGTCAGCTATGGGTTCCGTTGCGTCCGGGAATGATTCCCTTTGCTTCCTTTTATACGGTGGCTTCGGGAAAAGAGCTTTAAAGAGTGCCCTCTATTCTCTCACGTCATAACACAACAATCGCGGCCCAGTCGCCTTCAACATGTCCCGGTCGTGCTGGACGATGTAGAGCAGCCCCTGGCTGAGCACCGGGAGGCTCCAGGTCTGGCGGGCGGCGAACAGCCAGGCCCGCGACCCTTCCTTGTGGCCCTTGGGAGTGAGATCCATCCAGAGCAGGTGTCCGAGCTCCCCGAGAACCAGGAACTGGCCGTCGGCCCACAGCAGGTTGCCACGGAACGTTCCGACCACCTGCTTGCGGGGCGTGCCGTTGATCTCGAACGTCTCCTCCCACTCCGGAGTGGTCCGCCAGGCGACTTTGCCGGTCCGTGCGTCGATAGCGGCGAGCGAGGCGTCGGGCTCATTGCGCCCGTCGAAGCCATAGAGGAACCCGTCCTTGTAAACCGGCGTGTTGAAATGGAGTCCGAACTCCGGCGTGGTCCAGGCGGTTTTGTGCTTGAAATCGGCACCGATGTCGAGCAGCGCGCCGCCGGTCTTGTAGCTCGCTGAAATGAACACGCTCGACCCGAAAATCACCGGGCAGGAGGCGTTCACGGACTCATAGCTCTTGCTCCGCCAGGGGAAGGAGAAGTCGACCGCGCCGTTCGCCGGATCGAGTGCGATCAGGCCTCCGGTGGGAGGTTCGCTCTCGCCGCCCGCGAAAACAAACACGCGCCGCTTGCCGTGGACCGTGGCGGGGATGGGAGAGGCGTAGGAGGCTCCCCACTCCTCGCCAGCGCCCCAGAGCATCCTGCCGTTCATCTTGTCGATCGCGATCACCGTGGGGCCGCGCGGAACGCCGGCGTTGAGGATCAGCCGGTCTCCTTCGAGCAGCGGGGTTCCGGTGACACCGAAGAAATCCTGCGGGATCTTGAATTCCTTAAGCAGATCGCGCTTCCACAGGATCTGGCCGGTGGCAAGCCGGAAACAAAACAGCTTGCCCTCCGCGCCGAGCGTGTAAACGCGGTCGCCATCGATCACGGGACTGGCGCGCGGTCCATTGTTGTAGCCGTAGCGGTCCTGGTAGCTGGTGGGATACTGATAGCGCCAGTAGCGCTCCCCAGTGTCGGGCTTGAGGCACTCGACGATTTCCTGGTTGCCTTCGCGGTGCAGGAAGACGAGCCGCCCTCCGGCGATGGATGGAGAGCTGTAGCCAGTCCCTTTTTTCATCTCCCAGACCAGGGGTGGTCCGGAGGATCCGAACTTGTGGGAGAGCTTGGTTTCGGCGGAGACGCCGTTGTGGGTGGGTCCGAGGAACCAGGGCCAGTCCTGGGTGACGGCGCCTTTGGCCAGGGGCTTTGGCTTCTTGTGGAAGCGGACGTCGGTGTTGGCGGAGGGGGCAGGATCGGGCTGGGCGGGGGGATTCTGAACCGTGGGAGGAGCAGGATCGCGGAAGGTCTTCTGCTGGGCGGGGGAGGCGAGGGCGAGGACGGCGATCAGGGCAAATCTCATGCTCTGATCAGTGTATCGTCAGCCCAATTGCGCCTGTTTGCGCGTCTCGGCCCATTGCTGGGTTTCCCAGAGCCGTTTGAGGTTCAGCGCGAATCCTTCCACCGGGCCTTCGCCACGGACGACATCGGGATCTAGTAGAAGCTCGGGAGTCCGTCCGGGACGATAGATGGTCACTTGGCGGAGCATCGAATCCACGAGCCAGGCCAGAGCCGCGCCATTGTCGATCCACTCGTCCATTTTCAGGCCGAGCTTCCGGATCCGGTCACTGGGGGATCGAAGCTCGATCACGAACTCGGGACAAACATGCCAGATCTTGGTGGCCTCCGGCGCCGCCACGGCTGACAGTTGATAGATGATATCCGCGTTCTGCCGGCCGGTGACGGGGCTGGGCAGGGGCACCATCTCGATCTCTCCCTCCGCGTTGGACTCCACACGCCACTCTTCGTGCCGGTTGCAAAACGCGAGGAGCTCGTCGTCGCTCAGCGGCGGACCGTCGAGAACGACGGAACTGTATTGAGAGATGTCCTTCAGCACCAGCATGCGCTGATGATACCGCGCGGCAATCAGGCAGACGACGCCTCGATCTCATCTTGAATCTCCCAAACCGGAGTGAGATCGAGTGTGAACCCGCTGACCAGCCCCTCGCCCTCGACTTCAATGGGGTCCTGGATCACTTCGGGCTCCCGCCCTGGCCGGTAGACCGTGACCCGGCGCAGCATCGGATCGATCAGCCAACCCAGTTGCGCGCCATTGGTGATCCATTCATCCATCTTCCGTTGCAGCTTGCGGATGCGGTCGCTGGGGGACCGCAGCTCAATCACGAACTCCGGACATGTATGCCAAATGCGCCCACGGTCAGACCTGGCGACGGCGTCCGCGCGCTCCGCAGAAATCCAGGCCGCGTCTGGTGCCCGGCGAGCCCCACCGGGAAGTCCGAACGTGGCACCCGAATCGAACGTCTTGCCTCGCCTCGACTGCCGGTTCCAGGCCCGGAGCTGGAAGGTAATCTCGGCGTTTTGATCGCCGGTATCGGGACCCGGAGGCGGCATGATCTCGATCTCTCCCTCCGCGTTGGACTCCACACGCCACTCTTCGTGCCGGTTGCAAAACGCAAGGAACTCGTCGTCAGTGAGCGGCGGACCGTCGAGAACGACGGAACTGAATTCGGAGATGTCGTTCAGCACCAGCATGCCCTGATCATACCGCGCTGGCGGTCAGGCCGGCGACGCCTCGATCTCATATTGAATCTCCCAAACCGGAGTGAGATCGAGCGTGAACGCGCTGACCAGCTCCTCGCCCTCGACTGCCGGTTCCAGTTCCATAGCTGAGCGCTAGTCCCGCAGTTCTGATCGCCCGTGTCGGGACCCGGAAGCGGCAGGATCTCGATCTCTCCCTCCGCGTTGGACTCCACACGCCACTCTTCGTGCCGGTTGCAGAATGCGAGGAACTCGTCATCGGTCAGCGGCGGACTATCGTCCAGCACCAGCATGCCCACATCATAGCCTGCCCGGTGATATGCTGGAGGCACGACCAGACCAGGAGCTCCACATGTGTCCCTATAGCAAGATCAAGGCCATCGCTCGCCGAAACTTCCTTCGAGCCGCCGGAGCAGCCGCTGCCGCGCCGTTTTTCCCCAGGGACCTGATGGCCGCGCCCGCGCGCATGCCTGGGACGCACTTCGCGGTGCATCCGTTCATCGAGGCCAACCCGAAAGCCGTGTTCGTCAAGCGGACCCACGTCCCGCACAAGATGGACGAGCCGTCGAAGCTGCGGGAAGGCATCAACTTCGCGCGCGAGGTGTTTGTTCCAGCCACGAGCGGAGTCCCGGTGTCGCACCGGATTATCCTGAAGCCGAACTTCACGAGCGTCCGCAGCCGCACGCGTCCGGACGTCGAGAACTGGGGCACGGGGACCGACGCCCAATTCTACGAAGGGATCATCATCGGCTTGAAAGAACTGGGGCTGCGCAAGTTCCACTTCCTCGAAGCCAACAATTTCCACACCTGGAACTACCGCGGACTGGTCGACATCAACGAGCGCCATGGCGTCGAGATGAACGAGCCCGAGCGCCGCGTCCGCAATTTCCAGGACGGCTACGACATGACCTGGACCAAGGTGCCCGAGCCCGTGGTCTATTCGCGGATTCCCCACTACGCACCGATCAACGAGCCCGACACCTGGCTGCTCAACATCGCCAAGTGGAAGTCGCACGGGATGTGCATGACGCTGGCGACGAAGAATCTCCAGGGACTGGTGGTAAAGCCGTTCGTCCGCTTCTGCCCCGGCTGGCAGATGGTCACCGGCGCGCCGCAGTGGATGCAGCCCGATATCGACCGTAACGTCGAGAAGGTGGTCAACAATTTCTTCGCCCGCCATGTGAGTGCAGGCTATGCGCGCTACCAGAGCCGCGCAGACCTGAGTCCGGTGCACCAGGAGATCTGGGCGCACAAGACCTGCGACAACGCGCAGGTGCTGAATCCGGGACTCAACATCATCGAAGGAATCTATGGCCGCGATGGCGACGGATTCGGCTGGGGCAACGACTACCTGACGAATCTCGTGATGTTCGGCAAAGACCGCTTCCGGCTCGACATGATCGGCATGTACCTGGGCGGACACGAGCCGGGCAACGTCAATTTGTTCCGGATCGCCAAGGAACGCGGACTGTCGGACACCTTCAATCCGCACGAAGTTCCGGTGTACGAATGGGTGGATGGCAAGCCCGTGCGCCGCGACCTGTCGAGCTTCGAGCGGACTCCGATGAAGACCTACTACCTGCAGCGTGATGGCGAGCCGCTCTACCACCTCGTCAACGAGCCGTTCGACTACTCCAAGGCAAAGGTATAGCGCGCACCGAATGCGGATCAATCTGGTAAAAAAAGCTCTTGCCGAGGGCAAGGTGCAGTACGGGACCAACTTCGGCCAGTTCCGCTCGCAGGATGTCCTGAGAATTTTCGCGCAGGCGGGATTCCACTGGGCGTTTGTCGACACCGAGCATGGCGGATTCGGCATCGAAACGATCCAGGATCTGTGCCGGATCGCGAGCAGCGTGAACTTCGCGCCGATCGTGCGGGTGGCCGACCTTCAGTATTCACTGGTGGCGCGGGCGCTCGACTGCGGGTCGTACGGTATCATCTTTCCGCGCGTGGAGGATGTCGCGCTGCTGGAACGCGCCGTGAGTTGGTGCCGCTTCCCTCCGGCCGGCGCGCGTGGGTTCGGGCTGAACGCTTTCCATTTCGACCATCAGCAGATGACGATGCCGGAGATGATCCAGCACGGGAACGACAACACATTGGTCGTGCTGCAGATCGAGACGCGGCGCGCCTTTGAAATGCGCGATGAGCTGCTGTCGGTTCCGGGAATCGACGCGGTGATGATCGGTCCGGCGGATCTGTCGATTTCGTTCGGGATTCCGGGCGAGCTCCAGCATCCCAAGCTGGTGGAGGCGATGGAGGCGATCCGCGACACGTGCATCGCAAAAGGCATCGCGCCGGGCACGCAGACGCGGACACTACAGATGGCGAAGTTCTGGAAGGACCGTGGCATGCGCTTCCTGGGCTGTTCGTCGGACACGGGTATGCTGTTTGACCGGGCGAAGGAAATCGTGACGGCGCTCGAAAGCGCGAACTGACGGGCCGCGGTTAAATTAGAGCATTTTCACGTATAATAAAAAAGCTCCACGCGAATCCGCCAACTGAGAATGGCTAGGGCCCTAGGAATTGACCTGCGTAGGCGGGTGATTGCGGCGCGTCAAGAAGGGGACACGGTTGAGGA
>Ga0194132_10011712_pt1 | contig 11193 bp, 19 predicted proteins | sample TA2KigOf80mmetaG_FD_148612 | JGI IMG/M metagenome (GOLD analysis project Ga0194132, IMG submission 148612) | Freshwater microbial communities from Lake Tanganyika, Tanzania - TA2015054 Kigoma Offshore 80m | ecosystem: Environmental > Aquatic > Freshwater > Lake | place: Tanzania: Lake... | reverse complement strand
CAAGGTGCTCTCGGGCATCCGCAAGATGGGCGCCCTGCCCGGCCTGATCTTCATGGTCGATATCAAAAAGGAACACCTGGCTGTGGCGGAGGCCAGGAACCTCGAAATCCCCGCGGTGGCCATCATCGACACCAATTGCGACCCTGAGGCGGTCACCTATCCCATCCCCGGCAACGACGACGCGCTGCGCTCCATCGCTCTGATCACCCACCTGATGGCCGAGGCGGTGATCGAGGGTCGGGCCACCAGCCAGAAGGGCGAAGGCCGCAGGGCCAGGCAGGAGTCGGCCGCCGAAGGTTTCGAGGAGGAAGCCGCCCCCGAGGCCGAAGCCCCGGCCTCGCGCTGATCCACACCGGAACCCAAGCGGAAGAGAGTTATGGCTGAGATCACACCCGAACTGGTCAAAACCCTGCGCGAGCGCACGGGGATAGGTATGATGGACTGCAAGAAGGCCCTCCAGGAGACCGGCGGGGACCTGGAGAAGGCCATCGACTACCTCCGCAAGAAGGGCATGTCCTCGATCGAGAAGCGGGCCGGCCGCCAGGCCACCGACGGCATGATCGCCTCCTATATCCACCCCGGCAGCCGTCTGGGCGTGCTGGTGGAGGTCAACTGCGAGACCGATTTCGTCGCCCGCACCGACGCCTTCCAGCAGTTCGCCAAGGACATTGCTATGCACATTGCCGCCGAGCAGCCCCTGGCGGTCAGCCGCGAGGAGTTGGACCCCAAGGTCATCGAGCGGGAGCGCGAGATTTACCTGGAGCAGGCCCGCAACGAGAAGAAGCCAGAGCACATCTCCTCCAAGATCGTCGAAGGCCGACTGGAGAAGTACTACCAGGACGTCTGCCTGATGGACCAGGCCTTCGTCAAGAACCCTGACCAGACGGTGAAGGATCTGTTGGCCGAACTGACCGCCAAGATCGGCGAGAAGATCAGCGTCCGCCGCTTCTCCTGCTTCCGCTTGGGCGAGGGGGGCTGAGCAGGCCGGGCCGGCACCGCGGGGAGGGAGCGCAACCATGGAAGAAGACATCGTCCAGGAAGTCAACCAGCACATGGACAAGGCCATGGAGGCCTTCAGCCGCGACCTGGCCAGCATTCGCACCGGGCGGGCCTCCACCAACATGCTCAGCGGGGTGCGCGTTGAGTACTACGGCACTTCCACCCCGCTAAACCAGGTTTCGAGCCTTAGCGTGCCCGAGCCGCGGCTGATCGTCATCAAGCCCTACGAGCAGCAGCTCATTCCCCTCATCGAGAAGGCCATCCGCGCCGAGGCCAGCCTGGGCCTGAACCCCTCCAACGACGGGACTATCATCCGTGTGCCCATCCCCGAACTGACTGGGGAGCGGCGGCGCGAGTTTACCAAGATCGCCCGCCACCGCGCCGAGGAGGCCAGGGTGGCGGTGCGGCACGCCCGCCGCGAGGGCCTCGATTTCGTCGATGCCAGCGTCGAGGAGGATGAGCTTACCGAGGACGAGGGCCGCCACATCCACGAATTGATCCAAAAACTGACCGACAAACACATCGCCGAGATCGACGAGATCGTCAAGCACAAGGAAAAGGAGATCATGGAGGTCTGAGGTCGCCTCCAGGAAAAAGCGTGGCCCATCTCTTTAAGGGGATGGGTCGTTTTTATTTTTTGGGCGGGTTTCGGCGCTTGCGGTTAAGTTCGTCGATCTGGCGCAACAGTTGATCCTCGAGGTGGTCGCGCCGCTGGGGAGGTGCCGTCCGGGGTTGGCTGGGGGGTGGCCCTTGGCGGGAGGAGGGCGGGGCTGGCCTGGGCGATGTGGCCAGCCCGGACAGCTTCTGCTTTTGGAGGTGGACCAGGTCCTCGCAATTTTGCAGATGCGCCTGACGCTCGACCAGCAGTATGTGCAGTTCGTCGAGGGCGGCTCCGGCCTGGCGGCCCAGTTCCTCTATGGATTCCCCTTCGAGGGCTTTGAGGTCCGCCCCCCGCTGGGCCAGTTGGGCGCTTACCAGGTGGCTCTGGCTGGAGACCAGGCGCAGGCGCAGGCGCTGGGCCCGGCGCTGGCGCAACAGCCAGAGGACGGCCAGCCCCAGGGCGCCGCCCAAGCTCAAAAGCAGGTAGCTGATCCAGTTTTCCATGCGGCCGGCGGAAAGGGAAAAGGATTCTCTTGCAGGGGCCGAGCTGACGATGTTAATTTAAAAAGTTATGCCTTGCGCCACAAGCGCTTGCGCTCCGCGCATCGCTCAGCGGCGCTTCAACTGCCTCAACGGTTAGGTGGGCCTGACCCGGAGCATGGCGACGGTCTCGGTGGTGCCGCCCCTGCGCAAGCAGCTCCGCGTCCAGGAGGCGGCGGAGAGCCTCGTCAGCCGCCTGGCGTCGGCCCTCGACCGGGCCAAGGCCCAAGGCGGGGACTGCAACATTTTGGACCTCAACACCGACTTCCCCGATCCGGGACAGCGACGCTGACGCAGCCGGCGGGCCAGGGGCAGAGGCCATGTTATACCAACTCCTGCGCTCCACCCGCCCCCAGCAGTGGATCAAGAACCTCTTCGTACTGCCGGCGTTATTCTTCTCGGGCCATGCCCTGGAGCCCGACTTTGCCCTGCGCGCCCTAGCCGGAGCGCTCTGCTTCTGCCTGCTGAGCGGGGCGGTGTACCTCTGCAACGACATCCTCGACCTGCCCCAGGACCGCCTCCATCCCGAGAAATCGCGCCGGCCCCTGGCCGCCGGCTTAGTGCCGGTGCGGCTGGCCGCCACAACGGCCGTCCTCCTCTTCGCCGGGAGCCTGGCCGCCGCCTTCTGGCTGCACCCGCCTTTCGGGGGGGTGGTCCTGGTCTACGCCCTGCTCAACCTGGCCTATTCGTTCAAGCTCAAGCAGGTGGTGCTGATCGACGTGCTGATCGTGGCCGCTGGTTTCCTGCTACGCGCCCTGGGCGGGGCCTTGGTGATCGCGGTGAGCATCTCCACCTGGTTCATCCTCTGCATCTTCACCCTGGCCCTCTTCCTGGCGGTGGTCAAACGCCGGCAGGAACTGGTGGCCCTGGCCCAGCGGGCCGGCCAGCACCGGGCGACCCTGGGGCAGTACGGCCTGGCCTTTCTCGACCAGCTCATCGCGGTGCTGACCACCTCGGCGCTGGTTTGCTATGCCCTGTACGCCACCGGGGTGGGGGACAGTCAGACCGGGGCGCACATGCAGTGGACCATCCCCTTCGTCCTCTATGGCCTGCTGCGTTACCTCTACGTGGTCTACCATATGGGGGGCGGGGCCAATCCCACGGCCCTGGTTTGGAAGGACCGCCCGCTGCAATTGACCCTGGCGTTGTGGGGGCTGGCATGCGCGGCCGGCATCTACGGATTGCCGTGAGAGGGACACACCATACCGGTATTGATCGTCGCGGGGACCGGGAATTTCAGTACCGTCATTGCCGCGCAACTGATTGGGCGGGGGGACCAGGTGATGCTCTACAATTGGCGTAAGACCCGGCCCCAGTTCGGCGAGGAGTACCCGGGCATCGCAGGGGACCGCACCGACCATGCCCGCTTCGAGGCACAGATGCAACAGGCCGGCCCCTTCGACGCGGTCATCGACATGATGGGGTACGAGCCGGAGGACGCGCACAGCGCGGTGCGGGCCTTCCGGGGTCGGGTTGGGCGCTTCGTATTTTGCAGCACTGTCGATGTGTACACGGAGGTGGGGTCGGGATACCCGCTGCGCGAGGATGCCGAGCGTTCGCCCTCTCCTGCTTTTCCCTACGCCTATTAGAAGGCGTAGATAGAGCGGATCTTCGAGCAGGCACAGCAAAGCGGGGGCCTGAGGCTGACCATTATTCGCCCGGCGGCCACCTACAACGACAGTTGAACGCCCATTCCCCTGGTAAGCAAGGGGATGCTGGTCCCGCACCGGCTGCGGCAGGGGCTGCACCTCATCGTGCTGGGGGACGGCTACTCGCTAAGGGTGAGTTGCCATCGCGACGACGTGGCCCGGGCCTTTGTCGCCGCCCTCGACAACCCGGCTGCCCGCGGGCCGGGCCTTTTACCATTTGGCCGGCCTGGAGTGGCTGACCTGGGAGGAGTATTACTGGACCGCGGCCCGGGTCCTAAAGGTAGAGCCGCGCTCTCTGGCTATCCCTTCCGAGCAGCTTTTGCGCCTGGCGCCCAAGGCAGCGGAGTGATGCGCCATCAATTTTCGCTACAACAACCTCTTTGACAACGCGGCCGCCCGCGCTGACCTGGGGTTTCGCTATGCCGTCACTTGGGAGGGGGGGTGCGGCGGATGATGGCCTACCACGAGGTGCAGGGGAATATCGCCAACTGCCCGCCTAAGCCGATCTACCACCGTATTGTCGAAACCTGGAGCGAACTGAGCAGCTCGCTGGCCAGCCTGGAACAGTCCGGCTAAGCATAGAAAGGGAGGTGGCCATGAGCAAGAAGGGGTACACCTGGTTTGCAACGCCACCTGGACCCCGTGTGCCTGTGGCACTGGGAGGGCGGGCTGACCGAGACCCTTTCTACCTTCAGAATGGCGGCCGATTTCTGCGAACGGCATCGGGGCTTTGTCTTCAACCACAACGAGGCCCTGCTCTACTGCTGGGTGGAGGAGTACGAGCCGCAGCTCTTCCGGCGCATCGAGAAACTGGTGAAGGAGGGCAGCTGGCACATCGCGGGCGGGGCCTACCTCCAGCCAGACTTCAACAACGCCAGCGGCGAGAGCCACATCCGCCATTTTTTGCTGGGCCGGCGGTACTTCGCCCGGCATTTCGGCAAGCGGCCCAGGAGCGGCTACAACTTCGATTCCTTTGGCCATGGCGAGGGCTTCCCCCAGATCCTGCGCGGCTGCGGCATCGAGCACTACCTCTTTTGCCGGCCCGACCTGGGCACCTATGGGTTGCCGGTGGGCGCCTTCCGCTGGCAGGACCGTTCGGGCAGCGAGGTGATCGCCAGGCGCGGGGACGACCACTACCTGACCAACGGCCGTATCGCCGAGAAGCTCGACCGTTTCCTGGTCCACTTTGCCGCGGAGCCGGATATCCTCATCCGCTGGGGCATCGGCAACCATGGGGGCGGGCCTTCCGAGGAGGAGTACTGCCGGCTCAAGCAGTAGACCAAGGCCCATCCCGACTACGAGTGGATCGAGAGCACCACCGATCGCTTCTTCCTTAAGCGCCTGAAGGCTGGCGGGGAGTTGCCCCTGGTGCGCGGGGAAATCCAGAGCAGGTTCGCCGGCTGCTACACCGCCATGAGCCGGGTCAAGCGGGGCCACCGCGAGGCCGAAAGCCTGATGGTCGCAGCCGAGCGGCTTTCGGCCCTGGCCTGGTGGTGGGGCTGCGCCCCGTAACCTGGCAAGGACCTGGAGGTGGCTTTGAAGGATATCGTATTCTCCGAGTTCCACGATATCCGGCCCGGTTCGGCGGCGCCCTCGGCCGAGCGGGACAGTGTGCAGCTTCTTGCCCATGCCCGCGAGATCCTGCGCAGCCGGCAGTTCCGCGCCCTGCACAGCCTGATCAGCCGCGATCCGGATGCGGTTAAAGGGGAGGCGCCGGTCTTCGTCGCCAACCCGCATGGCTTTACGGTGAAAACCCAGGTGGAGTTCGAGGTGCAGCTTAACTGCAACGCCTGGGCCATTAGCGATCCTGAGGTGCGCCTGCGCCACCAGGGCCGCGACTATCCCCGCCAGCGCTTGCTGGCCGAGGCCAACTCCGCCGGCAACTGGCCGTTACGCCTGGCGACAGCGGTGGATTTGCAACTCTGGGAGATCGCCCGCTTCGACGAGTACTGTCTCAACGATCGGCCGTAGAAGGTGCGCATCCCCGCGGTCACCCCGCGCAGCTTCAGCTTCTGCAACGAGCATTTTGCGCTTAAAATCAACCCGCGCAACGGCCTGATCGACTACTTCGGTTTGCCGGGATCAAAAAAGACCCTGGCAAAGGCCGGGGCGATGGCACCGGCCTACTGGGCCGACCTGGATCACAGTTGGACCTGAGGCAGTCTATAAAGGCTGAAAGGGCACCAGGTCTGGTCCACCTCGCCGGTCTGAGATGCCAGGCCGGCCGAGCGCTTCCGCCTGGCCACTCGCCAGGAGGCGGCCCAGCTCCCTGGTGCGCCAGTATGTGATCGGCCATGCCGAGGGCAGCATAGAGATCCGCGAACGGCTCTTCAACAACCACCGAGACGCGATGCTCAAGCTGGTGACGCCGCTGGCTTTCCCGGCTGAGCGCAGCAGCGCCGAAACTCTGTACAGCGCCGCCCAACGCCGGCCCAGCGACGAGCACGAGGAGCGCACCAACCAGCCCTGGGTGGCGGTGCGGGGCAGACAGGGGGGAAAGCCGGTGTATTTGGCGGTCCTCAATACCGGCAGCTTCGCCCACAGCTTAACCTCCGGCGAGTTCGCGGTCAATGCAGTGCGCCCCCCGGCGTACAGTTCCTTTAACATCGACCCGCGCGATGAGCGGTTGAACAACCGCTTTGCCCCGCGCCAGGACCAGGGGGAGCAAGAATTGCGCTATGCGCTTCTGGTGGGGGGCGCTTCGACGAAACCCGGGTGAGCCGCGCCGCCCAGGTGCTCAACACCCCGCCGGTCTGGCAGGTGTACTACCCGCAGCCCGAAAAGGTCGAGCGCCGGCAGCGCTTGGAAGTAGCGGGGACCCTCACCGTCGATGACCCGCAGGTGCAGGTAGTGGCCCTGAAGAAGGCGGAGGCCGGGGAGGAGTTGATCGTGCGGCTCTACAACACTTCAGGCAGGGAGCGGCAGATCCGGGTGCAGGTCAAGCCCTTCCGCCAGGACATCCGCGCCAGTATCGGGGCGTACGGGCTGGCGACCCTGGCGGTGCCCCGGGGTGGCAAAGCCTTGAAGTGGCGGCGGGTTAACCTGGTGGAGGAGCGGGAATAAAGAGGCCAGGAAGCCAGCGGGCTGAGTGCCGGGCTTCCTGGTCCTTATTTTTGGTGGAGCAGATCGGGATCGAACCGACGACCTCAAGCTTGCAAAGTGGTCTGGGGGTTTTCATGCTGTTTCGTGTTGTTTCGTAAAATTATATCCAAACATGAGATAAGCCCCAACCGCTTTTTTGGTGGTTGGGGCTGTTTTGTGGTGTTTTGGCCTGGTCTGTTAGACAGCCGTTAGATGGGAAGGGGTAGGGTGGGAGGGCAATCCTCAAACAGCAGGCACATCGACGTACTCGCTGTGGGAAGCGGGGGTTGGCACTGGCAGCCCTGCTTCCCGCAGTCCCTCCAGGTGGAACTCGATGGCCTCATGGATCAACCGCAGCACTTCTTCCTGGGTCTCGGCGGCTGCGACACATCCAGGCAGATCGGGCACATAGGCCCCGTAGCTGGTTTCTCCCTCCTCGACGATAACGACGTAGCGCATAGCTCTACTCTCCGCCTTCCTTCAGGCCCGCCTGCTTGAGGATGTTGTTGAGGGTTCCCGGAGGCACATCCACGCTCATCTTGCCAGCCACAGTGACCAGCCCCTTCTTGGTCGGGTGCTTGAACTGGCGATGGTCCCCTTTGGTTCTATCCAGGTACCAGCCATCTTCTTCCAGTGTTCTGATGATCGCTCTGACCTTCATCACCGCCATAGATGCTACGACTCCTGCCATAACATAATAGGCAAGGGATAGAGGAGCAACCAGGATCACGCGTTCCCAGCAGGGCGTTCCTGAGAACCGAACAAGGTCTCGTCCAGCCGACGCACGGCTTCCCGGTTGGTGTCCGGGAACAGGTGGCCGTAGCGGTCGAAGGTGATCTGGATCGAAGCGTGCCGCATCTGCTTCTGGATGTACTTGGGGTTCTCTCCCTGGGCGATGAGCAAAGAGGCGCAAGTATGGCGCAGCTCGTGGAAACAGATACGGCGCAGCCCCACAGCCTTCAAGGTAGGCTCGAAAACTCTGTTAACCACGTTGCGGTCGTTCAGGGGCGTTCCCAGGGCCGTGGCAAAGACTAAGTCGTGGTCCTGGTAGGATTCTCCCGCCTTCAGCCGTTCTTCTGCTTGCCGCTTCCTGTGGGCTTGTAGGGCCTCCAGGCAGGTCGGAGTCAGATCCACGGCCTGCGCTGATCCCTCGGTCTTGGTCTGAGCAAAGCCAGCCTCCTCGGTCTCGGTCTTCCGGGTCAGGCTCTCCCGCACAAAGTACTGGCTGCGTTGCCAGTCCAGGTTGTCCCACTTCATCGCCAGCAGCTCCCCGATCCGCAGGCCCGTGGTGATGGCTGTTAGGAAGAGGGCGTACCATTTTTCAGGCACTCCCCCCAGGAAAAGCCGTACCTCGGCGGGGGTGAGGCAATCCATCTCATGCTTGGGGACACGGGGGTCTTTGACCTTCTGTGCCGGGTTGGTGCGGATGTACCCCCAGTCGCACGCATGGTTGAGCATCTGGCGGATGAGCCTGACCATGTGCTTTACCGATTGGGGGGAGAGGACCCCCGTTTTCTGGGCCTTGAGTCCCTGGATATCCTCAACGCCGATGTGCGCCAGTTCTACCTCGCCGATGGCGGGGATGATGTGGTTCCTGAACAGGCAGAGGTACCAGGCCAGGGAGGAGGCGCGCACCTGGCCTTTGGCATACTTCTCCAGCCAGATGTCCTTGAACTCCCGGAAGGTGATTTTCTTGGGTTCGAGATATTCCCCCTTGTGGACCTGGGACAGGCGCTCGGCAAGCAGTTTCTCCGCGTGCTTGCGGGTGTTCGGGGGAGGAACCTTCTCCCACTTCTGGCGGCGCGTGTGTTGGCCTGTCATTTCGTTCCACTTCAGGCCAACATCGTAGACAAGGTAATACTGCTCGACGGGCTTGCCGTCCTTCCTTGAGGTGATGGTGCGCTTCTGGATCGAGCCGCGCATACATCAACCCTCCTTTCTTTCACGGACTTTGCTTCTCTCTCTCTGCTGACCCCGCACGAATTGCTCAACGGCTTTCCGCACGAGAAAGGCCACCTTGCGTTCCTGCTGCTGGGCCAGTGCTTGGACGGCCTTGTACGTGGGTTCCTCAAGGCGGGTTGAAACCAGTACCCGGTTCATATAAGCCTCCTTGTTATTGGTGATATATATTATTTCTATAAGATACAAAAGAAACCTATTGAAAACAACTATGCGCTGCTGTTTCTTTGTCTCGGGATGTGTTTCGCTAAGAGGAGACTATGAGCGACGACGTTATGATTTCGGTGCGGCTGGATAGGGAGGAGATAGCATCCCTGGACAAGCACACTCAGCGGGGCCTGAGCCGGGCGCAGATTACCCGGTTGCTGATCCAGGACTTCCTATCAAAGACGGAGAAGGCGCAGAAGGAGATGCTGATTCGGTTGTTATTCGACAAATGAAAGCCGGGGGGATTTTGATCTAGGCCAGGAAGAGTACGCAAATTTCGCTTGAAGGCCACACCGCAGGTTGGTACATTGTCCCTAGAAGAAGTTGAAAACTTGGAAAACCGGGCGGTACCCCTGTGCCGAGGAAAGCCTGATGAGTACCGATGACGCCCTAAAGCTACTTGGCCTGGCACGAGATGCCTCGCCTCAGGATGTCAGGAAGGCTTACACTAGAGTTATCCAGCAGTACCACCCCGACAAGGTACAACACCTTGGCGTCGAGTTTCAGCGAATCGCAGAACAGAAGACCAAGGAGTTAAACGAAGCGTATCAGCTGCTAAAGGATTACCGTCCCGCGGGAAGCGCGCCCCCTCCCCCTCCAAGGCAGCAGCGCCCGCCATCGCCGCCTCCAGAGTATCGGAAGGAAGAGCCATTCAAGCGGGAGCGCGGTTCACCACCACCACCACCTCCTCCTCCGAAACAAGGTCAGCCACCGAAACAAGCACCACAGTACTTTGGCCTGGCTCTTGTTGCATTCCTTACACTCATTCTTTTAGTATTTCTCGCAAATCAGCATGGCTCTTCAGACCATCCCCAGGAACGATCGGAACAAACCGAGCGGCAGGCATCTCAAGATCTAACCTTACTGAAGCGTGCCGAAAGCGGTGACCCTAAGGCGCAGCGCGAACTTGCCGACCATTACTATGAGGATATGAAGATCCCATCGGCAGCAGCATCGTGGTATCGTCAGGCGGCAAATCAGGGCGATAGCCAGGCACAGGTTGCCCTTGGCTACATGCTGCTTGATGGCGTTGGCGTGCCGACAGATAGGTCGGAAGGGGTAAAATGGCTTCAACGGGCTGCACAGAGTGGTCACTCGCAAGCCCAGGTAGACCTTGGTTGGATGTATTACCGTGGCGACAGTGTAGAGAAGGACGCCTCAAAGGCCGCCCAGTGGTTTCGAAATGCTGCTGGGCAACGAAATGCCGATGCTCAATTGAGTCTTGCAATGCTGTACCATAGCGGCGATGGTGTACCCAGAAACGATGTCGTTGCATTGATGTATTATATCCTTGCCGTATCGCATACCCAGATCGACGCAGATATTTCCAGATGGCACACGGAACTGCTTAAGGAGCTGACTTCCTCTCAGATTGCAGAGGCTGGGAGGTTAGCCAGGGAGTGGGTGCCGACGGACGTCTTCAATGCATACTGAACGCTGCAGGCTCAGCAGGACTCCAGTGTCACTGATGAACATCGAGATAACTCTATCCGCGACAGCGAGCGCACAGAGGAAAGAGACGCGTCTAGTGATCCAGTTGACGTAGTGAGGCATTCTGAACAAGATACTGGAAAAGGGAATGCTGAGGCACAGTATAGCCTTGGTCTTCCGTACAAATGGGAGTACCCGAAGGAGACGGCGAAACGGATTTGGAATGCGGTAGATCAGAGGTATCCTGAAGCGCAGTCCGACCTTAGGTTGAGATACAGGTGGGGTGATGGAGTGCCGCGGGATTTCTCTGCAGGCAATGCACTGCTTCTACTCGCAGCTTCGAACTCCACGGCAACTGAGTCTATCGGCAATAACGCCACAAATGCACGCGACGGTTATGCGGCTGGCATGACTTCGGCACAAATCGCCGAGGCGCAACGGCTAGCGCGGGAGTGCCGTCCCGAGAAATGACAATTATCCATTTTGTGGTTCTGGAACGTCTCTGAGTCCACGGGGGACGAATATGAACTGGTACACCGAGGCATTCGAGAAATATGCGGAGTTTGGTGGGCGTGCCCGGAGAAGGGAGTTCTGGACTTTTTTTCTGTTGAACTTCGTTCTGGCAGTACTGGTGGCTATGGTCGAGATCATGACCCAGACAGAGAATTTGGCGAGGCTCTTTCATGTTGCCATCATAGTTCCCAGCATCGCTGTGGGTTTCCGTAGA
>Ga0194132_10011709_pt1 | contig 11197 bp, 10 predicted proteins | sample TA2KigOf80mmetaG_FD_148612 | JGI IMG/M metagenome (GOLD analysis project Ga0194132, IMG submission 148612) | Freshwater microbial communities from Lake Tanganyika, Tanzania - TA2015054 Kigoma Offshore 80m | ecosystem: Environmental > Aquatic > Freshwater > Lake | place: Tanzania: Lake... | reverse complement strand
CTAAGTACCGATTCGAAGAGGATGACGTTACCCACGGCGAGCGTGGTAGCGACGATGATCGGCGACGCGGCGTTGGGCAGGATGTGCACGAACATGATGCGCGGCGCGCGGGCTCCGAGCGCCAAGGCGGCGCGCACGAAGTCGCAGCCGAGCAGGCTCAGCGTCGTGCCGCGCACCAGGCGCGCGACCGAGGTCCAGCCGACCAGGGCGATGATCAGGACGATGCGGTAGAGGCTGGCCGATTCCGCCTGCGCCAGGGCGCCGAGGCCGAGCTTCGAGAAGTCGACGGCGGCCAGGATGATGAGCAGCGGCAGCAGGGGGAGAGCGATGACCGCGTCGGTCAGGCGCATGAGCAGGGCGTCGAGCCGGCCACGGAAATAGCCTGAGAGCAGCCCGATCAGCGTGCCGATGGTGGCCGCCGCCAGCGCAGCGGCCGCGCCGACGGTCAACGACACCCGTCCGCCGTAGAGCAGGCGGAGAAAGACGTCGCGGCCGAGATCGTCGGTGCCCAGCGGGTGACTGAGCGAAGGGCTCTCGAAGCGCGCCGCGAGGTCGACCTCCTCGGGATTGTGGCCGAGCAGGATCTCCAGGAGCGGGGCGGCCAGCGACAGCACGATCAGTGTCGCCAGAACGGCGGCGGCGGCGAGGGTCAGATGCCGGTTCATCGCCTGTCGTCCAGCAAGCTGACGCCGATCCGCGGATCGAGGGCGGCGTAGGCGAGGTCGGCGCCGAGATTGCCGGCCAAAGTGAGCAACGTGGCGAAGAGCAGGCCGATCAGGGCGAGGTTGTAGTCATTCCCCATCACGGCGTCGAAGATCAGCTTGCCCATGCCCGGATAGGCGAACATCGTCTCGGTGATCAGCGCGCCCGAGAACAGCCCGCCGAAGCTCAGGGCCACGATGGTGGTTACCGGGATGAGGGCGTTGCGCAGGGCGTGGTGGACCAGCACGCGCGCCAGGCTCGCGCCCTTGGCGCGGGCCGTGCGCACCCAGTCCTGGCGCATGGCTTCGACCATGGCGGCGCGGGTGTAGCGGGCGAAAGCACCGGCCTCGACGACGGCCAGCGTGGCGATCGGCAGGATCAGGTGGCGCAGCGCCTCGAGGAAGCCGCCCTCGCTGCCCGTGCCGCCGGCCGGCAACCAGCCCAGCGTCACGGCGAAGACCATGATGAGGATCAGCGCCAGCCAGAAGGTCGGCATGGAGATGGCGAGGAAGCAGTAGAGATTGACGAGCCCGTCGGTCGCACCGCCGGGCCGGGCCGCGGCCAGGATGCCCAGCGGGATGCCCACGGCCAGCGCCACGAGGAAGGCGGCGATCATCAGCCCGGCAGTGTTGGCCAGGCGCGGCAGGATGACGTCGAGCACCGGCCGGGCGAAGCCGCGGCTGTAGCCGAAATCGCCTGTCAGCGCGTCGCCGGCCCAGGCGGCGTAGCGGGCGAGCAGCGGCCGGTCGAGGCCGTAGACCGCGCGGAGCTGCGCCGCGTCCTCGGCGGTGAACCGCGGGTTGGCGCCGATCATCAGGTCGACAGGGTCGCCCGGCATCAGGCCGATCAGGCCGTAGACCGCGAACGACATCAGGGCGAGGACGACGAGGCTTTGCAGCGCGCGATGGACGAGGAAGCGGAGCATCGGGCGGTGGAACCCCTCGTCAGCCGCGAGGACGCTCCAGGAGATCGGCCTCGACCTTTAGCGCCTGCCCCAGCTTGGCGCGTAGCTTGCGGCCCGCGTGCCGATCGCCCCGTTCGATCTGGGAGATGTAGACCGCGCTTGTCCCGGAGGACTTCGCCAGTTCGGCCTGCGTCATGCCGCGATACTCGCGCATCGCCTTGAGCGGATGGGCGCCGTCGAGAATTGCGGCAACGAGGGAGTCGGGAAACGTCTCGCCCGGATTTTTGCCGAACTCACGCACGACGGCGGCATCGATGCGGTCCTCCAGCGTCGCTTCGATGCGGCGCCACTCATCGATCGGGATCACGACAAAGGCCGGCTTGCCGCCCTGGTTGATGACCTGCCTGCTCATTCGTAAACCTCGCTCCGGTGGCCTATTCGGATCACGATCACCGTGAGTTTCTGGTGCTTCAGGGTATAGACGACGCGCCAATCGCCGACGCGCAATCTGTACCCTTCGATGCCGGTCAGCTTCTTCACGTTATTGTTGGGCGCTTTCGGGTCTTGCGCCAGCGTCAGTATCTTTGTCCGTATCCGCCTGGCCATCACCGGGTTCATTCCAGCTAGCGCCCGAAGGGCGCCGACGGTATAGCTGACGGACCACATGCAGCTATATAGCAATATGCTATATCCAATTCAAGCAAACTGCTGTTCAAGCCGGCGAGTTCCGCTCCGAGCAAGAAGGGTTAGCGTGCCCGCCAGTTCTCGATCCACAAGGTGGTGACGCCCTGGTGGCCCGTCGGCTCGATGCCGGCGAGCCATTTGGGCACGACGAAGGGGTCCGAGCGGAAGAAGAGCGGCAGGACGGCGATCTCCTGCATGTAGATCTCCTGCACCCTTCGCCACAGCAGGCGGCGCTTCTCGCGGTCGAGTTCGACCTCGATCGTCTCGATCAGGGAATCCATCTCCGCGTTGCGGAACGCCGGGTTGTTCTGGCCGGACCAGTTGTTCTCCGCCGTCGGGATCGAGGTCGAGTGCAGGGTGGAGCGTGGCACGCTCTCCGGGCTGCTCAGCCAGGCGTACATGACCATGGAGCTCCAGGCGCGGCGGCGCACCGTCTCGCCGAAGAAGACGCGCGGCGGCTCGTTGCGCAGCCGCACGTCAATGCCGACGCGGCGCCACTGGCTCTGCAGCACTTGCTGCACCGCCTCGCGCGTGCGGTTGCCGGCCGTGGTCATCAGCTCGAAGCCCAGCCGCTCGCCCTTGTCGTTGTGGCGGAAGCCGGCCTGCAGGCGCGACCAGCCGGCCTCGTCGAGCAGCTTCGCGGCGCGCGCCGCGTCGAAGGCATAGCCCGGCAGGTCGGTGGCCGCGATCCAGTCGAGCGGGTTGACGAAGGAATGCGCCACCGGCTGCTTGCCCTCGAAGAGCTGGCGGGCGATGGCCTCGCGGTCGACGCTGACCAGCAGGGCCTCGCGCACCCGCCGGTCCTTGAGCACCGGATTGTCGAGGTTGAGATCGATATGCTCGTAGATCAGGCCGGGCTTGTACTGGATGTCGAAGCGCGCCCCGTGGCGCTTCTCGAAGGCCAGACCCTGGTCGAGCGAGAGGCCGAGCTCGCCGGCGATGTAGTCGATCGAGCCGGAGAGCAGGTTCGCTTCGAGTGCCGCCGTGTTCTCGATGGCCCGCACGGTGATCTTCTTGAAATACGGCTTGGCGCCGTACCACGACGGGCTGGGCTCAAGCACCACGTGCGAGCCAAGGGCCACATTGGTGATGCGATAGGGGCCGTTGTAGAGGCCGGGATTGCCGGTGTCCGAATCGTAGGCCGTGCGGCGGCGATAGTTTTCAGGATCGGCAAAATGAATGCGGTCGAGATGGGCGGGCAGCGGATCCAAGGCGAAATAGGAGCTGTAGTCGAAGCGCACCTTGTCGACATGGACGGTGAAGCTCTTGGGCCCGTGCGCCTCGATACGCTGGATGCGGCGGAAGGGCTCCCCCTCGGGCACGCCGGATTTCGGGTGTCGGCCAACCTCCCAGGCGAAGACGAAGTCGTCGACGCTCAGTGTCTTGCCGTCACCCCACTTTGCCTCGGGCTGAATCGTCCAGGTGATCGTCATGCCCTTGCCGCCGCCGGGCAGGTCCACGACCTTCGCCTTGCCGTTCTCCAGGGTCGGCAGCTCGGTGCACAGCATGCAGACGAGCTTCCACTCCTTGTCGTAGACCACCATCGGACGGCGCGTCATCGCCAGGACGTAGCTCTTGGCGAGCATCGCCTCGATGTAGGGGTTGAAGGTCGCGGGAAACTGGGTGATGCCGATGACCAGCTCGTCCTTGGCTCCGGGAGTTGGCGGCTGTGCGGTGGCCGGCGTCGCCAGCGCGGCGGCCAGACCGACAGCGGCCAGAAGGCAGCGCATCAGTAGGGCGTGCCGTCGCGCCGTGTGGCGACGTATTTGCCGTCGATGAAGCGCGCCTGCATGTCGACGTCGGGGTAATGGCCTTCATCGCCGGCTGTACGGTCGCCGACCTCCAGATACTTCGCCGGGCGGTCGCTTTTGTTGATCAGGTGATGGCCGTCTGGCTTGCCGGCCGGGAATCCGGCGCACATGCCGGGCTTGAGCAGGGTCTCGCCGGCGTCGGTGACCAGGGTAATCTCGCCCTCGACGACGTAGATGAACTCGTCCTGTTTCGTGTGCCAGTGGCGCTGCGACGACCAGCATCCGGGCGGCAGCTCGGTCAGGTTGACCCCGAAATTGGTGAGCCCGGCGGCATCGCCCAGCTGGCGTTTGATGCGCGTCACACAGGGCCCGGCGAATTCCGGCGGGTAGCCGGAGCCCAGGCGCTTGGGCGCGGTTTGCGGATCGATGACGGGGGATCTAGTGGTCATGTACTGGCTCCCAATCGCAAGGCTGCCCCTCACCCCGCTCGCTTCGCTCGCCGCCCTCTCCCGATGGGAGAGGGGGCAGACCAGCTTAACCTCTCCCACCGGGAGAGGTCGCGCGCTTTAGCGCGCGGGTGAGGGGAAATTTAGCGTGCCTTGTAGGGCGCGAACCAGTCGAGCGTCTCGCCGGTGGGTTTGCTCGGCGTGTACTCCGCCCCAGACCAGCCGCTATAGGCGCTGCGCTCGATGGCCGCGAAGATCGAGGCGTGGTTGATCTCACCGGTCCCCGGCTCGTGGCGGCCGGGCGTGTCGGCGAACTGCACATGGGCGATGCGCGGCAGCAGCCTCTCGAAGGTCGGGATCAGCTCTCCCTGCATGCGCTGCATGTGATAGAAATCGTACTGCAGCGCGACGTTCTTCTCGCCGCACTCGTCGATCAGGCTCAGCGCCTCGTCGGCGCGCGAGAGGAAGAAGCCGGGGACGTCCCAGGTGTTGATCGGCTCCAGGCAGACGATCGCGCCGATATCGGCCAGGGCCCGCGCCGCGCGGCGGATGTTTTCCAGAAAGATGTCGCGGGCGGCTTTGAGATCGGCGCCCGGATCGTGCCGTCCGGCGACCAGATGCATGCGCTTCGCACCCAGCGCTGCGGCGTAGCGCTTGGCCGTCTCGAGCCCGGCTTTCATCTCCTCGACGCGGCCGGGCAGCGAGGCAATACCCCGGTCACCTTTCGCAGGGTCGCCGGCCGGCGAGTTGATCAGCACGCACTCGACCGCGGCTTTCTGTTTTGCCGCGACGACGTCTTCGAGAGGGAAGGGGTAGGCGTACTGGATCTCCACCGCCTTGAAGCCGTGCGCCGCCGCGGCAGCGAAGCGCTGCAGGAACGGCAGTTCCTGGTACATGGTCGAGGTGTTGGCGGAAAAACGGAGCATGGCGTCCGCCCAGCGTGCCTCAACCGGCCTTGGCCGCGCCTGCGCCGCCGTGTGCGGCCGACCACTCGGCCGGGCGTTCGAGGAATTTGCGCACTTCGGTCAGATCGGTGTCGCCGAAGCTCTTCTCCTTCTCGGCGATCTCCAGCACATCCCACCAGGTGGCCAGCGCGTGCAGCTTGACGCCCTCGCCGGCCAGAGAGCCGGTGCTCTCGGGGAAGATGCCGTAGTGGAAGACGACGAAGGTGTGCGCCACCTCGCAGCCGGCATCGCGCAGGCCCTTGACGAAATGCAGCTTGCTCTTGCCGTCGGTGGCCAGATCCTCGACCAGCAGCACGCGCTGGCCTTCCTTGACGTCGCCCTCGATCAGCGCGTTGCGGCCGAAGCCCTTGGGCTTCTTGCGCACGTAGAGCATGGGCAGGTCGAGCCGGTCCGCGATCCAGGCGGAGAAGGGGATGCCGGCGGTCTCGCCGCCGGCCACCGCGTCGAGCGATTCGAAGCCGATCTCGCGTTCGATGGTCAGCTGCGCCATCTCCATCAGCTTGGTGCGGGCGCGCGGGAAGGAGATCAGCTTGCGGCAGTCGATATAGGTCGGGCTCGCCCAGCCGGAGGTGAAGATGTAGGGCTTGGCCGGGTTGAAGTGGACGGCCTTGGTCTCAATCAGGATGCGGGCGGCGGTGCGCGCGATCTCTTGCGGCGTCATGAGGGCGGGGACTCCGGTCGGGGATACCGATCCTGTTTAGGGCTGCTAGCCCACCCGGGCAATCGGATTCCTAGGCCAGGGCGCGCTCCAGCAGGCGGGCGACGTGGATGGCCTCGCGTGCGGCACCGTCGCGGATCTGGTGGCGGCAGGAAGTGCCGTCGGCGACGATCACGGTGTCGGCGGACGCCGCGCGCACTGCCGGCAGCAGCGACAGCTCGGCCATCTTCAGCGAGACCTCGTAATGGTCCTTCTCGTAGCCGAAGGAGCCGGCCATGCCGCAGCAGCTCGACTCGACGGTCTTCACCTCGAGCCCGGGCACGAGCTTGAGCACGGTCGGCACGGCGGCGAAGGCGGCGAAAGCCTTCTGATGGCAATGCCCGTGGACCAGCGCGGTTTTCTCGGGCAGCGCCTTGAGCGGCAGCTTGAGGGTGCCGGCCTTGGCCTCGGCGGCAAGGAATTCCTCGAACATGAAGGCCCGTGCGGCGAGCGCCTCGGCGTCGCGGCCGGGCAGCATCGCTGGGAATTCGTCCTTGAGCGAGAACAGGCAGGAGGGCTCCAGCCCGACGATGGGCACACCACGCGCCACGTAAGGCCCGACGGAATCGAACAGGCGCCGGGCTTCGGCCTTGGCCTCGTCGACCAGCCCTTCCGCGAGGAAGGTGCGGCCACAGCACAGGGGTCTGCCGCGATCGACGGGCATCGGCACGATGACATCGTAGCCCGCGGCCTGCAGCACCCGGAGGGCAGCCCGCGCGTTCTCCGGCTCGAAATAGGTGGTGAAGGTATCGACAAAGAGCACGACCTCGCGGCCCTTGCCGGTGCGCGGCGCTTCCTGCACGTCGAACCAATCGCGGCGCCATTGAGGCAGCGCCCGCTTGGCGCTGAAGCCCAGAAACTCGCTCGCCCGGCGTAGCATGCCGCAGCGGTTGCGCAGGTTGAGAAGCGGCGCGAACGACGCGGCGATGCGGGCATAACGCGGCAGGTAGGCGATCAACCGTTCATGCAGGCCGAGGCCGAAGCGCTTGGCCCGCGCGCTCTTCACCTCGATCTTCATCCGCGCCATGTCGATCCCGGTTGGGCACTCGCGCCGGCAGCCTTTGCAGCTGACGCAGAGGTCGAGCGTCTGGCGCATCGCCTCGGAAGTCATCGCCTCCGGTCCGAGCTGGCCCGAGACGGCGAGGCGCAAGGTGTTCGCCCGGCCGCGGGTCAGGTGGATCTCCTCGCCGGTCACCCAGTAGGAGGGGCACATCACCTCGGCGTCGAGTTTGCGGCACTCGCCATTGTTGTTGCACATCTCGACAGCCGCCGGAAAACCGCCCCAGGCCGACCAGTCGAGCGCCGTCTCGAAAGGTTGCGCCGCATAACCGGGCTTGAAGCGCATCAGCGTGCGGTCGTCCATCTTCGGCGGACGGACGATCTTACCCGGGTTGAACAGGCCTTCCGGGTCGAAGCTGTCCTTCACGTTCTCGAAGGCGCGCACGATAGCGGAGCCGAACATAGGCTCGTGGAACTCGGAGCGCACCAGACCGTCGCCGTGCTCGCCGGAATGCGAGCCCTTGTACTCGCGCACCATGGCGAAGGCTTCCTCGGCGATGGCGCGCATCTTTTTGGCGCCATCCGCCCCCTTCAGATTGATGATCGGCCGCACATGCAAGGTGCCGACCGAGGCGTGGGCGTACCATGTGCCCTCAGTGCCGTACTTGTGGAAGACCTTGGTCAGCCGGTCGGTGTACTCGGCGAGGTCTTCGAGCGGCACCGCGCAATCCTCGATGAAGGAGACCGGCTTCCCGTCGCCCTTCATCGACATCATGATGTTGAGGCCCTGCTTGCGCACTTCCCAGATCGCCGACTGGAAGGACGGATCGGTGGCCTCGATGACGCTGTCGGGGAAGCCTAGGTCGCCCATCAGCTCGACGAGCTGTTTCAGCTTGCGCAGCTGCACGGCCGGGTCCTCGCCGGCGAACTCGACCAGCAGGATGGCGTCGGGCTCGCCGCGCACGAAGCGCTCGACGGTCGGGCGGAAGATGGCGATGTCGCGGGCGAGCTCGATCATCGTGCGGTCGACCAGCTCGACCGCCGACGGGTCGAGCTTGACGATGTAGCGCACCGCATCCATCGCCTTGTAGAAGGACGGGAAGTGGCACACACCAAGCGTCTTGGCCGGCGGCAGAACAGACAGATCGAGCTCCAGCCTGGTGAAGAAGCCGAGCGTGCCCTCGGAGCCGACCAGCAGCTTGGCCATGTTGTGGCCGGGCTCGTTGCGGCCCATGCCGTAGACCTCGTGCGGCCGGATCATGTCGATGTTGTAGCCGCCCACCCGGCGCAGCAGCTTGGGCCAGGCCGGGCCGGCCAGCGCGTCCTTCACGCTCTCGGCGATGCCGCGCATCTGTGCGGTGAGCTCGCGGTAGCGGCTCGGGCCGTTGATGGCGGCGATATTTTCGGGCACTTCGCCGAACAGCGCCTTGGTGCCGTCGGCCAGCACGGCTTCGATCGAGCGCGTGTTGTGCACCATGTTTCCGTAGCGAAGGCTGCGCGAGCCGCAGGAATTGTTGGCCGCCATACCGCCCAGCGTGGCGCGGCTGCCGGTCGAGACGTCGCAGGGGAAGAACAGGCCGGTGCCCTTGAGCGCCTTGTTGAGCCCGTCGAGGGTCAGGCCGGGTTCGACCCAGACCTTGCGGTTTTCCTTGTCGAGGCTGATGACCTTGCGCAGATATTTCGAGGTGTCGACGACGAGGGCGCGGCCGACCGTCTGGCCGCATTGTGAGGAGCCGCCGCCGCGCGGCAGCACGGGGACACCTTCCTCGCGGGCGATGCGGATCGCCGCCTCGATGTCACCGGCGGTCCGGGCCACCAGAACGCCGATGGGCTCGATCTGGTAGATCGAGGCGTCGGTCGAATAGCGGCCGCGGCTGAAAGCGTCGAACAGAACGTCGCCCTGTGTTTCCTTGCGTAGCCGCTCGGCGAGGCGGGAATCGCCGGGCTTCACCTGGGCGGCACGCGGCGGGTACTTAGCGCGGCCGTAAACGCTGCCGAGTCCCGCATCGCTCATGCCAGGGCCTCGGGACTATGAGCGGCGAGGGCGTAGCTCTTGTTGTCGAGGTGGGTGCGCAGCAGGCGGGCGAGCTGTGCGCCGTCGCGCGCCGTCAGCGCATCGAGGATTCTCTCGTGCTCGGCCACCGCCTCATCCCAGCGCCGCAGATCGAGATTGGCAGCGTAGCGCGCCCGGCGGATGCGGCCGGAGAGGCCGGCATAGGTCTGGGCGAGCACCGTGTTGCCCGAGGCGGCGACGATGGCGCGATGGATCGCCTGGTTGGCCTTGAAATAGGCCGGCCGGTCGCGGCGCGCGTGATGGGCCAGCATTTCCAGGTGGAGTGCGCGGATCTCGACGACCTCGTCGGCGGTCAGCCGCTCGCAGGCGAGCTCGCCGGCCAGCGCCTCGAGCGTGCCGATCACCTTGAGCGTCTGGGCGATATCTTCGGCCGTCAGCCGGGCGATACGGGCGCCGCGATTGGGCAGCAGCTCGATCAGGCCCTCGGCCGCCAGCACCTTGAGCGCCTCGCGCAGAGGCGTGCGCGATACGCCGAAACGCTCGCAGAGCACGCGCTCGGCCACGCGCGAGCCGGCGGGCAATTCACCCTCGACGATCAGGTCGCGCAGCTCTTCCAGCAGCTCTCCATGCAGGTCGGCGCGTAGGCGCCCCGGGCGCTTGAGGGCAGTGCTGGATTGCGGCAGCAGCGTCATGCTGGAAGCCTCGCCAAATTGCATGCAAATGTCAATAACCATTGTATTGACACTATAATTTTTGCATGCAATCAATGACGACAAGAGGAGTGAAGCCCATGAGCGAATCCCGTCGTAACACCGCGCCCTATAAGGCCGGCCGCCACTTCCTGCAGATTCCCGGGCCAACCAACGTGCCCGACCGCATTCTGCGGGCGATGGACAACCCGACCATCGACCATCGCGGACCGGAATTCGCCCGCCTCGGGCGCGAGGTGTTGGCGGGGCTCAAGCACATCTTCAAGACCGAGCAGCCGGTGATCACCTATCCGGCCTCGGGCACGGGCGCCTGGGAGGCGGCCCTGGTCAACACGCTTTCGCCGGGCGACCGCGTGTTGATGTGCGAGACCGGGCATTTCGCCAGCCTGTGGCGCGAGCTGGCGACGCGGTTGGGGCTGGAAATCGAGTTCATTCCCGGCGACTGGCGCCACGGCGCCGACGCGAAGCTAGTCGAGGCGAAGCTCGCCGAGGACAAGGCGCATAAGCTCAAGGCCGTGTGCGTCGTGCACAACGAGACTTCGACCGGCGTCACCTCGCGCATCAAGCTGATCCGCGACGCGATCGACCGGGCGAAGCATCCCGCCCTGCTCATGGTCGACACCATCTCCTCGCTGGGCTCGATCGACTACCGCCACGACGAATGGGGGGTGGACGTCACCGTGGCCGGCTCGCAGAAGGGCCTGATGCTGCCGCCGGGCCTGTCGTTCAACGCCGTCAGCGCCAAGGCGCTGGCGGCGAGCAAGAGCAACAAGATGCCGCGTTCCTACTGGGACTGGAACGCCATGCTCAAGCCCAACGAGAGCGGCTTCTTCCCCTACACGCCGGCCACCAACATCCTCTACGGCCTGCGCGAGGCCATCGCCATGCTGATGGAAGAAGGCCTCGACAACGTCTTCAGGCGCCACGACCGCCACGCCGCGGCGACACGCGCCGCGGTGAAGACCTGGGGCCTCGAGATCCTCTGTCTCGAGCCGGCGGAGTATTCGAGCTCGCTCACCGCCGTCCTGATGCCCGAGGGCCACGACGCCGACAGACTGCGCGAGGTCATCCTCAACGCCTTCGACATGTCGCTGGGTCAGGGGCTGAGCAAGGTGGCCAAGAAGGTCTTCCGCATCGGCCATCTCGGCGATTTCAACGACCTGATGCTGATGGGGACACTCGCCGGCGTGGAGATGGGCCTGGAACTCGCCGGTGTGCCGCACAAGAAGGGCGGCGTGGCGGCGGCCATGGATGTGCTGACCCGGGCGGCCAAGGGCGGTTGAAAACGGCTGGCTCGCCTGGGGCCGACTCGGAGCCTCGTGATA
>Ga0194132_10011708_pt1 | contig 11199 bp, 7 predicted proteins | sample TA2KigOf80mmetaG_FD_148612 | JGI IMG/M metagenome (GOLD analysis project Ga0194132, IMG submission 148612) | Freshwater microbial communities from Lake Tanganyika, Tanzania - TA2015054 Kigoma Offshore 80m | ecosystem: Environmental > Aquatic > Freshwater > Lake | place: Tanzania: Lake Tanganyika... | reverse complement strand
CCGTTTTCGTGCCATTTTTTTTGATTTCTGAAACTTAGAAAGACAAATAATGTGTTTTGCATGATAACTGTTTTTTCGGATATGCAATTTGGTAATTCCTCATGGCTCACCCCCACATAGAAGAACTTCGCGAACAACTTATTCACCACCCATTATACACGGCACTTTCAAATGGCGATGATATCCGCAGATTCATGGAAACACATGTATTTGCAGTTTGGGATTTTATGTCATTATTGAAATCCCTGCAGAGAAATCTCACCTGCATCGAAGTACCATGGATGCCCAAAGGCGACCCGGAGATTCGGCAGCTCATCAATGAAATCGTCCTTGGTGAAGAATGCGATGTGGATGCCGATGGAACGGTGATGTCGCATTTTGAAATGTATCTTGAAGCCATGAAAGAACTGCAATGCAATATGAAACCAATCCATTCCTTTCTTGCACTAATCAATGATGGCATCCCTGTTCATGAAGCATTGTACAAAGCGGAAGCTCCGAAAGGCGCTCAAGCATTCGTGAAACATACCTTCTCAATCATAGAAACAGGTGCTGTTCATTCAATCGCCGGTGTGTTTACATTTGGCCGTGAAGATCTCATACCGGGTATGTTTCTATCAATCATCGATGCATTACAACAAGAAGGCGTGATCCGAGCACCTAAATTGCAATACTATGTACAAAGGCACATTGATGTGGATGGCGATCATCATTCACACTTGGCCCTTCGTATGGTGGATTTGCTTTGCAATGATGAAACCAAAAAGGCAGAGGCGCATATCGCCATAATATCGGCCTTGGAATCTAGAATTGCATTGTGGGATTCAATCATTGCATAAAAAAAGAGAATTTGAAGGACCTCCCCTGCGGCCTCATAAATTCTCTTGTATCCGTAAGATTGGGTTCCACATTTTGAGATCAGCCAAAGATTTTCCCCAATGCGAAACACCAGAATTCTGCCTATTGCAGAAACCCATTTAATCTACTGATTGCAACATATCTTTTGGTGCATTGGAAGCATTTACTCATTATCTACTCATGTTGTGCTTTTTTTGAAAAATAATCATGAAAATCTATGTTTTACGGTGAAGTGAGGCAGGCCTTTCATTCCCATGGTGGTAAAATCCGTAATTTTACTTCATGATTGTTCAAAGCAATGACCCTTATGCCGCTTTGCGGTACCCTTCTTTCCGCCGTATTTTGATTGGCAGACTCTTTCTTACGCTCAGCATTCAGATTCAGGCAATTTCCATCGGTTGGCTTCTGTATATCAAGACAGGTGATCCACTTGCCTTGGGCTTCAGTGGTTTGGCAGAGGCGATACCATATATCATTACATCCATGTTTTCCGGTTATGTGGCCGATACAAAAAACAGGAAACATGTATTGATGGGGGCGATGTTCTTTTTGTTTCTTGCTTCGATCGGATTATTGTTCAGAATCATGTCTGATCTGGAACAAACCACACCCGGACTTGATACACTTCCCTATTATCTGGCATTGGCCTGTGTTGGATTGTCTCGTGGATTCATGGGACCATCATTACAGGCATTATGGGCAGACATCGTACCCAAGGAAGTATATCCCAATGCTGCAACTTGGTCGGCGAATCTCTTTAATTTCGGTGCTGTTGCAGGACCGGCCATAGGGGGGTTGATGTATGGATTTCTTGGACCGATTTCAGCAAATTTCGCTGTTTGTATTCTGATTTTGAGTTCACTCATCGCATTTTCATTCGTGCAATATGAACGAACACCTCATGTTCCAAATTCCGAATCATTGAGCCATAGATTGACGGCGGGTTTGAAATTTGTGTTTTCTCATCAAGTGTTGGTTGGAGCAATGGCTCTTGACATGTTTGCTGTATTGTTTGGAGGCGCTCTTGCATTGCTTCCCGCATTCACGAAAGATGTACTTGCATTAGGACCGGAAGCACTGGGTATTCTCAGAGCCGCACCATTTGTTGGATCATTATTGATGGGCATGTATCTTGCTCATCATCCACCAATTGGACAAACCGGCAAATTGCTTCTGATTGCGGTTGCAGGTTTTGGAGCCTGCATGATTGGTTTTGCAATGTCTACCCATTATTATCTGTCATTGATTCTCATAGCCGCAAGTGGCGCTTTCGACAATATCAGCATGGTGATCAGAGGCAGCATAGCGCAATTGCTGACGCCTGATGAAATGAGAGGACGTGTTTCCGCCGTGAATGGAATTTTCATCGGAGCTTCAAATGAAATCGGAGCATTTGAGAGTGGTCTTGCGGCAAGAGTGCTCGGCCTTGTTCCTTCAGTAATTGCAGGTGGCTCCATGACGCTTCTAATCGTGGCAATCACCTCTTGGAAATTGCCCGCATTGCGAGCATTTTCGATCAAGGAGCATGACATGAAAACTCATGAATAGAGTGAATCACAGCTAAGCCGAATATTCTTTGTAATTTGCACCGCAGTGTTTACGAAATCCACCTGGCATAACTTCTATGGAAGCCCAATCCCAAGGAAAACCCAATATTTCTATTGATACCGATATTCCTCCTTCATTCACTTTGGGAATTGAAGAAGAATATATGGTGATAGACCCATTGACTTTTGACTTGAAATCTCATGTTGATGTAGGACTTCTCGAAAAGAGTCAATTGCTTCTCCATGAGCATGTCAAACCGGAAATGCATGGTAGCATGCTTGAAATCGGTACGAATGTTTGCAAGAACATTATTGAAGCCAAGACTGAATTGACGAAGATGCGCTCAATAATCTGGGCATTATGCAGGCAAAACGGACTTCTTCTCGGTGCAGCCAGCACGCATCCTTTTGCGCAATGGGAAGATCAGGAAATTTATCCCGATGAACGGTATCGGATTCTGATTCGTGATATGCAAATGCTTGCTCGATCACTCGTTATTTTCGGCATGCATATTCATATTGGAATTGAAGACAGAGGTCTCCAAATCCAAATCATGAATGAAATGCGCTATTTTCTCCCACATATATTGGCGATATCAACGAACTCACCATTTTGGACTGGCCATGTCACCGGACTGAAATCATATCGATCCAAAGTTTTTGAAAATTTTCCTCGCACCAATCTTCCGGATGAATTTTCGAGTTATGCCGAGTATCAGGTATATGTGGATATGCTCATGAAAACAGGGTGCATAGACAATGCAAAGAAAATTTGGTGGGATATCAGGCCTCATCCCGTTTTTCCCACGCTTGAAATTCGCATTTGCGATATTCCGATGCGCATCGAAGAAACAATTGCCATTGCGGCTTTGTGTCAGGCAATCGTGAAAAAGTTATATACGCTCTATACAAAGAATTTGAGCTTCAGACGATATTCACGGGCATTGATTCTGGAAAACAAATGGCGTGCCGTTCGCTATGGATTGGATGGAAAATTGATTGATTTCGGAAAGCAAAAAGAAGTGCCCACGAGAGATCTCATCAGGGAATTATTGGAATTCGTTGATGATGTGGTGGATGAATTGGGCTCAAGAAAAGAACTTGAATTCATTCATGAGATTCTTGAAATGGGTAGCGGTGCGGACAGACAGATTAAAGTATATGAAGACACCAAATCTTTCGATGAGGTTGTGGCTTATATTCATAAACAAAGCACCATCGGATTGCATGATGATGTTGGCCCCTATATCAAAGAAATGCGATGAACACTGAACTATTTCGCACAAAGAATCCCCGGTTTCGTGAAACGATTCTTGCTCATTTGAATAAACAAGAATTCATGAAGGCAATTCACGCAAAGCTCACTTCCATTGAACTTGGAAGAGTTGTTGCCGAAATCCCATTGGATGTGATGCATCAACAACAAATTGGCTTGGTTCATGGAGGCGTCACAGCAACGATCGCTGATATCGCCGCAGGCTTTGCCGGTTTTACGCTTGTTGGCCCCGATGAACACACGGTTACTGCGGAAATCAAAGTGAGTTATCTCAGACCGGGTAAAGGCACGCTTCTTAGAGCAATCGGAACAGTGATCAAACAAGGAACTTCGATGCAATTTTGTCAGGCACATGTTTATTGCATCGATGATTCAGGAACAGAACACTTGATTGCTCATGCAACAACGACGATGGCAATCATCAAACCACAGCAACTTGGGATATCATGAATACCAAAAAAGACTTCATGCCCACCTTGGGTCTTGTTACCACAGTGTCCATTGTTGTTGGTGGCGTAATTGGAAGCGGCATTTTCAAAAAGCCTGCAGTCATGGCATTGCAACTTGGTTCACCCGAATGGCTGTTGTTCATATGGGTATTGGCAGGTGTGCTCACATTGTTTGGTGCATTGACCAATGCTGAAATCGCAAGCATGATTCCGGAAACAGGTGGTCAATATGAATTCTTCCGAACCATGTATGGAGAATTCATGGCATATCTCTATGGTTGGTCCATGTTCAGCGTTGTTCAAACGGCATCAATTGCCTCCATCACATACATCTTTGCAGACTCCGTTCATTCGCTCATAACATTACCGAGATTATCAGCCGAAATGGAGGCATGGTCATTATACCTTCCATTCATCGGTTCCATATTCCCATTGAAGGATTTCGGCATAAAAATCCTGACGATAGCAGCCATTTTGATTCTAACATATGTGAATCATCGCGGGGTAACATTTGGTGGAACTGTACAAGTGATGTTCACTGCCTTGAAAATACTGGCGCTTTTATTCATAGTCGCCATGGCCTTTCTGCTTGGAACAGGAAATCTCTCTCACTTTATGCTGGACATGACCAATACTCAGGGCTTAAGTACGGTACCCACTGATTGGGCTCTCGTGTCAGCACTTGTCATGGCTTTATCGGGAGCATTTTGGGCTTATGATGGATGGAACAATATCACATTCATTGCCGGAGAAGTGAAGGAGCCATCAAAGACTATTCCACGTGGATTATTCCTTGGCATGTTCATCATCATCACTGTGTATTTATTGATCAATATTGCATATCTGTATATTCTGCCCGTCAATGTTATGTCGGGTTCTTCATTGGTTGCCGTTGATGTGGTTACATCAATTTTCTCTTCCATAGATCCCGGATTGGCTTCACTTGCAACCGGCTTCATTGCCATTGCAATCATGATTTCTACATTTGGTGCATCGAATGGAACAATCTTGGTGAGTTCGAGAATATATTATGCAATGGCAAAAAAGGGATTGTTTTTCCGTTCGATTGGCACTGTGCATCCAAGATTCAAAACGCCATCCAAGGCATTGATCATTCAAGGTGTTTGGTCATCGATCCTTGTATTCAGCGGAACATTTGATACGCTAACGGACATGCTGATTTTTGTTTCTTGGATATTCTATGCGATGGGAGCAATTGGTGTTTTTGTACTGAGAAAAAAAATGCCGGATCACCCTCGCCCCTATCGTGTATGGTGTTATCCTTACATACCTGCAATTTTTGTGACCTTCGCCATAGGATTCGTTGGATATACGCTATACAATGACATAGCAATGTATGTGAATGGTACGACGCCAATCATCAATTCCGTGTTTGGTCTGGCATTTGTGGCATTGGGAATACCGTTTTATCTGTATTTTCGCGGACAACAGCCTACTTCAATCGAATAATGATGAATACCACACTTTCAGTTTATTTCGGTTCAGAACGAACATATGTCGCCCTCCTCAACACTGCGCGTGAGGGTCTGGAGGTGATGCATGCGAATGTATTTCCTCAGGCCTTGAAGAGCGAATATGATATTCCTCACCTTTCCCAAATGATTGTGAAGGATCTCGCGCCTTTTCATGGAATGGTGCAAGCAGTGAATTTCAGCATACCGATTGAGAAGGTGTATATTTATCAAGTACCTAATGCCGATCTATCTCGCAAAGCTGAGATTAAAGCATTGCTGAAAGAAGAAATCAAAGCGGTTGAACCGGAAAAAACAACCGATGATTTTTCCATCATGTTGATTCCGGGCAATGCCTCTGAAGATGGCTCAAAACACATGCTTGCAGTGTTGACTGATCATGCATTGTTGAATTTGTGCAAGGAATGTCTCTCCGGGTTCAAGGTGCCCATAACCTTCACGCAAAACAGTCAATTCGCCGCTCATTCAGCATGCATCACAAATTATCCTGAATATGCAGGCAAATCAATTGCCATTTTTGGCGTGCAAGATCATTTCATTGATGTCAGTATATTGCATGCAGGAAATCTTGCATTTTATTCTCTGTATGGAATTCCCGAAGATGAAGATTTTGGATCTGTCTGCGGAAAAATCCTCACTGCCACTTTGCCTGCACATCTTCCTGATATTCCATCACCCGATTTGGTTTTGCTTTATGGGGAAGGTCTCAAGAAAAATCCACTCGATGCACTATCCATCGCCGTGAATAATCCCACCCAACGCTTTAATGCATTTCGATCATTGCTTGCATCCGGTTCTTTGGGCGTAAGTTCAATGGCCTTGTGCAACAAGGCGGCGCACTTATTCCCGCCCGTCATTGGTGCATACTTGAAACCACTCCAAGAAAAAGAAATAACCTATTTATAATGTTATTTGAGCATCAAGACATTGCTTGAGGTTTGCGTTCCATCCTTCATGATGGCATGCATTATATACATTCCTTGACTCAATCCACTCAAAGATAGTTTTCCATCTCGGGGAAGTTCATCACCAGAAAATCGTGCAATCACAACACCCCGCATATCATAGACCATTACTCGATGTATCATCTCATTTGAAGAATTCCAATGTATGCGGATGTTCCCTTCATTTGAAGAAATGAAAGGAAGTGTTGGATGAGTTTGCTCGGAAATTGATGTCCCGGATTCTTCCGGAGGAGTCACAAGCAAAATGCATCGAGTATTTGCATCGCTCCCCACATACATTTTTCCTTGTTTGTCAATCGCCAAACCCACAGGCCTTGCCCAGCCCCAATTTGAACTCTTGGTTGAATCAGTCATGAAACCGGTCAAAAAATCAGAAGTATAATTTGCTGTTGTGTCGAATTCATCATCAAAATCAAGATAGATGATTTTACCACCCGTTGCCGGAGTTCTGTTCCATGATCCTCTCAATGCAACAAATATCCCATTGCGAAAGCGTTTAGGCATATTTGGATGCCCCGAAATCAAAGCCATCGGCGCGCTATGGGCTTGAATCAATCCGGCAGGTTGAACCATGCTTTTGACTTTTGCTGAATCTATAGCCGTTAATGGTAATAATGAATTATAATCAGCGGGTGAAGACGAAGTTATGGGGAAGAATATTCCATGCGAATGAGCAAATGGATATCCGTAAAATCCATCCTTTCGAAGTACATCTATCCATTCCGGTGGAATGTCATTTCCTTGATTGTCACTTCCGTTATTGGATGCCCAAATTCTTCCACCTCTATTCAATAATCCCACCGCATTTCTGATGCCTGTTGCAAATGTGGTTCTTCCCGTTCCATCAATATTCCATTCTTCAACCAATGCTCGCTGAAAATCTTGAGATCTCGGATCATCGGCTCTGCACACATTGCATCTGGAGCCAATGGACAAATAGAATTTACCATTCGTGGAATCAACCAATATCGTCCTTGTGGTATGACCTCCTCCCGGCTGTGTTGCTCCTTCCGCAATCGGTGAAATGAAATCACTTCTGGTTTCATAAAATCCATCTTTGTTCAGATCCTGCAGGCGAATCACCGACCGTTCCTGAGCGGCATAGATGTCGCCCCGATAAAATGCGAGATCATGTGCCACAACACTCGTCGCAACGCGTAGAATCGTGTCTGCGATTCCATCTTTATTGCGGTCAGGCAATGCAAAGATTGCCTGCGCCGAAAGGTCGGCAACATGTAATACATCATCCGGACTCCAAGCCATGAAACGAGGTTTCTGCAGCAAGGACCCTGCATAAAACACTGATACTTTGAAACCTCCAGGTACATTGACTTGCACATTAGCGGGAAGTGCCGACCCATACTTTTGGGTTCTGTCGATGGCAATTTTAGTCAATGACTCAGGCTGATAAGGGGTCATAACTGATTGACCTTGCGCAAAAGCCTGAATGAAGCAAATGAGAAAAATAAATGAGAAATGTTTCATGATATTGAATGCAATTGTGACTAATCGTAGTTTACGGTGTTATTGATAAACACATGTATGCTTACTCTTGTTTCAAAACTATGCAGATTTTCATTTACATGTCATTCATGGCATTCATTTCTTTGATTTCTCTCCATGCACAGCCTTCCAGATTTGAGTCTAGAGGAATGGGTGGTGGCTCTGAGTTTCATTCATTGACCATCTCCCCGGTTGCACCTTATACACTTCGTGTTTCGGGATCTGAATCGCAATTTTTTACGAGCACCGATTTGGGGGTTTCGTGGATTTCGGCTCATCATGCAAATATTGCGGGTGGAGGATATGCCGGTAAAGTCACATTTACTTCGAGTCCTTTGATACAGTATGCGATTTCTGAGAAAGAAGAAACACATATACCTGTTCGTACCACGGATGCCGGAAGAACATGGTCATCTATCAATGATCCAACTTTTGGTGGTGCATATTCAATTCATGCCGACCCTGCTGCAACGAACAGACTGATTCTCTCGGATTATACCGATGTGTATTTTTCATCAGATGGAGGAACAAATTGGTCTCTTGCATTCAGCGAATTGACTGAAGGCGCTGATGGCTGCTATATTGCCGGAGTATTGTTCGATGGAACCTATATCATGGTTGCAACTCAAGCATGCATCTACACATCTGATGATGATGGATTCACATTTTTCCGTGATTCCTTTTATGATGTACCAAGTGGATCAGGCATCATATCATTTCAATATGGCACCGGCGGAAATCTTTTCCGTTTGGTCTGTTTGACCGGTCCAATGGACATGCTCTATCCCGGAGTGGAGGCGGATGAAATAACAACTGTGGACGATCTATTTGTCATGGATGTGATCAATGGTGTTTCCGGTGATTGGATATCGAAAAAAAGTGCCTTGCCACAAGATTTCGCACCGAATCTCTGCGCTATGGCCATCAATGATCCATCACGCATATATCTTGCGGGTACAAATGCATCATCAAAACCGATGATCATGCGCTCGACAAATGGTGGAAGTACATTTCAATCGATGTTCAAAACAGCGAATAATCAAAATATCACAACCGGGTGGATTGGTGAAGGAAGTTCATGGGATTGGAATTATGCAAATACTCCTCTCACTTTGGCGATTGCTCAAAAGAATTCTCAAGCCATTGCCTTTGGTGATTATGCCACATTGCATGTATCAAGTGATGGCGGAGATAGTTGGAGGCAAGCTTATACCGGTTTTCCAAAACAGCAGCCACCCGGAAAGCAAGTGCCAAAGAATTCATTCTATGAGTCAAATGGCTTGGAGAATACCACTATTCATGACATCATGCATGTGGATTCAATGGTCATGCTATCAGGCTTGGACATGGGTGGAATCATTCGATCAACCGATAAAGGAAAAACATGGACCAAATGTTTGCTTCCCACAACATTTGAAACATGTTATGCGCTTGAACAATCAGGAACTAGTATATATGCCGCTGTATCGATACTTTCTTCGTTGTATTCGATAGGAAAGGTCTCAGATAGCATCATTGATAATTCGCCGAGCAAACTACTGCGCTCCACCGACAAAGGAGCCACTTGGAGCATCGTGCAAGAATTCCCTTCAACCATTTCTACATTATGCATTGATACCCAAAATCCGAATTTGATGTATGCCGGAATTGCACATTCGAAGCAAGGTGGCATACTGGTTAATGATAAAGTGAATGGAAATGGCAATTGGAAGGCACTCCCTAATCCGCCAAGAACAGAAGGGCATCCACATTCAATCATAGTCTTGAAAGATGGTACGATCATTTCATCATTCACAGCAAGAAGAAGTGGATCTACATTAACGCAGAGTGCTGGCGTATTTTCATCCACGGATGGTGGCATTTCATGGAAAGATCATTCAATCGAAGCCATGAAAACATGGACAACTTCCATTTCGATTGACCCTCATGACCCCTATCGCAATACATGGTATGCATGCACATGGAGCAATCCAATGAATCTGCAAGATAATTCGGGGGGAGTTTATCGCACGCTTGACAGAGGTTCCACATGGACAAGGATATTGACGCTCCCCAAAAAGGAAGACTATTCCGGAAGAGTGAATGCTTGTGTCATAAATCCCGTACAATCATCTCAGATGTTTGTTGCAACCGCTTCGCATGGATTGTATTTTTCAGAGAATATCCAACAGCCCTCTCCTTTCTTTGTTGAATTATCCCAGATTTTTCCTGCTAAAGCTTCTACAACATTCTTGTTTCATCCATTGGTGCCATGGGAAATGTTTATTGGAACAGTTGGGAATGGACTTCGCTTTGGAACGAATGCAATGTCACAGATTCCTGTATTGACCAATATTTTCCCCGAAAGAGATACCATGATTGAATATAAGAAAGGTGAACGACCTTCTCTTTCCATCATAGTACAAAGAAACTCGCGACAAACATTGACGAAAGCTCAAGCACGTTTCTCCAAAACAAGAACTTTTTTGATTGCGGATACAACTGATATCATGAATCCAATTGCCAATCATCTTCCGGCTAGTACGATGGGTGGAGATGAAATCCTCTATATGCAATCAAGAATTGGAAACAATGCTGGTTGGAGTTCTTGGAGTGAAATGACTGCAATCCGATTCTCGGAATTACAACAAGGACAAGTGCCAAGCATCATTGTGATTCGTCCAAGTAATGATACTGTATTATCATATCCAAAAGGAGAAAAACCGAGTCTTGCGATCTCTTGGCAAGTGCAAGCAAAAGACAGCATCTTGCAATCCCAAGTGCGTTTTTCACCATATCTTGCATTTTCTCCCAAAGCAGATACTGTGAATGCTGGGCTTGCAACTTCCATCAATTTGCCACAATTTATTCCGGGCAATGATTCAGTTTGGTATATGCAGATACGGTCTCAAAATATATATGGATGGAGTGCTTGGAGCGCTATAAGAACATTGACATTCAGAGAGCAACAATTGAGTTCCATCGATGATGCTTTGATCAGCTATGACATATTCCCTCATCCCATTGAAGATATTCTTCATGTTCATCATCAAGAACTCAAGTCTTATGATATAATAACAATAAACGGAGCATCCATCATGTCCGGCATGACAAATACTCCGCTTAATG
>Ga0194132_10011707_pt1 | contig 11201 bp, 8 predicted proteins | sample TA2KigOf80mmetaG_FD_148612 | JGI IMG/M metagenome (GOLD analysis project Ga0194132, IMG submission 148612) | Freshwater microbial communities from Lake Tanganyika, Tanzania - TA2015054 Kigoma Offshore 80m | ecosystem: Environmental > Aquatic > Freshwater > Lake | place: Tanzania: Lake Tanganyika... | reverse complement strand
CGGCGCTCGCGCCAATGAAAGGCGACTCGCAAACCACGAAGCCACCGCGATTTTCGATTTCGCCACGCAGTGCAAGCATGTAGCCGTGCGAGTCGAACACCCCGCTCTCGGGCGAAAGCATCGCGGTGACGCAGTGCAGTTCGGGTTCGAGGGCGCGGGCCTCATCGGCCGTCAGCATCTGCAAGTGCTCGACGTCGTTGGCCAGGCCTTGCTGATACATTTTTTCGATGGCGGGGATCTCGGCGTCCTCGGTGGCGACCACCAACTTGCCGCAGCGCCAATAAGGCACGCCGTGCGACTCAAGGAATTCATAGAGTCGGCGGCGGCCCTCGACGCAAACACGGGCCTTCAGCGAGCCCGGTGCGTAATAGAAGCCCGCGTGGATGACTTCGGAATTTCGGGATGAGACGCCTTCGCCGATGCGCGGGCCGGCCTCGAGCGTGATGACCGAGAGACCGCGCTGTGCGAGTGCGTAGCCACTCGCGAGCCCGACGGCCCCGGCACCGATGATGATGGCGTCGGCGTCGTACTCGCGCATGAATTATTGAGCCTGTTCTTCGGGCAGTCGCGGAATCGGTCCGTCCACCATCGCTGCGGCATAAGCGGCTACGGCAAACACCGCCGTCGACTGTTGCAGATGTGATGGGTCGACTTGATCGAGCGTATCGTTGATGGTGTGGTGCACATCAAAATAAGTCGTCGCGTCGAGTTGCGGGGCGAGCACTGGCACGCCGCGGCGACGTAGCGGACCGAGGTCTGCGCCGCCCGCTGAGACGTTGTCGCCGAGTTCGACACCAAGGGATTTCACCACGCGATGCACTTGCTCGATCGTGGCCCAATAGGTGGGCGGTACTCGCGCCGAGAGTTTCCACACCGGCCCATCGCCAAGATCGGCTTCCATGGCGAAGGCGTGACGGGCGACATTGTCATCACCCTCCTCGAGCGGATAACGCGCCGCACCCGACAGCCCGAATTCTTCGTTGGCGAAAAGCACGATCCGAATGGTGCGCCGAGCCCGTGGATTCACCGCCACTGCGGCGCGTGCCGCGGCGATCGCGATCGCAACGCCCGCGCCGTCGTCTTGCACGCCTTGACCGAGGTCCCAGGAGTCGAGATGTGCACTGATCAGCACGATTTCATTGGCTAGATCGGTGCCCGGCAAGTCCCCGATGACATTGGCCGAGCGCACTTGCGGCAGATCGCGCGCGGTGACTCGAATGCGCACCATCACCTGATTGCCGGCGATCTTGCCACCCGGCCGCGTTTGCGCGACTTGGCGCTCGAGCAGATCGGCGTCCGGGTTGGAGATGGACACTGCGGGAATTCGTGGCGCCGATACTTTGTAGGACAGCGTGCCCGTGTGCGCGACGCGATTTTTGCTCGTGCCCACCGAGCGGATCACGATGCCCGTGGCGCCGAGCGCGGCGGCGATGCTCGGTCCTTCCGCGCGGACGCGAACGGCTTTACCGTAGCCGCTGCCGTCGCGGGTGCGCTCCATGCGGCCATTGAAAAACACGATCTTGCCGCGCACCGTGCCTTCGGGCAGAGCCTGCAGTGCAGGAAGGTCCTGCACCATCAGGATCGGGCCTTCGAGGCCTTCGTCTGCGGTGCCGATGCTGCCGCCGACTGCGGCGGTCACCATCGGCATGGGGAAAGGCGAGAGCACATCGAAGCTCGCCTCACCGCGGATCCACCGCGGCACGATCACTTCTTGCGTGCGCACGTTCTCGAAGCCGAGGGCGCGTAATTTTTTGACCGCCCACTCGACGCCCGCTTTGTCACCGGCCGTGCCGGTAAAACGTTGACCGACTTCGGTGGTGAGTTCCTCGAGCAGCTGCGTGCTCTCGTCCGAACGCTGTGCGGCCTCGCGCACACCGATCGCTCCGGCCAAAGCCTCTCGCGAGATTTCGATGGCGGGCGGCGGCGGTGGTACTTCGCCCGCGGTTTGGGTGTCCGCAGCGGGGGCGCCCGCCGCGGCTGTGCCCGCGCCCGGGGTCCCCGCGGGCGTTCTCTGCGCTGAAGTCGCCGTGGAGGCCTGCTTGGCGGTACGGTTTTGTGCGAACGTCGTGGCGACAGACGTCAACAGCCCGAGGCTGCAGACGATCGCGACGCTAAGTGAGCGACGAACCACTTAACCGAGCCGCTGCTGCAGAGCCGCCACTTGGGCACGCAGCTGCGCAGGCGTGCGCTCGCCAAATTCATTCAAATATTTAGCCATGTCCGCGGCCTCTGCGCGCCACTCGTCGGCTTTGATCGACAGCAGTTCATCGAGCGCCGCTTCGGCAATGTCGAGCCCGTCGAGATTCAGATCACCGGGTCGCGGCAGATTGCCGATGGCGGTCTCGTTGGCCGCCGCTTGACCGCTGCAACGCTTGAGTACCCAATCGAGCACGCGCAGGTTGTCGCCAAAGCCCGGCCAAAGAAATCGGCCATCGTCGTCGCGACGGAACCAATTGACGTGATAAATCTTTGGCGGGTGCTTGAGCTTCTGACCCATCGCGAACCAGTGCGACCAGTAATCGCCGTAGTTATAGCCCGCGAAAGGTTTCATCGCCATCGGGTCGCGACGCAGCACGCCCGCCTGACCGATGGCTGCCGCAGTGGTCTCGGAGGCGACCGAAGCGCCAACGAGGACGCCGTGGTTCCAGTCGCGCGCTTCATAGACGAGCGGTGCAACACCGCGACGACGTCCACCAAAGATAATGGCCGAGATCGGCACGCCACGCGGGCTGTCGGCCTCGGGCGCGTAGCGCGGATTACGCTTGGCAGCTACCGTGAAACGCGAATTCGGTTGCGCCGCAGGGCCATTGCTTGGTTCATACGGGCGGCCTTGCCAGTCGGTGACCGGTGAACCGGCATCGAGACCTTCCCACCACGGCTTGTTGTCGGCCGTGAGCGCGACGTTGGTGAATAGCGTGTCGCGCTGAATCATCTCGAACGCGTTGCGATTGGTCTTGCGATTGGTGCCCGGCACGACGCCGAAATAACCGGCCTCCGGGTTGATCGCGTAGAGCCGACCATCAGGACCGGGATGCAGCCAAGCGATGTCATCGCCGACCGTAGTGACCGTCCAACCGGGCATGGACTCGGGCGGAATCAACATCGCGAGATTGGTTTTGCCGCAGGCTGACGGGAACGCGGCCGCCACATAATGCGTTTCGCCCTGCGGGCTGGTGAGCCCGACGATCAGCATGTGCTCGGCGAGCCAACCCTCGTTGCGCGCCTGATAGCTCGCGATACGCAGCGCGTGACACTTTTTGCCGAGCAGCGCGTTGCCACCGTAACCACTGCCGAAGCTCTCGATCGCCAGATCCTCAGGAAAATGCATGATGAAACGACGATTGGGGTCGAGCTCGCCGGTCGAGTGCAGACCTTTGACGAAGCTGCCCTCGCGGCTGATGCGCTCGAGTGCGGCGCGTCCGGCGCGCGTCATCAGCATCATGTTGATGACAACGTATGCACTGTCGGTGATTTCGACGCCGCAGCGCGAGTAGGGCGAGTCGATCGGGCCCATGCAGTAGGGCACCACGTACAAGGTGCGCCCCTTCATGCAGCGGCTGAAGAGACCGCGCATTTTTGCCCGGGCTTCGGCGGGCGCCATCCAATTGTTGTTGGGGCCGGCGTCTTCCTGCTTTGTCGTACAGACGAAGGTCAGGTGCTCGACGCGGGCGACGTCGGATGGATGCGAGCGTGCGAGAAAGCAATTCGGATAATGCGCATCATTGAGCTTTTGCAGTTCGCCGCTGCGCTGCAACTGGTCAATGAAATTGGCGTATTCGGCATCGGAACCTTCGACCCAGTAAACCTCATCCGCCTGCGTCAGTTCGCGCACGGACGCCACCCACTCGGTGACCAGTTTGGAGAGCGTTGGCAGGGGCGGCATGGTCGCTGCAGCTGTGGCCATTCGGGGTGTCCCTTTATCGTCGATATTCTGGAAAGGCGGCGAGTATAACGACCTGATTTTACAGCGTCCCCGAGCGCTGTCGGGGTCGGTCCGCGAGGTGGGTCTTGTATAGGACTTGGGGGGCGGGTAGCGTGCCCGCCCCATGCAGGCTATCGAGGACATTTTCGGCCCCGCCGGCCCGCTCGCGCGGCACTTGCCGGGCTTTACGCCTCGCAAGGCGCAGATGCGCATGGCGGGCGCGGTGGCGGCGGCGCTCGAGGCGCGGCGGCCACTGCTGGTCGAGGCGGGTACGGGCACGGGCAAGACTTTTGCTTATCTGGTGCCGGCGCTGTTCGCTGGGCTGCGCGTGCTGGTGTCGACCGGTACCCGAACGCTGCAAGACCAACTCTATTCAAAAGACGTACCGCTCGTTGCAGGCGCGATTGGGACCCCTGCGAAGGTGGCGTTGCTCAAGGGGCGCTCGAATTATCTTTGTACCTATCGCCTGAAGCGCGAAGTGGCGCAGGGCGCGCTCGAGGGCGTTGCGGTGCGTGATCCGCTCATGGCGCGGATCGAGTCCTGGGCGCTCATCACGCGCACCGGCGATCTCGCTGAAGTCGCGGGCTTCAATGAAAATCACGCACTCTGGCCGAAGGTCACCTCGACGCGCGACAACTGTCTCGGCACACGTTGTTCGGAGTTTGCCGATTGTCATGTCGTGGCGGCGCGGCGCGAGGCGCAGGCGGCGGATCTCGTGATCGTCAATCATCACTTGCTGCTCGCTGATCTTGCACTCAAGGAAGATGGTTTCGGCGATCTGCTCGGGACGGCTGATGCAGTCATCCTGGATGAGGCGCATCAGCTGCCGGATCTCGCGACTCAATTCTTTGGTGTCCAAGTCTCGAGTCGGCAAATGGAGAATGTGTTTGCGGAGGGCCGGGCGGCGCTGCTGAGCGCGGGCGGCTCGCTCGCCGAGATCGGCACGGCGGCTCGCGCCGTCGAGGCTGCGATCAGCGCTGTGCTCGCCGCGATCGCCGCGCGCGCGGATTTGGAATCGGCCTCGCTCGCGGTGGTCTCGGCGCTGCGTGATTACGCGACCACTCTCGCTGATGCGTCGCGTCAGCCTGCGGTCGAGCAGGTGGCGAGTCGCGCCGTAGAGTTCGCCGCGGCACTCGAGCGCGTGGCGCTCTGCACGGACGACGAGGGCGCGCGCACCAACGAATCGAATGGCCGTAGTTTTACTTTAGGTCTCTTGCCCTTCGATATTTCCGAGCGCTTCCGCGGTCTCGTCGAGGCGCGTCCCGCCGCTTGGGTGTTCACCTCGGCGACGCTCTCGGTGGCAAGTTTGAGCAGGGGCGCGGATTTCAGCCACTTCGCCTCGCGCCTAGGCTTGGCGGATGCCGAGGTGCTGCGCATCGCGAGTCCCTTCGACTATGCAGCCCAGGCGCTGCTCTATTTACCCGCGGGAATGCCGGAGCCCACAGCGCCCGGCTATGTGGATGCCGTGATCACGGCTTGTGTGCCGCTGCTCGAAGCCTCAGGGGGCGGGGCGTTTATTTTGTTCACGAGTCATCGCGCGCTCGCCCAAGGAGCGGCCTTGCTGCGTGCACGCTGGGATGGGGCGGCGCTGGTGCCGATCCTCGTGCAGGGCGAAGGTCCGCGCGAAAAACTGCTGCGCGATTTTCGTGAATATGGTAACGCGGTATTGCTCGGCACCGCGAGTTTTTGGGAAGGCGTCGATGTGAAGGGCGAGGCGCTGCGACTCGTGGTGATCGAAAAGTTGCCGTTCGCATCGCCCGACGATGCGCTGACCAAGGCACGCATTGCGCATTTGCAGCGACGCGGCGAGAACGCATTTCGTGACTATCAACTGCCCGAAGCTGTACTCGCGCTCAAGCAAGGTGTTGGTCGGCTGATTCGCAGCGAAACGGATCGTGGCATGATCGTCATTGCCGATCCGCGGCTGCTCAGCAAGGGTTATGGACGCACCTTTCGGGCGAGTCTGCCGGAGATGCCCGTGACCCAGGATCGCGATGAGGCGCTGCGCTTCCTGCGTAAACTGCGATGAATATTCTTGCTCTAGATACCTCGACCGAAGCTTGCTCCGCGGCGCTGCGCGTGGCCGATCGCGGGTTCGAGCGCTATCACGAGGCGCCGCGTGGTCACGCCGAACTGATCCTGCCGATGATCGACGAGTTGCTCGTTGAGGCCGGCATCACCCTCAAAGATTTGAATGCGATCGCCTTCGGTCGCGGGCCGGGCAGTTTCACCGGCGTACGCTTGGCGGCGAGCGTGGTGCAGGGTCTCGCTTTCGGTGCGGGGGTGGGCGTGGTGCCGGTATCCACATTAAAGGCCGTCGCGTTGCGGGCGGTGGCAGGGCGGGCGGTGGCCGCTGCGGCGCCGCAAGCCACGCACGTGCTCGTCTGCAATGACGCGCGCATGGATGAGGTCTATACCGCGGCGTTTGCCGTGGTGGGGTCCGAGCTCGTCGCGCTCGGGCCTGAGCAAGTGCTCGGCCCGGGTTTGGTGCAGCTGCCTTCGGTGGCCGGGGCGCACTGGATCGGCGCGGGGCGCGGCTTTCGCGCGTACCCGGCACTCGGGTCGCTTCGCCTGCGGGCACTCGAGGAGGTGTTCGACAACATGTTGCCGCACGCGGTCGACATTCTCGAGCTCGCGGTGCCCGAAGTACGGGCGGGACGGGTGTTACCGCCCGCCGCCGCATTACCGATTTATGTCAGAGACGAAGTCGCCAAGGTCCGGCGGCCTGTCATCACGCTGTAACAGTAGTGGTCTGAACTATGGCTGACACACGGACTTCACGACTCCCCCTCATGGCCGCGAAACAAATTCTGGTGGTCGAGGACGAGAAACCGATCCGCGATATGATCGGCTTTGCGTTACGGCGTGCAGGCTTCGAGGTCCGCGAGGCCGTCGATGTGCGCGCCGCGCGCGCCGAACTCGCCAACCGGCGTCCCGACCTGTTGCTGATGGACTGGATGCTGCCGGAAATGAGTGGCATCGAATTCACGCGACAGCTCAAGCGCGACTCGGATTTACGTGACCTGCCGGTGATCATGCTGACGGCGCGGGCCGAAGAATCGGACAAGGTGGCGGGGCTCGAGGGCGGTGCCGACGACTACGTCACCAAGCCGTTTTCGCCACGCGAGCTGGTGGCGCGCATCAATGCCGTACTGCGTCGCGTCGATCCGGCGGTCGAGGGCGCGGTCTTCGAGTTCGACGGCCTCACGGTCGATCCGGTCGCGCACCGCGTGCTCGCTCGCGGCGCCCCGGTTGCGCTGGGGCCGACCGAATATCGGATGCTGGAATTTTTCATGACCCATCCCGATCGCGTGTACTCGCGCGAGCAGTTGCTCGATCGGATCTGGGGCGGCAACGTTTACATTGAAGAAAGAACGATTGACGTGCACATCCGGCGCCTGCGCAAAGCACTCGAGGAATTCGGGTACGATCGCATGGTGCAGACGGTGCGGGGCGCTGGCTACCGCTTTTCGACACACGCGGAGTGACGTTGCTGAGGAATCCGTTCGAGGACTGGGGGTTCGCCCTCTGGCGAGTCGCGCTCGTCGCGGGCGCGGGCGTGCTCGTTGGTCTTTTCGTGGGCCATGTCTGGTGGGGGATTGTTGCTGCACTCGCGCTCGAGCTCGCGCGGCAATTGGCGAACCTGCACAACTTGCTCGACTGGCTGCGTCATCGCAATCGGCGTGATCCGCCGGACTCGGGCGGCCTCTGGGGCGACATGGTCTCGCTGGTGTCGCGGCTGCACCGGCGCAAACAATTCCACAAGCAGCGTATTTTGCGGCTCTTTCGTGAGCTGCGGCGTTCGACGGCTTCGATGCCCGATGGCGTGGTCGCCCTGAACGCGGCCCGTGAAATTCTTTGGTTCAACCGCAAGGCTGTCGAACTTTTGGGGCTGCGACGCAAGACCGATTACGGGATTGCGGTGGCGAGTCTCGTGCGCGTACCGGAATTCGCGAGTTATCTGGAGAAGGGTAATTTTGGCAATAGCCTGCGGGTACGGCCGCGGATCGGCGAGGGCACCTGTCTCGAGTTTCAGGTGATGCCCTACGGCGAAGGGCAGCTCTTTTTGTTGGTGCGTGATGTGACCCGCCAAGAGCAGCTCGAAACCATGCGCAAAGATTTCGTGGCCAATGCTTCGCACGAGCTGCGTTCGCCACTTACCGTGATCGCGGGCTATCTCGAAACTTTGGCGCTCGATGGCGAACTGCCCGCCGATCTGCGCATGCCCATCCTCGAGATGCGCAGGCAATCCGAGCGGATGACGGCGATCGTCGCGGATTTGCTCGAACTCTCGCGGCTCGAGGCGAACGATGAGCAGGTGATCGGGCAGCCGATCGATGTGGCGGCGCTGCTTGCCGTGCTGCGCAAAGATCTTGTGACGCGGGACGGTGCGCGTCATGACGTGACTTTGAGCATCGACTCGCCGGATGGACTAATGGGCGATCCGGGCCTTATCCACTCGGCGTTCTGGAACCTTGTCGACAACGCCGCCAAATACACGCCCGCCGGTGGGGCGATTGCGCTGCGCTGGTGGACCGATGGCGACGGCGGGCATTTCTCGGTGAGCGACAGCGGCCCCGGGATTGCGGCCGAACATTTGCCGCGGCTGACGGAGCGGTTTTATCGCGTCGACCCGGGCCGCGCCCGCGACACGGGCGGCTCGGGTCTTGGCCTCGCGATCGGGCGCCACGTACTGCAGCGCCACGGCGGTGAATTGAAGATCGAGAGCATCGAGGGTCGTGGCAGCACTTTCACTTGCCATTTCCCGCATCTGCGCTTGGTGATCGAATCGGTCGCATTAGCCGCCGACACTCGCTATTCTCCCGCCTAAGACGCTTGATCGCCGCCGGGCTCGTGCGGCGCAGGCACTCACAGACTTCGGGGGTTCCAAACCGTGGAAACAGCAGATCTTTCGCAGCACATTTCGCGTCGCTTCAACGAAGACCTCGAGCGCGTACGCGCGCAAGTGCTCAACATGGGTGGTTTCGTCGAGCAGCAGCTCGCCAAGGCGGTCTCGGCGTTGGTCGAAGGCGACAGCACCCTCGGCGAGGCAGTGGCCCGCGATGACTTTCAGGTCAATAAAATGGAAGTCTCGATCGATGAGGAGTGTTCACGCATCCTTGCCACCCGCGCCCCGGCGGCCGGCGATCTGCGACTGATCGTCGCCATCATCAAAGCCATCACCGATCTTGAGCGCATGGGTGATGAGTGCGAAAAAATCGGCTACATCGCCTCGCGTCTTGCAGCCCAAGAGCGTCCGGCCGACAAATACCGGGAAGTGAAGCACCTCGGTCGCGTCGTGCAGAATCTGGTGCACGACTCGCTCGACGCCTTCGCGCGCATGGACCCGGAGGCTGCGCTGCGCGTCGCCCGTCAGGATCGGCTGGTCGACGAAGAGTACGAAGCCATTCAGCGTCAGTCGATCACTTTCATGATGGAAGATCCGCGGGCGATCCGCCGCGTCATCGATGTCATGTGGGTGGTGCGCGCGCTCGAGCGCATTGGCGATCACGCCAAAAATATCTGCGAGTACGTCATCTTCATGGTGCACGGCAAGGATGTGCGTCACGTGAAGCTCGAGGATGTCGAGACCGAACTGCGCAAGCGCGGCAGTCAGGCTTGAGTGCAAAGATTTCGCAGCTGTGGCAAGACCGCAGGGTCGGTAACCTCGCGGGGGCCTTGGCCTGTGCGCTGATGATGGCCTATGCGATTTACGCCGAGCGCGTGCTCGGTTTCGAGCCCTGTCCGCTCTGCATGTTCCAACGCGTGGGTGTGGTGCTGCTTGGCGCAGTGTTCCTGAGCGCGGCGTTGCACCATCCGAGCACGGCGCGTGGCGCCCGAATTTATGGCGTTTTGCTGCTGCTGGCAGCGGTGTTTCCGGGATATGTGGCAGGCCGTCACGTATACATCCAAAGTTTGCCGTTCGGCTCGGTGCCGGCCTGCGGTGCAAGCCTCAATTACATGCTCGATGTCTTCCCGCTCGCGACGGTGATCAAAAAAGTGCTTTTCGGTGCGGGTGAGTGTCAAAAGATCGACTGGGCCTTGCTCGGGCTGTCGATGCCGATGTGGGTGTTGATGTCGGTGATCGCGCTGGCCGCTTGGGCGGCGTTCGTCAATTTTCGCGAGCGTACGCTCACGCACACACCGTCTTAATAAGTTCATTTTTTGGTCATCGCGCTGTAATACATCGCGCGCAACCTTCCCGCATGTCACCTGTTTGTCACAGGACGGATCGACCGTGATCGGCATGCGCGTCTTCATGCTCTCGGACGTCTATTTTCCCCGCGTGAACGGGGTGTCGACCTCCATTCAAACATTTCGAGCGGATCTGCAGGCGCTGGGCGCGAAGGTCACCTTGCTCGCGCCGCGTTACGCAACGGCCTCGCCAGGACAGACCTCCGTTCTGCAGGATGATGGCGACATCGTACGCATCGACTCGCGCGCCGTACCGCTCGATCCGGAAGATCGACTGATGTCTTGGTGTGAACTTGGCAAATGGTCCGCGGCCCTGCGCGCCGAGGATTTCGACATCGTGCATGTGCAAACGCCGTTTCTCGCCCACTACCTGGGACGGCGTATTGCGCGTCGGCTTGGTGTGCCACTGGTCGAGACCTACCACACTTATTTTGAGCACTACCTTCATCACTACGTGCCGGCGCTGCCGGCGGTGATCACGAAAGCGATTGCGCGTCGGGTGACCGTGGCGCAGTGCCACGATGTGCAGACGGTGATCTCGCCGTCGCGACAAATGGCCGACGCGTTGCGCGCTTACGGCGTACGAACACCGATCGAGGTGTTGCCCACGGGCTTGCCCGAAAGTTGTTTTTCCTCGGGTGACGGCGAGCGGTTTCGGGCGCAGCAGGGCATCGCACCCGGGCGTCCGGTTGCGCTCTTCGTCGGTCGTGTCGCGCACGAAAAGAACATCGACTTTTTGCTGCGCATGCTGCCGGCACTGCGTACGCAGGTTCCAGAGGTGCTGCTGGTGATTGCCGGCGAGGGCCCGGCACAGCAGCACTTGCGTGATCTCGTACGAGAGAACAGCCTCGGTGACCACGTGCATTTTGTCGGCTATCTCGATCGCAAGACCTCGCTCCTCGATTGCTACCGCGCCGCCGATGCCTTCGTGTTTGCCTCACGCACCGAGACTCAGGGTCTCGTGCTCCTCGAGGCCATGGCGCAGGGCACGCCGGTGGTCTCGACTGCCGTGATGGGCACGGCCGATGTGCTGGCGGGCGTCAAGGGTGCGGTCGTGGTCCCCGAAGAAATCGAGGCCTTCGCT
>Ga0194132_10011706_pt1 | contig 11201 bp, 11 predicted proteins | sample TA2KigOf80mmetaG_FD_148612 | JGI IMG/M metagenome (GOLD analysis project Ga0194132, IMG submission 148612) | Freshwater microbial communities from Lake Tanganyika, Tanzania - TA2015054 Kigoma Offshore 80m | ecosystem: Environmental > Aquatic > Freshwater > Lake | place: Tanzania: Lake... | reverse complement strand
GTGGGCAATGCGCTGGTCGATGTGATTGCCACACGTGACGACGACTTCGTGGCCTCGATGCAGATGAAAAAGGGGTCGATGCAGCTGATCGACGGCGACCGTGCGTTGCAGCTGTATGCGGCGCTCGACGATGCGGTGCAGATGAGCGGGGGGTCGGCGGCCAGCACCACTGCGGGTATCACCAGTTTCGGTGGCACGGCAGCCTTCATCGGCAAGGTGGCCGATGATGCGGTGGGCGACGTCTTTGGTCGCGATCTGCGGGCCATAGGCGTGAGCTTCATCAAGCCGTTCGGCGGAAATTCGATTCCGACCGGACGCTGCATGATCGTGGTGACACCCGATGCACAACGCACGATGAACACGTATCTCGGCATATCGTCGCTTCTCTCGCCCGACGACCTTGACCTGTCGGCCATCGCCTCGGCTGCGTTGCTGTATCTCGAGGGTTACCTGTTCGATCGGGAGACGGCCAAGAACGCGTTCCGCATCGCGGCCGGTCATGCGCACGCGGCTGGCCGCCAGGTGGCCTTGACGCTCAGCGACTCGTTCTGCGTCGAGCGGCACCGTACCGACTTCCGCTCGTTGATCACCGACGGTGTCGATGTGTTGTTTGGAAACGAGGCCGAACTGTTCTCACTATACGAAACCGACACCTTTGAATTTGCCGTTGCGCAGTTGCGCCGTGAGTGCACCGTGGCAGCGATCACGCGCAGCAAAGACGGCTCAGTCGTCGTCACGCCCGATGAAGTGATCGTGGTTCCGGCCAGGCCAGTCGAAGAGGTGGTCGACACCACCGGTGCGGGAGACCTGTATGCGGCAGGCTTCTTGTACGGCTACACGCGCGGCTTGCCGCTGGCGACGTGTGCCGACCTCGGACACATTGCCTCGGCAGAGGTGATTTCACACGTGGGGGCACGGCCGTTGGTGTCGCTGGCATCGCTGATACCCGCGCTCTGATGGTTCGTTTTCGGACACGGTTAGCCTGAAGGACATGGAACTCACCGTTCTCGGCCAAACAGTTCGTCACCCCATCGACCACGTCGAGGTGTTTCCCGCGCCTGCACACGTCACCAAGGTGCGATTCACCTCCGAAGAGTTGAGCTCGGTGTGTCCCGTGACCGGACAGCCCGACGTGGCGACCGTAGTCATCGACTTCGAGCCGAACGAATGGTGCGTCGAATCAAAGTCGTTGAAGCTGTACCTGTGGCGTTTCCGCGACATTCCCGTGTTCGCCGAGGCGTTGGCCGCCGAGATTGCGAACGAAGTGATGGTGACGGTCAAACCGCATCACGTGAAGGTGTCGTTGACCCAACGCCCCCGCGGGGGCATCGAGGTCTATGCCGAAGCGGAACGCAGCGCCTAGAGAATTCGCACAGACCCCTTGACGGGGTCGACTTCGATGGTGGCTCCATCGCGGATGTCGAGCATTGCGCGTGGCGCGCCGACGATTGCCGGGATACCCAGTTCGCGGGCGATGACTGCGGCGTGGCTGAGCGGTCCGCCTTCGGCGGTGACAAGCGCTCCAGCGAACCCAACGACCATGTTGTAGGCGGGGGTGGTGCAGGGCACGACGAGGATCTCGCCCGGGGCAAGTTGGTCGATGGCGGCCTCGGGTGTGGTGGCGAGGCGTGCGGTGCCCGTGTATGCGGTGGTGCCGACGCCGTAACCGTTCAGACCCGTTGTTTTTGGTGTGCCATCGAGGCCCAGTTCGACGACGATCTTTTGGATGTAGCCGGCGACGTAGGCGAGACCCTTCGGAAGAATGTCGAGGGGCGGCACGGGCTCGGGGTTGCCGAGTTTGCGCGGTGCGTCTTCGATGTTCACGGTCGTGCGCCACGTTTGTCGGGCTGCGAGATCGTCGGCGCCGGGTGAATTGTCGGTGAGTGCGCTGTTGATTTCTTCGGGCGTAAGTTCGAGTGCGTGTTCGGGTGAGTGAGCGAGGCCACGTGCCCGCATGCGGCGACCCAGTTCCAAGAGGGCACGACGAACGAGACCGAAGGGCCATTCGAGGGTGACGGGGCCGTTTTCGTCGCGAAGGTCCATCGCGTCGCGTGCTTCGGTAAGGAAATGGTCGAACTCGGGGCGATGTTGTTCGGGGACGCGCATGCGCATGGCATCGATGCGTTGCTGCACGACGGCCCGGCGTTGTTCTTCATCTCCCTTGTGGAGTGGTGCCGACATAATGCGGGTGAAGAGCACGTCGGGGGATTCGCCGAGCGTGAGACCATCGATGTCGTAACGCGAGATGATCATGTTGCCGCGACGTTCGAGGAACGCATCAATCGCCTGTGAGGCCTCGATTGAGATGTTGCGGATGTCGTTGAGATTGTCGGGGCTCTTTACTGCGTCGACGACGAGCTTCCTGATCGCACCCAATTCGTGACCGGCAGCGGTTGTCGACGGTGAGGCGCCTTCGAGTAGTTCAAGAACATCGTTCGTGGTGAAGCCCCATTGGCTTGTCGCGAAGAAGAAAATGCCGATCGCGCCGAGGTCGAAGTTGTGCAGGTAGATGTGGTCTTCGAAGCACTTCCGACCGTGTTCGATCGTTGAGTTGACGTATGCGATCAGTGCGGCATCGTCGAGTGTTGCAGGATCGACCCGCTGAATTTCGAGGTTCTGCGCAATGTAGGTGTCGCGCAGGCCGCCCGGGCGGTGCCATTCTTTCGTTTTTGCGCGCCACGGCGGATTGGCAATGGTTTGCTCGGCGATCTTTGCGCGACGGCGCATTTCCGGGTGCAGCTTTGTCGCCAGTTTGAGAACGGGGAGCGGGGGAAGTTTCTTGGGCGGCTTGTTCGCGCCGATGAGAGGAAAGACGCGCGAGTAGAAGAGGCCGTTGACCTGACGAAACTCGAGCGAGCCGAGCGGCGCGCCGAGTTCACGAAACCCACGCCCCGTTCCGATGCCGGTGCTGGGGATCTGCATGTGAATGTTGATCGGTGTTGCGGGGCGGTTGACGTGGGAACGGTCGAGCGACCATTCGCCCGGCCCGGGTGCAGTCCATGTGAGCGTGTCTTTCGGATCGCGTGCCACGGGCTCACCTTAGTTGCCATTTGACAACTAACATTTCGCACGTGGAAACCGAGGTCGTCATCGCCGGTGCGGGGCCCGTCGGCATGGCGCTGTCGATTGCGCTGTCGAACCTTGGTGTCGCCAACGTGGTTGTCGAGCGTGGGGCCGGTGTGCATCCGTTGCCGCGTGCCGCCGTGATCGATGCCGAGCTGCACCAGGCGTTCATCCTGCACGGACTGGGCGATGAGTTGGCCCCCCTGCTGACGCCCATTCGGGCGGCCGACTACGTGGATGCAAACGGCAAGGTGTTGGTGGGTGGCGACGTGTCGGGGATCCGTCTCTTCGACGATCTTCCTTCGGCGAGTTTCCATTTCCAGCCCGAGATTGATGCGCTGTTTCTGCGCGAACTACGGGCGCGTGGTGGTGGCTTCATGCCCGAGACGCCGTTCGTCGGAGTCGAGCAGAGCGTCGACGGTGTGCGGTTGTTGTTGGAAGACGGTCGTGCGGTGTCGGGGCGATGGCTTGTGGGTTGTGACGGGGCGTCGAGCACCATTCGTCGGTCAGTCGGCATCGACCACGAAGACCTGGGCTTCGAACAGGACTGGTTGGTTGTCGACACGCGCATCCACGACCGCGCGGGTTCCGGTCTGCCCGATGTGGCGCGACAGATCTGCGACCCGATGCGTCCCGTGACGATGATCAGCTGCAACCGCGACGTGTACCGCTGGGAGTTTCAACTGCAGCCCGGTGAAGACCCGAAAGAGATGAACCAACCCGGGAACGTGTGGAGTTTGTTGTCGCCGTGGGTGAATCCGTTGATGGCCGACATCATTCGTTCTGCGTCGTACCGCTTTCACGGTTTGGTTGCCACGACTTTCCGTGCGGGCAACGTGTTTCTTGCCGGAGATGCAGCACACCAGATGCCGCCGTTCATGGGACAGGGTTTGAACTCGGGTTGGCGCGATGCGTTCAACCTGGCGTGGAAGATGCGCTGGGTGCGCGACGGCCTGGCCGACGATTGTTTGCTCGACACCTACGACCCCGAGCGCATTCATCACTCGCGTGTCACCGTCGAACGTTCGATCGAAGCGGGACAGTTGATCGACCAGTTCGCCGGTCGCGTGAGCCATGGCATCAAGCCGGGCAAGGCCTACGGAAGCGGCACGGCACGGCCGCGTTACGAGGCAGGTGCGGTGGTGGGCGATCACCCGCGCACGGGCACCGTGTACGACAAGTGGCACCTGATCGGCGGCGATGCGTCAGCGTTGACGCACATGACGGTGGTGTCGTCGAACCGCGGTGTACCCGCGTTACCCGCGCGTGGATTGTGGCGTTCCGTCGCGTTGTCGTCGGCCGACTCGCTGGGGGCGGATCACGTGGTGGTGCGGCCCGACGGATTCATCGCTGCGGTGTGTGACGATGCATCGGTGGATGCGATGCTGCGCGAACTGTGTTCGCGCATGTGCGTCTGATCAGCACTTCAGGCCGTTCACCGTGCTGATGCTCAACGGCGGAGGCCGTTGACGATCACCCACGCCGCTTCGTCGGCGAGGGTGTCGACATCAATGGGGCCGTCGGCTGAATTGAACTTTGCCGACAGTGCATCGAGTGTGAACAGCGCGGCTGCACCGTGCGCAATGAGGAAAAAGGCGGTGCGCACCGCAGTGGGCTTGATGACCTTTTTCTTGGCGAGGTCGTCCATCAACTTGCGAATGGGCGCGAGCGACGGCTGCACGTACTTCTTGTAGATGTGGTCGAGGTGCCAGGAATCTTCGAGGCCCTCGTTGTTCATCAACCGGTTGAGGTACGGGTGCTTGCTGGAAACAATGAGAAAGGCCTTGAATTGCGACTGCAGTTCACCGAGCTCGGAGTCGGGGCGGGGAAGGGCGCGCAGGTGCTCGCGGATTTCCCGGAACATGGTGCCGAACTCGTGGTCAATGACCGCCTTGTAGAGGTCTTCCTTGGTGCCGAACCGTTGGTGGATGGCGCTGTGGCTGAGGCCGAGCTCACGGTTGAGCGATCGCAGCGACATGCCGTCGTAGCCGTACGTTGCGAACATTCGCAGTGCGGCCTCGAGAATCTGTTGGTCGGTGTGCAGCTTTGGCCGACCGCGACCAGCCGTCATGCAAGCCCTCGCTTTGCTCGGGCTTGGGCAATCTCTTCCATGTCGGGGATGGCCATGAAGGCTTCGTTCGGGCCGGGGCCCCAGGCTTCGACGGGTGCGGGGGCGTCGGGCGAACCCCAGTCGGAGCGGCGCACGTTGTTGGCCCAGTGTTCGTCGTCGTTGATGTGGTCCATGTCGGCGAAGAACTCGAACATGTTGCCCGAGGGGTCGCGCATGTACCAGTAGATGTTGGAACCGAGCAGATGTCGGCCGACGCCGATGATGTGCGAGTCGGGGTTTTCCTTCATCACTGCGCTTCCGTTTTCACCGACGGCGTCGAAGTCGTCGACTTCGAGTGCGTAGTGGTTGAGATAGCCGACTCGTGCGCGGTGAATGAGCAGGTTGTGGTGGTCGGTTTCGACGCGGCCGAAGGTGCCGCTAGAGCCGGCGAACTGGTCGCTGATGCGGTAGCCGAGACCTTCGAAATAGAACGCGTTCGATGCCTTGATGTCGGGCGAGCCGAGCACGACGTGGCCGATGCGGCGTGGCGGTCGGCGCTTCGACGGGTCGATGGAAGCGGTGCGCCTGTTCCAGCGCGTGCGTTCGGTGGGTCTGTTGCCGGCGTGCGGGCCCGAGTCCCTGACGGGTGTGGGTGCGCCGACTTCGATGCGGATGACGTGGCCGAGTACGGGGTCGGTGCACTCGAGGGTGGTCGAGGTGGTGCGTGAAGTGACACCGATCGACTCGAGGCGTTTCGCGATGTCGGCGATGTCGCTTTCATCGACGCACGACAGGTGCATGGCCGAGAGGTGGCGATGGTCGCCTTCCTTGATGGTCATCACCGTGGCTCGATCTGCCGTGCCGTACACACCGTCCGATGTGCGGATGAAACCGTGGCGTTCCCAGAACGCGCCGAGCTCGTTGGGGTTCTTGACGCTGAGTTCGATGTCGAGGAAACCGTTGAGCGCCATGACTAGCCCTTCTTGGTGAGAGGCAGGTTGTGGTCGCCGACGCGCACGCACTTGTTCGTCATCGTGCCGACGCCGTCGACGATGGTGGTGACGATGTCGCCGTCGCGCAGAAGTTTCTTCTGTGCCGCACCGACGCCCGCAGGTGTGCCCGTGAAGATGACGTCGCCGGTGTTCAGTGTGGTGATGTGCGACAGGTATTCGATGAGGAATGGAATGCCGAAGATCAGATTCGCCGATGTGTCGTTCTGGCGCTCTTCACCGTTGACGAGACACTTGATGGCGATCTTGTCGCGGTTGGGGAGTACGTCGGGTGACACGGCAACGGGGCCGATGGGGCCGAAGGTGTCGAACGACTTGCCGAGGTCGAAGTGCGGCGGCTTGCTGGCCATCTGTACGGGGCGGTCGGACACGTCTTGTCCGGCAGTGATGGCAAAGACATGGTTCCACGCGTCGGCCTGCGAGATGTCCTTGCCCGGTGTGCCGATGATGACGACGATTTCGCCCTCGTAGTCGACGCCCTCGCTGCGCAGTTCGATGTTCGAGTTGGGTGCGCAGATGCACGACGAGAACTTGGCGAACACGACGGGGTTGTCGGGCACTTCCATGTTCGACTCGGCGGCGTGCGTTTTGTAGTTGAGGCCGATGCCGAACACCTTTTGTGGTGTGGGTGACGGTGCACCAAGCTTCGCTGCGTCGATGGTTCCCTCGGGGGTGCGGCCTGCTGTCTTTTTCTGCAGGTCGTGGAGTTTGTCGCCATGGGCGAGCGCGGCTGCGGGGTCGCTGGGAATGGTGCCGCCGCTGAGTGCTTCGAGGTCGTGGAAGTTGTTTCCGTCGACGAGAACTGCCCGACCCGCGTGGTTTGCGAACGTGAATGCCATGGTTATTTGCTGCCCTTCCGTGCTGCGTCTTCTTTGTCCATTGTGTCCCACACCTCTGCAAGGGTGCGCGAGGCGCTGACCGCGACCGGCCAGCCCGCATAGTGCGCGACGTGAGTGATCATTGCTTCCAACTTGTCGCGGCTGATGCCGAGATTGCGTGCGCCGCGGAAGTGGAGGTGTTGCTCGGCTTCGCGTCCGGTGGCAACGAGAACGGTGCAGGTGATGAGCGAACGTTCCTGCAGTTCGAGCGTCGGGTCTTGCCACACTTCGCCGAACAGGTGCGCGACCGTGTGGCGCGCAAGGCTTTTGTGGATGGCCGGTGTTGCGGGGCCGCCGGCGAAGAGTTTCCCGGCAAGTTCACGGCCTGCGGCAATGCGCGGGTCGGGCTGGTCGTTGCTCATGTCGTCTCCCTTGGTGGGCTTGCGAGTGAATTACTAGACAACTGACAATGTAACAGGCGAAGACCGCCCAACTTTCCGGCGTGCGTGGGTGGTTTGTCTACCTACTGGTTGCGGCCGCGCTGCATGATTTTGTCGCGGCGTTCGGCCACGGCATCGGCGCTGAAGGCGCGCTTGCGCCATGCCTTGGCCTCGGCGGCCTCGGTGGCCCATGCCTCGGCGTCGGTGGTGGTGAGCGAGTAGGTGTTGCGGATTGCGCGGACGCCCGACTGCTCGTTGCCGATGATGTCGAGGGCAATCTTGCGTGTGAAGGGGATGAGCTCGGCGTGGGGCACCACGTGGTTGACGAGGCCGAGTTCCTTTGCCTCGTGGGCGTCGATGAAGTTGCCGGTGAAGCTCATCTCGCGCGCGCGACGAATGCCGATGGCCTGGGGGAGAAGCACCGACAGACCCCAGCCGGGCATGACGCCGACGCGGGCGTGTGTGTCACCGAACTTGGCGTTTTCCGAGGCGATGAGGAAGTCGCAGTTGAGGGCGAGTTCGAATCCGCCGGTGACGGCGACGCACCCCGTCGTAGTTCGCAGTGCCGTCGGCGCCGGTGCCGCCGAGCAGGTTGCTCGACGGGTCACCGAGTTCCTTTAGATCGAGACCCGCAGTGAATGCCGGATCGGCACCGGTGAGGATGATGACATCGACGTCGTCGTTCGCGTCGGCTGCCCTCATGGTGTCGTTGAGCAGGCGCAGGAGCTCACTGCTCAGCGCATTGCGTGCGCCGGGGCGGTTGAGCGTGATCGTGGCGATGCGCTCGGAGATATCAAGAAGGACGACCGAATCATTGGACTGCGTCATGTGGTCATGTTTGCAGGTCGGGTGTCTCGGGCGGAAAGTAGGAGAAGGCGAGATCACCCAACTTGACGAGCGTCGAAGCGATCCAACCGCCGAGGGTGCCGAAGTGGTCGTCAAGAATCGTGCTCGAGCCGTCGGCGAGAGTTTCCTCGGAGAGGTCATAGAGACCCTCGTAGGTGATTTCGAGTGCGTACTCGGTGCGGCCCATGCCGTCGATCAGGTGGCTGATTTCGGTGGCGAGGCTGGCGCGCTCCATCGCGGCGTTGCCGATGGTGGGGCTGGTGGCCGGTGCGACCGTGAGCACGAGGGCATGGTCGGGCATCGACGAGATGCGCTGGGCGCGGAAGACGATTTCGATTTCGATGGCGGGCAGGTCGACCAGTGTTTCCTCGAGGTACCAGCGCCGGTACATGGCCTGGCTCCACGAGGGCCAGTCGAGGGTTATGTGGGCAACGACTCGCGGTGGTGAACCCTCACCCGGCAGGCCGTAGCTGGTTTCCCACGTGAGGTCGCCGAGGAGAACGTCGGACTGGAAATGCTCTTCGAAGGCTTGGCGTTCGAGGAACGCTCCCTCGAAGGCCTCGCGCAGCGCTCCGATGGCATCGGTAAATACGTGATCCAACATCCCAACCGAAGCGTAGCGAGGTGCTGCTGGCAGACTGTCAGCCATGAGCCTGGTCCTCCTTGACAAGTCCGATGGCGTTGCGACGATCACGCTGAACAACCCCACTGAGCGCAACACGCTGACCGCGCCGATGGTCGCCGAGATCATCGCTGCGATGGACAACATCGAGGCCGACGAGGAGATCGGAGCCGTCGTGGTGACGGGTGCCGCACCCGCGTTTTGCGCGGGTGCGAACCTCGGCAACCTCGCCGAGGCAACGGGTGACAGTCTCAAGAACATCTACGAGGGTTTCCTGCGCATCGCGTACAGTCCCATTCCCACGTTGGCCGCGGTGAACGGCGCGGCAGTCGGCGCGGGTATGAACCTCGCTCTTGGTTGTGACGTGCGCGTGGCGGCGCGTCGCGCGAAGTTCGACACGCGGTTCCTTCAGATCGGCATTCATCCCGGTGGTGGTCACACATGGATGTTGCGCCGGATCGCCGGTCCGCAGGCTGCCATGGCGTCGGTCGTCTTCGGTGAGATTCTCGACGGCATCGAGGCCGAACGCATCGGCTTGGTGTGGAAATGCGTCGAGGATGATCAGTTGCTGTCCTACGCGCACGAAATGGCCGCACGTGCCGCATCGCGACCGCGTGAACTGTTGAAGGTCACCAAGCGCACCATCCAGGACATGGCCCACGTCTCGGAACACCCGGCGGCGGTCGAACGCGAACTTGACCCGCAGGTGTGGAGCACCCGCCAGCCGTGGTTTGCCGAAATGCTCGCCGCGCTGCAGGCGAAGATCACGAAGAAGTAGCCGTCGTCGTGAGACGCGTGTCCGCAACCTTCGTCGGCGTTCTGGTTGTTGCCCTGTTGGCTCCGCTGTCGGCGATCACCGCCTCGGCGCGACCCGTGCCGGGTGCGACGTCGTCGTACATCGTGGTTCTCGCCTCGCGGGACGACATCGATGCCGTGTCGGCAGACGTGGTGCGGGCCGGGGGTGCGGTGACGGCGGTGTATCGCTGGGCCGTCGGGGGTTTTTCGGCCCGCTTGACTGATGCCCAGGTTGCGACGTTGCTGGGCGACCCGCGGGTCGACAGTGTGTCGCGCAACAAACGGGTGCGCAAACGCGGGTCCTCTCCCGTCGGTGGCTCGGCCGCTGCGCCGGCGCCGCAGGAAGAAGCTGCGTACCAACTCGACCGCATCGACCAGCGGGCGTTGCCCCTCGACGGTCGCTTTGCACCGCCGGGCACGGGTGAAGGCGTGCAGATCTACATGATCGACACGGGTGTGCGCGCGACACACGTCGATCTCGCGGGTCGCGTCATTCTCGGTCTTGACGCGGTGGGAGGCGACGAGCGTGGCATACCCGCGATTCCCGCCGACGATTGTGACGGTCACGGTACGCACACTGCGGCACTTGCGGCGGGAAGCGAGCACGGCGTGGCGAAGAAGGCGACGATCGTGGCCGTGCGTGTTCTCGACTGTTACGGCGAGGGTGACGTCGACAGTGTCATTCGCGGTATCGACTGGGTGATACGGCACCATCGGTCGGGGAGTTTGGCGGTGGCGAATCTGAGCCTGGGTGTCGAGGCCGACGAGGATTCACGGCCGATGGACCTGGCCATCGTCGACCTGATGCTCGACGGCATAGTGCCGGTGACTGCGGCGGGAAACGACGGCCGGGACGCCTGTGAGATCTCGCCGGGCCACACGCCCGAGGCGTTGAATGTGGGTGCGACGAACCAAACCGATGAACGTCTGGCGCTCTCCCTCGGCACGTCGAGCTACGGGCCCTGTGTCGACGTTTTCGCCCCGGGCGTACGGATTCGCTCGGCGGGGATCGCCAGCGACACGGCCGAAGAGACCTTGACCGGTACGTCGATGGCTTCGCCACTCGTCGCCGGATACGTGGCACTGATCGGTGAGGCCAACCCGACCGCATGTCCCGAAGCAGTGCACGAGGCCGTGACGGAACGGGCGACGAAGAATGTCCTGAAGAATCTGGGTGCCGGATCACCAAATCAGATGCTGAACGTCAGTGACGTCGGGGCTCCCCGCGAGACGGTTCCGGGAACGCCGAGTGCGCTGGTGTCGAGCGCGCTCGCCGATGGAATCGTGGTGTCATGGGACCCTGGTTGCGATGGCGGCCTCGGTGCAGGTTCGACGAGTGTGCGGGTGTACCGCGACAGCGAGACGACACCGATACGCACGATGAAGGTTCGTGCGGCGACGAGTGTCGTCGTGCGTGGGCTCAATCCTGATTCGTCGTATCGCGTCAGCGTGCGCCGCAGCACGACGATGGGCGTCAGTGACTGGTCGGAGAAATCGGTTCCCGTCAAACCGTCTGCCGTGACCACGGGCGGCAAGGTACGCACGTCAACGCTCGTG
>Ga0194132_10011705_pt1 | contig 11201 bp, 10 predicted proteins | sample TA2KigOf80mmetaG_FD_148612 | JGI IMG/M metagenome (GOLD analysis project Ga0194132, IMG submission 148612) | Freshwater microbial communities from Lake Tanganyika, Tanzania - TA2015054 Kigoma Offshore 80m | ecosystem: Environmental > Aquatic > Freshwater > Lake | place: Tanzania: Lake... | reverse complement strand
GGAAACGATCAGGCCGCTCCACATACTGCGGCGGCGTGCCGGCGAGATGCTCGTGGTACGCCGCAATGACCCGATCTGCGGAGACGACCGCAAGCGCATCGTGTGCCGCGCCAACCAGGACGGCGGGGTCGCCGCTGGTCTTCGACCCAGGTGCTATCGCAGTCAGGCTCGCAGCCAGGCTGCCTGCGGCGACGCCGGGGGTTAACGCCGATCCCTTGGATTTATCCCCTGTGATCTCCTGGCGGAGATCACAGGGGATATCCAAGGGGGATCGGGTGACATGTTCGACACCAGAAACTGCCAAACCTGTCACCAGTGAGGTGACATCCATGTCACCCCCTCGTGCCATTCGTGTCACCCCTTCGTGCCGTTCCTGGCACTGGTCGGACCGGACGGACACGACGGAAATCGGCTTGTCCGACTTGTCCGGAATGTCCGGCGTCGTGGCGACATTGAGCCTCCACGCTCGCGTACCGCGGCGTCCGCCCTCCGCGGCCACGATCAGACCAGCGTGTTCAAGTGCGACGACGCCGCGCATGGCGGAGCGGCGACTGCGACCTGTCCGCCCGGCGACCGTGGCGTAGCTCGGGAACGCGAGGCCACCTCTGCCAGTGTAGTCGGCGAGGACATGGGCCGCGGCGAGCGCGGCGGCGGGCAGAGAAGGCGTGGCGGCGACCGTGCCCAGCCAGCGCCACTTGTCGAGGAGCGTGAGTTGCGAAGCTTTGTTGGTCTGATGCTCGTTCATGGAATACCTCATCGCAACCGGGCGCACGGAAGCGACCGGTGGCGTTTCTCGTTTCTGGGCGATCTGATTGGCCTGCGGCCCCGGCGGCGGCGTCTCGCCGCTCGCCTGGTGCAGGAAGGCCGGCACTACCTCGCGCCGGCGCCTGCCGTGGTGCCGGCGTCTCGCCTCGCCGCCAGCCAGGCGTCGAAGTCGGCTACCGCGATCAGCCGGCGCTTGCCGACCTTGAAGGAGCGGAGCCGGCCGGCGGCCATCTCAACGTAGAGGCACGACCTCGACAGCGGGACGGCGCCAAGCGCCTGCTTGACGGTGTAGGCGCGCTGCTCGGCTGGACTGTGAGTAGTCATTGTCTGTCTCCAGCGACGCCGTCCGCACGGGATCAGCGCCGCAACCAGGGTTGCGTGTTGATCTCGTCCGGAGCGTCCGCCGGGGCCGGCGACTGCTCAAAGAGCTTGGTCGTTCGGCGCCTCGCGCGTCGTCTTGCGAGGGGTAGCTATCCGCGCGTCAATCTACGGGGGGATGCTCGGTGGCTTGTCCCGGGTCTTTCGATTCGCGCGCTGGAATCACATGAACAATATAAACGCCACCCAACCACTGGGCAACAGATGGATGCGATTTGAGGCATACATAGCCACGGCGTCGTCAGGACGATCGTGATGGAGGCCCAAGGATAGTCGCGAGCGCCGCGGTGACCTGGTCCAGGCCCGCCATGCCATCCACACCGCGCAGGGTGCCGCGGGCCTTGTAGTAGGCCCGCATTCGCCGGATGACACCGTAATTTGCTGCAATTTCATAGCAATTAAGATATAAGAATCAATAGCTTAATCTGGATCGCGCGAGGCCATTTTGGAAAACCCAGCGGGTGAATCGGTCGATGGCCCTCTCCGGGTCGATTTCGACCGCCGCGTGAAGCTCGAGTTCCATGGCTCCCGGATCACTTCCGATGCCGGACTGCTCGCCTATCGCGAACTCGACGACGCCCTCGGTCTGAGTGCGATGGCCGCGAACGTGCTCGCCGATGCGCGCACCGGCAGGAACGGCCGCCATGCGCTGGTCGGGCTGCTGCGGCAATCCTTGTTCGGGCGGCTCGCCGGCTACGAGGACGTGAACGACGCCGAACGCTTGCGCCATGATCCGGCGATGCGCTGGATCGTCGGCGGTAACGCGGCTTATGGTAGTGCGGCCTCTCCGAGCCAGATGGGTCGCTTCGAGACGAAGTGGCTTGCGGCGTCCAACAACCTTTCGGCAATCGCTGACCTCTCCGGCCAATGGATCGACGGCGTTCATGGCCGCCGTCCGCCGCGAGGCATTGTCCTCGACATGGATTCGAGCGTCAGTCCCACCCATGGCGATCAGGAGATGAGCGTCTGGAACGGCCACTACGAATGCACCTGCTACCACCCGCTGTTCCTGTTCAACCAGTTTGGTGACCTGGAACGCTGTGAGCTTCGTCCCGGCAACGTCCATAGCGCCGACGGCTGGCAAGACGTGCTGGCCCCGGTCGTGGCCCGCTATCGCGGCAAGGTCTTGCGCCTCTATTTCCGGGCCGATGCCGCCTTCGCGATGCCGGGGGTCTACGAGTACCTGGAAGCCAAGGGAATCAAGTATGCGATCCGTATTCCCACCAACCAGGTCCTTCAGGCGAGGATCGGCTACTTGTTGACGCGCCCGGTCGGGCGTCCCCCGAACCATGTGCGTCGGTTCCATGCCAGCTTCACCTATCAAGCCGGAAGCTGGACGAAGCCGCGCCGGGTGATCGCGAAGGTGGAGTGGCATCCGGGCGAGCTTGTTCCGCGGGTCGGCTTCATCGTCACCAACCTGTCGCGCCCGGCCGAGCGGGTGGTCGCCTTCTACAATCAACGCGGCACATGCGAGCAATGGATCAAAGAGGGCAAGGGCGCGATCAAGTGGACGCGGTTGTCATGCCGGACGTTCGCGGCCAACGCCGTCCGGCTTCAGCTTCACGCGCTCGCCTACAATCTCGGCAACTTCCTGCGCACGCTGGCGACGCCGGAGCCGATCAAAGACTGGTCGCTGACCAGCCTGAGGGAGAAGCTGATCAAGGTCGGCGCCAAGCTCGTCAGCCACGGTCGCTATGTCGCTTTCCAGATGGCCGAGGTCGCCGTGACGAGGACGCTGTTCGCCGAGATCCTGCGACTGATCGCGGACCTGCGGCCGCAGCCACCTCCATCGCCGGCGTGAATGGTCCGGCGGCTCGAGTTCCCAGCGAAAACGACGGGAGAGGTGCGCCTTGGCGAGGACAATATCGGAGTTTCCGGCACGCGCCGCGCCGATTTTGCCGGCCTTCGGGCCATCTGGTCACTCACGGCGGGGTTCGGGCTTGTCAATGCCCATCCCCGGCGTCAATCTTGACCCGAAGAGCTGGTCATCGGGTGGATGTCGGTTCATGCGTGACATCATCGTCCGGCGCTTCGCTACGGCCGCCCTTGCGGTTTTCGTCATAGAGATCGGTGAACCCAAACGGATAGGTGAGCCTTACGAGAATGTGCAAAATGATTGGCAGTCCGCTCGTTGCTGCCGCGATCTTCGCAGCATCTTTGACAAGCATTGTTCAAGCAGCCGAACCGACTACTAAGCTGTCGTTGCGCCTAGACTGGTCGCCTCACGGAATGCACGCAGGCCTACATCTCGCAAAACAGAAGGGATGGTTCGCACAATCCGGTTTGGATCTGGATATTCAAGACGGAAAGGGCACTTCAGGTATTACTTCAGTCCGTTGGTATAAGCGGGAGGGGTTCAGGGCAGCGCAGGAGGGTGCGCATGGTTCTGCTGTCGCGACTGTTAAGGATGCTCATCACCGTCGGCAGCCTGACGGTCATCGATTCACGCGGCCGACAACATCGTTTCGCCGGCCGCAGCCCGGGGCCCGACATGACGATCCGGCTCCACGACCGCTCGCTCGAATGGGCCATGGCGATCAACCCGCGCCTCGCCGTCGGCGAGGGCTACATGGACGGCCGCCTGACGATCGAGACCGGCGACATCTACGACTTCCTGGATTTCTGCGGTCGCAACACGTCCCGCTTCGGCTCCTACGAGACGTTCGATCCGCTCTACCGCGTCGAGATGCTGTTCCGCCGCCTGCAGCAGTTCAACCCGGTGGGGCGGGCCCAGAAGAACGTCGCGCACCACTACGACCTCTCGGGCAAGCTGTACGACCTGTTCCTCGACAGCGACCGCCAGTATTCCTGCGCCTATTTCCGGACCGACAACGACACGCTCGAGGTCGCGCAGGACAACAAGAAGCGCCATATCGCCTCCAAGCTGCTGCTCAACCCGGGCTGCCGGGTGCTGGACATCGGCTCGGGCTGGGGCGGGCTCGGCATCTACCTGGCGAAGGCCGGGGCCGGCGAGGTCCACGGCGTCACCCTGTCCACCGAGCAGCACGAGCGCTCGAACCGCCGCGCCTCCGACGCCGGCCTCGGCTCCAAGGTAAAGTTCCACCTGCGCGACTACCGCCACGAAGCCGGCACCTACGACCGGATCGTCTCGGTCGGCATGTTCGAGCATGTCGGCGTGCGCCACTATGCGGAATTCTTCGCCAAGCTGCGGCAGCTCCTGGCCGACGACGGCGTCGCCCTGCTGCACTCCATCGGCCGCAGCGACGGCCCGGGCGTCACCAACCCCTGGATCCGCAAGTACATCTTCCCCGGCGGCTATTCGCCGGCCCTGTCGGAGGTGATCCGCGTGATCGAGCAGTCCGGGCTGTGGGTGACCGACGTCGAGGTCCTGCGCCTGCACTACGCCGACACGCTGCGCGAATGGCGCCGGCGCTTCGCCGCCTCGCGCGACGAGGTGCGCCGGATCTACGACGAGCGGTTCTGCCGCATGTGGGAGTTCTATCTCGCCGGCTCGGAAGTCGCCTTCCGCCGCGAAGGCCACATGGTTTTCCAGATCCAGATCGCCAAGCGCGCCGACGCGGTGCCGCGCACGCGCGACTACATGCACGACTGGGAATCGATGCACGCGGCGACAGGAGCGCTGGCGCACTGACCACCGCGGAGCGGTGCGCTAACGCACATTTCGCGCACAAAAGTTATCCACGCTATACTTCCGTTTAGCGCGCGAATCGACTTGGTCTAATTTTGACGGCAGCGCTACCGTCGTCGGCTCCGGACTGGGGGTCGCTTTCGGATGGAACCTGCTCGCACAAACAACGTCTCGCCGCTGAAGCGAGACGACGACGCGTTGTCGCTGCGCAGCCCGCCGCACAATTTCGATGCCGAGATCCAGCTCCTCGGCGCCATCCTGGATTAGGTTTGTTCCCAGACAATCTGGCCGGGTCCTTTGCGGGTCCGGCGTGAAAACCGGACCAGCGCCCAACCAAGGACGCCGGCCGACGCGGCAGCTTGCGCAAGACTGCATTTACGAATTAAGGTCTGACAGAAGCGAAGAGGAGGACACATGTTCAGGACAACCGCATGGGCCGCGCTGGGTCTGCTCTGCGCCGCCCCGGCCTGGTCGCAGACGCTGGAACTCAAATTCGGCTCGACCTCGACCCCGGGCAGCGTGCAGGTGCTGTCGGCGGAGGAATTCGCCCGCCGCTTCAACCAGAAGATGGGCGGCAAGGCGCGCATCGACGTCTTCCATTCGAGTCAGCTCGGCGGCGACCGCGAGATGCTGCAGAAGCTGAAGCTCGGCACGCTCGACATGTCGCAGCCCTCGACCGCGACCTCGAGCGTGGTCCCGGATTTCGGCCTGTTCGACATGCCCTATCTGGTCAAGGACCGCGCCCACATGGCCTGCGCCGCCAAGGACGTCGTGTGGCCCAAGATGGCGCCCAAGCTGGAGCCGCAGGGCTACAAGCTGCTCGGCATCTGGGAGAACGGTGTACGTCAGATCACCAACAGCCAGCGGCCGATCGTCAAGCCGGAAGACCTCAAGGGCATCAAGCTGCGCGTGCCCGAGGGCGTGTGGCGGGTGCGTATGTTCCAGGCCTATGGCGCGAACCCCACGCCGATGGCCTTCGGCGAGGTCTTTGTGGCGCTGAAGACCGGCGTGATGGACGGGCAGGAGAATCCCTACACCAACATCGTCGGCGGCAAGTTCCAGGAAGTGCAGAAGTTCCTCACCGAGTCCAACCACGTCTACACGCCGAGCTTCCCGGTCGCCAGCATGCGCCGCTGGCAGAGCTGGCCCGCCGACGTACAGAAGGCGATGCTCGAGGCCGGCGCGGAGGTGCAGCCTTGGACCTACGAGGTGGCGGCCAAGGAGGAGAAGGAGACCAAAGAGACGCTCCTCAAGGCCGGCATGCAGTTCAATGTGGTCGATCGCGATGCCTTCGTGAAGGCAAGCGAGCCGGTTTACGAGCTGTTCGCCAAGGAAGTGCCGGCCGGTCGCGGCCTGATCGACGAGACGCTCGCCCTGGCCAAGAAGCCCGGCTGCTGATGCTGGGGCAGGGGGATCGGGCGGACGCCCGTGGCGCGCCCGGCGGTGCTATCGCCGGGGTTGGGTGATGGCATTGTTGGGTGCGCTCAAGCGCGGGTTCGAGCTCGTCCTCGCCGTCGTTTCGGTGGCGCTGATTGTCGCGCTATGTCTGCTGGTCATGGTGGCCGTGATCTTCCGCGAGCTTGGCGCGGCACTCACTTGGTACGACGAAGTGGCGACCGTGATGCTCGCCTGGGTCACCTATTACGGTGCGGCGCTGGCCGCGGTTCGCCGCGGGCACCTGGCCTCGCCGGAGATCCTGCGCCGCATGCCCGTGCGGCTCCGACTGCCCCTCTTCATCTTCGCCGAGGCGCTGGTCATCGGCTTTTTCCTTATCCTGGCCTGGGCCGGGCTGCAGGTGGTCATCCTGCTGGAGGGTGACCGGCTGATCAGCCTGCCCTGGGTGCCGGTGCAGCTGACCCAGTCGGTCATCCCGGTGGGGGCCATGCTCTTCATCATCGCGCAACTGCTGTCGATTCCCGACGAGTGGCGGAATCTGCAGCAGCGGCGCGCGCCCACAGAGCAGATCTGAGGAGGGCAGGATGGCGACCCTCCTGATGCTGCTCGGCCTGATCGCGTTGGTGCTCATCAACGTGCCGATCGCCGCCGCCATCGGCATCGTTGCCCTGGCCGGCATGTTCGCGCTGCACGGCATCCAGCAGGATCTGCTCAACGTGGCACTGGCCATGTACGAGGGTACACGCAGCTTCCCGCTGCTCTCGATCCCGCTTTTCATCCTCGCCGGTTCGATCATGAATGCCGGCGGCATCTCCAAGCGGCTGGTCGATTTCTGCTCGGCGCTGCTGGGCTCGCTGCGCGGCGGTCTGGCCATGGTCGATATCGGCGTGTCGATGTTCTTCGCCGAGATCTCCGGCTCGGCGGTGGCCGACGTGGCCGCCACCGGCTCGATCCTCATCCCGGCGATGAAGAAGAAAGGCTATCCGGCCGAGTTCGCGGCTGCAACCACGTCGGCCTCGGCGTCGCTCGCCATCATCATCCCGCCTTCGATCCCGATGATCCTCTACGGCACGATCGCCAACGCCTCGATCGTCCAGCTCTTTGTCTCCGGCATCGCGCCCGGCATCCTGGGCGGCATCGGCCTGATGTCAGCCGCCTACTGGTACGCGCGGCGCTACAACTTCCCCGTCGAGCAGGTGTTCAGCCTCGGCAATCTCTGGCTGACCTTCAAGGCTGCCGCCTGGGCCTTCCTGCTGCCGATCATCATCCTCGGCACGATCTTCGGTGGCCTCGTCACGGCGACCGAGGGCGCGGCCGTGGCCGTGGCCGCCGCGCTATTCGTCAGCGGGGTGATCTACCGCGACATCGATCTCAAATTCCTCTGGGAGACGGCGCTCGACGGCGTGGTGCAGACCGCGGTGGTCATGCTGCTCATCGCCGCCTCGGCGCTGCTTGGCTTGCACCTGACCGAGACTCGCGTGCCGCAGCAGATCGCCCAGTGGCTGGCCGATCTGACCAACGACCGTCACGCAGTGCTCGGCATCCTCAACCTGCTGTTCCTCATCCTGGGCTTCTTCCTGCACAGCGCCGCGGCCATCGTGCTGGTCGTGCCCATCGTCATGCCGCTGGTCAACCTCATCGGCATCGACCCGGTGCATTTCGGCATCATCGTCACGCTTAACCTGGCGATCGGTCAGCAGACCCCGCCGGTCGCCAGCGTGCTGATCACCTCGTGCTCGATCGCCAAGACCGACATCTGGGCCACGTCGCGGTGGAACATTCCCTACATAGCCGTGCTGATCGCGGTGCTGCTGCTGGTGACTTACGTGCCGGCCGTACCGCTGTTCCTGGTCGAGTATTTCTACCGTTAGGCCGGGCGTATCGGTTCAGCCCGCTTCGGCGCTTTCGCGCACCTTCGGGACAAAGGGCTTCGAGGTGAAGTGCTCCTCGTCATGCCCGTCCGCCAGCTTCAGCCCCGCCTGCTTGATGGCGTTATCCGGCACCTTGACCAGCGGTACGTAGTAGCGGTCGTCGGTCTGCGTCACCGTGTCGTTGTCCACGCGGTTGTAGCAGAAGAGGAAGGTCCAGCGCCGGTGCTCAGAACGGTTCTGGGCGGAGCGGTGAAGGACGTTCGAGTGAAAGATGACCACGTCGCCAGCCTCGAGCTCGGCCGGGACGACCTCGTACTTCGCCGTGATGTGCTTCATGCGCGCCGGGTCGGCGACGACTTGGGCCTCGCCGGGGACCGGCACGTGATCGATGCGGCCGAGATGATGCGAGCCCTTGACCAGCTCGAGACAGCCGTTCTCCTTGAACGAGCGGTCGAGGGCGAGCTGGAAGCTCAGCATGTCCGGCCGCAGGCAGCCATTGTGATACCAGTAGCCGTAATCCTGATGCCATTCCCAGGCCCCGCCGACTCGCGGCTCCTTGGCGGTCAGCTTCGACTGGTAGTGGTAGACCGGCCCGCCCAGGAGCTGCTCGGCCGTGTCGACCACCCGTTCGCAACGCGCCGCCAGACCGTAGACGCTGTCGCCGGCCCGGTTCCACAGGGCAATCTTGGTCGCAGCACCCTGTGCATCCAGCCGGTCGATGATGTGGTCACGGATAGCCGGGTCGACCTCCATCGCCTTGCGTAACAGGGCAGTTTCCTCGGCGTCGAACAGGCCGCGGACGACCACCAGTCCGTTGCGCTGAAACTGGGCAACCTGGTCGGGGCTCAGAACGGACGGCATGAGCGTCTCCCCAAAGTCCTTCTGGGGACAGTTTACTCCAGCCTGCGGCTTGGCGGTAGCCGGGCGCTGGCTCTAGGATATCGCGGCAACTCGAGCCGGGAGGAGGCAAGTATGGATCGTCGTCACTTCTTGATCGCAAGCGGAGGCTTGGTGTTGACGGCGGGACCGGCCGCGGCCCAGTTCTTCCCCAAGACGCTCATCGACCGTGCCATCGAGGCGCGCAGCTTCGGCGACATCGCCAAGGACAACGAGGTCGTCCTCAAGGTGAACAAGGTCATGGCCGACGCGAAGACGGCCAGCGCCTCGACGGAGATTTACGAGCAGCGCCTGCTGCTGACCGGGATGTTCGACGACAAGGCCACGTACGACCAGTTCGAGAAAGGCGTGAAGGCCGGGCGCTTCCGGCAGCCCGGGCGATTTTCCCGCGTTCGCCGAAACGCTCGATCTCGCGTTTCAGCTCCAGCACCTCGAGCGGGCAATCCGGCCAGTCATTCTTCCAGCAGACGATCAGGTCGCATTTGCGCGGGTCGTGCTTATGGGTGAGGAAGTTCCGGCTGCGGAACTCGAACTCGATGCGCACGCGCTCCCAGGGCTGGTCCGGGCCGTGCAGCCGCCGCTTGGCGGCGCAGTCGGGAAAGCCCGTGCTGAGGCTTTCCACCAGATAGCCGAGCGAGGGCGCCAGCAGGCCGAAGAGGAAGACCACGCCCATCTCGTTGGTCGGCGCATGCTGCAGGCCGTTCAGATTGAGCGGCGCGCCGAGCCGCGGACCGCCGCAGCCATGCCAGGCGACCGGGCCCTTGAGGCGTCCGCCATGGGGCTGGCAGCGCATGGCGAGCTCCGCGAGATGAAGGAACTCCGGATGATGGACCTGCACCCATTCGCGATAGGCGCGCAGCGCCGCCGTCCATGAGCCCCAGCGGTTCTTGTAGGTTTGCTGGCGGTGGCAGCAGGCGCGGTCGAAACGCTGCCAGTCGAGGATGCCGCCGGCCCCGGTGAAGGTCTCGTGCATGGCGATGAGCAGCGCCCCGTCCGAAACGCTGGGCCGGCGCTTGCGCGCCTCCAGCCCGCACGCCTCCATCAGCGCGGTGTGCGAGTCGAAATGGCGGATCATTTGCAGGTAGCCGATGCCGGTGGCCGATTCGAGGTCGCGGCGCGACAGAGTGCGGCTGCCGCGCCGGCGGGCCAGCGCCTTGACGCGGGCGATCATGCTGGCGCGGCCGAGCGGCCGTCCGGCCCGGGGTGGTGCGGCCGTCATGACAGGCAATATGGGGAGTTAGAGACAGAACGGCTAGTAGTCAAAACGTCTATAGACGTCTGTATTTTTCAAGCCCTTGAGCGGGCGGCGCTTCCGGGCGGAGACGCGGATTTATCCACCGCGCCGGCGCCCGCCGCCGGTGCTTAGGTGCCTTTATTACGTTGGGTGGAGTCCCGCAGGCCGGCGGGACTCTTGTCGCGAATCGCCGCGCCCGCCATACTTCCCGAGTCATTCAACAACGAAAGGAGGTGATCCAGTGTCTCATTGTCATGTTCGGGGGGTCCCCGGGACCTGGGTTGTCACCGCCGCTGATTTGGGCGTGACCTTGACCTAAGGCTACGGTCCTCGGTCCACCCGAGGTCAGACAAGGGAAGGGCTGCCCGCCAGGGCAGCCCTTCTTCTTTTGCCGATTTTCTTGCCGATGTCGCGTACCGGGCGCGCCGCCGCGCGCCGGAAAGACTACTCCGCGGCGTCGCTCTTGCGCCCGGGCGGCGGTGAGGCGGGGGTGGCAGCCGCCGCCAGCTCGCTGCTGAGCGTCGAGGCGAGCTGCGCCAGCCGGTTGCCCTCTTCCATGAAATCCTGCGCCATGGCGGCGGCCCATTCCTGCTGGATCTGGGCGGCGTCCGTCCAGTTCTGGCAGGTTGCCAGCTTCTGTCCGAAGACGCTGTCGCTCTGGAAGCGGTTGACCGTGAAGCGCACGATCTCCTGCTGCCAGGCTTGGCAGGCGCGGGCGTAGCTTTCGCCGGCGGCAGCGAAGATGTCCAATAGCGGGTTGCGGAACGGCGACACCGCCGGCACGAACGGCGTAAACGACGGGGGTGGGGGCTTCGCGCTCATGGCGGATCCTCCAGGGTGGGTTCCCATGCTGCCCGGTCATTGTTAACGGACGATGAAGAAGCGGATTTGTCAGGCCCACCCGGCCTGACTACTCTGGCAGTCGCAAGGAAAGCGGGAGGGTTCATGGTGTTGGCGCCCGGACGGCTGGTTGGCCTGCTGCTGCTGCTGCTTATCGGGCTCGCCGGGCCCGCTTCGGCGCAGCGCGACGATTCGGCGGCGCTGGCGGCGC
>Ga0194132_10011701_pt1 | contig 11205 bp, 6 predicted proteins | sample TA2KigOf80mmetaG_FD_148612 | JGI IMG/M metagenome (GOLD analysis project Ga0194132, IMG submission 148612) | Freshwater microbial communities from Lake Tanganyika, Tanzania - TA2015054 Kigoma Offshore 80m | ecosystem: Environmental > Aquatic > Freshwater > Lake | place: Tanzania: Lake Tanganyika... | reverse complement strand
TGGTTTCCCTTTGCTCTAGATTCTTCCACACTCCCACCCTGATAATCGCAACTTGCCGAGGCTCCCCCCAGCCTCCCAGTGCCACTTTCAACCGTTTCGCGACAGAAACTAACTAGCCAAGGGCTGTGCGCCCTTGATATCCCGAGAATCGAGAAAAACGAGAACAACATCCTCGCAACGTCGTGCATAACCAGCTAACGACACGCTGGGCTGACCGGTATGAATCGATCTGCCCGACGGCCGCGATAGACCTGCCTTACCCAGGAACACCGCCATCACCGACCCAGCAGCCAAGTGGAAATGGGTCACCACGGAACGCCCAGGCAACGTCATCAGGATCAAGGAACCCAACCGGTCGTGGCTCTGGAGGTCACTGGCATTCACGGCTATAGTGGCGCTGGCGGTGAGTTGACTGACTCGCCTTCTTGAACTTTTCCTCATACTGTATGATGAGTCCAACGTACTCGAGAGCGGGATGAGACCTTGGATTCCCGAATTGATTTCACCTCCATGAACGCTTGTCGATGACTCTGCTGAATCCGTCTTGGCCAGCCAACCGCCGAGTCTTGTGCTGGTGGATACTCGGCGTGTCTGCCCTAACTGTCTTCCGTATTCTGACGCTTGCGAATAGCCAAGCGAGTAACGCGACTTCAATCTCTGCAGACCAGCACTATCAGAGAGGCGCAGACCTCGTTAAACGCGGAGATTGGGACAACGCCGCTGGGGAGTTCCAAGCCGCGTTGCGGCTTAAGCCAGAGCATGCAGAAGCTCATTGCGATCTTGGAGTCGTGCTAGACCTCATCGGCGAATCGCAGCTGGCTCTGCAGGAGCTTCGGCTCGCTTTGCGCTACCGGCCTCGCTTTGGTTTGGCACAATTCAATCTGGCATCGCTGCTCAAACGACAGGGAAAAACTCGCGAAGCCCAAGAGGCATTCGGGTTGGCGGAAGAATTCCTGCGAGAAGCTTCCACCCAGGGCCGCGATTCTTCGACGGAGAAGGTCCTTTTGGCCGGCACACTCTGGGAACTTCAGCGCAGCCAAGAGGCCAAAGAGATTTTGGCGAGAACTCTCGAGACTTCGCCGCGGCTGGCTTCCGCTCTGCGGCTGTTAGGGCGAATTCATTTCAGCGAGAAGGATTTCCCACAGGCAATTCAAGCGTTCGCAGCCTGCATCGCTGCGCAGCCTCGCGTGTTCGACGATCATTTGTGGCTCATCAAGACTTATCGCGAAAACGGAGACCGGCAGGCTGCATTCCGGTCTGCCACAAGGTTGCTCGAGGAATTCTCAAACGAGCCGTTGGCCTTTTACACGGCCGGCGAGGAATACGAACAGGCTGGCCAGCTGGAACTTGCCGCTGCCCATTACAGGCGTGCTATCGCTTTGTGGGAGAAGCGCCCCCGCTCGAGATTGCAGCATGTTCAAGATGGCCGGATACGGCTGGCTCGAGTTCTGGCGAACCAGGATGACCTCGCCGGGGCTCGGAGCCTCTTGGAACGCATTGTGGCAGAGTCTCCCCGTTCTTGGCAGGCGCAATCAGAACTCGGCGCCCTGCTCCTGAAGCTCAAGGATTATGCCCCCGCAGCCGCTGCACTTCAAAGAGCTGCAGAGCTCGAGCCTGATCATCGCGAAACTCGTCTTCAGTTGGGAACGGCGCTGTTAAGATTGGGACGGCAGGAAGAAGCCGCCCAACATCTCAAGATCGCGGACCAGATCCAGAACACTAAAGACGCACACACGTTTCGCCAACTCGGTTTAGCAGCGCTGAACAGGGGCGATTTCTCCGAAGCGGAGGCCGAGTTTCAAAAGGCATTGCGACTCATCCCCAACTCGTCGGAACCCCAGACCGATCTGGCATTGGCTTATTACGCGCGAGGGGATGTTGGCCGCTCGGCCGATCACTTTCGAATGGCTTTGAAACAGAATCCATCAAATGTTAAAGCCTTAAACGGCTTGGGCGCCGTGCTCGATAGCTCGGGAAAAGGGGAGGAAGCCCGCCGGTGCTTCGAGCAAGCTGTTCGTTTAGAGCCGGAGAACTGGGATGCGGTGTATAACCTGGCTCGAACGCTACTGCGCATGAACCAACTCGGTGAAGCTGCGGCGCATTTCGAAAAACTGCTTTCGAGACAGAGCCGGCATCCAGAGGCACATTACCTGTACGGAGTCCTGTTCGAAAAGAGGCAGTTGCTGGACGAGGCTGTGGCCCAATATCGGCAAGCGGTGACGCAAGACCCGAAAATGTGGGTCGCACACGAACGGTTGGCCCACGTCTTGAAGGGGCGTGGCGAACCCGATCTGGCGGCGCATCATCTCAAGAAGGCCCAGGAGATCAAGAGTCGTACGAGCCGGTAACACAAGCTCGACATCCCTCACCGTGTTGGACCGTTGTGACAAAAAAGTGACTTCCGGAGGAATCCCCATGGAATCGTCATCTCGCCAGCGGCGATCGAGTCTCGACGCTCGCTCAGGCAATCGCCCTTTGACTCGACGAACCTTCTTGCTGAGCAGTAGCGCGGCTGGAGCATTTGCCGCGTTGCAGAGCCTTGGAAACCAGCGGCTGGCGGCCAGCCAGCGAAAAGGTAGCGGGTCTGCGGCTGCGCTTGATTCAGGCAGCGTCCGGAGAGTCCACGCAAGACTGAACTGGCATGAAACGCTCCGTCGCAGGCCTATTTTCACGGTTGACTACTGGCCCGGCGTACCCGCCGTGGAGCATGAAGGCCGGCCTGAGATCTCGTGGGATCTGGAACACATCAGAGCTTACGCCGATCCGGTGGGCTTGCGGACGATGCAGTTCGTGCTGGCGGGTGATCCTCACTCAGCGATGGGGGCGTTCCGGGTTCCCAATCTCTTGGACTCTTCAGATGCGGAGATTGCTGCCTGGCAAAAGGCGACCAAGGCTAAGCTGGAGCCCTTGCTGAAGTCTTATGGGTCGGCTGCCCTACAAAGCGTTCTGTTGACGCAGGCCTTTCAGAACAGTGGAGGCGACACGAGCCCTGAATGGTACCGCAGCGCCAAAGACTGGGAGGAGTGCGACCTCGAGGGGCGTCCGCTCAGCCAGGTCGGCGGACGCGTGATGGCGTGCATGCTCCATCCGAAGATGTACGAAGTACTCCATCGATTCTGGAAGGCAATTAGCTTCCTCAAAGATGAGCCCGTCCTCCTGGGGGCATGTGTAGACAACGAACCGAATCTCGAGGGACGCAATTTGAGCAGCGTCGGGCTACCTCAGTTCGGAGGCAATCCCCACACTCTAAGAGCTTTCAGGCAGTTTCTGGAACGCACGTATGGCCGCATCGATGAACTCAATCAGCTGGCTGGCACCCGCTTTCGCTCGTTCGATCAGATTCAGGTTTCAGATCCAAACTGGCTGGTCCTGACGCTGCTGCGCCGCTTTCTTTCCACAATCGTGATCGGCGAGTATCAGCGTCAGGCAGCGGCCATCGCCAAGCAACATATCCCGAACCTGGTGACGGTTACACGGCTGGTTTCCGGTTACTGGAGGAATACGCCGCAGGGACAGCCTCGAGCAGAGCAGCTTGGTGTTGAAGCGACACTGCTTAAGGACAGCCAGGTCGATGTCATTGCCTGGAGCCAATGGTGGCAATCCGATGAACAACCCGAATTGCTCGGCCAGTTGCAGGTGACCGCAGGGCTTCTGCGAGGGGTCGGCAAACCCGTCGGCGTCACCGAACCCATGGTTGGCCGCTGGGGGATCTCCCACATGGGATGGCGGCCGCATGAAGTGCAGCACTTCGCTTATCGAGGACTCTACTATCGGTTGGGTATGTTCAACGTCCACAGCTGGGATCGCTCCGGATTCTGGGCCAACTACAACGAACCGTTCGGCATGGCCCTCTCGCAACGTCCTGGCTACCTGAAAGCCATTCGAGAGCTGCGCGACGAACTCGACTGGATGGCGCCTTACGAAACTTTCGGCAAACCGCTGATGCCTCCGCTGCGCATTCTGGTGTCCCGCAATGCCCGGCACTTTCCCGGCATGGGCGGATACCTCTATCAGAATTGGTTGAGGCAGCTCTGTGGGATTATGGAAGATGCCGAGTTTTCGCATTACGAAATCCTGGAAGAGCAGACAAACGACCTTTCGACCGCCCTGAAGAGCTGCAAAGGGGTGGTCGTTGTGGATGCGTGCCTTGACCCGGCAACGCGTTCCTTGCTACAGAACTTCGCCCAAGAGGGTGGACGGTTGTTGGTCATTGGAGCGCCATCCCTCGTGGACAGCCACTATCGGCAAACGAGTCCCCAAGCCAGCTATCCCATCAGCGCCGTCGAGCATGCGGACCTTTCGGCAATCGAGGGGAAGGAAGTTCCGCGACCGGTTCAATGTGTCGTACGCAACCCTCATCCGGTCTGGGCTGGAGTCGATCCGTTGCAGTTGTGCCGGCCCACGACGCTCACCCTCAGACCGGGCGCTTTGCCGGTGGCCGTGTTGGGAGATGGAACCCCCGTGGTGGCTGCGAATGACCAAGTGGTCTACCTGGGTGGTTTCCCACTAGACATCGCTCAGCAGAAAAAGCTGCTAGCCGGTTTTTCAAGGTGGTGCGGCGTGGTGCCGCCCGAGGTGGTTGTGAGCACTTTCGAAAACGCTGTCGTTGCACAACACTGGAACTCGCGCAATTTGCGCTACGACGGAACGGTCATCGACAAGACTCCATGGGTTGGGACCTTGCGAATGCCAGGGCCGGCCAGCTGCCAAATTCGGGAGCTGCGCCGCGATCATCCCTGGCTGGCTTACCACGCCGAGGGAGCGGAGACCGTGCTGGAGGGTATCCGGCTGGATCCTCTCGAGATCCGAGTCTTTCGAAAAGAAAAAGCGGCGGAGCTGCCGCATTTCGAAGGGTTGCCCGAAAGCCTGGGATTCGCTTTCTGGTGGCGAGGCCAGATGCATCCTGCCACTGGAAGATTCAGCAGCAAAACTGACACCAAGGTACAGGCCCGTTTTGTTTCCTCAAAGCACAGGGCAGCTGAGGTTGGGTGGTATGTTTGCGAAGTCGCTGGGAAGCGAGTGGCCGAGGGAAAGGGATTCGAGATTCGTTTCGAGGTTGCGGCGGGAAAAGAATACTACCTGACGACGCTTCTTCTCGATCATCCCAACCAGCAAGGTTGCCCGCTCTGCCAGCGCTCAGCCTTCGAGTAAATTCTTAGGATAGGATGGGGCGCTACTGCCGCCCTGCGCCGCGGCGTCCAGCGAGCTGGGATCGACGTCACCGCAAGGATTGATCCAGATTCACTCCTCCTCCTACGCCGAGAATCGCAGTGAAGACAGTTTGGCGTTGCGCATGTAGAGCACCCGTCTGAGAAACCGGAGACTCTTCGCCCGTATTCCTGCCCTATGTCGTCCAAACTTGAACCGCCCGCGACGAAGGTAACGGGAAGGGGAGCGTCGACGCGATTCACGATACGGCATCTCGATCTCAGAACAGACTGCGACGAGAGCATCAACCGAGAGGAGGCCAATCATGGAGTCTATGGGATTGTTGTTGAGATTGAAGCCAGGTGCCTACCAGGAGTACAAACGCCGGCATGATGAACTCTGGCCGGAACTGGCTCAGGGCCTGGAAGCCAACCAGATTAGCATGATGATCTATCACTTCGATGGCCTGTTATTCGTCCACGAGGTTGCAGCGTCCAAAGACGCGTGGAGCCGGATGAATGAGCTTCCAGTGACAGCCCGATGGAACCAGTTCATGGCGGAGGTTCTCGAAACGGATGGCGCTGGAAACATTATTTTTCAGGAACTGCCTCTGGCCTTTGCGTTCGGCACCTTCAAATAACCTACACGACGGCCTTCATGCGGCTCGATCATGCATCGACCTCTGTCAAGTGGGCTGCTGTACCAAATCATCAGCGGCTGAGTTCAGCTCATTGACGAACGGTAATTTCGTATTGCCCATGAAGTACGCCAAGCGATGGAACTGGGAAATCATCTGGCTGGTATACACGCTTTTTGCTCTGCTCATCATGCCTTTGCCGCAGGCATTGCTCTGCTGGCGCGCGCCTGTGTTGTGATCGCTATAGGAAACCGCTGAAACTGAAGATCTATGCTCAATGGCTCTTACTTAAAGCTCTTTAGCTCCCTCTCGCAGACGATTCCGGCCGATCGGCTTTTTTATGATGAGTTGCGCACGCTTGCCTACGGGACCGACGCCAGCTTCTATCGGTTATCTCCAAAGTTGGTCGTTCGCGTGGAATCGGAAGATGAAGTCGTGGTGGTCTTGAAGGAGTGCCGAGCCCTCAAGCTCCCGTTAACGTTTCGGGCCGCCGGCACGAGTCTCTCGGGACAGGCGCTGAGTGACTCAGTCCTGGTTGAGCTGGGACATGGGTGGCGAAAAATGCAGGTGCATGACCGAGGGCTCCGCATCAGCCTACAACCGGGAGTTGTTGGGGCACACGCCAACTTGCGGCTCGCTGCTTACTGGAGAAAGATCGGTCCCGATCCAGCGTCAATTAACTCGGCGATGATCGGTGGCATCGCAGCCAACAACGCGAGTGGCATGTGCTGCGGGACGGCCCAAAACAGCTACCACACGCTCGCCTCAATGAGAATCATCGGCATCGATGGCTCAGCCTTGGATACGGGTGATGCTGAAAGTCGAACTCGGTTCATCAGGGAACATCCGGAGTTCATTTCCCGATTGAAGGAGTTAGTAGCGAAAACGCGCAACAACACTTCCCTGGCCGAGCGCATTCGCCGCAAGTTCAAGATCAAGAACACGACCGGATACAGCCTAAATGCTCTCGTTGATTTTGACGATCCGATCGACGTTCTGCAGCACCTCATGATCGGCTCTGAAGGAACACTGGGTTTCATCGCCGAGGTCACTTACAACACTGTGCCCGAACATCCCTTCAAAGCCAGCTCCCTGATGCTGTTTCCAGACATCCGGGCTGCCTGCGAGGCTGCCGCTGTCCTTAAGCGGCTGCCGGTCGTTGCAGTGGAGCTAATGGACCGTGCCAGTCTGCGGTCAGTACAAGACAAACAGGGCATGCCCGAGTTGCTCAAGACGCTGGATAGCACCGCAGCGGCACTGCTGGTGGAGACTCGAGCTGAATCGTCTCGAGAGCTCGGCGTTCAGATTCAGAGAATACTGGAAGGGGTCCGAGGCGTCACGCAGTTGCAGCCACTTGCATTCACAGAAGATCAAGCCGAGTGCCAGCAACTTTGGAATATCCGTAAGGGCCTCTTCCCCTCGGTCGGGGCCATTCGCCAGACCGGCACGACGGTGATCATCGAAGACGTTGCCTTCCCCATGGAGAAACTGGCTTCGGCAACGCTGGAGTTACAACGGCTTCTTCAAAAGCATGGGTACAGCGAAGCCATCATTTTCGGACATGCGCTCGAGGGGAATCTGCACTTCGTCTTCACACAGGATTTTGGACTCGACGGTGAGGTGCTCCGCTACCGGACGTTCATGGACGAATTAGTACGGATGGTAGTCGATACCTACGATGGATCGCTGAAGGCAGAACATGGTACCGGGCGTAACATGGCTCCGTTTGTCGAACTGGAGTGGGGAGCAGAAGCCTATGAGCTGATGAAGGAGATCAAAGAGATTTTCGATCCGGAAAACCTGCTGAATCCTGGAGTGATCTTGAACAGCGATCCGGAGCTTCACATCAAGAACCTCAAACCGCTCCCCAAAGCCGACCCCATCATTGACAAATGCATTGAGTGCGGCTTCTGCGAAGTGAATTGTCCCTCTCGCGACCTGACGCTGACTCCCAGGCAGCGGATCACTGTGTGGAGGGAGATCTCCAGGCTGACGCATGCCGGAATCGCATCAGGAAGCCTTAAGGAACTCTTGTCGTTGTTCGAGTATCAAGGAAACAAAACCTGTGCCACCGACGGTCTGTGTGCCACGAGTTGTCCCGTCGGCATTGACACTGGAAAATTGATCAAGGAACTCCGCTTCCGTCGAAGTTCGCCGCTGGCGAATTGGATCGCAGATCAGGTCGCAGACCACCTGGCCAGCGTCGCAGGGCTCATGCGCCTTGCGCTCCGAGGTACAGACTGGGTCCATGGGTTGCTGGGAACGAGAGTCATGGCCCGTGTGTCGGGAGTCGCGAGAACACTGTCCGGCAATCGACTGCCGAAATGGACACCCTATCTGCCCAAAGCGGCTGATCGCATCATTCAAAGACCCGTGAATCCAGCAAATCCTCTCAAGGTCGTGTATTTCCCGAGCTGCCTGAGCCGCACGATGGGAGTGGCGAGAGGAATGGCTTCACAACCTTCGCAGGTCACGATCTGGGACGCTTTGCTGCGAAAGGCAGGCTACGAAGTGATCTATCCACAGCGCCTGAGTGGGCTTTGCTGCGGTATGCCTTTCTCGAGCAAGGGATTCAGCCGGCAAGGCGACCGAAAACTCGAGGAAACGATCGAAGCACTCCGGGAAGCATCGGCTGACGGGCGTTACCCTATACTGTTTGACACGAGCCCGTGCACGTTTCGGATGAAAGACCCCGCTTCCTTGCAACTACCAATCTACGAGCCGGCCGAGTTTGCCCATCGATTTCTGGCAAATCGATTGAAGTTCAAGCAATCTGACAAGACCGTTCTTCTGCATGTTCCCTGCAGCGCCCAGAAACTAGGTGTCGCCGGCCGGCTTCGCGAACTGGCCGAGCGCTGTGCCAAAAGCGTGATTGGACCTGAGCCGATGGGATGTTGCGGGTTTGCTGGCGATCGAGGTTTCAACTATCCGGAATTAACCGCTTCAGCTCTGGCTTCTCTGATGCATGATCTGCCGATGGACTGCGGCGAAGGCTATTGCACGAGCAGGACCTGTGAGATTGGACTCTCAACCCATTCAGGGATTCCGTATCAGTCCATTGTGTACTTGCTTCACGAATGCACCGAGGTTCTGGAATCCAGCGAGCGGCAACTGCAACCGGTTGCAGCCGGCGATTTTGAGGAATAACATACCCCGGCTTGGGAAGCACTGGCGTGCTTCACTACAAACTCGAGACCTCAGGGCAGGGCGCGATGTCCTCATCGCGCCGTTCCGGGTTAGTCCCACCTCGCGGCGGGCTGACGACAGCCCGCCGCGCCGGTTTCTAGAAATTGATGCTGGCCATCACGATCATGTTCCGCTGGCCTTGGCCTTCGGTGCCACGACGCGTGAAGATGTAATTCGTAAGTCGAGCTCCGGCTGGCGTCGTGATCAGTCCGCTTGGCGGGCCGTACGGAGCATGATTGAGGATGTTAGAAATGTTGGCTCCGATGCGCAGTTTCGCTCCCTCCCAACGAGGGATGCTGACTTCTTTGAACGGACTCAGATTCAGCATCCACTGACCGGGACTGACGAGAGAGTTCACGCCCGCATTGCCCAACGTGCCGCTAGCTGGGATCTTGAAGCAGGAGCGGTTGAAGTACTCTGCCGTATCGCCTTTGGGTGCTCCGGTGTAGACCTGGCATCCGGGCACCACATCTGGACGGCCGCTGAATTGATTAATGTTTCCGGGGTCAAAACCTGTGTAGCGAGGCGTGAAGAAATACCCCGAGTGCCAGTTGAAGGTCCCCGTCGCGCTCCAACCCCCGACGATGCGCGCCAGTAACCACTTGCCTGGCGAGGTTGTCGTCGAAAGGAAGCGCTTCTTAGGTCCAAACGGGAGTTCGTAAGCCCAGTTCATTAGCAAGTCATGGTCCGGCCAGACTCCCATGCGGCCTTTCTCCCGTGCCCGGTCATAAGCATAATCGAGGACAATGCCGGCTTGTGGTCCTGACTCGCGTTGGAAGCCGGTCGGACCACCGCCACCCACGTCCGTCCAACCTCGCTGTTCGGTATAGCCGAGCTCGAAGTAGAATCCATTGCGGTAAGGATGGTGAAATACGAGTTGCAGAGCGTTGTAGCGGTCATTCCCGCCATTTTCGATTCGTGTGATGGTCTGGAACGCCGGATAGGGGCGGCGCGCCTGCGCGAAGGGTTGTGTGCTCACCAGGGGCGTGTTCGCATCGAAGGCGATCGGAAACTGATGGCTTTGATTCCCCATATAAGTTGCTCGTATACCCCAGTTCTTCAGCACCTCCTTTTCCACCGACAGGTTCCATGTCTGCGTATACTCTGGCCGAAAGTCGCGGCTCACGCTATCCCCCGTAGCAGCCGTCGGAGACCTGCCTGCTGCGGCCGGAAAAGGATTCGGCCACGAGTAAAGAGGAGCGCTGCTGACTAACTGGTTGACGAAGGATTCGCTGGCCGTAAACGGACCTGCAAACTGTAACCCGGCGAAGCGGAGAGCGCCATTGTAGATGCCGAAACCGCCGCGAACGACGAGGGAGCTGGTGCCCAAGGGTCGATACGCAAAACCAAAGCGCGGCAGGTAGCGGCTGCTGGCGCTTCGCAGCTTCTCTGGATATCCGAGGCTGCTTCCGAGCACCACAGGAATCAAATTGGTGTTGAAGACAGGGTTGACCCGGTCCAAAGCGAACTGGTTTGGAACGACGATCTTGCCGGTCGCCAAATCGAAGTTGTAGTAGAGCCGATTCTTGTCGTACGGGGCGGTGAAGTGATCCCAGCGCAACCCGAAAGAAATATTCAGATTCGGGCTGACACGCCAATCATCCTGTGCGAAGGCGCCGTATTCCCAAATCCTGCGGGCCACCGCCGGGCGCGCCAAACTCCGGTCGAAGTTGCCGGGAAGTCCGAGCAAGAAGTCGGCGAAAGACTCACCGGTGAACCGGCCGTCGAAACGAAAGGATCCAAATCCAGGATTGAATTCGGTGTCCAGCAGCGACTTGATCCCCGACACGCCGCCGCACGCACCGCCCTTTCAGTGGGACCGCGTAGAAGTGTGCGGACGCTCGCCCCGAATCTGTCTCTAAGTCTCCGAAAAGCTTTATCCAATGCCCGTTTTCACGACTCAGCGCCGACCAAAAGTATCTGCCCAGTCTTGGTGCATACAATTTTATGCACCAAGCACCAAACCAAAAGGCTGATTCGGTGCATAATTTGGGTTAACCAGCATCATATCAATAGTTGCGAAAGTACAAGCACTAAGTGGTCTCTGCTGCATACTTAGTCTCAGCAAGTTGGAAGAAAGACAGAATCAGTTGACGAGAGCGCTGACTCGAAAGCAAGATTGAAAACAACGCCGCTTTGAACTCCGCCTTGGTGGCCACAAACCGTTTCGCCAGCCGCGCCTTGGCATGGTTCCAGACCTGTTCGTCCGGGTTGAGTTCCGGAGCGTAGCTGGG
>Ga0194132_10011699_pt1 | contig 11207 bp, 9 predicted proteins | sample TA2KigOf80mmetaG_FD_148612 | JGI IMG/M metagenome (GOLD analysis project Ga0194132, IMG submission 148612) | Freshwater microbial communities from Lake Tanganyika, Tanzania - TA2015054 Kigoma Offshore 80m | ecosystem: Environmental > Aquatic > Freshwater > Lake | place: Tanzania: Lake Tanganyika... | reverse complement strand
CCCCCCCCCCCCCTGACCACGGGTGATCCCACACCCCATCACTTCCGTGCTTATCCTGCAGTTCCGACCGCTTTGTCATAGCTGAGGTCCGATCGTCGCCGCGGCCTCCGTGGAAGTGACCACAGGGACAACCGCAAAGTCTACCAAATCGCTCCACTGATCCATCCACGTCTCCAAAAGACGACGATCGGCGCATTCCATTATCTGATAGCACTTCTGCAAGTCGCTGGTGACCCAGCTACTCACGCAGTGAAGTCCGTCGGGAGCCAAACGGCCGCGATCCCTAAACCGGCGATACACCGGCACCGGGTCACCCTTTAAGTGTTCAACGATCATGTACAGCATAGACCACACTCTTGGATGCACAGGGGCTGTCCGCCCAATGGCCCGGCAATAAACCGCGCCGAGCAAGCGAAGCACCACGCGGGAACCGCCCAAGGCGGTGTCAGCTTCATGGCCGGCTTAGCGGGTCTCTTCTGGTGGTCTCATTAGAACTTTCACTTTTCTCGGCCACGACCGCCAACGCAGGCTGTCACGACGGGGTGGTCGTGGTGACGTGCCGCGTAGATAGGGATACTCTGTGAGAATCTTTTCTCGTGTCAGGCCAGCGTGGGATGCTCTGACGCTCTCCTCCGTTTGTCAGGCGCACGGCTCAGCAGGCTCACCGCGAACGGCCTCACCTAATCCTCTTTTTATCCGTGCTCAGTATAACTATTTCTTGAGCAACGTCATCCGCATGGACTGGGTAAACGTGCCTGCGGTAAGCGTATAGAGGTATACGCCGCTTCCCACGCGCTGTCCCTCGCGGTTGGTGCCGTCCCACACCACACGGTGAAATCCCGCCGGCTGTCGGGTATCGACCAGCGTGCGCACTTCGCGGCCCAGCGTGTCGAAAATCCGTAACACGACGTGTTCGGCGCGTGGGATATCGCACTCTATCGTGGCGGTCGGGTTAAAGGGATTGGGGCGGTTTCGGCGGAGACGAAAAATGGTGGGAACGGTGGTCAGCGTGGCGATGACGGGGCCATGAAGCGCAGACCGCCCGAAACGGTCGAAGTCGGCTACCCAATAGTAATACGTTCCCGATTGGGGCGGGGTGTCGGTAAAAGAAAGTGTGGTGTCGCCTTCGATCGGTTGCTCGGTAAGCCGAAGCCGCTCGCCTTGAAGCCCGACGGAGCGATAGACATGAAACCCCGTGTGTCCGGTACCTGCTGCCAGATGCCATGTGAGACGTACGCGGGGACCATCGGTGGCGGCGGTAAAGGAGGCGAGTTGGACGGTCAGTGGACCACCGAGGAGTGCAGTAAAAAAGCCGTCGGTATCGAGTTTTCCGGTTCCCCATTTGATATTAGGAACTTCGCCGGTGTTGGCGTCCGCATCGGCGGAGTTCATCAGCGCATCACGGAGTTGCCCGGCGTCAAAAGCGGTTTGGCGTTTTGCGCCTTCCTGAAAGGCCAGTGCAATCGCGCCGGCGACGTGTGGCGCGGCCATGCTGGTTCCCAGATTGATGCGATGGGTAAACCCGGACAGTAGAAACTCGGAGGACGCGGAACTGGTCGAGGAAAAGGTCGAGGCAATGGCTTCGCTGGGTGCGGAGATTTCGGGTTTCTGGCGTCCGTCGCGTGCGGGGCCGGGACTGGAAAAACCCGATACCGCGTCCGTCGCCGAGCCAGACGTCCGCGCCGTTCCCGTAAAGTCCACCCATACGGATTTGGTGACATACGAACCTACGGTAATCGCATTTTTTGTCGAAGCGGGCTGACCGGTCAGAAAGGCGTCGTCACCGTCCGTGTCGATAAAACTGGAGCCGAAAATCCACATGTCCACATTACCCGAACCCTGTCCTTTTGCGCCACACACGCTTACCGTCCATGTCCCGCGTCGTTTGGCCGTCAGCGAAACGAGTGTCTGAATGTCGGTCCCGGTGAGGATATACGGATGCGGACTGCTCACCACGGTGATCGTACCGTCACGCTGATTCTGCGTGACCGTGGGAAACCCGGATACCGGGCCAAAGGTGGTATCCGGGCCGGTAAGTGTGACAAATATCTTGCCGATGTCGTTGGGTTTGATCTGGCTCCAGATTTGGAGCAGTACATCGTCGTTGGCTTCTACGGTAAACTTCTGTGACAGGGTAGCGGTCGGATCGTCGTTGAGCGTTACGCGGGCGTGGATGCGTTTTCCGCCGTCGTTCCCGGCGGCTACGACCACGGCTTTGCGCGGTTTGCCCGGTCCCACGATCGCATCGATCGCCTTTGCTTCGGCGTCCGAACCGTCCGCCGGCCCCCCTGTCGCGCCGAGACTCATGTTGACGACGTATTGTCTGCCGAGTATATGGGCTTTGGCGTCGATATATTGAAGCGCGGTGATGACGTCGGCGGAGGAAAAGGTGGCATTATCGCGTGTGGCTTTGACGATGATCATATCCGCTTCCGGGGCCATGCCGACATACGCGGTTCCGCCCCCGTTGCCTGCCGCGATACCCGTGACATGCGTGCCGAGACCATGGATATCCTGATGGGTAAAAAGCGAAGACTCGTCCCTGAGCACCCGATTGATCTCGGTCGAGTCGATTTCCGTACCGCCCTTGGCTTCGAATCCTTTAGGGGGCAGCCCGCCTACGGCGCTTACATCCCATACGACAGGATGCGGGTGCGGAGCGTATCGGTCGTGCTGACCATGAAGTCCTTGCTGGTAATATCGATTCCGGTGTCGATGACGCCTACGATGACGCCTTTACCCGTAACCCGATATGCGTTCCGGGTCTGTATGCCTTTTACGGCGGTCACGCTGGCGTCGAGCAGGGGTTTCCAGATGCGAGCGGACTGGATCGAGCGGACCTACGGGTGTGTCGTCACGTCGAGAAGACGAGGATCGGCACGCTGGCTACCACGATGTCGCCCAGCACGGACTTTATCTGCATGCCCGGAATGTTGAAGTTGGCCGGGGCGAGGGTTCGTATGAAAATGTCCACCGAAGTGTCGCCGACGACAATTTTGGTAAGCGGGGCAAATTCCGGTGTGACGGCACGATCGGGCTGTGCCAGAAGCAGTTTGAGCGTAGGGTCGAGTTTGTCTATATCTTGGGCACGGAGAGACCCGGTCGGGTCGAAGATAAAGACGGCAAAAAGTATGTAGAGCAGGATGCGGGAAAGGTTCATGACAGATGCCGGATGGGTGGAGGAATGTATAGGTGACAAACGCATTTGAAATATCCATACCCTAACATGGCCGCCTGCCTGCTGTCAAGTAAAAAGACTTGTTCTTACCGTCCTTGCACGTTATAGTCACGGGCATCGGACACAACAAAAAAACCCCGGCAGGGAGACCGTTTCGTGGATTTTGCGCTCAGCGAGGGCCAAGAAGAGGTGCGGGCCGTCATCCGTGATTTTTCCGAATCCCGGATCAAACCGATGGCGCGCCGAATCGACGCACAGAGCGAGGTTCCTTTTGACATTTTGCGCGAACTGGGGCACCGAGGCTATATGGCGATGACGGTTTCCAAAGCCTATGGCGGCGCCGGTCTGGATGCCGTGAGCTACAGCGTCGTGGTGGAGGAGATATCCCGTGTCTGCGCCTCCACAGGGGTTTGCGTATCGGTCAACAATTCGCTTTTTTCCGATGCCATATATCGGTTTGGTTCGGAAATGCTCAAACATCGGTATCTTCCGCCGATGGGCGACGGACGCGCAAACGGGTGTCTGGCGTTGACCGAACCGGAGGCGGGGACCGATTTCGGCGCGGCGCGGACCGTCGCGGTCAAAGACGGTGACGACTACCTAGTCGATGGTCGCAAAATCTATATCACCAACGGCGGCTTTGCCGATGCGGCATTGGTACTCGTCTCGACCGACCCTGCCGCAGGAAGCCGAGGATTGAGTATCGTCGCGATCGACCGGGATACGCCGGGATTTCGGCTTGGCCGGCGTGAGGAAACGCTTGGTATTCGCGGATCGGATACCCGAGAGTTGATCTTCGAAAATTGCCGTATACCGCAGACCAACCGATTGGGCGAAGAGGGCGAGGGGTTTCGGGTCGGGCTTTCCATTCTCGACGGCGGACGCATCGGGATCGCCGCGCAGGCCGTTGGGATTGCCCAAGCCGCGTTTGACGAGGCCGTGGGGCATGCAAAACGACGACATCAGTTTGGCCGCCCCATCGGAGAGTTTCAGGGCGTATCCTTCAAGTTGGCGGAAATGTCCGTCGAACTCGAAGCCGCTCGTTTGCTGACCCGCCGCGCCGCTTGTCTCAAGGACACGAAGCAACCCTATGCGACCGCCGCGGCCATGGCCAAACTCCATGCGGCAGAAACAGCCATCCGCATTACCGACGCCGCGCTCCAGATTTTCGGGGGATCAGGGTTTGTTTGCACTCCGGAAAACAACGCAGAACGCTATTACCGCGATGCCCGTATCACCGCCATCTACGAAGGCACGTCGGAAGCCCAGAAAATCGTCATCGCACGAAGCCTTCTTAAAGAATAGGATGTATTATGTCACGTCCTTTGCCTCATATCCCCGTCGTAGACGCCCATGCCCACTTTTTTTCTCCCGGTTTTATCGGCGGATACGCGGCGCTCGGAAAAGATCGGTTTCCGCCGGGTGACGCCATCGGCGGGCTGATGCGACTGATGGGGTGGGAAATGAACTATGCCGATCCGGTCGAGTTGGGTCGCCGCTGGGTAGACGAAATGGACACCCGTGGTATTCGCCGGATGTTGCTCATCACAAGCTGGCTCTGGGACGAAGAGGCCACGGCAAAAGCGGTCAGGGCCTTTCCCGATCGGCTGGCCGGGTATGCGATGATCGACCCCACACAACCCGTCGCCGAAACCAGAACACGACTTGCCGTAGAGTCGCTGGGTCTCAAAGGCATCACGCTGTTTCCGGCCATGCACGGCTATCACGCCTCCGAACCTTGTGTGTACAGCGTGTATAAAGCCGCGACGCAGACAGGTATTCCCGTGTTCGTGCATTTCGGCATGCTCAAGGTCGGTATCCGTGACCGGCTGGGGCTGGTCAGCAAATTCGACCTTCGTTTTTCCAACCCGCTCGACCTGTTTCCGGTTGCCAAAGATTTTCCGGATACGACGTTTATCCTCCCGCATTTCGGCAGCGGCTATTTTCAAGAGATGTTGATGGTAGCGGCGCAGTGCCCCAACGTATGCGTCGACTCTTCGAGTTCCAACTCGTGGATAAAACTGATGCCGTACCCGCTCACGCTCCGAGACGTGTTTGCCAAAACGCTTGACGTAATCGGTCCGGAACGCATCCTGTTCGGGTCGGATTCGACGGCTTTTCCCAAAGGCTGGCGACAGGAGATTTTCGAAGCACAAGCCGAGGCGCTTGAATCGTTAGGCTGTTCCGAAGAAGACATGGCACGGATATTTGGCGGCAACGCCATGCGGGTGTTCAAACTTGCGACGGGGGAGGTATGACAGATACGCTTGCGGTAGAAGGAGGCGCGCCGATACGGTCGGCGGCGTGGCCCGCGATGTTTCCGGGTGGCAGTGAATATGGGGAGGAGGAAAAACGCGCGGCGATCGAGGTGATCGAATCGCAGTCGCCCTTTCGGTATTACGGGGTCAACCCGCTCAAAAAGGTGGATCGGCTTGAAGAGGCGTATGCGCGGTATGTAGGAACGCGGTTTGCGCTTGCGATGCACAGCGGCAGTACGGCGCTGTCGGTGGCGCTTGCCGCGCTCGGCGTAGGCCCCGGCACGGAGGTCATCCTCCCGGCATTTATGTGGATCGCCGATGTCAATGCGGTCGTGCATCTGCGCGGGATACCGGTTTTGGCGGAGATAGACGAAACGCTCAATCTGGACCCCGCCGATCTGGAACGCCGCATTACACCCCGTACCCGCGCCATCGTGGCGGTCCACATGGCCGGCACGGCGGCGGACATGCCGGCAATTCTGGCCGTCGCCCACCGCAATGGCATTCCGGTGCTCGAAGACTGTTCCCAGGCCGCCGGCACTTCGATAGACGGCAAGGTTGTCGGCTCCATGGGGGCCATCGGTACGGTAAGTCTCCAATACAACAAAAACTTTACCACCGGCGAAGGAGGGATGATCACCACCAGCGACGAAGAACTGTTCAGACGCGCCATCTGTTTTCACGACATGGGTTTCGAACGCGACATGCAAGGTGTTTCCGTCCCCCAGAACTCTCCCTTCGAGACGTGGGGCATGGGGGCGCGGATGGACGAACTGCGCGGGGCAATCGGACTGGTTCAACTTGAAAAACTGCCCCACATCACCGGTCGGATGCGTAGCCATCATCTGCGGCTCCGCGAGGCGCTCGGCAAAACACCGGGGATCCGGCTCAGAAGACTCGTTGACCCATCGGGAGACAGCGGGGCCTATTTTGTCTGGTTGCACGAAGATGCAGACATTGCCGAACGGTTTGGCAAAGCGATGCAAGCCGAAGGCATCCCGGTATCGCAACCACATGGGGGCATTCATCAGTATCGCTATATGAGCAATCTGCTCAAAAATGCGCCGGTCACCACCGAAGGCTGTCCGTGGTCGTGCCCATACAATGCGCAAAGCCCGATGGAATACCGAGCCGACATGCTGCCGCAGAGCAACCGGATTTTGGATCAGACGCGTATGATCGCCCTGCCGCCGGCGCTTACCCAAAAAGACCTGGACGACGTGATCCGGGCCTTCCGTAAAGTCGCAAAGGCTGTACCGGCCACCTCGTAAGAAGGGTTTCGAACCCGCCCATCTCGGCTCTTATCACGAAAGGATACGTATCTCGGACATGGACACTACCCAACCTCCCACGCAGTACGATCAGGCGTTTTGGGCCGCCCTTCGCCGTGACCAGTTTTATCTCGATCCCAACGTCATCTTTCTTCAGGGCGGATCGGTCGGTCCTTCTCCCAAACCCGTGGTAGACAAAGTTACTTCCTCCATTCGCGCCTTTGACAGCGATCCGCTCAAACATCAAGGCATCTTTCACCCCCTTGTCGAAGAAGCCCGCAAAAAGCTGGCCGACTTTGTCGGTACGCGCCCCGAACGACTCTCCTTAGTGCAAAACACCACGATGGGGATGAGCGTTCCAGCGCAAGGGCTTTTGTTTAACGCCGGCGAAGAGATCGTCATGACCGATCAGGAATATGGCGCGGTCAGCATGTGTTGGGAGTATATCGCCGAACGCCGAGGCATGACGATAAAACGAGTAACCCTTCCGCTCGAAATAGAAAACACCGAACAGATCGTCCGTCTGTACCGCGAACAAATGACCGACAAGACCAAGGTGATGGTTTTTGCCCATGTGTATTGGTCCACCGGTCTGGTGACCCCGGTAAAAGAACTCACCGCGCTCGGACGCGAACACGGTGCATGGGTCATCGTAGACGGCGCGCACGCGGTCGGTATGACTCCGGTGGCGCTCGACGACTGGAATCCGCATTTCTATATCACAAGCTGTCACAAGTGGTTGCTTTCCGCCAAGGGAACCGGGATGTTGTTTGTTTCGGACGACGCGCACGAACACGTCGAACCGCTTATCCTCGGCGGAAGCGTGCGTCCTAATCCCAATGCCAGCCGCTTTGACATGATGGGCACACGCGACCAGACCCCGTTTATCGGTCTGGGAACCGCCATAGATTTTCAGAACGAGATCGGGTGGGACCGGATACGAGATTATTGCCAGGGGCTTGCCGGCTATCTCAAGGAAAGACTCAAACGCATTCGGGGTGCCAAAGTGTTTACGCCCGTAGATCGGGACATGTCGGGGTTTTTGACGACGTTTACCATCGAAGGCGCCGATATCATCAAAATACGTCAGGAATTGTGGGACGACGAGCATATCGAAACGGTGGCGTTTCATATCAAGGACGTGCCCGTATTTCGCATTTCCACACATTTCTACAACAGCCTGGAAGATATAGACCGTCTGGTGCGCGAGATCGAAAAAAGGTTGTAAAGGGCATGGACAATGGGCAATCAAGCCTCTGTGACCGGGGCATCCGAAGAACCGTCGGAAGGGAGCAGGCATGAGGCATGAGGTGCGAGAAGCGCCGGAGGATCGTCCGGAGTCCGCACAGGACCGACGGGAAGTCCCGGCGGGAGAGTTGCCGCCGTGGACGGTAGCGGAACTGCCCGCGCCTCGACGGCTTACCGTTGGCAACGCGTTGGCCGTCATGGGGCCGGGTATCATCATGCTTTCGGCTTCGATCGGCAGCGGGGAATGGGTGTTTGGCCCGGCACTGGCGGTCCAGTACGGTTTTGCCATTCTCTGGATCGTCACCCTCGCCATCATCACCCAGACGGTGCTAAACGGCGAATTCATGCGGTATACGCTGTACACGGGCGAGCCGATTTTAGTCGGCTTTATGCGGCTCAAACCCGGCCCGGCGTTCTGGGGATGCTTTTATTTTATCATCATCATGGTCAGCTATGGATGGCCGGGCTGGGCGGGTGGATGCGCCGCCGTGGTATTTGCCATATTTACCGGCCATTTGCCGGACCCCACGGTCCCGGGCGATCCGGAGACGCAGAAACTGATCGCCGCCGGTGTGTTTCTCGTGTGTATCGCCCTGCTGGCGTTTAGCAGTCAAGTGATCGAGCGGGGACTCGAAAAACTCAACTGGGTGATCGTAGGGTGGATTCTGATTTTTCTGTTTTTCGCCTGTCTGTTTTTTGCACCGTTCGGGCTGTGGGGCGATGTGCTGGGCGGATTCTTTAGTTTTGGATCGCTTCCACCTGCCGGGATGGACTATCTCCTGCTCGGTGCGGTCGCGGGCTACGCGGCAGGTGGCGGCATAGCCAACTGCGCGGTAAGCCACTGGGCGCGCGACAAAGGCTACGGAATGGGCGGCGTGACCGGCTACATCCCCAGCATGATCGGCGGCAAGGAAATCCGTCTGCCCAACGTCGGAAAGGTATTCGAAACCACCCCCGAAAACGTGTCCAAATTTCGCCTGTGGTGGCGCTATGTCGTGGCGGACCAGTATATCCTGTACGGGCCAGGCGCGTTTCTCGGCATGTTTTTCTGCATTCTGCTTGCCGTAGCGGTCATTCCGGCAGCTACGCAGATGACTGGGCTGGGCGTAGGCGCCTATCAGGCGGAATATCTCGGCAAGGTAGGTGGCAATGCCTTGCGGCTTGTGGCGCTCATCACCGGCTTTTTTATCCTGTTCGGTACACAACTGGGCATCGTCGATTTCTGCGTACGCATGAGCACCGACATCGCGTGGGCAGGCAGCGAACGATTGCGCCGCTGGTCGGGCGACAACCCCCGCAAGATATACTATACGATGCTGGCGATCTTCGTGGTCTGGGGCATGATCGCGCTCAACCTGCAACAGCCTTTCGTCTTGCTCCAGCTTCAGGCCAACATGGCGGCCTTCGTGTTTATCATCATCAGCGTGCATGTGCTGATCCTCAACCAAAAACTGCTCCCCAAAGTACTTCGTCCCAAATGGTGGCAAAAACTGGCGGTAGGACTCAATGCGCTGATCTATCTGGTTTTTACCAGTATGGCCGTAGGACGGTGGATTGGAGTGTGGTAATGCAGGTCCATGTCGTTAAGACACTGTATTGTCCTTCGCCCGGAGAGGGTGCGGGATCCATCGTTGCGATGCGCTATGTCGGTTCCGGTGAAAAACACATCGCCGTCTATGGTGTGGAACGGGAAGGCTATGACGACGTCCATTTCGAACGTACTCGGCGTTTTTCGAGCGACAACGGATGCACATGGTCCGCACCGGAGCCGATTCCTGCCACCCTGGTCGTCTACAAGGATATCGTATTTTCAGAAGGCGAAGGAGCGGAGTTTTACGATCCGGTGACAGGCGTTCTCGTCCGCTCCTTTCTACGTCAAGTAGCACTCGACGGACGGTATTACAATTTTACGCATCTGCAAAACTCGTTCGACACGGGTAGAACATGGACCGCCCCACATCCGCTGACCTATGAACCGGCGGTTGCCTTTAATCCGAACGATCCCGTAAATCCGGACTATCTTGCCTCTAACCATGGCTATCCCGGTAACAATATCATCCGTCACGCTAACGGAACCTTGCTTTACGTCCTCGCCCACACCCGATCGCCACACGATCCGGACGATGCCAAGCGGGTTTGGCGCATGGGGTCGCGCTGTTTTATCGGAACATGGGATGCGGACCGACACGTGTACGACTGGACGCCGGGTGGACTGACGGAAATATCTCCGGATAGGAGTTCGCGCGGGCTGATGGAACCGGAAATCGTAGAACTCGAAGACGGACGCGTACTGATCGTATGGCGCGGATCCCACACCCCCCAAACACCCGGATGCAAGTTTTTCAGTCTGTCCGAAGACGCAGGAAAAACGCTTTCCCCTCCGCAACCGTGGCGCTACAGCGACGGCACGCCGTTTTATTCCCCCTCGTCGTTTCACCGGATGATACGCCACAGCGTCAGCGGACGGCTGTACTGGTTTGGCAATATCTGCGATACCCCGCCGTCCGACAACAGTCCGCGCTATCCGCTCGTGATGGCCGAGGTGGATGAAAAAGCCGCCGCGCTCAAACGGGATACGCTGACCGTGATCGACGATCGACAATCGCATCAGAGCGAGGCGTTTCAACTCTCCAACTTTTCGCTGTTTGAAGACCGCAAGACGCACCGGTTGGAACTGTATCTGTCAGGATACGGAGAGTTTCCCGGGAAAAGCGTCTACACCGCCCATTGCTACCGCTACGAACTGAGTCTTCTGTAAGGAGAACGGGATGAGAGACAAACGGGTTTTTATCGGAGATCTGACACGCAAGGAATTCCGGGAGATGATCGCGGACGGAACCATCAAGGCCGCGATCGTGCCGACTGCGGCGACCGAACAGCATTTGGAGCATCTGGAGATGATCCACGACACCGCCAGCGTGACGTACATGGCGCATCAGGCAGCGCTTCGGCTTTTTCCGTCGGTGGTCGTCGCTACGCCCATCGGCATCGGCGTGTCGGAACACTGGATGGAGCATAAGGGCACGTTGACGGTCCGCGCCGAGATTTTTACCGAATATGTCTACGACGTGTGCGACGCGCTCAAACGCGGCGGTGTCTCCAATATTCTCGTGCTCAACGGTCACGGTGGCAATGTCCGGCCCATGATGGCGCGGATGGAAGAATACCAAAAAAAGCTGGGGATCAACGTCCGTTTCAATTCCTACTGGGACGTCTATGCGCCGGAACTGGTGTATCGGTACATGGAGAACT
>Ga0194132_10011698_pt1 | contig 11207 bp, 12 predicted proteins | sample TA2KigOf80mmetaG_FD_148612 | JGI IMG/M metagenome (GOLD analysis project Ga0194132, IMG submission 148612) | Freshwater microbial communities from Lake Tanganyika, Tanzania - TA2015054 Kigoma Offshore 80m | ecosystem: Environmental > Aquatic > Freshwater > Lake | place: Tanzania: Lake... | reverse complement strand
CGCAGGTGAGCGCAGCGAACCTGCGGGGTAGGTCCGACAGGAGCCAGCGTGATGTGGGAAGACGAAAAGCAACAGCGCTTTAAGGATCTCGAAGCTCGCAAAGGCCAGTTAACGGATGCGGAGCGCAAAGAACATTTCGTGGTTAATATTCCCGGTTAGGGAATAATTCCTAACGGGTCGGACCCATTCGACGTGCCGAGGGCGCGCCAGGTGTTAATATCGATGCCGTTGCTGATGAAGCGAACGGATCCATCACAGAAGGCGACATTGACGCCGCCTCCGGCATGGCGGCTGCGGGCGCCCTGGCGACGGCCCAGGGGGCTCGGCGGGGCTGCCGACGCCGTTGTGCAAGGTGCGTTCATCGGGTCGCGGGCGTTGCACCAGGCGCCCGTCATGATGTCCGGGTCGGGAGCGTTCGGGCCTATAAACGTGACGAATCCGGTCGCGCCTCCCCACCAGGCGAATCCCCGCGCGTCCAGGCCACGGCCCTGGTTGACTTCGGAAAGCATGAGTGTGTTGCTGAGGCCGTCCTTGATTTCTTCCATGCGCACCGGTATTCCGTACTCGCGGGGCCAGGTGAGCGCGGCAGCGGCAGAAGGGGGCCCGTCGTCTGATGTCGAGCCTGGATAGCAACGGAACGGAGCGCCGCCGAATGGAACAAACACGCCGGCCACATTCACATTGGCCTGGAAGAAATTGGTGTTACCGAAGTTCACCACGTAGTTGAGGTTGGGAATGCCTGATGTCGGCGACGTCTCGATATCGGCGGGGCAAGTAAACACGGGGAGGCGCTTGGTTGTCACATTGGTCAAATTCGTGCCGGCGGCGTAGCGAATGCCGGTGGCGTCGTTGCCTCCGAAATTCGAGTATTGCTTCCACATCGGTTCTTGTTCGATGAACGGAAGGATCGCCATCACCCAGGTTCCCCAACAGCACCCGTACTTCCCCACGCCGGGGATGAGCGTTTTTCGTGTGTTTTCGTAGTTGTGGATGCCCAGCCCCAGTTGCTTCAGATTGTTTTGACACTGAGACCGGGCGGCGGCGTCACGCACTTTTTGCACTGCCGGCAATAGCAGCCCAATCAAGATCGCGATGATGGCAATCACGACCAACAGTTCAATGAGCGTGAACCCTCGACGTTTCGATCGCATGGCACCCCTCCTCAGAATGAAGGAAAATAAAACCCCTGCGCCGGGAGTCGAACGCTAGGGGATTGTGAAATCAAAGGTATTAGGCCCGGATGCGGTTACTTCGATCGTGATCTTGCTATCCCGTTCGAACTCAGGCGGAATGCGTTCCTTCGAGGCAAAGTTTCCGCTCGGGCCGGGCGCTGCGTTGGGATCAACCGGTGTCGCGCCGTCAGGGCTGCTTATCGAGACGCGGTACTTGCCTGGACTCAGGCCTTGCTCCTGGGGAATCTGATATTTGCCGTCGGTGATTGTCGCGCCGCCCTGGGTTCCGGTGTCAATGGGATAGAAGGTGATGATGCCGTTCTTGAGCGCCTGTTTCTGAAACGTGATATGGCCCGAAACGGCGTATCGCTCCGGTCCGCGGTCACAGCCGTGCAGAGCAGCCAATAGCACGCTGAAAAACAAACAGGTGCAACTTTTTCGAACCATGTGCCGGCTCCGCGGCGGACGAAGGGCCCCGTTGATTTCGCTGGGATGAACGGCAATTATGCCATCCAATGCCAGCGCAATGCAAGCAGATTCTGAGGATTAACTCATTATTTCATAAGGCTATGCCCGCGCCCATGTGTCGGCCAGGCGCGATCCAGAAATGCAGACCGGGCAGACGCAGCCTATTCGCGATGTGCGGTTGCTTGCCTCACGTTGCCGCGGACGAGTCGGCCGTTTCCACCGGTTCAGGCTCGGCAGGCTCGTGCTTGGCCTTCAGCGGCAGGAAGTAGAACGGCAGTCCGATCAGGAGAATCCCCACGCCAAACAGTGTCTCGATCCGCTCCTTCTGAAAATCCCTCAACACGGTGCCGATCACGATGTAGGCGCACGTCGCGCAGAAGATAATTGGCAAGAGGGGATAGAAGGGTACGCGAAAAGGCCTCGGCGTGTCGGGATCACGCTCGCGCAACAGGACCAGCGCGACGCCGGTAAAGCAAAAGAAGGTCCAGAACACGACCACGGTGACCTGCACGGTGCGATCGAAGTTCGTGTAATCGGGATCGCCTTTGCCGATCCACCAGACTCCAAGGATGATCGCGACCGTAAAGAGGCACTGGATCGCCAGCGCGCGCACTGGCGTTTGCATGCGCGTGCTCCAATGGCTCAGAAGCTTGAAGATGCGATGGTCCTTGCCGAACTCCGAATAGATGCGCCCGGTGGTGAAGATCATGCCGTTGATGGCGCCGAGTGAGGAGACCATGATAAGCACTTCCATGAATCGAGCGCCGTAGCCGGGCCAGACCAAGTCCAACAGCTGCTCGGCGATGTTTTCCCGGCTCGCTCCCTCGAAACCGAACGCATGCAAGAAGGCAAAGTTGATCAGCACATAGATCACCGTGACGATGGTGGTGCCGAGCATGAGGGCGAGAGGGATGTTGCGCGTGTGGTTCTTTGCTTCGGCAACGATGTAAGCGGCTTCATGCCAGCCGGAGTAGGTCCAAAGAACGAAGATCATGCCGTAGAGCACCCACATGTCCTCTCGCTGCGCAATTTGCCCGCCAGCCGGCGGCTCGCCTTTTCCCCAGACGAAGCCCGCGACGATCAACAGCGTCAGGCCGAGCACCTTGGCGACCGTTAGAATGTTCTGCGTCGCCGTCCCCATGCGCACGCCGAGAATGTTGACGATCGTGAGACCGGCCACGGCGCCACCGGCAAGGGCAAAGCTGGCGCCATCGGTCATGCCGAAGAGCGAGGATGCGGTTTCGCCGAAGATATAGGCCATGCCCGCAATGTTGCCCGAGCGAGTGACCGTGAGTTGCGACCAGGCAAACAAGAAGCCGGCAAATGGACCGAACGCTCGCGTGATATAGACGTATTCGCCGCCCGAACGCGGGTAGGCGGCGGCCAGCTCGGCAAAGCAGAGCGCGCCGATGAGCGCGAACAATCCGCCGAGAATCCACAGACCTATCGCGATGGACGCGCTCGGCGCCGACGCAAAAATTCGCGGCGGCGTCCAGAAGATGCCGACGCCGATGATGATCCCAACGACTATGCTGACGGCGTCCCACAGCTCGAGCTTGGGTTCGATAGTCTCGGCGGGCTTATCGTTGGTGTCCATGCCGCGGCCTCGGGAGGTGTTTGCTCGCCTTGCCGTTTCCTTGCCGACCCCTTTCATGTTATCCTTCAGGGGTCGCGATTAGCCAGGGCCAGGGCAAAATATTTGGGCTGCCCTCCAAGCCGCGACCGTCCGGGAGCGATTGACATCCGGGGCACTCCCTCGCGGTCGCGGCTCAGAAGCGGACCGATCGTCACGGGCCAAGAAGTGACTGAATACCTCGATCGTTGGTTCGCTTTTTCCGAACGTGGAAGTTCGCTGCGCCTGGAGATTCTCGGCGGCGCCACCACGTTTGCCACCATGGCGTACATCATCGTGGTCAATCCGGCCATTCTCGCCAACGCGAACATCCCGATCGGTCCCAGCACGATCGCCACGATACTGGCGTCCGCATTCGGCTGTCTGCTCATGGGGCTGTACGCGAATCGGCCGATTGCCGTCGCGCCGTACATGGGCGAAAACGCGTTCATTGCCTTCAGCATGGCAGCTGTCATCACGTGGCAACAGCGCCTGGGTTCCGTCTTTATCGCCGGCGCGATCTTCCTTGCTCTCACGCTGCTGCGTGCGCGGTCGTGGCTGGCCGAAGCCATCGCGCCCAATCTCAAGCACAGCTTCGCCATCGGCATCGGCTTGTTCATGCTGCTCATCGGCATGTACGAGACCGGCATCGTCGTTCGGGCGCCATCACCGGCCACCCCGCTCAAGATCGGCGAAATCCGCGACATGAAAGTCATGCTTGCGATCGCCGGTTTTTTCCTGATGGCTGTCCTGACCTACTGGAATGTGCGCGGCGCGATCCTCATCGGCATTGCTGTCATCGCCGCAATTGGATGCATCCTTGGCCTTGGCGAAGCGCCCGATGCCGTACTCGCCTGGCCGGGCGATTACCATGCCGAGCACGTCGCCGGGCAGCTCGACATCCTGGGCTGCCTGCGTTTCGACTTCGCCGGCATCTTGCTCACGCTCTTTCTTATCAGCTTTCTCGACACCATCGGCACCATCTACGCACTCGGCTCGGCGGTCGGCATGGTCGATGAAAAAGGCTATCTGCAGGACGTTGAGAAGCCAATGATCGTCGATTCGATTTCGTGCATGTTCAGCGCCCTTGTCGGCACGTCCACGAGCGGCGCCTACATCGAATCGGCGACCGGCATCCGCGAAGGCGCCCGCACCGGACTCGCCGCGGTCGTCACCGGGCTTCTGTTCGCGGCCGCTCTGTTTTTCGTTCCGCTCGTGCAGCCATTGCAATCGTTGAAGTTCGCGTACTACCCGGCTCTGATGATCGTCGGCGCCATGATGTTCATGGCGGTGCGGCGCCTCGACACCGAGGACCTGACCGAGTTTCTGCCCGCGCTGGTGACCATAGTGATGATGGTGTTCTCCTACAACATCGCGAACGGCTTGACCGCGGGGCTCGTGCTGCACCCGGCACTGAAGCTCGTATCGTGGCGCTGGCGCGAGATTCACCCCGGCGCCGCCTTGCTCGGCGGACTATGCCTCGTGTACTATGTGTTTGGCGAGGTGCATTGATACAATGCAATTATCTCGCTCCCAGGCAGAACCTGGATCGCAGGATTTGAACTCATGCGTTTCACCAAGATGCAAGGCTGTGGCAACGATTATGTCTACGTCGATTGCTTTGCCCAGAAGCCGCCGACCAATCCAGCCGCCTTAAGCATCAAAATCGCCGATCGGCATTTCGGCGTCGGCGGCGACGGACTGATCCTCATCTGCCCCTCCGAGCGAGCCGACGCGCGCATGCGCATGTTTAACGCCGACGGCAGCGAATCGGAGATGTGCGGCAACGGCATCCGCTGCGTCGCCAAGTACGTCTACGACCACGGCATCGCCAGGAAACCGACCCTCAAGATCGAGACAGGCCGCGGTATCCTCACACTGGACCTCGAAATTCGCGGCGACAAAGTACAGCAAGTCCGCGTTGACATGGGTGAGCCGATCCTGGAAGCCGCCAAGATTCCGACGACGCTCCCTGGCGATCCGCCGATCGAAGTGGCACTCCCCTCTTCGCTTACGCTTCAGGCTCTGAAGGGAACGTGTGTGTCGATGGGCAATCCGCATTGCGTTGTCTTCGTCGATGCGATCACCGATGACCTCGTACATCGCGTTGGCCCGAAACTCGAGACGGCAGAGATCTTTCCGCGAAAAACGAATGTCGAGTTCGTCATGGTCAATCGCAACGACGATCTCACGATGCGTGTCTGGGAACGTGGCTCCGGCGAAACATTGGCCTGCGGCACCGGCGCCTCGGCGGTCTGCGTTGCCGGCGTTCTTACGGGAAGATCGGCACGCAAGGTAACGATCCACCTGCGCGGCGGCGATCTTCAGTTGCACTGGGCTGAGGCCGGCAATCATGTCTACATGACCGGTCCGGCCGTCGAAGTCTTCAGCGGCGAGTGGATTGGAGATTGATTTGTTTAGCGTTCGCGCGGCGCCCGGCGGGCGCTGAACGAGATCAAACAAGGACGTTTTCGCCATGAAGCTGCGCAATCCCACGCTCATCAAATGGGTCGCCTTTTTTGTCGCGATCCTCATTCGTGTCTGGATCGGCACTCTTTCTTATCGCTACTACACCTTCGGCCCGCGCCTCGATCCAACGGCGGAAGGCTTCGAAGGACATTATCTCTACCTTTTCTGGCACGAGAACATCCTGGTTCCGTGCTATCAGCACGCTCAACGAAATATCCTTGTCTTGATCAGCCAACACGCCGACGGCGAACTGATCGCGCAGGTGTGCAAGCACATAGGCTTCGGCACGGTACGCGGCTCCTCGACGCGCGGCGGCATGAAGGCGCTGCGCGAGATGATGCGCGCCGCCGAAACGTGCCATATCGCCGTCATGCCCGATGGTCCGCGCGGACCGCGCCGCCATGTCGAGCCCGGCGTAATTTTTTTGGCTGCCAAGACTGGATTGCCGATCGTCGTGATGGGATTCGGCCATGATCGCCCTTGGCGCCTTGACACCTGGGATCAGTTCGTGCTGCCGCGTCCATTCAGCAAGGCCGTCATGGTCTCGTTGGAGCCAATCTACATTCCGGAGAACGCGACGAAAGCGGAACTCGAGCTATACCGGCAACAGGTTGAAAAGGCATTGAATGACGCCAGCGACCTTGCTGAACATTTAGCCTCGCGCTGAACCTCATCTCATGTACAATATCCATGATGATCGGCAGTGCGCGCCTCGCGCGTAAGCGAGCCTCCCGCGCTAGCGAGCCTCCCGCGTAAGCGTGGGGAGCGATTGCCCTTGCAAAAAAGATGTCCTCACGCTATTCACTCCCCGTCCAAAACGCTATGGCCACTGAAGAAAAAGCTGTCGATCTGACTCCGGATGCTGTCGAGGAGGATTCGGTAGACGAGGCAACGCCGTTGCACCGGTGGATTCGCATCTTTTTGATGGTTTTGACAGTTCCATGGATCGCGGTGTTCGCTGTGGCGTGCACGCTGGATCCTTATGAAAATGGTGAAGCCAGGCGATTGGGGACGCATCGCCAAATCCGCGTGCCGGGGATGGACGAGGGATTGCCTGACTGCAATTTCAAGGTGCTCACCGGTGTGCCTTGCCCGTCGTGCGGGATGACGACGAGCTTCGCGCTCCTGATTCACGCGGACGTGTGGAACTCGGTGCAAGCGAACTTTGCGGGGACGGCCTTGGCGACCTTCGGGCTCTTGTTCGTCCCCTGGGCGTTCGCCAGCGCCTTCTTCGGACGCTTTGTGCTTGTGCGCTCGATGGAACTACTGATTTTCCGGCTCGCCGTGGTGTTCCTGTTTCTGCTATTTGGACGCTGGGCGCTGGTGCTGATTTGGGAGCTGTTCTTCAAGTAGCCGACGCATTCGCAGGACGGGTATAGAACCCGTGCTACGGTCTCACGGAGGAGAAGCGATGGAAAAGCAAACCACCTCGGCCGGGTCGCGCGTTGGCTGGCGCTGGATCGTCGTCCTCGTGTTCGGCGCGGCGTGGCTGTCCATCGGCTGCAGCCCGCAAACGCTCTCCATGTTTTTGATGCCGTTCACCGACAACAACATTCCTCCCGAATACAAGCTGTTCGCCGACAGCAAAGAAATCACGCTGGCCGTCCTATGCAACTTTGGCAAGCTGGAAGCGCGGACCGACGCGCACGGTTCCGAAGTTGAGTTGGCCGACTTGACGATGAAAGCCATCAAAAAACGCTGCGAAGAAAACAAGCACCGGATCAAGTTCGTTCCCGACGCCCAGGTGCGCAGCCAGATCGCCAAGTTGCGTCAGCAAACCGGCGGCGAACCTGCCGCCGTCGAGCTCGGCAAGAGCCTCAAAGCCGACTACGTTCTCGACGTGACGATCGAATCGTTCGGCCTTTACGAGAAGAGCACGTTCCCGCCGATGTACCGTGGGCGAGCCAACCTCATGATCGGGCTGTACAAGACGGAAAGCAAGGACGGCTTGCACAAGGTCTTCGACAAGGAATACGCCCGCGTCCATCCGCGCGACACCAGCCCGCTCGACGCCAGCAGCATGAGCGTCACCATGTACCGCAACTTGTTTCTCATGGCGATTGCCAACGATTTGTCGAAGACGTTCGTCAGTTACCCGCCGGAGGAACGACGGAAACTGGAGTAGTCCGCCATTCCCGTTTACCGTTCGCCCGACGCTACGGGAACGCTAAGGCTCCTTGTGAAGAAGCCCTTCCCGATGAGAGAACCGTGGCCGGGGTCACGGTACTCCGTGACCCCGGCGAGCCAGGATTCGGACTGTCCATCCGGGGTCCGGAGTACCGTGACCCCGGCCACGGCTCCAATCGACGATTCGGGAAGTCATTGGTCCAAACGTTTCTAAACGAACTGCCTATACATCAATTCCCTGTCCCGGCTGCAAAACGACCGGCGTCGCGCTCGTCTCCGCTCTTACCTTGGCCGCCCACGCATTCGCGTCCTGGGCAATGATCGGGAACGTGTCGTAATGGATCGGGATCACTTTCTTCGGCTGGATGAACTTGACAGCTCGCACGGCGTCGTCAGGCCCCATCGTGTAGTTGTCGCCGATGGGCAGGACGGCCAGGTCGATCCCCTCTTCGCCGATGAGTCGCATGTCGCCAAAAAGACCGGTGTCGGCAGCGTGATAGATTTTCTTGCCGTCCTTCAGGTAGATGAGGAACCCGCATGGGTTGCCGCCGTTCGATCCATCGGGCAGTGCGGAGCCGTGAAACGCCAGCGTGAGCTTGACCCGGCCAAAAGGATGATTGAACCCGCCGCCGTGCTGCTGGCCGTGCGTTTTCTTGATCCCCTGGTTTTCGAGCCAAACGCTGATCTCGTAATTGCTGATGATGGTCGCGCCGGTGCGTTGAGCGATGGCGATGCTGTCGCCGACGTGATCGCCGTGTCCATGCGAGATCAAGATAAAGTCGGCATGGACCTTGTCGGCCGTGATCGCTGCTTTGGGGTTGCCCGTCAGAAAGGGATCGACCAGGACGTGAACCCCTGCCGTTTCGATCGCCATCGCGGCGTGTCCGAGCCACCGGACGTGTGTGGTCATGATGGTTCTCCCAAGCCCTTGGTTCGTTTACCCGTTATCAGGAAGGCGCTGGCCTTTGCAATCGCGGCCCGTCCTCCCGCCGCGAATGCCAGAAATTTTCGGCCGGCGCCATTGCGAGGCGAGCGGCAGATAGTGCACCGACTGGGCACCCAACGAAATCAACAAAGAAAAAAACCGCCGAGACGCTTGAGGCGCTCGGCGGTTGAAAGTCGGTTGCGTCGATCCTGGGGAACTCAGTGGACCGCGTTGGGGGTGGACTTCGGGGAGGATCTCGTAGAGGGTTGTCCAGCGGCTCGGGGCAGCATGGCACGATCATGGCAACCGGATGCCAAACGATGGAGCCAACCGGGGGCGTCGGCCACACCTTCGAGAGGCGGGGTTCGCCACGCCGTTCCCCTCCTTGAACGCACGCGGCGCATCCTCTCGACGGCCCGCCGGCCCTGTCCTTGGCCGACGGCTTCTTTCTGCCTAACTTATCGACGTGCCTCGCAAAACTCTTGAGCGCCCAGCCCGCTTTTTGCCCACCAGGCCGCGCAACGTGTGAAGATTTATCACGTCCATGTCTTCGTCGTTCGGTCCCTCTTTCGGCGTCTCCATGATCATCGGAACCTTTTCGAATCGCGGGTCGTTCACAAGCAGCCGAAATGGTTCAAGCCCGAGATGTCCCTGGCCGATGTGCTCGTGCCGATCGACCCGGCTTCCGAGCGGCTTTTTACTGTCGTTCATGTGAAAGACCTTGATCCGTTTTAGTCCGATCAGCGAGTCGAATTCGTGCAGGGTCCTCTCGTATTCGTCAACGGGCGCGAGCGGATAGCCGGCAGCAAAGACGTGGCACGTATCGACACAGACGCCGAGCCGCTTGCTTTCTTGGACGCCATCTAGAATCGTCGCTAGATGCTCGAAGCGCCAGCCCAGGCTCTTGCCCTGGCCGGCAGTAGCCTCCAACAGGATCATGACGCGGCAGTCATGGCATCGTTGGTGCACTTCGTCGAACGCCGAAATAATCCTCTTCAGCCCGGCGGCATCGTCTCCATCGGTCGGCGTGCCGGGATGCATGACGAGATACGAAAGTCCCAGCGCGTCTGCTCGCTGCACTTCGATGACGAACGCTTCGAGAGACTTTCGATAGAGCACCGGATCAGGCGAGGCCAGGTTGATCAGGTACGAATCGTGCGCTGTCGGAAACTGTAAGTTGGATGCTTTGAGCGTGTCGTGAAAAGCCCTCAGTTCATCGTTGGTCAGATCCTTGGCATTCCACTGGTTGTTGTTCTTGGTCAAGGACTTTCCATCTCGGTGCAGTTCTTTGGCTGCTGGGGTTACGGGCTTAACTGCCCACTGCGACGGACTGTGCGTGAAAATCTGGACCGTCTCCATCCCAAGCGCCGCCGCCGCTTCGACCGCCTTGTGAAGCCCTCCCGCAATGGACATGTGAGCGCCAAGCAACGGCATCAAACGGCTCGCTTTCTGGCTTCGAGGCAACGACTTACGGCCTTCATTTCCATGTACTCCTTTGGACTGCCCAGCGTGAGTTTCCCGGCTGCGATCAGCCAGATGGATTCCAACGGCACACCGCCGAGGCCATGCCATCAAGCCGGTGACGAAGCCGTTATTCTATCTCGTGAAGCCTTCGCCGCCGACCGTCAGATCAACTGCGGAAACGAGGAACGCCAATGACTTGGCTCGACTGGTACAACTCGCTCTCGAAGCCAAGCTGGACGCCCGCCCCGGCGACCATCGGGCTAATCTGGCAGATCCTCTACCCGATCATCCTCATCAGCTTTGGATTCGTGTTCGTTCAAGCGATGCGGGGCCGAATCCCTCGGCTGGTTGGTTTGCCGTTTGCCATCAACCTCGCCGCCAATCTGCTTTTCATGCCGATCTTCGCTGGATTGCGAAATGTGCCGCTGGCAGCAGCGGACATACTGATCGTGTGGGTGACGATTCTCTGGAGCATGTTTGCCGTCTGGCCGCACTACCGTTGGGTTGCCGCCGCTCAGGTGCCGTACTTCGCCTGGGTGTCGATTGCGACCGTGCTTCAGTTGTCGATCACCTGGATGAACTGGTGAGGTTTGTGGCTACTTCCCTGGCAGATTCCCGACAAACTTCACCGCACGCTGAATCCATGCCTTCAACTGACCGTCATCGTTAATCCCTTCCGGCGTGACCATCGCCCAGCCCTTCATGGCCTTGCCGGTAATATCGAACGGCTTGACGTGCGGCTCCAGCAGTGCCTCCTCGCCTTGTTCGTCGCCGAGACGGACAATCAGTGAATCCTTCCACACGCCCACCAGCATGTTGCCGTTGAGCAAAAAGCCGACCCCGCCGAACATCTTCTTTTCCTCGACGCCCTTCCTGCGAGCAAGGGTCTTGCGGATGCGTGCGGCGAGGTTCTCATCGAAGGCCATTGGTCGGTTCCCAGCAAGGTTCAATACTTCGGCAACAGAATTTG
>Ga0194132_10011697_pt1 | contig 11208 bp, 8 predicted proteins | sample TA2KigOf80mmetaG_FD_148612 | JGI IMG/M metagenome (GOLD analysis project Ga0194132, IMG submission 148612) | Freshwater microbial communities from Lake Tanganyika, Tanzania - TA2015054 Kigoma Offshore 80m | ecosystem: Environmental > Aquatic > Freshwater > Lake | place: Tanzania: Lake Tanganyika... | reverse complement strand
TGCTCGCCAGCATTGCCCGTCTCCGCTTCACCGGCGAGCCCAGACTACCATGACTTTTTTCCAGGCCTCGGAAAAGGGGACATTCTTACTTTGCCAGCCAGGGGGACATTTCTACTTTGCCTTGACATGCGTGCAGATTTCCCTTGACAAACGCGCGCGGGATGTGAAACGATCTCTTAGTTTGAAATCCGAACCGCCGTTGATTGGGGACCCCGGCAGGTCCTTAGCGGTGCCGGGGATTGACCATCGTGGGAGAGGGACAATGCCATGACGCGGGCCTTTCGTGCGGGAGTTGCCTTGGTGGCCGGGGCCACTTGCGGCTTGATCTTGGGGCAGCAGCCGACGGGAACCATCTCCGGTTCGGTGGCCGACGAATCCGGTGCGGTGATGCCCGGTGTTTCCGTCCACATCACCAACAAAGAGACGGGCGTGCGGCGCGAAGCAACCACCAGTTCCGTGGGCACATACACCACGGCGGCGTTGCAGCCGGGCCGGTATGAAGTTCGCTGCGAGGCCACGGGTTTCCGGACGATGGTCCGCGAAGCGACGGTGGAAACCGGTAGCACCACGACGGTGGACCTGCAAATGCAAGTGGGGGCCGCAGCCGAGGTGGTTCAGGTGGAGAGCGCCGCGGCGCAGATTGCCTATGACAGCCACAAGATCGATGGAGTGATCACCCGCAAGCAGATCGAAGATCTGCCCTTGAACGGACGCAGTTTCCTGCAACTTGCGTTCCTGGAGCCGGGTGTGACGGTGGGGACCCAGAGCACCGCGCAGTACAACGCCCAGTTTGGCGTCTCTGTCCTGGGCGGCGACTCTTCGCGAACCAACATCAGCGTGGATGGCGGCAACGTGCGCAATCCCATCGAAGGGCAGACCGGCATGAACTTCTCGCAGGAGGTTGTGCAGGAGTTCCAGCTTTCCAGCGTGAATTTCGATCTCTCCACCGGCATCACGTCGGTGGGCAGCGTGAACGTTGTCACCCGCACCGGCGGCAACGACTATCACGGCAGCGCTTACCTGTTTTACCGCGACCACAACATGGCGGCGTTTCCCGCCCTGGCTCGAAGTGCTCTCAATCCCGATCCGTTCTTTGCGCGGCGCCAGGCCGGTTTCTGGTTGGGAGGCCCCATCAAGAAGGACAAGCTCTTCTTCTTTTTCAACATCGAGAACAACAACCAGGATTCCGTGGTGACGTTCCAGCCGAACGCCGCATCGCTTTCGGCGTTCACCAATATCAGCCCAAGCCCTTACTCCGGCCGGCAGCACAGTACGCGGTTCGATTACCGGATTACCGAAAACCACACCTTGTTTGCGCGGTATTCGCACGATGGTAACAAGGGCAACGGACCGCGGGGCGGCGCGTCCATGCCGTCGAACTGGTTGAAGAACACCAACTGGGCGGACCAGTCACTGGTGGGGGTCACAAGCACGTTCCGCTCGAGTCTGGTGAACGATCTGAGGCTCAACTACTGGTACTGGCGTAATCGCAATCTCTTTCCCAGTGAGCAGGACTGCCCCGGCTGCGTTGGCCTGGGCTTCCCCGAAACCACCGTGTTCGGCACCAACTTCCTGGTGGGAAACACACAAAACGCCACCCAGGGCCGGGACCTGAGGCGCTACTTCATCAACGACATCATGACGTGGCAGAAAGGCAGCCACCGGTTCAAATTCGGCGGCGAAATGGAACTGGCGCCGGGCACGGGATTCTGGGGCTTCTGCGACCCTGCGTGCGTCACCGTCTACTCGCCTGAGATCGTTCGATTCTTCAATTCGCAGGTGCCCGCGGTGGCGCAGATTCCCATTCCGGCAACGTTTCGAACAGGGCAGGATCTGCTTGCCTTGCCAGTGGCCGGTTGGGCCGCGGGCATCGGCGACCCAAGCCAACCGCCGCCATACAATCTGAGCAAGGCGAAACAGAACAACCGGTACCGTCTCTTCTGGCAGGATAGCTGGCGGGTCAAGCCGCGGTTTACTCTGAACTACGGCGTCGCCTGGCAAGCGGAAACCACGCTCGCCAATCATGACTTGAACAAGCCGCGCTTTCTGGAAGGGTTGCTGGGAGGCGGCGACGCGCTTGAGCCGACCAAGCGAGACTGGAACAATTTTTCGCCATCGCTTGGTTTCGCCTGGAATCCGGGCAAGGACAGTAAGACCGTGATTCGCGGCGGCACGGGGATCTACTACGACACCCAACTGCTGTGGCAACGTTTGCAGGAACGCGGTTCGATCGGCCCGCGCGGTAACGGACGCGTGCCGGCCCCGGGCGCTCTGGTGCAGAATCCCATTCCGGGAATCCCGGGCGTTCCCGTGGGCATGCCGCTCGAATTCGCTGGGGTGCCGACGCGGTTCACGCTGGGGCACCTGATGAGTATTCTTCCGGCGGCGCGCGCAGGGTTGGAGCGGGGTCTTGTGAGTTCGAATCCAAACGATCTTTCCGTGCGCAACATCGACATCTTCAAGAGTGGAACCAACCTGATGCCGCGCGACTACCCTGCGATGTACGGAGAGCATTTCAACCTGGGCATGCAGCGTGAACTGAAGCACGGCCTGGTCCTGCAGGCGGACTTTGTCTTCCGCCAGTTCATGAATGAGCGCTTCGAGGCGGACTGGAACCGCTGGAATGATGTTCGCGGCCCGGCCATCCGGCCCTGCCGCGGCGCCGAAGCGGCCAATCCCGCCGTGGTTTGTTCCACGGGCACCATTACGTTCAACACGCCTTCCGGGCGGCGCAACTACAAAGGGCTGCTGGTGAAACTCGACCGGCGCTTCTCGAACAAGCACATGTACACGGTGTCTTATGCGTTTCAGAGCCAGCACGGTTTCAACGGCATCATCAACAAACGTGACTGGTTTGCCAGTTGGGGCCCGCAGGGCGGGCGGCATGTCCTGAACGTTTCCGGCATTGTCGAGTTGCCCTGGAAGTTCCAGTTGTCGATGATCTCGGCGATGAGTTCCCGCGGTGGCGTCACCGCTTCCATTCCGGGCATTGATCTGGATGGCGACGGCTCCGGGAGTGAACCGTTGCCTGGGGCCCGGGTCAACAGCTTGAACCGCGGTTTGGGGAAGGACGATCTGGCGAAGCTGGTGGGCGAATTCAATTCGAAGTATGCCGGTACTCGCACGCCGCGAAACCAAACCGTGCCCCGGCTTAACCTGCCATCGAACTATCACCTGGGCGACTGGTTCTCATCGCAGGACCTGCGGCTGAGCAAGGTGTTCACCTTCGGGTCCGCCGAGCGGTACAAGTTCACCGCGTTCGCCGAAGGGTTCAACATTTTTAACGTGGCCAACCTGGGCGGCTTCCAGATGAACCTCACCGATGCCACCTTCGGACAGCCAACCACTCGCGCGGGCCAGGTGTTTGGCTCCGGGGGCCCGCGGGCCTTCCAGATCGGTGGCCGGGTGAATTTTTAGGTCCTGCGGTCAGGCTGTGGGCTGGACGATCCTGAGATCGCGGCCCAACATTTGCGCTGGTTGATCAACGCCCAGAACACCCAGTATGGTCGGCGAGATATCCTGCAGCGCGCCGCCGGGCGCGAGTTGACAGCCGGAGCCGTCCACCAGAACAAACGGGACCGGATTGGTGGTGTGATAGGTGTGCGGCCCGCCTGTCTTAGGATCGATCATCGTCTCGGCATTCCCGTGGTCGGCGGTGATGATCCAGGCGCCTTCGTGACGGCGCACAGCTTTGTGGATCTCGCCCAGGCAGCCATCCACGGTCTCAATCGCCCGAACCGTCGGCTCCAGCTTTCCGGAGTGCCCCACCATGTCGGCGTTGGCGAAGTTCATGACGATGGCGTCGAAGTCGCGGCTGTCGATTGAACGGGAAATCAGGTCCGTGATCCCCGCCGCGCTCATCTCCGGTTTCAGGTCGTAGGTGGCCACCTTGGGCGAGGCGATCATTTCACGCTCTTCTCCGGCGAACGGCTTTTCGCTGCCGCCGTTGAAGAAGTATGTCACGTGGGCGTACTTTTCGGTCTCCGCCACGCGCAGGTTCTTCCAGTTGTGCTGGGCCAGCACGTTGGCCAGAATGTTGTCCGGGTGATCCTTGGCCAGCACGAACGGCGCCGCGAAGGACTTGTCGTACTGGGTCATCGTGGTGAAGTGCAGGTTGCGCGGCACCAGCGACCGCGATGGCGTTTCGAGCGACGGATCGAGCAGAGCCATGGTCATCTGGCGGCCACGGTCCGCACGGTAGTTGAAGAAGATGCAGGCATCTTCGTCGCGTATCAGACCCACCGGTTCATCCTGTCCGTTCACGATGGTTACCGGCTCAATGAACTCATCGGTGATGCCGGACTCATAGGAACGCCGAACGGCTGCCACGGCATCGGTGGCGTGATGCGCCTTGCCCAGCACCATCGCGTTGAATGCCCGTTCCACACGCTCCCATCGCCGGTCGCGATCCATGGCGTAGTAGCGGCCACTCACCGATGCGATGCGCCCGAGACCCGTCTCATCCAGCTTTTTTTGCAGTTCTTCCAGGTAGGCTGCCCCGCTCTCGGGCGCCGTGTCGCGGCCATCCATGAAGCAGTGCACGAACACCTCGCGCACACCCTCGCGCCGAGCCATTTCCACCAGCGCATAGAGATGGCTGTTCATGGAATGGACGCCGCCATCGCTCACCAGACCCATGAGGTGCAAACGCGTGCGGCCGCCATGCCGCATAGCGGCCAGCAGCGTCCCGTCGCGGAAGAAATCACCGCTGGCGATCATGCGGTCGATGCGGGTGACATCCATGAACAGCACGCGCCCGGCGCCAATGTTGAGATGACCCACTTCGCTGTTGCCCATCTGGCCTTCGGGCAGCCCGACATAGGGACCCGACGTGTGCACCAGCGTGTTCGGATACTGCCGCAGCAGCGCGTCGTAGTTCGGTTTTCGTGCCTGGGCAATCGCATTGCCCTCAACGGCCGGGGAGAAGCCCCAGCCATCGAGAATGGTGAGAAGAAGCGGTTTCGGACGCGCCCCCATTACTGCTTGAATGCCTTTCGACCGGCATAGCGCGCGGTGGCGCCCAGTTCCTCTTCAATGCGCAGAAGCTGGTTGTACTTGGCGATGCGATCCGTGCGGCTGGCCGAACCGGTCTTGATCTGTCCGGCGCCCGTGGCCACGGCCAGGTCCGCGATAAAGGTATCTTCGGTTTCTCCGCTCCGGTGCGAGACCATGGCGGTGTAGCCATTGTCGGCGGCCAGCCGCATGGTGGCCAGGGTTTCCGTGAGCGAGCCGATCTGATTCACCTTGACGAGAATCGAGTTGCCCACGCCGCGCTCGATGCCCATCGCCAGGCGCGCCACGTTGGTGACAAACAGATCGTCACCCACCAACTGGATCTTCCCGCCGAGCGTATCGGTAAGCATCTTCCAGCCATCCCAATCGTCCTCGGCCATGCCGTCCTCGATGGAGATGATGGGGTACTGTCTGACCCAATCCGTCCAGAAACCGGCCATTTGTTCCGAGGTCCGTTCGCTGTTGTCGGATTTCTTAAAGACGTAACGTCCGGTCTCTTTTACGTAGAACTCGCTGGCTGCCGGGTCCAGGGCCAATGCGATCTGCTCGCCGGGCTTATAGCCGGCCTTGTTGATCGCCTCAAGAATGACCTCCAGCGCCTCTTCGTTCGACTTGAGGTTCGGCGCGAAGCCGCCCTCATCGCCCACGGCCGTCGAGTAGCCGCGCTTCTTCAGCACGCCTTTGAGCGTATGAAACACTTCCGCGCCCATGCGAAGCGCCTCGGCGAAAGTGGCGGCGCCCCAGGGGGCGATCATAAATTCCTGCGGGTCCACCGAATTGTCGGCGTGCGCGCCTCCGTTGAGAATGTTCATCATCGGCACCGGCAGCACATGCGCGGCCACGCCGCCCAGATAGCGGTAAAGCGGGGTGTTCTGAGAGATGGCCGCGGCGCGGGCGGCTGCCATGGACACGGCGAGAATGGCGTTGGCGCCAAGCTTTGACTTGTTCGGCGTGCCGTCGATCTCAAGCATCCGGGCGTCGAGTTCCGCCTGCCGCGAGGCATCCATGCCAATCAACGCTTCGGCGATGGCGCCGTTGACGTTCGCCGCGGCCTGGCGGGTGCCCTTGCCGAGATAGCGGCCCTTGTCGCCATCGCGCAACTCCGCGGCTTCATGCTCGCCGGTGGAGGCGCCTGAAGGGACCGCTGCCCGGCCCAGGCTGCCGTCGGCGGTGAGGACATCGGCTTCCACGGTGGGGTTGCCGCGCGAATCGAGGATCTCACGGCCTGTGATCTTGATAATTTCAGTCATCTGAATCCTTACTGGAGGGTTGTTCTCCGGGCGGGCACACGCGGCGCGAGGAAGGCGCGCGGGCTGCTTTGTTTTGCCGGGAAGCCACTATTGTCGCATGGATAGCGGGGATTTCGACGGCTGCGGCGAGGGTCACGTGGCTAGGGACCGCGAGGCTCGCGCTACCATGTCCGGTATGGTGCTTGCACGCTGCTGGATTGCCCTGGCGTTTTCTTCGCTGTGTTTCGGCGGGGCGGCCACGGAACGCCTGCAGACGGGCGGCGAATGGAGCTTCATCAAGCGACCACCCGAAGGACGCTGGAATCACGAGGCGGTCCTGATCATCCACGGCAACGGCCAGACCGTGACTTCGTCCGGTTCGTCGTGGGAACAGGACGCGGCCATGAACGGGCTGATGGAAGCCCTGGTTGGCGAAGGTTTCCTCGTCGCGCAATCCAATCATGGGGCGACGCCGGAAAACGGCATGTGGGGCAATGAGACCACGGTGCGCGGCGTGGCCGCGCTGGCCGATCACATCAAGGCGCAAGGCAATGTCTGGCGATTTCACGCCGTGGCCGTTTCCGCGGGCGGACTGACGCTGGCCAATCTGCTGCTCAATCGGCGCGTGCCGGTTTCAGGCGCCGTGCTGCTGGCTCCCGTACTTTCCATCGAAAGCATGTATCGGTGTCCGGGGGGCATCGACCGCGTGCGTGGAATCGCACAAGCCTTCCAGTTCTTTCCCGCCTCGGCCTGCCCCGGCGACCCCGAAAAGGACTCCGTGTTCCGCGATGCAACCGCTGCCTCGGACGCTCTACGGCGTGTGCGTGGCATGGGACTGGCCCAGGTGAAGGGTCTGTTGGGCGCCACGCGCTGGCTGGCTCTCTACTCCACGCGCGACCCCCGTGTGCTGCCCGACGAGAATATCCTGCCCTTCGCCCGCAAGCTGGAACAGTCCGGCGTGCGCATCGCATCGCGCACTCTGGATCTTGAAACCCATAGCTCCACCGAACTTCTGGGCGCCTATCAGCCCGATGTGCTGCGCTTCCTTCGTGCCCACCCGGCGCGCCCCGAGCCGGCAAAGAAAGGGAACACAAAGTGAACCGCCGCGAATTCCTGGCCTCGGCCGCAGCCGCAGCCGCCCCCGGTGAATGGTCCGCCGGTCCGGTGCATCACATTCTGCCCGCCGCCACGCATGACCGGTTTCTGGTCAAGGTTTCGCTCAAGCAGCCGGCCCGCCGGGCTCCGGTGCTCAGCGTTGGCTCGCGCCGCATCGCAGGTGTTGCCTCCGGCACGCGCGGCCGGTTCTGGGCGTTCGACGTTCCTGGCCTCGCGCCCGCAACCCGCTACGAACTGCGCTTGCGCGCCGATGGCGCCTCCACGGATCCCTGGCCGCTCTCGACGTTTCCTGTCCCTGAGGCCGAACCGGAACGGTTCCGCCTGCTTGTCTACACCTGCGCCGGCGGCAATGAAAACATGACCATTGAGGGCATCGCCCCTCCGTACTGGGTGTCCATCGCTAACCGCCGCAAGCTGTTCGCGCAAGGGCTTAAGCGCCAACCCGATGCGATGGTGGCCATCGGCGACCACGTCTATTGGGATCTGCGCTTCGGGCGCGCCTCCGGCCGCCTGCCCATGGGGTCCACTCCGTGGGCCCAGCGCGAAATCGGGGTGTTCAACCGAGACATTCCCGTGCTGGGGACCCCCAATGAGGCAATTCTGGAGCGGGCCGTTTCGCCGCAGGTGGCCGATCTCTACGGCACGCTGTTCCGAAGCACTCCCACGCACTTCGTTCAGGACGATCACGACTACTTCGAAAACGACGAAGCCATTCCCGCGGGCATCTCCTTCCCGCCTGATGACTTCATGATGCGCCTGGCCCGCGCCACGCAGCATCTCTATTACCCGGAGTTCCTGCCCGATGCCGCGCGTCCGGCCGGTCTGCCCGGGGCCTCCGCATCGGACCGGTTTCCCGGTCTGGCGGAGGCCTTCGGCACGCTTCGCTTCGGGCGCCTGGCCGAACTGCTCATCTGCGACTGCCGCCGCTTCCAGACGCTCAAGGGTCCGCATGCCACACTCATTCCAGAGAATGCCGAGGCGTGGATTCGTTTCCGGCTCAAGGAGTCCCCGGCTGCGCACGTGGTGCAGGTTCCATCGATGCCTATCGGCTGGAGCGCGGGCAAGTGGGGCGAATGGTATCCCGATCTTCTGGGCTCGAATGGCAAGCTGTCGGTTGCCCAGCCCAAGTACTTCTGGCAGGAAGGCTGGAAGAGCCAGCATGACCGCCTGCTCGCAGCCGCCTCCGCCACCCGTAATCGAATTCCGCTGTTCATCAGCGGCGATCTGCATGCCATGGCCCACGGCGCGATCGAACAGAGCGGCCGGCTCGATCTGCGGTCAAACCCGGTTCACTCGATTCTGGCGGGGTCCATTAGCACCGGTCCCACCATGTGGCCCTCGGCGGCCCGTGGCACGCCGCCTCAGGTTGCCTCCGGGGTGAACATTCGAACCACCCTGGACCCGCTCGAAAACAACGGCTTCACCATCGCCGACTTCCACCGCGACCGCATCGAATTCCAGCAGTTCCGCTGGAAGATGGGCCAGCCCGAGGAACTGCTCGACCGGCTGGAACCCTTCCACAAGTTCACCCTCACCAGGACCTAACCCATGCCCCACCACTACGCCATCACCACGCGCTGGACCGGCAATCTGGGCACCGGCACTTCCAGCTATCGCGCCTATTCCCGGGATTTCGAACTGGCGGCCGCGGCCAAGTACGCGCCCGTGCTCGCCACCTCGGATCCGGCGTTCCGGGGCGACCCCACGCGCTACAACACCGAGGAACTGCTGGTGGGCTGTCTGGCCGGCTGCCACATGCTCTGGATGCTCCACCTGTGCGCGGACGCCCGGATTGTGGTGGAGTCCTACGAGGATCACTCGACGGGCACCATGGAGATGTCTCCCGATGGGGGCGGCCAGTTCACGGAAGTGACGCTCCATCCCCGTCTGACACTCGCCGACCCGTCACGCCAAAACGAACTGGCGGCCCTGCATCATCGCGCCCATGCCCTTTGCTTTATCGCGCGCTCAATGAATTTTCCGGTTCACTGCGAACCCGTTTTACCAGCCGATTCCGGCCAGCCATAAGAGGTATCCCGCCGCCTGCCGCAGGCATTGCCACCACAGGCGCCACCCTCGCGCCGCCTCCCCCGGCCGCGGCGACCCGTAAACAGTGATGCTGCGCGCTTCCAGGAGCTTTTTCACGCGGAAGATGTGATACCCGTCACTCACCGCGATGCAGGATCGCAAGTTCATGCGCCGCATCACTTCGCCCACCACGGCCACCGTTTGAACCGTGGTTTCGCCCTCTTTCTCGATGATGATGGCCTCCGACGGCACGCCTTTCGAAACCAGGTAGGCGCGCCCCACCGTGGCTTCGGTGTGGACGGGGTCGCCGCCCGCGCCCCCGGTGGTGAAGATGCGGGGCGCCAGACGGCGCTCATAAAGGTCAAAGCCGTGATCCAGCCGGCTCCGCAGAACTGGCGAGGGGCGGCCGCGATACTCAGCGGCCCCCAACACCACAATCACGTCCGCGGGGCGGGCCTCATCCACCCGGCTCTGCTCCTCAATGAGCAGTGTCAGCCGGAGCAGGGGAATGCCGGCGCCCGCGGCGCCAAGCAGCCCCGCCCAGACCATCGCGCGCCGGATCGTGGAACGGACCGCCATTGCCGGAGGATCTTGATTCTAACGTAGTCGGTTCCGTCCGCGCCGGAACGCCAACTCCCGGCGCAGTTTGTGGAAGCTGGCCAGACGCTCCTCGTCAACGCCCGAACGCACCGCACAGCCCGGTTCGGTGGCATGGGCGCAATCGCGGAAACGGCACCCGGCCGCCAGAGCTTCGATGTCGGCGAAAGCCTCACTCAGTGGATCCTCCGCGCTGGCCAGAACACCCAGTTCGCGAATGCCGGGCAGATCCATGATCAGGGCCCCGCCAGGCAACCGGAAAAGCTGGCGGCCCACGGTGGTGTGCCGGCCCCGGCTGTCATGCTCCCGCACCGGGGCCGTCGCCAGCGCCTGGCCCGTCAGGCGGTTGATCAGGCTCGATTTTCCGGCGCCCGAGGACCCGGTCAGCGCCGTGGTTTCACCCGGCGCCAGGAAGGACGAAAACTCCTCCATCCCCGCACCGCTGGCCGCGCTCACCAGCAGCACCGGGGCGCCCGCCGCCACGGCCTGGGCTTCAATCAGCGCCTGCCCCGGCCGGGGGCGCAAGTCGCTTTTGTTCAGTACGATGACCAGCCGGGCGCCCGATTCCGCAACCTGCACCACATAGCGCTCCAGGCGCCGGGGATTGAAGTCCTGGTCCAGCCCCGTGATGACCGCCACCTGATCCATGTTGGCGGCCAGCACCTGAACTCCGCCTCCACCGCCCGGTTCCACCCGCTCAAACCGCGTCCGCCGTGGCAGCACGGCGTCGATCCGCTGGCGTCCGCGGACCACAACCCAATCGCCAATCACCGGCATCGGACCCTGCCGCGCCAGCCGGCCGGCAGCCTCCGCCGGCCCCTCACCCCACGCAAAAGCGAGCCTCGCCCGCCCCCGCTGCTGATCGATTACACGCGCCGGTTCGGTATCCAGACCGGGTTCCAGCGCGAAAAAGGACGAAAATGGGACACTCCAGCCCCAATCGGAGAGTGACAAGGGAAGCCTCCAGGCTTTGAGAGACAAAACAACCAGCCCGCCGCGAAGGCAGGCTCAACCCGCGTACTGAGGGTACGCGCGCCTGGAACTAGACAAGGACTGTCAGAGGCTTCGCCAAGCCCCATCATACCCCACGGTACCGGCTAGCCCGTTTTTCTCACGGGAAGTGTAGCGGAAAGCCGCATTCTCTGGCATAACTGATTTTTCTAGTAAAAGTTGTGCGAAGAGAGGAGCGGCTTTCCCCTATGACAGAGTGTAGCCAATCAGAGTT
>Ga0194132_10011696_pt1 | contig 11209 bp, 6 predicted proteins | sample TA2KigOf80mmetaG_FD_148612 | JGI IMG/M metagenome (GOLD analysis project Ga0194132, IMG submission 148612) | Freshwater microbial communities from Lake Tanganyika, Tanzania - TA2015054 Kigoma Offshore 80m | ecosystem: Environmental > Aquatic > Freshwater > Lake | place: Tanzania: Lake Tanganyika... | reverse complement strand
GGCAGACGCGAATGGCGTTGCGGGCGCCGGGCGACAGGGCGGCGTCGAATGTGGTCAGCATCTCCTGAAATCTTAACCCTTGAACTCCTGAACCCTTGAACTTTTGAACCCCGAGCGGTTAGAGGCCCGCTTGTGTCTCCTGAACCATGTATTCGACCACCTTCTTCAGGTCCTGGGTCTCGTCGAACACCCGCAGCTGGCGCTCGGCGCCGCAGCCGCGCTCCAGCATGGTGTGGATGTAGTTCACCTCGTCGCGGCTCCCCAGCTCATCCAGCACATCGTCCACGAACTCGAGGTATTCGAACATCAGCTCGTGGGCCGGCACTTCGGTTTCGCGGCCGAAATCGATCAGCTTGCCCTGCAGCCCGTAGCGCGAGGCGCGCCACTTGTTCTCCATGATCAGGGCGCGGCTGTACATCCGGAAGCCCTGGTTGCGCGAGTGCAGCTTGTAGAGCTTCGCCATGGTCGCCTGGATCAGGGCGGCGAGCGCCAGCGATTCGTCGGCGCACATCGGGATGTCGCAGACCCGCACCTCGACGGTGGAGAAGAACGGGTGCGGGCGGATGTCCCACCAGATCTTCTTGGCGTTGTCGATGCAGTTGGTCTTGACCAGCAGGCTGACGAAGCTCTCGTAGTCGGCCCAGCTGGTGAACGTGTCGGGGATGTTGGTGCGCGGGAACTTGTCGAACACCTTGCAGCGGTACGACTTGAGCCCGGTGTTGAGGCCGATCCAGAACGGCGAGTTGGCCGAGAGCGCCAGCAGATGCGGCAGGAAGTAGCGCATCTGGTTCATCAGGTGGATGGCGGTTTCGCGGTCTTCGATGCCGATGTGGACGTGCAGGCCGAAGATCAGGTTCGAGCGCGCCACCAGCTGCATGTCCTCGACCACCTGCAGGTAGCGCTCGTCGGGATAGATGTCCTGGGCGCGCCAGTCGGCGAACGGGTGGGTGCCGCCGGCGCACAGCAGCAGGCCGTTGTCGCGCGCCAGCGTGACCATGGCGCGCCGCAGGTTGAGGACGTCGGCGCGCGCCTCCTGCATGTTGCGGCACACACCGGTGCCGACCTCCACCACCGACTGGTGCATCTCGGCCTTGATGCGCTCGTCGAGCTGGCGCTTGCCCTTGGCGATGATCTCGGCGTTGATGTGCGAGCGGAGGTCGAACGTGACCGGATCGATGGTCTGGTATTCCTCCTCGATGCCGATGCTGAACGACGGCTTCATTCAGTAGCCAGTAGCCAGTAGCCGGTAGCCAGAAAGAAACTAGCCACGGAGGTACGCGTCCCAGCGATAGGTCATCGGCGTGGCCGGCTCGCTGGCCTTCTTCACCGCCAGGTCGGCGACGGCGTTGACGATCCAGTCGAAATTGTCCTGGCCCACCGAGTGCAGGTCGGCGTCGGGCGCCGGGTTCATGAAGTCGATGGCGTAGGGGATGCCGTCTTCCACCGCGAACTCCACGGTGTTGAGGTCGTAGCCGAGGGCGCGGCACAGCGTCTGCGCGTCGCGGGTCACGCGCGCGAGCAGCTCCTGCGGATACTCGGGCGGCGTCCGCAGGTAGCGCTCGTGGAACGGCTGGCGCGGGTCGTAGGGCATGATCCGCACCTGTTCCTGGCCCACCACGTAGCAGCGGAAGTACTCCTTGAAGTTCACCGCCCGCTGCAGCGTCATGCACAGCGTCCGCGTCTGGTCGTACGCGGCGAAGAACTCCTCGCGGTTGTTGATCTTGTAGACGTCGCGCCAGCCGCCGCCGTCGAAGGGCTTGAGGAACGCGGGGAAGCCGACGTACTCGAACACCGCGTCCCAGTCCAGCGGGTAGCGCAGGTTGCGCATCGAGCGCTCGGTGGTGCCCGTGGGGTGTTCCTTGTGGGGCAGCAGCACCGTGGGCGGAATGGCCACGCCCAGCTTGGTGGCCAGCGCGTAGTTGAAGAACTTGTCGTCGGCGCTCCACCAGAACGGGTTGTTGACGATCCGCGCGCCGCACAGCGCCGCGTTCTTCAGCCACGCCCGGTAGAACGGGATGTCGTGCGAGATGCGGTCCACGATCACGTCGTAGCCGCACGGCTCGGCCATCCGCACGCCGTCGATCTGCACGAACTCGGCCGCGACCCCGGGCACGCCCAGGTCGTTGATGCGCTCGACCAGGGCGGCCGGGAAGGTGTTTTCCATGCCGAAGAGGACGCCAATCTTGTTCATGATGCTGGCCGGGATCCGGGATCCGGGATCCGGGAACCGGGATCCGGGAACAGGGATCCGCGGTCCCGATGGAAGAGCTTACTCCGAATTCCGGTTCCCGGCTCCCGGACGATAGGCCGCAGCTGGCGCCTGTGGGGAATTTTTTCGGCCGCCGCGGGATTCTCCGCACGTCGCGGGGGTGCTTGGTCGACCTGATCGGCGTCATACCCCGGCGCGCTTCTTGCCTGCTAGCGTGCCCAACGTGATGACCAGTGGGTCCCCTGCGCTCGCCGCCGACCTGCGTGTGGACGTGCCGGCGGAGGGCTATCATCGCGAGCTCATTGCCTGCCAGGTGGCGTGCCCGGTGCACACCGACGCGCGCGGCTACGTGCGCGCCATCGCCGAGGGCCGCTTCGAAGAGGCCTACCTCATTGCCCGCGGCCCCAATCCCTTTGCCTCCATCTGCGGCCGTATCTGCGGGGCGCCCTGCGAAGCGGCCTGCCGTCGCGGCCGCATCCCGCGCGTCGACGACGACGGCCGCTTCGTGGCAACGGATCGTCCCATCGCCATCCGTGCCCTGAAGCGCTTCGTCTGCGATCGCTTCGGCCCCGAGGCCCGGCCACCGGCCGACGTGCTCGACGAGGTGGCGGACTTCGTGCCGCCCGTCGCTGGCGGCCCCGAGGAAATTGCGGCGCTGGTACGAACCTCCTGCGACGGCCGCCTGCGGCCCGCCGACGGACAGCGCATCGCCATCATCGGCTCGGGCCCGGCCGGACTCTCGGCGGCACACGATCTGGCCCTGCTCGGCTTCAAGCCGGTCGTCTTCGAGCGCGAACCGGTGGCGGCCGGCATGCTCGCGGTCGGCATACCGGCCTACCGCCTGCCGCGCGCCCTCATTGCCCGCGAGGTGGCCGTGATCGAAGCGATGGGTGTCGAGATCCGCTGCGGCGTGACCATCGGCACGGATGTGACCTTCGCCGACCTCAGACGCGACTTCGCCGCCGTGATCATCGCCGTTGGCGCCAAGGGATCGCGCGCCTTGGGCATACCAGGGGAATCGGGTCCCGGCGTCTTCGGCGGTGTCGATCTGCTTCGGGCCGTGGCGCTGGGCGAGCCGCCGGCGATTGGTCGCGACATTGTCGTGATCGGCGGCGGCAACGTCGCATTCGACGTGGCCCGCACCGTGGTGCGGCAGGTGGCGCTCGACACGGCGCGGACCGCGGCGCGGCTCGCCGCGACGAGCCGCGTGCGCCTGGTCTCGCTCGAAGGCCTCGAGGAGATGCCGGCCGACACGATCGAGATCGTCGAAGGCGACGAAGAAGGCATCGAGCGGCTGAACGGCTGGGGCCCGGTGGCGATCGAGCGCGACGATCGCGGTCAGGTCATCGGCGTCACGGTGCGCCGCTGCCGTCGCGTCTATGACGAGCAGCGCCGTTTCGCGCCGATCTTCGACGACCAGGACCGGCAGACGATCCCGTGCGACACCGTGCTGCTGGCCGTGGGCCAGGTGCCGGTCACCGGGTTCCTCGAGCACGGCGGCACCGACGTTGAGATGCTCCGCCCGGGCTGGCCGAAGGTCGCCACTACGACGCTGGCCACGACCGCGCCCGGCGTGTTCGTGGCCGGCGATCTGGCGCACGGCACGCGGCTGGCCATTGACGCCGTGGCCTCGGGCAAGGCTGCCGCGCGTTCCGTCTACACCTATCTGACCGGCCGGCCGCTGGAGCTGTCGTCGATGACGACGCACCTGCCATTGCCCGGCTACCGGCGCGAGCTCGGCTACGAATCCATCCGGCGGCAGGCCGTGCCGGTGCGGGAACCTGGCGAGCGGCTGGATCACCCCGAGGTCGAGGTCGAGCGCGGTTACGACGAGGCGACGGCCATGCGAGAGGCGTCGCGGTGCCTCGATTGCGGTGTCACTCCGGTGTTCGATGGCACGCGCTGCGTGCTGTGCGGCGGGTGCGCCGACGTGTGTCCGACCGAGTGCCTGACGCTGGTGTCGCTGGCACGCCTCACGCCGATGCCAGATCTCGAACCGGTGATTGGCGCCACGCTCGGCGACCTTCCCGATCGCGCCTCGCACTCGGCGATCGTCAAGGACGAAGACCGTTGCATCCGTTGTGCGCTCTGTGTGGCGCGGTGTCCCGTGGACGCCGTTGGCATGGAGCGCGTGATGTTCTCCAGCAGGTGGGTGAGCCCATGACCGTCAAGCCCGGAACTCCCGCATCGCGTCTCGATCCCGAGCCGATTCCCCGGCGTGACGTGCTCGGACTGCTGTCGCTGTGGTCGATGGCGGCGGCCCTCATCTTTGCCACGGTCGGCATGCTGCGACTGCCGAAGGCGGCCCTGCTGACGTCGCCATCCAAGAAGGTCAAGGTGCAGCTGCCCGACACCCTGGCCGACGGCGAGCCGTTCGTGCCGCCCGGCCGCTCGATGGCGGTGTTCCGTCAGGCCGGACAGGTCTACGCGATCTCGACCGTCTGCACGCACCTCGGCTGCATTGTCAAGGCCACGACGACGGGTTTCGTGTGCCCGTGCCACGGCTCGGAGTTCGAGGCTGACGGACTGGTGCGCAAAGGGCCGGCGCCGCGGCCGCTCGACTGGCTCGAAGTCACGACGTCGGGCGGCGCGCTGGTCGTCAACGAGGGCGCCACGGTGAAGCCGGGGACGAAGGTGAACGTATGAGCGACCGCCCGGCATCCGCTTCGGCGCTGCAGGAGTTTCGCGACAACCTGCGCGCCGCACCGCGCCGGATCGCCGCGACGGCGTTTCGCTCCGGGCGTCCCGTCACCGATCGCGCGCGGTCGTCGTTCGTGTTCGGGAACGTCTTCCTGCACCTGCACGCGGCGCGCACGCACCGCTGGAGCCTGCGCTGGGCCACCACCGCCGGACTCGGCATCGCCAGCGTGGCGGCGTTCCTGATCACGCTGGTGACCGGCGTGATGCTGATGTTCTATTACAAGCCCTACACCGACGTCGCCTACGACTCGATCAAGGACATCCACTTCGTGGTGCCGACGGGCCGCTTCATGCGCAACATCCATCGCTGGGCGGCCAACATCATGGTGGTCACGGTGATTCTGCACATGGCGCGGGCGTTCTACACCGCTGCCTACCGCGCGCCGCGCGAGTTCAACTGGCTGATTGGACTGGCGCTGCTGGTGACGACGCTGGGACTCTCGTTCACGGGTTATCTGCTGCCATGGGACCAGCTGGCCTATTGGGCCATCACCATCGGCGCCAACATCGCGCAATCGCCGCGTGAGATCACCGACGCGCTCGGCATCACGGCCAGCTTCGATCCCGGCGGCCTGCAGCGCATGCTGCTGCTGGGGTCCGACATCGTCGGCGAGGAAGCGCTGATCCGGTTCTACCTGCTGCACGTGATGCTGCTGCCATTGGTGCTGGCGGCGCTGATGGCGGTGCACTTCTGGCGCGTGCGCAAGGACGGCGGCCTGACCAAGCCCGCGGACGTGGACGCGCGCGTGGGACCGGCGGCGCCGGACGTGTACCCCGTGTTCACGGAGACGCCGGCGAAGACCTATCACCTGGCGGCGGTCGTCCGCGGCCGCACGCCGGCCGTCGATGCCGGCCCCGAGCGGACGGTGCCGTCGATGCCGCATCTCTTCTACGCCGAGCTGGGCGTGACCATGCTGACGCTGCTCGTGTGCACGGCGCTGGCCATGGTGTCGGACGCGCCGCTCAAGGAGCTGGCCAACCCGCAGGTGCCCGAGAACCCGGCGAAAGCGCCCTGGTACTTCCTCGGCCTGCAGGAACTGGTGGCGTTCTCGGCGTTCATGGGCGGCATCGGCATTCCGATGATCGTGCTGGTCGGTCTCGGATTGATTCCCTACCTGGATCGGGAGCGTGAGGGCACGGGCGACTGGTTCGGCGGGCCGGGCGGCTGGCCGCTCGTGCAGCGATCGATCGCCTTCGGCTTCAGCTCGGCACTGATCGTCGAGACCATCGCCATACGCTATGGCTGGTTGCGCGAGTGGTTCCCCGACATTCCGCAACTGGTGATCACCGCCGTCAATCCCGGCACCGTGATCACCGCCATCTATGCGGCGTACTCGCTGTGGCTGGTGCGCCGGTACAACTCGACCCGCGCTGGCGCGCTCGGGTTGTTTACCTGCTTCCTCTGCGGCTTCGTGGTGCTGACCGTGATTGGCACCTACTTCCGCGGACCGAACTGGCAGTTCTACTGGTCGCCATCTGATTGGCCGGGGCACTGAACATGGCGAAGAACAAGTGGTTGCTGCTCATTTCCAGTCTCGGGGTGCTGGTGCTGCTCGCAACGGCGGCGGTTCAGGAGAACCTGCTGCTCGAGTGGCAGCAGATCCAGGCGCAGGCTCGTGGGGAAGACGGACCGATCCCGGTGCAGTTGCGTCAGGTCGTCAACCCGACGCTGCGCACCGCCGACCGCTGTGTGTCGTGCCACGTGGCGATGGGGCCCGGCGAGCAGTCGGTCACCGGGCCGATGATGACGGCGCATCGTCCGGTGGTGCACGACCCGGCGGAGTTTGGCTGCACGACATGTCATGGCGGCCAGGGGCGTGCGACCACGAAGGTGGATGCGCACGGCGAGGCCGAGTTCTGGCCCGAGCCGATGCTGCCGCCGTCGATGACCGAGGCCGGGTGCGGGACCTGCCACACGCCGGCCAATGTGCCGCACCGCTCCGCCTTCGACGTGGCGGCGGCCACGTTTGCCCGCCTCGACTGCGTCGCGTGCCATCGCGTCGATGGCCGCGGCGGCACGCTGCGTCCCGATGCCGGCGGCATGGAAGGGCCGGACCTGTCGCGCGTCGGCGTGTCGGGATGGAACCGCGACTGGTACGCCGCCCACCTCACGCAGACCAAGGCGGCGGTCGGCGGACCCTGGAAGAGCTCGTTCGGTCCGATCTCCGAAGCCGATCGTGGCCGAGTGGAGACCTACCTCGCCCTGCGTGTCGGCGCGCCACGGTTGATGGCGGCCAAGAGCGTGTTCCTGTCGAGCGGCTGCCTCGGCTGTCACAAAGTCAGCGGCATCGGCGGCGACGAAGGACCGGATCTGACGCGAGCCGGCGAGAAGGATCCCGGCCGCCTCGACTACGCGGCCGTCCCCGGCGAGCGCTCGCTGGCGAACTGGTTCCGCGCGCACGTGCGCGCGCCGTCCACCCTGGTCGCCGGCTCACAGATGCCGGCGATGCGGATGGCCGACGCCGACGTCGAGGCGCTCACGTTCTACACGTTGTCGCTCCGTCGCCGCGTCGTCCCCGCCACCTACCTGCCGCGCGATCGGATGCGCGTGGAGCGGTTCGGCGCGCGCGAGTTCGCCTCCGACGGCACGACGTTGTTCGGCGCGTTCTGCGCCGGCTGTCACGGTGTGGAGGGCGAGGGCCGGCGAGCGCCGGGCATGAAGCCGTTTCCCGCGGTGACGCATCCTGATTTCCTGTCGCTGGCGTCGGACCAGTTGATTACGCAGACCATTCTCCTCGGCCGTCCCGGCACCCGGATGCGCGCGTGGGGGGATGGAGCCACGGGCCTGACCGAGGCCGACGTGACCGCACTGGTTCAAGAGCTGCGCCGGATGTCGGGCACGCGCGCGCCGGTTGAGACGCGGCCGCCGCGCTGGGCGAAAGGTGACCCTGCCGAGGGGGGACGCCTGTTTGCCAGCGCCTGCAGCGGTTGCCACGGCGCGAACGGTGAGGGCGTCGAAGCGCCCGCGCTCGGCAACCCGGTGCTGCTCGATTACGCCACCGACACGTTCCTCGCCGAGACCATCAAGCGCGGCCGGCCGGGGACCGCCATGCACGGGTTCGCGCAGCCGTCCACGGTGCACCGCGCGCTGTCGGACGCCGAGGTCGAGGCCGTCGTTTCATTCATCCGCACGCTGGGAGGCCGATCATGAGTCAGCAGACACGCCGCGAGTTCCTCGATCGGATCGCCGCGGCCGGCTTCGCCGGGTTCGCGCTGTCGGCCGAGCGCGCCTGGGGATTGCAGGCGGTGCCGAATCCGCTCGCGGTCTACCCGAACCGCGAGTGGGAGCGGACCTACCGTGATCTGTGGGCCTACGATTCGACCTACACCTTCACGTGCGCGCCGAACGACACGCACAACTGCATCCTCAACGCCTACGTCAAGAACGGCGTGATCGCGCGCATCGGGCCGACGATGAAGTACGGCGAGGCCACGGACCTGTCAGGCAACCGCACGACGCATCGCTGGGATCCGCGCGTCTGCCAGAAGGGCCTGGCGCTGACGCGGCGGTTCTATGGCGATCGTCGCGTCAACCAGACCATGGTGCGCGCCGGGTTCAAGCGGTGGGTCGATGCCGGCTTCCCGCGCGGCCGCGATGGCCGGCCGCCGCAGGAGTACTTCCAGCGGGCGCGCGACGAATGGGTCCGCCTGTCGCATGACGAGGCGGCGACCATTGTCGCCAAGTCGCTGAAGAACATCGCCGACACCTACTCGGGCGATGCCGGCATGGCGAAGCTGCGCGCGCAGCACTACGACGAAGAGACGGTGCTGGCCACGCAGGGGGCGGGCACGCAGACGATCAAGCTTCGCGGCGGCATGCCGCTGCTCGGCATCACGCGCGTCTTCGGCCTCTACCGCATGGCCAACTCGCTGGCGCTGCTCGACGCGCACATTCGCAAGGTGCCGCCCGATCAGGCGGTGGGCAGCCGCGGCTTCGACAACTACTCGTGGCACACCGACCTGCCCCCTGGCCATCCGATGGTCACCGGCCAGCAGACCGTGGAGTTCGATCTGTCCGCGGCCGAGCACGCGAAGACGGTAGTGGCGTGGGGCATGAACTGGATCTGCACCAAGATGCCCGACAGCCACTGGCTCACCGAGGCACGCCTGAAGGGCACGCGCATCGTCGTCATTGCTTGTGAGTATTCGGCGACGTCGAGCAAGGCTGATGACGTGCTGGTGGTGCGTCCGGGCACGACGCCGGCGCTGGCGCTGGGTTTTGCCAACGTCATTCTGCGCGACCGCCTCTATGACGCCGGGTATGTGAAGCGGTGGACCGACTTGCCGTTCCTGGTTCGCACCGACACGTTGAAGAACCTGCGGGCCAGCGAGGTGTTCGGCGGGGCGCCGGCGACGTTGTCGTCGCTGCAGTCGCTCAAGGCGGGCGAGCGTGAACCGGCGCCGGCGGCGCAACAGCGCCAGGTCGCGCCCGAGGCCATGCGTGCCGAATGGGGCGACTACGTGTGGTGGGACCGTGTCACCAACAAGCCGATGGCGATCACGCGCGATCAGGTCGGCGCCCTGTCACGGGTTGGCGATCCCTTGCTCGAAGGCTCGGTCGAGGTGACCCTGGCCGACGGCAAGACGGTTCGCTGCCGGCCGATCTTCGACCTGGTCAAGGACTACGCCGCGCACTTCGATCCCAAGACCACGGAGGAGATCACCTGGGCGCCGGCCGCCGCGGTGGAGTCGCTGGCCCGGCATCTTGCCAAGGATCCGGGCACCACGCTCTTTGCCGTCGGCATGGGCCCGAACCAGTTCTTCAACAACGACAACAAGGACCGCGACATTTTGCTGCTGGCGGCGCTGACCGGCAACATCGGCAAGGTCGGCGGCAACGTCGGCTCGTATGCGGGCAACTACCGCGTCGCGCTGTTCAACGGCGCGCCGCAGTACATCAACGAGAACCCGTTCGACCTCGAGCTCGATCCGGCGAAGCCGGCGCGCCCGCGGCAATACTGGCGCGCCGAGTCGGCGCACTACTACAACCATGAGGACCACCCGCTGCGTGTCGGCCACAGGCTGCTGACCGGCTCGACCCACATGCCGGCGCCGACCAAGGCGATGTGGTTCGCCAACGCCAACTCGATTCTCGGCAACGTCAAGTGGCACTACAACACCGTGATCAACGTGCTGCCTCGCATCGAGATGATCGCGGTGCAGGAGTGGTGGTGGACCGGATCCTGCGAGTGGGCCGACGTCGTGTTCGGCGTCGACTCCTGGTCGGAGCTGAAGCACCCCGACATGACCGCGTCGGTCACCAACCCGTTCCTGGTGGTGTTCCCGCGGACGCCGATGAAGCGCATTTTCAATACCGTGGGCGACATCGAGGTGCTGGCGCTGGTCGGATCGAAGCTGGCCGAGATCACGGGCGACCAGCGCTTCAACGACGTCTGGAAGTTCGTGCGCGAGGGCCGGACCGACGTTTACCTGCAGCGCATCCTCGACCACTCGACCAACACCAGGGGCTACAAGTTCGCCGACCTCGAGGCCAAGGCGCGCAACGGCGTTCCGGCCGTGATGCAGTCGCGGACCACGCCGAAAGCCGTCGGCGTCGATCAACTGCGGGACTCCAGCCCGTGGTACACCAAGACCGGACGCCTGGAGTTTTATCGCGAGGAAGACGAGTTCATCGAGGCCGGCGAGAACCTGCCGGTGCATCGCGAGCCGGTGGACTCGACCTTCTACGAGCCCAACGTGATCGTGTCGCCGAAGCACGAAGCCCTGCGGCCGGCGCAGCCTGAAGACTACGGTGTCGCGCGCACCGATCTGTCGTGCGAAACCCGCTGCGGCCGCAACGTCGTGTTGACGTGGGCCGAGACGAAGAAGACCCAGCACCCGCTGGCCAGCCAGGGCTTCAAGTTCATCTTCCATACGCCGAAGTACCGACACGGCTCACACACCACGCCGATCGACACCGACATGAACGCAGTGCTGTTCGGCCCCTTCGGCGACATCTACCGCCGCGACTCGCGCATGCCGTTCGTCACCGAAGGGTATGTCGACATCAACCCGTCCGACGCGCAGGGGCTGGGGGTGCAGGACGGCGACTACGTGTGGATCGATCCCGATCCGGAAGACCGCCCGTTCCGCGGCTGGCAGAAGAACGCGAAGGACATGGAGTTCGCGCGGCTGCTGTGCCGGGCCCGCTACTACCCGGGCACGCCCAAGGGCGTCACGCGCATGTGGTTCAACATGTACGGCGCCACGCCGGGATCAGTGCAGGGGCGCAAGAGCCGCAAGGACGGCCTGGCCAAGAACCCCCGCACGAATTACCAGGCGATGTTCCGATCCGGCTCG
>Ga0194132_10011692_pt1 | contig 11211 bp, 8 predicted proteins | sample TA2KigOf80mmetaG_FD_148612 | JGI IMG/M metagenome (GOLD analysis project Ga0194132, IMG submission 148612) | Freshwater microbial communities from Lake Tanganyika, Tanzania - TA2015054 Kigoma Offshore 80m | ecosystem: Environmental > Aquatic > Freshwater > Lake | place: Tanzania: Lake Tanganyika... | reverse complement strand
TTACACCCTGGCCACCCGCCTGGTGGTTCGCGATGCTGGTGTCGCTGGCGGGGTTGGCCGTGGTTGGCTTCTTGTTGGGGGCCTATCAACTGGCCGGGTCGCATACCCAGCAGCCGCGAGCGCGACGCATCGCCAGCGGCGTGGCAATTATGGTCTGGATTGCGGCCACGTTGCTGTTGATCCTGCTGATCTTCAAGTCACCCTACTTCGACGGACTCTATCGGGCTCGGCTGCCCAATCCGACGTTCGGCAAAGGGGGCTTATTGTGGGCTTCGCTCACGCTGGCGCTGTTGACGCTGCCGGTGGTGATTGTGGCCACGGAGGAAGCCCTGGCCGCGGTCCCTAATTCGATGCGCGAAGGTTCGTACGCCTGCGGGGCGAGCAAGTGGCAGACGGTACAGCGGATTGTCCTGCCGCGGGCGCTGCCGGGCATCATGACCGGAATGATCCTGGCGATGGCGCGCGGCGCCGGCGAAGTGGCCCCGCTGATGCTCGTGGGGGCGGTTAAACTGGCGCCCGAATTGCCGGTGGACCTGACGTTTCCCTTTGTGCATCTGGACCGCAGTTTCATGCACCTGGGTTTTCACATTTTTGATCTCGGTTTCCAAAGCCAGAACAGCGAGGCGGCGGTGCCGATGGTATTTGCCACGACGCTGCTGCTGATTTTGATCATCGCCGTCATGAATTTGACGGCCATCTGGCTGCGGAGCCGGCTGCGGCGCAAGTTTGTGCTGGGGCAGTTTTAGTCATTTGCATTTTCGAGCGAGTCCACCCACAATGACACGCACCATGACGCATGCCATGCCTCGCCAGCCGAACTTGCCGACCGCCGCGGAACCATCCGCGGCAGCGGCGCCGGCTGCACCTACGCCGAACCGCTTGCAGCGCATCAGCCGCGGCGAGCGCGTGTCCTGCGTCACGCATCCCGCCGTTCAAAAAGAAGAAACCGTGCTCACCATGGAGGGGCTTAACCTCTGGTACGGGCCGAAACAGGCGCTGATCGACGTGACGCTCGGCGTCCCACGAGGCCGGGTCACCGCGCTGATCGGCCCCAGCGGCTGCGGCAAGTCTACGCTGCTGCGGTGCGTCAACCGGATGAACGACCTGGTCCCCGCCGTCCGGATCACGGGGGACATGAAGCTCAACGGCGATTCCATCTACGCCCCCGGCGTGGACGTGATTGAGCTGCGCAAACGGATGGGCATGGTGTTCCAAAAGCCCAACCCGTTCCCGATGAGCATTTTTGAAAACGTGGTCTACCCGCTGCGGATCGATGGACAGCGCAACCGGGCCGTGCTCAAGGAGGTGTGTGAACAAAGCCTCCGCAGCGCCGCGCTGTGGGAAGAAGTGAAGGACCGGCTCCACGAAAGCGCGCTGAGCCTCTCCGGCGGCCAGCAGCAACGCCTCTGCATAGCGAGGGCGATTGCCGGCGAGCCGGAAGTCTTGCTGCTGGACGAGCCGTGTTCCGCGCTCGACCCGATTGCCACAAACAAGATCGAGGATCTCATTGGCGAGTTGCGAGGCGAATATTCGATCGTGATTGTCACCCACAACATGCAGCAGGCGGCCCGCATCAGCGACTACACCGCCCTGCTCTACCTGGGCCAACTGCTGGAATATGGCGCCACCGCGGACATGTTTACCAAGCCGCAGTTGCCGGAGACGCAGGATTACGTCACGGGACGGTTTGGCTAGGGCTCACGCTACCTGTTGACTGAGTGTGGCAATCTCCAGGGCCACCAGTCGGCGGACGACTTCTTCCGCCGTGCTGGGGCGGCGCAGCGGGTCTGGGGCGAGGAGTTGATGGATGAGTTCCGACGCGGACGCGGGGACATCCGGGTTCAGCTCGTCTACTGCACGTGGAGACGTAAGCCGTTGGGCGGTGGCAATCTCGGCCAGCGTGCAGCCGCAGTACGGCGGCTCGCCGCTGAGCATTTCGTACAGCGTGGCCCCCAGGCTGTAAAGATCGCTCGGCACGCCGAAGCCGGAGGCGCTGCGGATAACTTCCGGGGCAAGGTAACCGCATGTTCCGGCCACGGAGGCGCGCTCAACCGCCGATCCGGGCTGCTCCAGACGCCGCACCAAACCCAGGTCGATGAGTGTGGCATGCCCGTCCGGCCCGACCATGATATTGTCCGGCTTGACGTCGGCATGCAGCCAACGCTGATTGTGAAGTGCGGAGAGCGCCTCGGCCACCTGACGCGCAATCCAAAGGGCGATGGGGAGTTTCAACGGCCCGGCGGCGGCAATCGACCGACTCAGCGTGGCGCCGGCCAACCGCGGCAGCACGATGAAATAAGGCGCCGTATCGAGTTGGCCATCGACAACCGTGGAAAGGTGCGGATGGCGGACCTGGCTGCCAACAATGGCCTCTCGAATCAACATATCCACCGCGGCAGGGTGATCGAGAACATCACCGTGCAATCGCTTAATGACGTGCGACCAAGGTGCCGCGTCCGAACCTGCCGCCCGAGCTGGATGAATGCTGGCGAAAGAACCTTCATGCAGCAGCGAGCCTATCTGCCACCTCCCCAGCGTTGCCGCCGGGCCGGATGCCACGGTGGGGAAAAACGGGGGCCGCAGGACAGGGCTCAGCGGCGCGCGAGGATTGGGGGGCGACATGGGGCCAGGGTTGGTTTTTGGCCAGACAGACAAGGCTGGATAGACAAGCAGCAGCAAGTGCTGTCACTTGGCATCGGATCGAGCCGGGTGGGCGAATGAGCTTGGATGCCCAACAGCATTCCGGCCTTGCGCGGCCTAAGAGCTGGCTCCGTTAAATTCTGCCGGCGCGGCTGACTTTGCGGGCGGGCGCCTGGGCCTTGCGAGGGGTGCTGCAATGCGGCCCAGCGTTCATCGTCGGGCGGGCGGACCTGGGCCGTTGTTGGCGCCGCTGGATTGCCACTGCTTGAGGGTCGGCCTATTCCGGTGCAGCAGGGTGTCCAATCGCCACCACCGCCTCTTGGGGACCGGTTCGACATCACTCGGTGTCTGTGCAACCGCCTCAGCCTGCGGTGTCGAGGACGATTTCTCGTGCGACAAATCTGCTAGGATCTCGCGAAGGATGCGTGCCCGGGCGTGATGGCGGCGGTGCATGTCCAAGCCTCGGTCAGGTAAAGAGATTCCGGCTTCCTTACCCTTCGGCTGCCGTCCAAACTCCGCCGCATGGGAAGGTCGAGCCATCGCGCCACCGCTACAGCAGGTGCAACTGGCTCGCCCTCTGCTCGTCTGGGCGCTTTCAAAAAGCCACTCGAATGTTGCCACGGTGCAACGGCCGTGTCAGGTGTGCCAGTCCGGCCGTGCACAGCAGGCTCGGCGCAAGTAGCACCGCAGAAACGGTTTGGATAGCCAACGTCGGCTTTCCGTGCCATACCAAGGCGCGGGGTTTGCCTATTGAGCGGCCAGCAATTCTTATGGAATTGTCAGTTCGGCGGGCCAACGCACGCGACCAATATGAAAAAACCAATTCTAACGATCTTGTGCGGCGTGCTGACCGTGACGCTGTCGATCGGTGTGACGATTCCTGCAACTCAGGGTGCGGACGCTCCCAGCGTGACCGTTCGGCTCAATAGCGGTCGCTCGTTTACCGCCGCCATCGACCGCCGCACCGATGCGAAGACGCTCTGGCTCCGGTTTGACGCGCCGGGCGGAATGTTACTGCGTCCGGTGGATTGGAACCACGTCCGGTCCGCGCGCGAAGGAAATCGCGAGCTGACGGCGGCGGAGTTGCGAGAGCGTTCGCCTGCCCTGGCGTCCCGCGCTCGATTATCTGATAGTCCGGCGTCCGAAGTCTCACCGTCCGCTGCAGCGCCCTTTTCGGCGGATGCACCGCCGGTCGCTGTTGCACGAGCGCCGCTGCGCACCGTTCAGTCCGATGCCTACGTGGCCCATTGGGGACCCAACGTAGAGGCGGATGGCATCCTGCTGCGCATTTGGCCGTTGGACGATTACGGCCGCGTCACGCCCGTGGAGGGGACCTTGGACGTGGAGTTGATCGCCGACTTTCGTTCCTACCTGCGGCCCCCGCCGATCACGCAGCGCGAGCCCTTCAACCGCATCGGCAGTTGGACGATTCAGCTGACCGAAGCGGACTTTGCCGGCGGAAATGGGGCCTCGGTGCGGTTGCCGTTTCAGGCCATCGATCCTCAGTTCACGCGAAAGGTCGATAGCTTTGGCCTGGTCACGCTCAAACTTGCGGTACCAGGCCAGGGTGTGTTCGCTTCGTCCGTTGGCGACGTGCAAATTCGGCCGATGAACAACATTCGCACGCGAATTGAGGATTCCACGGGGACGCGGTTCTACCCTGGCGAGCCAACGGGCCGACCCGTGCCGAGCGGGACGTGGTCGTTTTAGCCGCGAGGATTTGCAGGCTTTTTCGTTCCCGGCGTGGTACATTAGCCCGAAGCGCCAGCGAGGTACATAACCCATTCCCTCGCTGGCGCTTCGGGCTACTGTAGCACAAACGTGCCCTGTGATTTAGAATCCTGGCAGAGCCCGATATCTGCCCCAGCCAGGTTTCCGCCGGGTGCCGCCGCAGCCTAACACGATGCAAATTTCAGGCAGCCATTTTTTTGTCGCGGGAGGAGCGTCTGGCCTGGGGGAGGCGACCGTGCGCCGACTGGCTGCTGCCGGGGGCGTTGTTCAAATTGGGGACGTAAACGACGACGCGGGTTTGAAGTTGGCCAGGGAATTGGGTGGGGCGGCTCGATTTGCCTGTTGCGATGTCACGGACGCCGCCAGCATTCAAAGCGGCATCGACGCCGCGCTCTCGGCTTTTGGCCGTCTCGATGGCGTGGTCAACTGCGCCGGCATCCTGGGGGCCGCCCGAATTTTGGGACGCGAAGGCCCGCATGATCTGGCTCTGTTCCGCCGGGTGGTGGAAGTCAATCTTATCGGCACGTTTAATCTGCTGCGGCTGGGTGCCGCCGCGATGGTCGCCAACCCGCCGGACGAAGATGGCCAACGTGGTGTCATCATCAACACCGCGTCCGTCGCCGCCTTCGAGGGCCAAATCGGCCAGGCCGCCTACTCCGCAAGCAAAGGGGGCGTGGCCAGTCTGACGCTGCCGGCCGCTCGTGAGCTGGGACGCCACGGCATCCGCGTGGTGGCCATTGCCCCGGGCATCTTTGATACGCCGATGATCGCCCGGGTAAGCGACGAGATCCGCCAGTCGCTTTCCGCCCAAGTCCCGTTCCCCAATCGCCTGGGCCGCCCCGTCGAGTTCGCCGCGCTTGTTCAACACATCTTTGAGAACCCGATGCTCAACGGGACCGTCATTCGGCTGGACGGCGCGATTCGAATGGGCCAGTAGGCCGTAACAGGCCGCCCCTGCCTCGATTCGGAGAAGATCCCTGTCGCAATAGTAAGGGCGGCAACTTGCTTCCAGGCACCTCCCGGCAGGAGGAGCCTACTTTGAACCTTTCGGCAGAACGAGCTTACTGCCGCTGGGCCAGGGTTCCACGGGCCGTTCGCAGGGCGGCGCCCAGGGCGTCGTCGGCATCACCTTTCGGAATCAGGCCGTCCGCAGTGGGACGGGCCGTGGCGTGAACGACTACGTCGGGTGTGACCCCGACGTTGCTGATCGGCCGGCCGCTGGGGCTGTAGAACTTGGCCGTCGTCAGGCGAACTCCGCTACCGGCCAGGCTCAGAGGGAAGATTCCCTGGACGGAGCCCTTGCCGTAGCTGCGGGCACCAACGACCGTGCCCCGGCGGTGATCGCGGATCGCGGCGGCGAAGATTTCGCTGGCGCTGGCGCTCTGCAAATCGATCAGCACCACCAGCGGAACGCGCCACGTCGAGGGCTGGCGGGCGGAATAGTCGTAGTCCTCCAGCTTGTTGCGGCCCCGGGTGGAAACGATCGTCCCCTGCTGGATGAACCGGTCCGCGGCGTCCACGCTGGCGGTGAGCAGTCCGCCGGGGTTGCCGCGTAGGTCAATGACCAAGCTCCGCATCCCCTGGCGGTGCAGGCTCCATAGCGCGGAATCGAGCTCGCGAACCGTATTGCGCTGGAACGAGCACAGTTTCAGATAGCCGACGCCGTTGGTCTCGTCCACCATCTTCACCTGCTCGATGCAGGGGACCTCCACGTGCTCTCGGCGCACTGCCAGCTTCCGCGGAGCGGACTCGCCGGTGGCCACTGTCAGTTCCACCAGGCTGTTTTCCGGTCCTTGCAGCAGCGAAGCAGCTTCGTCCGTGGAGATGCCGCGGGTCGATTTTGGTCCCACGGCCAGAATGTGGTCGCCGGACTGAATTCCTGCCTTCTGGGCCGGACTGCCGCCGATCACGTTGACAATCAGCAGCGAATCGGCGTCCGCCTTCAGTTCAATACCCAGGCCGACAAAGTTGCCATCGATCTGGGCATAGACGTCGCGCAGCTGGTCGCTGGTCAGGAACGCGGAATACGGGTCGAGGGCTTCCACGGCGCCGCACAAGTACTCCAGGATGAACGGGGTGGCGGAGATACCCAGGTCGCGCTGGGCCAGCGAGGCGACGGCGGCCACGGCGGCCCGGGCGTCCTGCCGGGTGCGGATGGTCTGGCTGTGGATTATCCCGTCGAAACGCTGGCTGAACAGGCGGATCCGCTCTGGGGGCAGATTGCGGAGATGCACGTCCGCGAAGCAATGTTCGTCCAGGGCAATCTGGACGCAGCGAGTGCCGAAATCGACCAGATGCTGCCAGTCTACGTCGCTGACGTAATGGGAGTCGATTTTCAGCAGTACTTCGCTGTAGCTGTCCAGCGCGTCTGCCGGCCGCAGCGCCAGCAGGCTGCGGCGGAAGCTGTTGTCGTGGTAGCGGCGGCCCAGGTCGTAATGGATTTTGGCGACGTCGTGGCGCTCGCGCAGCTGAGCGTCATTAGGCGCATCGCGCAAGGCGTCTTCATAATGGGACAGGGCATCTCCCCATTTTCGCTCTGCTTCCAGATCCGCGCCGCGCCGCAGCACGCCTTGGATTCCGGTGCTCTCCTCGGTCGGAGGGAGAATCCGAATTTGAGCGGGGGCAACACCCGTTAAGATGAAAGCAGCTAGGAAAACGGCCAGCGAAAGTTGAAACGCTGGCGCAGTAGAACGGTGGACCCGTCGAAACATGATGTACAACCTGTTGGGGGAGGTCCGCGCCAACGGTCGGCAGCCGCGAAAGCCAATCCGTTGACACAGCACCTTGCCTGGGCAAGGGAGCCAAACAATCCTGAAAACCATCCTCTGTGGCCACCGAAACGGGTCCAGTTTGGTGGGCAAATGGAATATAGAACACGAAACGTGGGTAGTCAAAAGCCGGGCAAAAAAAGTTTTGGGCCGCGCCGCTGGCACAACCGGAATTCATGGCACAATGTGGCCCAAAACCGGTCTGCTGGCGCGGGTGGTACGGAGTGCCGCAGATAGTCCGCCCGCGCGGCGCGTACGGGCCGCCCGGGTTAGACGGGTCGTCAGGCTTTCGTCCTGATGGACCGAACAGAGGGTCGAGGCGCAGCAAGGACGCGGGCTGGGAAGCCCATGCTACGCGACGGGCATAGATGTCCGCACAGACGCGGGCTGGAAGCCCATGCTACCGGCGAGGGGCCTGGGATGCGGCGAGCTACTTCTTTGCTTCCGCTTTAGCGGGCCAGAGATTCAGCCATTTGCTCAGGCCGGTCTTGCCTGACTCGGTGGCGGCTGCGCTGACGGATTCGCCGCTGAGCGCCTGGGCCAACTGGGCAATCGATTGCGTGATGGCGGCCCGCGGCGCCTGCTGCATCAGCGGCACGCCGTTATTGCGGACTTCCACCATCACGCGGTAGTCGTTTGGCAACTGCCAGAAGATGTCGCGGCCGATGGTTTCCTGGGCTTTCTTCAGGCTGATCTGGCCGCTGTCGAGGCCCACGCGGTTGACCACGATTTTGACCTTGTTGGCCAGGCCGTCCATTTCGCTGAACGACATCAACAACCGCACCACGTTGCGCAGGCACGGCAGATCGAGCTGCGTGACCAGCAGCACGTGGTCCGCCAGCGAGAGCGCCACGCGGTCCAGCGTGCCATACGACTTGGACAGGTCGATCAGCACGTGCGTGAACGTGGCCTTGAGCAGGCCAATCACCCGGTGCAGGTCTTCCGGCGTGATCAGGTTCACGTCGTCCAGCTGGACGGGGCGCGGCAGCAAAAACAGTTCCGACGAGTGTTTGGTCAACGAGCGCTTCAAGAGCGTGAAGTCCATGCGCGAAGCGTTCTGGGCCACGTCCACCAGCGTGTATTCCGGAATCGTATCGAGGCAGACGTCGGCGTCGCCCAGGCAGAGATCGAGGTCGATCAACACCACGCTGTTCCGCTCGTCGGCGGCCAGAGCGCAGCCCAGGTTCACGGCCAGGCTGGTCGTGCCAACGCCGCCGGTGGCGCCGGCCAGGGCAATGACGTTGCAGCCTCGAGAGCGCTTGTCCCCCTTGCCGCTACTGCGGTTGGCGATGCGGTCCAGCGCCTGCACCAGGTCTTCCAGCTTGACCGGCTGGGAGAGGAACTCCTTGGCCCCGGCCCGCATGGCGCGGAGGATCAAGTTGCCGTCGGTCGAGGAACTGAGCACCAGGATGCTGCATTCCGGCGAAGCCTCATGGAGGTGCTCGACCAACTCCAGTGCCTTGGCAGGATTGTTGTCGATGGCCACCACGCCGATGTCCGGCTTGGTCTGGGCCACCACATCAGCAAAGAACTCATAGCGCGAACACTCGGCCTCCAGCCACACGCGATCCATGCCCAAGAGCATGCTCTTAAGCGCATCGCGGGCTGAATCGCTGGGATCGACAATGGCCAGGCGGAGGACGTTTTTCATAGGCGTTTTTTTCAGCGGGTCATAGTCCGTTCGCCATTTTCAAATCTAGCTCAGATTCCCATCCGTGTCGGACTACGTCGATTTAATTCCCATACCTTTCGTTATCTTCACAATTGCTTTTTCGTTCGGTATTCGCGTAGGCAGTGGTTTTGAGGTGGAATCTCCCCGCGGACGCTTCGGGTTGGTGGTTTGGGTTATTTGACGTCGTATCCAATTGGGCCGATCATGCCGGGCGGGTTGGGTGGTAGCGGCATGCCTCCGCGCTCGGTTGGCTGGCTGGAGGCCGGCTGACGGGGGGGGACCGCGTGCGTCCGGTAGGTCCCGGGCACACCCTGGACGGGTGTGACGGCCGGGCGGGCGGCTTGCCGCTGTGGCATTGGCCTGCGCCGCGCCTGGTCGCCAGGATTCACATCTTCCGGGGCCGCTCCCTGAGGCGGACCGGCCGGGCACGGACCGTTTCCGTTGCCATTTCCAATGCCGCACGGCCCGCAGCTTGGAACTTCGATGTGTCCGCGCCAGTAGAGGTCGCAATCGCGCGGGCTGGTGGTGTTCATGCCCGGGCCGCACGGCGGGACCTCATAGGGTTCCATGGGGGAGACCAGTTCCGGAGTGACCATAATGATCAGTTCGATCTCATTCATCTCTTCTTTAACACGGCGGAACGGCGCGCCGAGGTAGGGAATCTCCGCGATGTACGGAATTCCCTGGTTCTCCGCCTCCACGCGATTCTGTATCAACCCAGCCAGGGCAAACGTTTGCCCCGAGCGCATCTCCACGCCGGTGTCCACCTCACGTATCCGCAGACCGGGCACGATGATGTTGTTGATCACCACGCCCCGGGTATCGTCCAGCTCGCTGACGCGGGGGCGGACTTCCAGCCGGATACGGCCGTTGCCCAGAACAATCGGCACGACGTCCACCTGGGTACCGTAGTTCTTGTATTCGATGGAGACCGTACCCAGGCTTTGTGGGACGAGGATCGGTATTTCGCCGCCGACTTTGAAGCACGCGGCCCGTCCGCTGACGGTGACCACGGTGGGTTCCGACAGAATCTTCATCAAGTTGTTCCTTCGCAGAGCGTCCAGGAAGCCAAAGAAGCGGTTGTTTCCATCGACGATGCCAAAGCGGATGGTGTCTCCGGCCCCGACGGGTATGCCAACGCTGGCATCGGCCGCGGAGATCAAGCCGCTGACGCTGGAGACCAGAAAGTCACTGCCGTTAGTTGCGGCGAAGTCGAAACCCATCCTCCGCAGCTTGGTGCGGGAGACTTCCATTAACTTGCAGTGCAGCTTGACCTGCTGCACGCCCCCGACGGTGATGTTGTTGAGCACCTTGGGATAATAAACCTGGGCGAACTGGATGATCTTGGCCGCCTCGTCTGGCCGCTCGACAAAGCCTTTGATGGCCACGCTGTCGGGCAACGGCGTGACTTCCAGGGAAGAGGTGGGAAACTGGCTTTGCAGCAGCATCGCCAGTTCGCGAGCATCGTTGAAAACCATCACGTCGATCGACTGGATGTTTCCCTTCTTGTCCCACAGGTTGACCTGGGTGACTCCTGCCTTGCGGGCAAAAAGCTGAACCTTATTGGGCTCCAGCGCCTGGGCGGTGAGGATCTCCGGGTTATTGACCTGAATCCGGGGCACATCGTGCATCAGAGTCAGGACGCGGCTGGTCTGGACCGTCATTTCCATCCGCTGCGTCCCCTGCGAGACGTCTACGACAAACGGCTGCCCCCCAGGCGACTGGGCCAGGGCCGGCGGTGCCAAAGCCAGCAGGGTGCAACAGATCACAACCGACAGGGCGGTCCGCTTCCTTGCGTATACCATCCGTGTTCTTCCTTGAACCGGGGCCCCTCCAGGACGAGGGGTGATTCGAGTTGGGGTGAATCCGTAGGGCGGTGGGCTATTTCGTGGGGTAGGTGATTCTTTGGTGGCGGGTATCAACTTGCATTTTTTTCTGTTACGGATGGTTTGGAGGGCTTGGTCGGCTGATCGCCGCTGGGTTCGCTGCCGTGCGCTTCGGCCGAAGGTGCATCGCTTGCGGGCGCGTCGCTGGAAGGTGGTGCGTACGAGACGTTGGCTGGCTCCATGGGCTGTCCGTCCAACGTCAGACGCCGCGGCATCAACTCGCCTTCGTGGAGTTCCTCGACATGAGCGTCCGAACCGTGGACGATCACCATCCGGAACGGTTCCTTTCCCGAAGCACTGGTTTGAATTGGCTTAGCCGCGGGCTGTTTGTCCAAAAATGATTTTAGATCGTTCAGCGGGGAAGAAGCGTGATGACTGCCGCTCTCCTGCGGACTGCCAAGCACGTCTCCCAAGGTGACTTTTTTGGCATCCTCGCCCGCTTTTTCACTTTGGGTGCCGCGAAGCACCAGCCGAATCGTCCCCACTGAATCGGCCAGGGTCAATTTGGCCGCCT